>Ga0123356_10003660_pt1 | contig 16022 bp, 13 predicted proteins | sample TergutEmb28metaG_2_FD_92546 | JGI IMG/M metagenome (GOLD analysis project Ga0123356, IMG submission 92546) | Embiratermes neotenicus P3 segment gut microbial communities from Petit-Saut dam, French Guiana - Emb289 P3 | ecosystem: Host-associated > Arthropoda: Insects > Digestive system > Gut ... | reverse complement strand
CGTCGCTGAGCTTCTCGAACAGGAACAGCGTGCGCAGCTCCGCCGGGTCGCACGGAGAGATACTGGTCATCGGTCCTCCCAGTGCTTGGTCACAGTGTTCTCAGGGGTCACAGTGTTCTCAGGGGTCACAGTGTTCTCAGGGGTCACAGCGTTCTCAGAGGTCACAGTGTTTCCATGGGCCCAGTGTCGTTTCCATGGGCCCAGTGTCGCCAGGGTCACGGCATCTCCAGGGTCACAGCGTCTCCAGGGTCACAGCGTCTCCAGGTACCGGTGCACCAGCATGACGGCCATCGCGCCCTCCCCGACCGCCGAGGCGACCCGCTTGGCCGACTCGGCCCGCACGTCGCCCGCCGCGAACACGCCGGGCACGCTGGTCTCCAGGTGGTACGGCGGGCGGTCAAGGTGCCAGCCTGTGTCGTCCGGGCTGAGGTCCGGCCCGGCGAGGACGAATCCCCGCAGGTCGCGGGCGACCACGCCGTCGAGCCACCCAGTCCGCGGCGCCGCTCCGATGAGGATGAACAGCTCGCTGGCAGGGACTGTTTCCGTCGTGTCCGCGGCGACGTCGCGCAGCGTGAGCCGCTCAAGGTGCCCTTCTCCGTGCACCTCGGCCACCTCGGTGCAGGTGCGCACGGTGATGTTCGGGATGGCGGCGATCTGCTGTATGAGGTAGTACGACATCGACGCCTCGAGCGAGTGGGCGCGTACCAGCATGGTCACCGACCGGGCGAATCGTGACAGGTAGACTGCCGCCTGGCCGGCCGAGTTTGCGCCGCCGACCACGTACACGTCCTCGTCCTTGCACCCGTCGGCCTCGGTCAGCGCCGCGCCGTAGTAGACACCGGCGCCGGTCATCTCCGAACAGCCGGGGGCCTCGAGCTGCCGGTAGGCGACCCCCATGGCGAGGATGACCGCCTTGGCATCGACCGCACTGCCGTCGCTGAACCGGATGGTCCGGGCCGGCCCGTTCACCTCGATGCCGGTAGCCTCGCAGGTCGTCAGGAGCTCGGCGCCGAACTTGACTGCCTGGCGTCGTGCCCGGTCAGTGAGCTGGCCGCCGGAAAGCCCGTCCGGGAAGCCGAGGTAATTCTCGATTCGCGAGGACTGGCCCGCCTGACCGCCGGTGGCGAACTTCTCGACTAGCACGGTGCGCAGTCCCTCGGAGGCGCCGTAGACCGCCGCGCCAAGCCCGGCCGGCCCGCCGCCCACTACGACGAGGTCGTAAAACTCCCGTTCGGGCACCGTTGTCAGGCCCACCTTGGCCGCGACCTCGGCGCGCGTCGGAGTGATCAGCGGCTCGCCGTCCGCGGTGATGAGCACCGGGAGGTCCCGGCCGTCCGCGCCCGCGGCGTCCAGCAGCAGGGCCCCCTCGTCGGTGTCCGATCCGTACCAGCGGTACGGCACCTGGTTGCGGGCGAGGAAGTCGCGCAGCTCAGCCGAGGGCGCCGACCAGCGGTGACCGACCAGCTTGGCCTCCTTGACCGGCTTGCGGTCGTCGCGCTGCCAGGCCTTCAGCAGCTCGTCGATGACCGGGTAGAGCTTCTCCTCCGGTGGATCCCAGGGCTTGAGCAGGTAGTGGTCCAGGTCCACCACATTGATCGCGTCAATCGCGGCACTCGTATCCGCGTACGCGGTCAGCAGCACCCGGCGGGCGTACGGGTAGACGTCCATCGCGCGCTCGAGGAACTCGATTCCGGTCAGTCCCGGCATCCGGTAGTCCGCCAGGATCACCGAAACCTGATCGCCGCGGAGCTTCATCTGCCGCAGTGCGTCAAGCGCCTGCTCGCCGGACTCCGCGCGGACGATCCGGTACTGCTCGCCATATCTCCGGCGCAGGTCGCGTGCCACGGCACGGGACACACTGGGATCGTCATCCACAGTGACGATCACCGGGCGGAGTTCGGCCTCACGGGCAGGTCGAGTCATATGCCCCATCGTAAGAGGCTTCCCACGCCGGCACTATCCGGCAACTGACTCGCCTAGCGTCAACAGGCACCCGGACACGCTGGCTGACACGGCAGAATGGCGGATGAGCCCTTCTGGACACTTGGGAGACCACATGGCACTCTCACTGCCGATCGACCCGGCCGCCAACGACCTGCTGCAGCGAAGCCCGCTTGCCCTGCTGGTTGCCATGGTGCTCGATCAACAGGTGCCGCTTGAGAAAGCATTCAGCTCGCCGTATGTCCTAGAGCAACGCCTCGGCCATGAACTGGACGCGTACGAACTTGCCCGCTGCGACCCGGAGGCGCTGGCGGAGATCTTCGGCCGCACGCCAGCGCTGCACCGTTTCCCGAAGGCCATGGCTGCCCGGGTCCAGGAAGTGTGCCGCCTGCTGGTCGATCGCTACGATGGCGATCCCGCGGCGCTGTGGGGCGGGGCGCAGACTGGTGTCGAACTGCTCAAGCGGATCAGCGAGCTGCCGGGGTTCGGCAAGCAGAAGGCACAGATCATGGTGGCGCTGCTCGGCAAGCAGTACGGGGTCCAGCCGGCCGGCTGGCAGGAGGCTGCCGGACCGTTTGGCAACCCAGGCAGCTACGTGTCCGTGGCGGACATTGTCGATACGGCCTCGCTGGCTAAGGTCCGCGAGTACAAGCAGCACCTGAAGGCCGCTGCCAAAGCCAAGGGCTGACCAGTTTGTGTACCTGTGCTGATCGAGTAACATCGCGATTAGCAGCGCGAGGGCGTTGCGCGACAGCAGTTCGTTGGCCTCATCGTCGACCGGCAGTGAGATCGGCACGGCGGTCTTCCACGGTTAAACGGGCTAAGCTAGATCGCAGGGTGTAGCCCGGATGGATGGAGTCATCATGTCACCGAGCATGAAGGTCGGGATCGTCGGGATCGTCATCGCGCTGATCCTGCTGATCGTCGGCATCCCGTTCTGGGCCGTAGCTCTCGTCTTCGTGGTCGCCCTGGCGATCCCGGTTGGCGGCTACATGGCCCTGGACAAGTCGCAGCGCCGTCGGCTGCGCGCGATCCGCGAGCGCCAGCGCGGACAGTAATCATCCGGGGCGACTGGGGACTAACGGCCCTCGGCGACGCGGGTGATGTAGGTAACCGCGACGAAGGAGCGGTAGACGGCGACCGGGTCGTCGGCGGAGATCCGCACCGACCTGGTGCCTGACCGGTCCGTGCCCTTGACCCAGCTGGCTACCTGCGCCATGTCCGCGGTCTGGAAATCCACATCGAGCCTGGCGGGGAGAGCGATCGACGGCAGCCCGATCGATCCGGCAGCCGCCCGGCGCACGGCGGCTTCCGCCCCCGCGCGGATCAGGGACCGGGCCTCCTCGGGGTGCAACTGCGCGGCGGCGAACCTGGTGACCGACCTCTTCACGGGCACCTGCTCGGCTTCCTTGAAGAACGGCTCCGCCTCGCTCATCGTCACCTGGTCCCCGGTGACCAGGGCTACCGGCACCCGGTGGCCGAGCGCCACGAGCGCGTTGATTCCCGACTCCCCGCATTCCGCCCCGTTCAGCGAGGCCCGGGAGATCACCGAGGGGTTGTAGGTATGCGACAGCACCGACGACAACCCGGAGATCGATCCGTGATAGCCAACAAAGAACACCGCGTCGAATGTGCCGTCAAGCCCCTCCATCATGTAAAGCGGCTTGTGCCGCCCCGCGATGTAGGCCGCGTGCCCATGTAGGTCCGCCGGGTTGAGGTTGTTCATCGCCCCGTGTGCGTCATTGCAGACGATCTCCGTCGCCCCGCCCGCCAGTGCCCCGTCGATCGCGGCGTTGACCTCGCCGAGCAAGAGTGCCCGGCCCTCGGCGTAGCCGGACTCCCCGGCACGGCACTGCGACCAGTCGACGATTCCGGCGACGCCCTCCATGTCAAAGGAGATGAAGACTCGCATGAAAACCCATTATCGCGAACGGTCCCGTGGCTGCGCCCGCATCGTCACCGGCGCTGGGAAGGCGGCAACGGCTGGGTCGGGCTGGTCCTGTTGACCTGCGCCGGCGGCTTGGGCCCGGCGGGGGAGCGGAGCCGGGCGGTGGCCGCGATCCGGGCGGCGATCGTGATGATGATAGCGACTGGCAGCGTCTGCGGCAGCTCGGCCGACGGGACGAACGCCACCGCCGCGAACGCGATGGCCACGCCCCCGATGGCGACGGTCAGCGCGGTCGCGACCCGGCGGCTGAGCACCGTCCGCCGGACAAGCCGTCTCGCCTCCCGCGGCAGCCGCGCCACCAGCACGAAGAAGCTCGCGAGGGTGGCCGCCGCGAGCGCAGCGAAGGCGAGGGTGAGCGGCAGCCGGTCAACGTGCGCCACCGCGGGGATCCAGAGCATGATCATCGCGATCAGCACGAAGATGTAGATCAGCCGGGACACGGTCCTGATGATGACCACATCGATGTTCCTGCTGTAGATGTGCTCGCCGGGCGTGGTCCGCGCTGCGCTGATGAAGTGCCTGATGGCGCCGACCGTGTCATGCCGCCGCAGCCGGATCCGGCCGAGTTCGTTCATCGCGCCGCTGTGCGCCGGGTCGAGCGCGAGCGCCCGTTCCTGGTGCTCGCGGGCCTCGGGCAGTTGGCCCCGGGCGAGCGCCACCTTGCCGGACAGGAAGTGCACATCGGGCTCGTTCGGCGCAAGGGTGCGCGCCTCTGCGGCCGCGGTCGCGGCCAGCGACGCCTGGCCCGCGGCGAGTGCGGCCTGCGCGACGCAGACGTGGGTCTGCCAGTAGGAGGGCGCAAGCCGCCGGGACTCGAGGGCCGCGCGCAGCGCCTCGGCATGGTTACCCAGGTGCATCAGCGCGTTGGAGGCCAGCCGGTGCGGCCACTCCTCGCCCGGCTCGATCGCTGCGGCCCGGTTGGCCGCCTCGACTGCCTCCACGTACCTGTCGGCGCCCAGGTGCGCGCGGGCGAACAGGCACCAGGCCCGGCCGCTCGCGGGCTCCGCGGAGACAAGACGCGCGAGCAGCGTCGTTGCTTCCTCGTAGCGCCCGAGGTCGAGCATCGTGGCGGCCCGCGCCAGGTCCTCTTTCAGCTCCGTCAAGTCACCGGCCCGTCGGTCAGATCAGCCGTCGCTTGCGCAGGTACGCCACCAGATCATCGTAAGCGCCGCCCTCGTTGGCGAACAGCGCGACATTCCGCGCCGTTTCGAACCAGGTGCCGAGGGAGGGGCGCACCTCAGCGACGGCTGCCTCCAGGTCGGCCTGGCCGATCAGCCGGGGCTCGCCACGGCGCACCGAGTCGAGCAGCGCTCGCTCCGCCGCGGTCTCGCAGATGTGCGCGATGTCCGCGCCGGAGTAGCCGTCGGTCAGCCGGGACAGCCGACCCAGGTCGATCCCGGCGACCGGACGGTCGCGCAGGTGAAACCGGAAGACGCCCTCGCGGGCCGGGGCGTCAGGCGGCAAGACGAGCAGCGTCCGGTCGAAGCGCCCGGGACGTCGCAGGGCGCTGTCCACATCCCACGGGTGGTTGGTCGCGGCGAGCAGGAACACCCCGGTGTTGTCCGACGCCACGTCGTCCAGCTCGAGCAGCAGCTGGTTGACGGCCGAGCGCATCGGCGTGTTCCGCAGCTGAGACCGCTTCTGCCCGATGGCGTCCACTTCGTCGAGGAACACCACGCAGGGGGCGTTCCGCCGGGCCACTTCGAAGAGCTCGTGGATGTTCCGCTCCGAGCGACCCACGAACATGTCGATCAGGTCGGCGAACGACACCGTGATGAACCGGGCCCCGAGTTCGCCGGCCACGGCGCGGGCGACGAACGTCTTGCCGCAGCCGGGCGGGCCGTAAAGCAGCAGCCCGCCGCGCAGCGACTTGCCGTAGAGCTTGCGCAGCTCGGGGTTGCGCATCGGGGCGAGGAACGCCGCCTCGAGCCGCTTCTTCACCTCGTCGAGCCCCGCCACGTCCGCCAGCGTGAGGCCGGTGTGCTCGGCGTCGTAGGCACGCGCCTCGTCGAGCCCCGCCGAGCTGCTTGACCCGGTCTCCCCGACGAACATCGTCGGCAGCACGTCCCGCATCTCGTCCTCGGCCTGCGACCAGTCGTAACCGGGATCCTCCTCCGCGGCGCTGCCGGAGTCCGCCGGGCCTGCGGATCCGCTGCCGGACGCGGGGCCGTCGGACGCGGGGCCGCCGGACACGGCGCTGTCGGACACGGGGCCGCCTGACACGGGGCCGCCGGACACGGGGCTGTCGGACACGGGGCTGTCGGATTCGCTGCTGTCGAGCACGGGGCGGGCGGGTGCGGGGCCGTCGGGCGAAGCGGGAGCTTGCGGTGTGGAACCACGGGACCGTTCTGGCGACCCTTCGGCCTCGGCCGGCACATTGCCGGGCGGAGCTGGCGCCGGCGGGCCGGAAACCCCGGCCGGCGACGTGAGCATCGCCAGCGCCTCCGCGTTCCCCGGGTCACGCTGAAGGACCGCACCGAGGTGCCGCACCGCCTCGTCCCGCTGCCCGGCGCGCAGCAGCAGCCTCGCCAGGTGCAGGCGCAGCGGCACGTCATCGGGCATCGCGGTCACCGCGTTACGCAGGCTTTCCAGCAGCGGATCAGGTTCCATGCGTCAATTCCGGGGAGTTTGCTGCCACCCTTCCACAGTAGGTGCAGTGACAACCCGGCGCGTACCGTCTGGCCAATCGGCCAGGGCGGCTACCGGGAGGCCGCGAGCTCACGAAGACGCCGGTGCATGCCGTCGTACGCGGTGCCAGGCAGGTATCGCTTGGGCATTTTGGCGATCGAGGTGTAGTTGGTGTCACACACGTTGGCGAGCGGCGATTCGACGGCCTGGGTGACGAACTGGTAGGCGTCGAGCGGGTCGAGTTCGCAGAGCGCCGCCACCCAGGTAACCATGTCGTGCTGGGCGATACGGAACGCGTCCTCGAGCGGCCGGGCCGATCCGGCGGACATGATGTAGTCGTCGTTTTCCAGGCGGGGCCACGGGGTCGGCCCGGCCTGCCGGCCTTTGATCAGGTCGACGATGATGACAGTGTCCATCGCGCACTCCACGGCGACCCCGCAGGTCTCGCCCTCGCCTTGGCGGGCGTGCCCGTCGCCGAGCGAAAGCAGCGCCCCTTCAGTGTTGACCCCGAGGTAGCACGTGGTCCCGGCGCGCATCTCCGGGGTGTCCATGTTCCCGCCGAACGCGTCGGGTACGAGGGCGGAGCGCACCTCGCCGCCGGCCGGCGCGACACCCACCGTCCCGTGCATCGGGTTCATCGGCAGATCCGCCGTGAACGCGGACTTACGGGCGCTGAACCTGCACAGCTGCCGTTCGCGGTCGAGCTCCCAGATCCACATGACCTCTTCGAGCGGCGGATTGAGCAGCGCGGTCAGATGGGTCCCGGTCAGCGCACCGAACAGCGGCACCGTCGTCGACGCCGCCTGGTCCCGCGCCGGGGTGATCGACACGAAGTGCACGGCTACCGTGTCGCCCGGCTCGGCACCCTCGATATAGAACGGGCCGGTCTGCGGGTTGAGGCCGGTGATGTTCAGCCGCGAGACGAGGTCATCCGGGCCGGTCACCCGCCCCGCGAAGCAGTCCTCGGTGAACAGCTCAAGCAGCACCGGCGTCTTGATCCGCGCCACCGGCGCAGCCCCGCCGAACGTCCATGCATAGTCCCCGGCGCCCGGCCGGTAGCTGACGACTTCCAGGTCGCTCACGTCCTAGCAAATACCCCGAAAGCCGCCGCCTGTAGCGCGGACGCCCGCACCCAGCCGGGCGGTTTAGCCAGGCCCGTGCTCAGCGAGCCCCGTGCTCAGCGAGCCCCGTGCTTAGCGAGCCCCGTGCTTAGCGAGCCCCGTGCCTAGCAGGCATTGTCGGCGGTTGTGGCTGCCGCGTTCAGGGCGGTGACCGTCGCGGCGGGGACAGTGCCGCTGTGGACGTCGGTGCGGACCTGTTCCAGTTCGCTAAGAAGGCCGTTGAGGGCGGTCTTGGCGGAAGCGGACTGTGCCTGGCCGGCCGCGGTCGTCAGTCCGGTGACCGCTGCGGTCATGTCGGAGTTGAGCGTGGCCTGTGCGGCCTGGCCGTTCAGGTCGCTGATCAGCTTGTTGTAAGCCGTGAGCGCGCTGCTCGCGTAGGTCTTGCAGCCGGGGTCGGTCGAGCCGCCGTGCAGCTTAGGCACGATGACCAGGCCGGCCACCGCGATCAATACGACCGCGGCTGCGCCGCCGACGAGCGTCTTGGTTCTGCGGGAACTCAGATCCGGACGTGAACCTCCGCCGCGCGCGGCGTGCGAGCCCCCCTGGCCGGCTGCTCCCGCTGGGCCGCCGGGCCGGCCCCTGCCGGGTGCCCCGCCGTAGCCGGGTGCGTCCCCGCGGTCCGCTGGGTCGTCGTATCCGGGTCTGCCTTCGAAGCGTGGTCCCCCGCCGTAACCCGGGGCGTAGTCGCCGGGCCCGGCATAGCCGGGCGACCCGTTGGGACCGGGAAGAGCGGGTGCGCCCGCGAAGCCGGCTCCGCCGCCCGGACCGGCATAACCGGCGGGCCCGCCGGGACCGCCGAAACCGGGACTGCCTGGGCCGCCTGGACCGCCGGGGCCACCGAAGCCAGGTCCGCCGGGACCGCCAGCACCGGGCGCGCCCGGGCCGCCGAAGCCGGACTGCGGACCGAAGCCCGGACGCGGTCCGAAGTCCTGCCCGCCGCCGTAGCCCTGCTGCTGGCCGGCGAAACCGCGTGGTGCTGGCATCCCAGACTGCGCGCCGCCCGGCTGTGCGCTTGGGCCGAACCCTCCGGGCTGCGGCGCGAACCCGTCCGGTCGGTCGTAGCCCGCTCCGGACGGATAGCCGCCGGCTGACCCGTAGCCGCCGGACGGGTAGCCAGCCGGCTGCCCGTAGCCGCTCTGCGGTGCGGCCGGGGGACTGTCGTACCGGTCGTACAGCGGTGCCGAACCAGGCTGCGGACCGTACCCGCCCGGCTGACCGAACCCCGCTGGCTGGCCGTACCCGGCCTCCGCAGCCGGGCTGCCCCCGGGGCGCGGGTCCTGGTAACCGCCGCCCTGACCGCCGTCGCGGCTCGGGCGCCAGTCCGGCCGGGCGCCGTTCGCCGGTCCCTGGTACCCGCCCTGACCCGCCGGGTTCTCCTGCGGGGAATGCGGGGCGAACCAGGAGCCGTCCGGCGCGCCGCCGGACGAGCCGGTCCCCGTGGTGGCGCCAAAGGGCGCGAACGGCTGTCCGCCGGGCTGTGCACCAGCGGGCTGCACCCGCGCGCGGCGCGATGGCAGCCTGGAGGACGGGTACTGCTCGCTGGGAGAGCCCCCCGGCGTATCTGGCGAAGACGACATGACTAGCTCATCCGTTCCTGGGCACCGTGGCATAAGCCAGTGTCCGGCTCACAATGGACACCGGGCAGCTCCCCCGGGTGCCTGCCCGGTGGAAATGCAATCGTACCGGGGCTGCAGGGTCAGACGAAGCCGTTGCGGCTAAGGCTGGCCGGATCTGGCTCGCCCCGTGGCAGCGAGACGTCTCCGGTCACGTCAGCCGCGAGCCGGATCTGGTCGCCGTCCACCAGCCGGACCTCCGCGTACGGCATGACCCGGTCGCCGTTCACGAAGGTCCCGTTGGTCGATCCCTCATCCCTGATCGTCGCCCGGCCGCTGTCGTCGACCACGACCGTCGCGTGCTTGCGCGAGACGTTGTCGTACTGGCCGAAGGCGGCGGCCACCAGTGACTGCGCCGGATCGCGCCCGAGGATGACCGAGGTGCCAGCCGGCACGTCGACATTCCCGGTGGGGAACGAGATCCGCAACACGACCAGGGACGGGCGGCGCCGCGCACCGGGCAGCGGTGCCCGGCACGTCATGCAGATGACGTCGGCGGGGTCTTGGACGGGTGTGCCGCAGTTCGGGCACATCGGCCGACTATCGGGCCGGAGGTACTGCTGCGACACCGTCGGCGACGGAATGTCGTCGTCGGGGTACGGGGCGTGCGGCAGGTTGGCGCCACACCGGAAGCAGATCAGGTCCTCCGGCTGCACCCCGATGCCGCAGTTTGGGCAGGTCAGGATCGCCATCTCCTCGCTCGAAGCCTGGTAAGCCGTTGCCAGCTACCATACCGTCCAACCGGCGCGTCGGCCTAGGGATCGCATGGTTGTCCCGATGCGGATCCGTGACCTGCGCGTGTCCTTGACCATACCGGCTCAGTCAGGATGGGCATCCGGTACTGGGCAGTAGCATCTCATCATGGTCGATTATGAACTCGCTCCGGAGCAGCGCGAACTGCGCGCGACGGTCGCGGCGTTCGCCCGCGAGGTAGTCGCGCCGGTGATCGGCGACTACTACGAACGCGGCGAGTTTCCGTACGACATCGTCGCGGGCATGGGCAAGCTCGGCCTGTTCGGCCTGCCGTTCCCCGAACAGTACGGCGGCATGGACGGAGATTTCTTCACTCTGTGCCTGGCGATCGAGGAGCTGGCCCGGGTCGACTCGTCGGTCGCGATCACGCTTGACGCCGGGGTGACCCTCGGTGCGATGCCGATCTTCCGCTACGGCACGGCCGAGCAGCGCGACCGGTGGCTGCCGCCGCTGGTCGCGGGCGAGCGGCTCGCCGCGTTCGGGCTGACCGAACCCGACGGCGGCACTGACATCCCCGGCACGATGCGCACGACCGGCCGGCTGGATGGCGACGAGTGGGTGGTCAACGGCACGAAGGCTTTCATCACTAACTCGGGAACCGCCATCACCTCCCTTGTCACCGTCCTCGCGGCCACTGGAAGCGATGGCGGGGCCAAGAAAGAGAACTCGACCATCATCATTCCGAACGGTACCGAGGGTTTCCGCCCCGCTCCCAAGTATTCGAAGGTCGGATGGTGCGCGTCCGACACCCGCGAGCTGTCATTCGAGGACTGCCGCGTCCCCGCGGGGAACCTGCTCGGCGAACGCGGCCGCGGATACGCACAGTTCCTCCGCATTCTCGACGAGGGACGGGTGGCGATCTCCGCGCTTGCTACCGGTCTCGCCCAGGGTTGCGTCGACGAATGCGTGCGGTACGCCAATGACCGGGTAGCCTTCGGTGTCGCGATTGGAAGGCACCAGGCGATCGCGTTCAAGGTCGCCGACATGGCGGCCCGGGTGCACGTCGCCCGGCTCGCCTGGTACGACGCCGCCGCCCGTCTGGTGGCTGGTGCTCCGTTCAAAAAAGAAGCATCCATTGCAAAGCTGATCGCTTCGAACGCGGCGATGGACAACGCAAGGGATGCGACGCAGATCTTCGGCGGTGCCGGGTTCATGAACGAGTCCCCGGTAGGCCGGTTCTACCGTGACGCGAAGGTGCTCGAGATCGGTGAGGGAACTTCTGAGGTGCAGCGAATGCTGATCGCGCGATCGCTGGGCGTTTCTGGCTAGGACCAGGCACTCCGGGCGAAAAGTGTCGGTTTTCGTGCCATCAAGGGCTAGACCGGGGTAGCCTTCCAGATGCCCCGTGGGCCATCAGGCCTAGCCCGAGTTGACGGAGAGATACGGACTTCCGTCAAATGCCAGGTCTGAGGATGCCAATTGATGATTATATGTCCATACCCGTTTTGTAGCGCTAGCTGGAAGAGTTGCCGAGTGCCGGTCCAGGTGGCCCTTGAAGCTGCGAGGTGTACGCGCAGTGCGTAGACGTTCGATGACCAACGGAAGCGGTGGCCCGGAGACGCCGCCTTCCGGCCTACCGCTCAACGCGGGCGGGGGAGCGGTCGGACCGCTGGCCGTCGGCCAGGGCCAGGATGGCCCTGGCGCTGGTTCTCCCGGTGGCCAGGGCGGCCTGCCGGTCCCGGTTTCCCGTGGTGGCCTGGCGCCCGCGGACAAGCCCGGTGTCACCGTGCGCAGGGGTTCACCGTGGCGGCCGAGCAACTGGCGCGTCCGCTGGCGGCTCGTCGCGATCATCGTGTTCCCCACCGTCACGGCCCTGATCCTCGGCGTCTTCCAGATCGTCGGCTCGGTCAACAACTACGACTCGTTCAAGCGCGTGCAGACCCTGGCGAACCTCAACACGCTGGTCGTCAAGGGTGCCGCGCTGCTCGCGGACGAGCGCGACGCCACCGCCGGGTACGTGGCGGCTGGCGGCCAGTCGGCCAGCTCAGCGTCGCTGGCGCTTAAGTCCACGGTGACGGCCGACCAGAACGCGACCACCGGGGTCCTGAACCAGATCACACAGCAGGCACCGGACGTGGTCAACGGCGGCGGATACCGCGCGCAGACCGTCGAGGACCTCAGCAACGGTGTGCTCGCGGGCATCAACGACCTTCCGTCCATCCGCCAGGCGGCAACGGCCACGAAGCAGCCCGCGCTGGCGGTGATCACCGACTATGACCGGCTGATCCAGGCGTTCATCACGTTCAGCAATGACGTCGGGGCCGGTGCCGGCAACGACACGCTCCAGTCCGACGTCGCCGTGCTCAACGCGCTGCTGCGGATGGAGGACGACGCCTCGCTCCAGCGTGCGTACCTGTACCAGGCGCTTGCCTCCCCGTCGCCCGCCCTGACCCCGGTCGCACTCGCCGACCTCAACCAGGCGGTGGAGCAGCAGCAAGCGGACACTAACCAGTTCGGCGCCGTGGCCTCGGTCACTGAGCAGCAGACGCTGAACAACACCGTGGCCGGCCCGCAGGTCGACGAGGCGAAGTCCGCGGAGAAGCTCGCGATCGCGACCGCTACCGCCAAGACACTGCAGATCGGCACCCAGCAGACGTGCGCCAACCAGACGGCGTCGCAGTGCTGGCTCGGCACTCAGACCACGCAGATCAACGACATGCGGACGGTCAGTAACCAGCTGGTTGGCGACATCACCGACCAGGCGAACTCGTCCGCCCAGACCTCGCTGCACAACGCGATCATCGACTCGGCGGCGACGCTGCTCCTGCTGCTCGTCGTCCTGCTGATCACGACCCTCGTGGCGCGGTCCATGATCCGCCCGCTGCGCCGGCTGCGCAGCGACGCCCTGGACATCGCCGGCAGCAAGCTCCCCGCGATGGTCCGCCTGCTGAGCGAGAGCGAGGGCGGCGACGCCTCGGCTGAGATCGAGCCGATCGGCGTCACCTCCACCGACGAGTTCGGTGAAGTGGCGCGGGCCTTCGACCAGGTACACCGGGAAGCGGTCCGGCTGGCGGCCGACGAGGCCATGCTGCGCGGCAACCTGAACGCGATGTTCGTCAACCTGTCGCGCCGCAGCCAGTCCCTGATCGAGCGCCAGCTGTCCCTGATCGACTCCCTCGAGCAGACGGAGCAGGACGCCGACCGGCTGTCCAGCCTGTTCCGCCTGGACCACCTGGCGACCCGTATGCGCCGCAACTCGGAAAACCTGCTGGTTCTCGCCGGCCATGAGGCTGCCTCCCGGCGCTGGTCCCAGCCAGTCCCGCTGGTCGACGTGCTCCGCGCTGCCATCTCCGAGATCGAGCAGTACGAGCGGGTCGTGCTCAACGTCCAGCCGGGCATCCAGGTAGTCGGCCAGGCGGTCAACGACGTGGTCCACCTCGTCGCCGAGATCGTGGAGAACGCGACCACGTTCTCGCCGGAGGACACCCAGGTGTTCGTCACCGGCCAGCCGCTCACCAGCGGCGGCGTGCTGCTCGACATCACCGACAACGGCGTGGGCATCTCCGAGCAGGAGATGGCGCACGCGAACTGGCGGCTCGACAACCCGCCGGTGGTGGACGTCGCGGTCTCCCGCCGCATGGGCCTGTTCGTGGTCGGCCGCCTGGCGGCCCGGCACGGCGTCCGGGTCCGGCTGCGGCACGCGCAGTCCGGCGGCCTTACCGCGCTGATCTGGCTGCCCGACTCGGTCGCGGCGCCGGAATCGGGCCAGCCGCTCGGCCGGCTGCGCAAGTTCGAGACCGAGGACTACGGCCCCGCCCCGTCGCTGTCGGCTCCGACCCCCACGGGTCCGGCGGGCCCCAGTTTCGGCGGGCCCGCGCCGCTGCCAAGCGGCGCTCCCGGCGGTGCTGCGCTTGGCGGTGCAGCTGCCACCGCCTCGCGGATCCCGCGGCTTTCCGGTGCTCCCGGCGGGAACCCGGCCGGCGGCAGCGGACCCGGTGGCACTGCGAACGGTGGCAACGCGAATGGCGGCTTCAGCGCGTTCGGCACGGGAGGCAACCGTCCCGTCCGGAACGGCGCGAACGGTCCCGGCGCCACGCTCGACTCGCCCGGTGGCCCGCTGCCGGTGCGCACGCCTGGCGCGAACCCGCTTGGACCGGGTGGCACCAATGGCGGCGGTCCCGGTAACGGGGCGCTGGCCGATGACGCGCCAGCCGACGGTGGCGACTTCAGCACCGCCAGCATGCCCGCTGTCGGCGACGGTGAGCTGGCGGGAACCGGCCCGTTCCCGGCGGTCGTGGCCGGCGCCCCGTCAGGCAGGGGCGCGGGTGGTAGTGACGGGAGCCAGGTCACGATCCCGCCCACCGTGAACTCGCCGACCGACCAGCGCCTGCCGATCTTCGACTCGCTAGAGTCGGACTGGTTCCGGCGCAGCGGCAGCTCGCTCAGCTCAGGCGCGGCCACGGCCGCCGGCCAGAGCTGGAACTCGCCTGCGGACGAGGGCTGGCGGGCCGCGCGTGTCGTAGCATCGCCAGCGGCGGGCGAGACCACCACCGCGGGGCTGCCAAAGCGTGTGCCGCGGGCCAACCTCGTGCCTGGGTCGGTCGGTGGCGGCGACGAGACGGAAACCGCGCCACCCGCCCGGTCGGCGGAGACTATCCGGAGCAGGATGGCGAGCTTCCAGCGCGGCGTACGCGAAGCGCGTGCCGCGGCACCGCAAGACGAGGAGCCATAGGACTCATGAGACCCACGGATAGAGCAATCAGAACACGAGGAGGAGCCTGTATGAGCGGGCGAGGAGAGGAGCGCGCGTGAGCACGCCAGGACGCCCGGTCCAGGACCTCAGCTGGCTGATCACGAACTTCGTGGAGCGGGTCCCGGACGTCGCCCATGCGGTAGTCGTCTCGTCTGACGGACTGCCGCTCGCGTTCTCCGCGGGGTTCCCGCAGGAGCGCGCGGATCAGCTCGCGGCGGTAACGTCGGGCCTTACCAGCCTCACCCAGGGTGCGTCCCGGGTGTTCGAGGGCGGCGCGGTCGTGCAGACCGTCGTGGAGATGCAGCGCGGCGTGCTGGTCATCATGGCGATCAGCAACGGCGCCAGCCTCGCCGTGCTCGCGGCTTCCACCTGCGACCTCGGCCTCGTCGCCTACGAGATGACCCTGCTTGTCGAGCGCGCGGGCCGGGTCCTTACCCCGGCGGCGCGCGGTGGTGTCATGCAAGGCGCAGTTCCGGGAGACGGACGGCGATGACCGTAACCGATTTCGCTGGGGGACGTGGTGGCCGGTCTCGGCCGCGGTGACGACCGCGGCTCGCCCGCGTGGCAGGGCCCAGGACGGGCCGGGCCATGGGACGAGCCGCCGCCGCAGCGGCAGCCCTACGCCACAGCTCAACAGCAGTTTCCGGCCGAGGAGGAGAGCGGCTCCACGCGGCTGGTGAGGCCGTACACGGTGACCGGTGGCCGAACCCAGCCGAGGTACAAGCTCGCGCTCGAGGCCTTGGTTACCGCGAACGTGTACGAACCGCGGGACCTGTCAGTGCTTGCCCCGGAATGCCAGGCGATCCTCCAGTTCTGCCTGGACTGGCGATCCGTCGCCGAGATCTCGGCGGTGCTGCGCATGCCGCTTGGCGTGGCCAGGATCCTGGTCGCGGATATGAGCGCGGACGGCCTCGTCCGCATTCACCAGCGTGATGACTCCGAGGGCCGCCCCGACCTTAACCTGCTCGAAAGGGTGCTTAGTGGACTCCGTAAGATCTAGCGTCGCCCGGCCGCACGGAGGCGGCGATGCTTCGGCGATGACCTCGGTGAAGATCGTGGTCGCCGGTGGCTTCGGCGTGGGCAAGACGACCTTCGTCGGCTCGGTGTCGGAAATCACGCCACTGACCACCGAAGCGGTCATGACCGTGGCGTCCACCGATGTCGACGACCTGTCCCATGTTCCGGACAAGAACACCACCACGGTTGCCATGGACTTCGGCCGGATCACGCTGGAGAAGGACCTGGTGCTCTACATGTTCGGCACGCCCGGACAGCACCGGTTCTGGTTCATGTGGGACGACCTGATCCAGGGCGCGATCGGCGCG
>Ga0123356_10003659_pt1 | contig 16022 bp, 16 predicted proteins | sample TergutEmb28metaG_2_FD_92546 | JGI IMG/M metagenome (GOLD analysis project Ga0123356, IMG submission 92546) | Embiratermes neotenicus P3 segment gut microbial communities from Petit-Saut dam, French Guiana - Emb289 P3 | ecosystem: Host-associated > Arthropoda: Insects > Digestive system > Gut ... | reverse complement strand
GACCCAAAGACCTGATTACCAACTACCTTCTGAGCAGCCAACACCTTGTTAGTACCCTGCTCAAGATAGTTCACCACATAACTCAGATCACTCCGAGCACAGTAGTAGAACACAAACTCATTGCCAGAGGCTGTCAAGGTTTTTGAGATGCTTGTTGGTGCGAGTGCAGTGTAACCAGCTACGTCTATTGCATTCTCCGTTACTAAATAGCCAATTTGACCAGATGTAACTTTGTCAGTAGCTACTGAAATTGTTGATCCAGCCAAATAGTAATGTACTGTATAGGTGGTCTCAAAGATGCTTGAGTTTACCCATAGTGCTGGATAGACCAATCCGCGTTCGCTGTTTCCGTTGGGGTTGATTTGGAATTGGAAGGTTCTGCCGGTGTAGTCTAGATCACCTGCGGTGTAGCTGAGGTCACCTGGAGAGCGGAGCCACATTCCATAGGCATACATCTGTGGGATGGTGATTTTGCCAAAGTTGAGGGTTGCATTGGTGTTGCTTGGTTGTACTTGGGGGTTCATGCCGCGTACATCATGTGTTTTAGATAGGAATTCTGCAGATTCACTGTAGCTTAGTGCAAATGCGATATCGTTGCCTGTGCCTATGTGGTTAGAGGTTGGGGTACTAAATCCGTTGGTTAATGATGCAACATTGCTAGAGGTTCCAAGGACATTTAGGGCGTTATTTTTTACTGTGTAGTCGCGTAGTCGGGCGTTGGCAGCCAGATTATCGGCAACAGGAGAAGCAGCGCCGTTGAACCATGCGTTGATTTTATCTCGGACTACAGAGTTGCCATAGGTATTTGCGGTACCGTATGTAGTGTATTGCCACTCAGGGTTGCCGTAGCAGGATGCTTGTGGGTAGATGTTGAGGTAGTTTGTGCGTACAATTAGAGAATAGTCGCCGTATCGTGCTATTTCAATCCAGTTGACTTTATCACCGGTCATGCTTGGGGTGAGAACTCGGCCATCTACAACAGTTGGAACATCGTTATTTGAGTTTACTGTGTAGTAGAACACAAATTCATTGCCAGAAGCACCTAGAGTTTTTGTGAGACTTGTTGGAGCAACCGGGTTATAACCAGATATGGCTATTGCGTACTCAGTTATAGAAGCGCCAAGTGTTTGACCAGATACAGTCTTATCAGAGGCAATTTTTGTTGTTGTGCCAGCTAGATAGTAATGTACTACGTAATCAACAGGGCAGTCGTAGGTGTAGTAGAAGATAAACTCGATGCCAGATGTGGTGATGGTTTTTGTAAGGCTTGTTGGTGCTAATGCAATATAGCCAGGTATAGTTATTGCGGTTTCAGTTACTGGTGATTCTGTGAAGCCGACAGCGTATTTGTCGTTGGCTACTTTGGTTGTTGTTCCTGCTAAATAGTAGTGTACAGTATATACAGCTGGGACAGATGCTTGAGTGTAGTAGAATACGAACTCATTGCCAGAAGTAGTCAAGGTTTTTGAGATGCTTGTTGGTGCAACTGCACTGTAGCCAGATATATCAATGGCAGATTCGGTCACAGAGGAACCAGCTTTGCCAGTTCCAGTTTTGTCTGGAGCGACTGAGATTGTTGTTCCTTCCAAGTAGTAGTGTACTACATATCCGACATCAGAGCTTGGGAAGATGCTTGATTGTACCCATAGTGCTGGATAAACAAGTCCACGTTCATTGGTTGTTGTGGGGTCTATGTAGAATTGGAAGGCTCGGCCGGTATAGTCTAGACAGCCTGCTGTATTGGCGATGTCGCCTGGAGAGCGGAGCCACATGCCATAGCCATAGATTTGTGGGATAGTGATTTTGCCATAGTTTGCTGTTGCAAATGTGTTGCTTGTTTGTGTTTCAGGGTTCATACCTCTTGCAAAATGTGTTTTTGATAGGAATGTTGCGGCTTCGCCGTAGCTTAGTGCAAAGGCGATGTCTTCACCTGTGCGTATTTGGGTGGTGGTTGGTTTGCTAAATCCGTTGGTTAGTCCTGCAAGGGTGCTTGCGGTGCCAAGGGTGTTTGCGGCAGTGTTTTGTACGGTGTAGCTGCGCAGGGGAGCGTTTGTGGGGAGGTTGTCAACTGCTGGACCTGTGGCACGGTTGTTAAACCAGTTGTTGATGGCGTTGCGGACACGGCAACCGCTGTTTAGGTAATTGGTGCTAAGTGGGCTACTGTAGGGAGTGTATTGCCATGTTGGGTCGCCGTAGCGGCCGCTACCAGCGTAGGTGTTTATGTAGTTTTCGCGTACAATCAGTGAATAAGAGGTGCCATCAGTATGGGTGTACTGTGCAATTTCTATCCAGTCAGAGTTGTCACCTGCTAGAGCTGCAGAGAGTCGTCTGCCGTTTACAGAGTAGGAGGCGCCAATAGGGTCGGCGGCGGAACTCTGCTGAACAGGCAAAAACATCATCAGCAACAGAGCGAGGGTGAGTGTTAAACATAGTGTTTTTTTTATCAGGGGATATTTTAGTCTATTTGAGACATCAACCATAGTTATCACATATTCATGTTTCATTATAATATAAGATAGATACCCCATCTAGCAGGTTATATATTTAGCGGGAAACCGCACAAACCAAAAACACCCAGCACACCCAGCACACAAAACAACAACAAACACTCCAAACACACCCACCCAGAGAGACAATTATCAAAAATCACCCATAAACCCCCACATAACCACACAAACTACCAAAAACCAGGCCAATAACACCAACAAAATACCCCTAAAACAAAAAGAACAACACCCCACCAGAACACAAAACAGCATAACCGAAAGGTCGATATATGATCATAGAAGACGCGTAAATAATGCATTCCATGAGTGAGAACTAACAAACCAACAATGCAACGATATGTACCGAGGAAGTGGATGAGTTCAAAAGTGATAACAGTCAAATGTGGCAGAAGTATCAACAATCCATATCTTTTAACATCAATAAATGTACAATAAGAGACGACTATAGCAATGCAATTAAACGTAACAACTGATTATGATATAAGAGTTGTATTGTATTTAGCGAAGAAAAAAGGGGTAGCAAACAGTAACGAGATTTGTATAGAAATGGGGATACCCTGTACCTATATGCACAAAATCGCCCGAACCTTGAAAAACGCTGGGATAATACGTGAAATACGCGGTTCAACGGGCGGTTTTGTGTTACAAAAAGACCCTGAGAGCTTATCCATATTACATATTGCAGTCGCTTTTGAAAAGACGATGAATATAAACAGATGTCTAGAAGCAGACAAGTTCTGCAACCGAGACGCCGTACCCTTCTGCGCAGTCCGAGACATCTACGTTGAAGCACAAACCGAATTACACAACAGATTAAATGTAAAAATATCAACTTTTTTAAAACAAACTCAGCAGATAGAAAGCAAAAAAATCCATCACGTGTTATTGTAACAATCAACGCAGGGCTTCATCGTAGACTTTCATGGCGTCCTTTACAACTATACTCCAGTCGAGTCGTTCTACTACGGTTTGGCGTGCTTTTATACCCATCTCTGTTGCTTCCATTGGGTGCTCTAACAGATAGAGAAGAGCCGTTGAGAACTGTTGTGAGCTAAATGGAGGAACTAATAAGCCGTTTTTGCCGGTTTGGATGGTTTCAGGGATGCCGCCCACTGTGGTTGTGATAACGGGCAGACCAGTTGAGAGAGCTTCTAGGATGGCAAAGGGATGATGTTCATAGAAGGTGCTAAATGCAAAGATGTCGGCGGCTTGATAGAGTTTGGGTAAATCTTTGTCAGGGGTATAGCCGGTGAATAGAATATGGCTTTTGACGCCTAAGTGTTCAGCGTGTGTGTGGAGTTTTGTCATTTCGCTGCTTTGGCCTTTTCCGGATATGATGAATTTGGCGTTTGGGAATCGTTTTATCACAGAAGGTATGGCTTCGATGAGGTTGAAGAGGCCTTTTCGTGCGTAGAGTCGGCCTACTGATAGGATGGCTATGTCGTTGGGGTTTAGGCCTAGTTCTTTTTTGATTTTGTGTTTGTTTGTTGGGGGTTGGAATTTTTTTGTGTTGACTCCGTTGTGGATGACTTGGATTTTGTTTGGGGGTATGTTGTAGTATGTTGTGAGTTCCCATTTAGTGAAGTGGCTGACGGCGATTATTTTTTGGGCACGGTGCATCATGCCTTCTTCGAAGAAACGCAGGAATCGGTTGGCGCCTACGAGGAATTTTTCGTTGGCGTTTAGTCGCATATAGGGTTCGCCAGCGATGGCTTGGGCTTCGCCTTTCCAAGTGGAGTGAACGGTGCAGACTAGGGTTTTGCCAAAGTTGGGGGGGACCGCAAAGTTTGGGGTGAGGGGGAGTTGGGGGTGGGTGATGTCTATTTGGGCGGTTTTTTGAATGGTTTTGAGTTTTTGGCTACTTTGGGCGGCTAGCATAAAGGATTTGATGATGGGAGTTTTGGGGATCTTTAGAAATGATACATCGAGTTGGGGGTTGACGTGGAGGTCTTTTGTTTGGTTTGCACCGGTGACGATGTGGAGGGGGTATCCGTTTTTTTGGAGCTGGTTGCTTAGGTAGTAGATGTAGCTGCCGGTGCCGCCTGTTAGCGGCCAGTATTCGGGGGATATGAAGCAGATTTTAGGTGTCATTGGGGGATCTCCGTTTTTTTGTTAGCGGAAGGAGGAGGTGGGTTAGGGTGATTGTGATAGCGCCGTTGAACCATGCTACTGAGCGGACGAAGTAGAGTACGATTAGTCTCATAGCGGTCCAGTCGTGGAATCGGTGTGAGATTTTTAGGGCTGAGTAGGTAAAGTAGAGGAGCATACCTATTAGTATGGTTGGGGGGCCGATCCAGAGGAGACGCAGGGGTGGTACCAATCCCAATAAAAACAATATTGCGGCTGATAGCAACAGTAGGGGTTGGATGTTCATGCCTGCATCGGTGATTTCGTCGCCTTTGGCTAGTTTTTTGTGTTTTAGGTAGAGTTTGAGGGTGTTTTTGCCGTATTGGAGTTGTTGGCGGTAAAACGCTTTTAGGGTGGGGCGGTTGTAGTGGTAGCACACTGCATTGGGTTCGTAGGCGATTTTGTAGCCTTGTTTGGCTATACGGTAGCCAAAGTCGGTGTCGTATTGGCTGGGCAGATTCTCATTCCAACCGCCAACTTGTTCAATGATAGTTCTTTTTAGCAGCAGATTCATAGTGGCTATGCGGTTGGTGTATTTGCCGATGCGTTGGTAGCGGTTTTTGAGCTCATAGCCGATGCTTTTGGCCCAGGGGTTGGTTTGGTTCCAGGTTTCTATGCCGCCGCTTACCCCTGCTACGGTTGTCTCATCTACTATGAGGTGTTTAATCAGTTTTTTTAGCCACGCTGATTCAACCTTTGCGTCTGAGTCTACAAATCCTAAAATGGAGTGTTGGACAATTTTTTGGGCATAGTTGTAGGCCGCAGGGGCATTAAGATCGATAGATATTACTTTGATGCCTAGTTGTTTAGCGATTTGAACTGTGTTATCTTTGCTAACGCCATCCATAACAAGGATTTCTAGATGATCAGGGGGGTATTCTTGTGCTAGAAGCGATTGGAGGCAGTCTTGGATGGTGTCAGCACTGTTGTAGGCGGCTACAATTATTGAAACCTTAGGATAATAACTGGGCTGGACCATCATCATCGTTTACACCTTAAGATAGGCCCTAATAATTGAGAGAAGGATTTTGGAGCCATCTACCATTGGATCCACTCCTGAGTGTCCGTAGGTGCGTTGTTCAAAGGTTATAGGCACCTCAGCCACTCTAAAGCCTGCCTTAACTGCTTTAACCAGCATCTCGGATTCGATTTCGTATTCGCCTGAGGTAAGTTTTTGGGCTAACAACACTTCACGTTTCATGGCACGATAACCAGATTGACTATCGGTTATGGCAACCCCTGTGAACAGCGCTATTAGGGAGTTAAAGATGTATACGCCAAATTTGTTGAGTTTGCGGGCTTCAACACGTTTGCGATTCATGTAACGTGAACCAATAACCATATCGGCTTGGTCACAAAAAACAGGCGCCACCACCTCATGGAGCTCCTCGGGCCAATGCGAACCATCAGAGTCAATAGTAACAATCAAATCGCCCCTAGCTTTGGCAAACCCAGCCCGCAAAGCATAGCCCTTGCCTAGGTGCTGTTTTAGGGTACAGACTTTGACATTGCGTTGAGAAGCAACCAGAAGCGAATTATCATGGGAACAATCATCAACCACAATAATTTCGGTCTCTAAACCAAGTTGGCGTACAGCCTCTTTTGTACGGTCAATAATGTTGCCTATCGTTAACTCCTCGTTATAGACGGGAATTATAATAGAGAGCAACATTTGATACTGCCCCATGGTTTTAACCTAAATAGGAGACCTTATAAAGTTTGGCTCCCCCAACCCTGTAATTACCTACCTGTAGAGGAAGCAAATGCAAACCACCCCCAACAACACAAACAGCCACGTCGATCAGAAAGTGTGGTTTTCTATGTGGTTTTTGGGTGCAGTGGTAACTTTTGGTGCAGCGTTTTTCCCTATGTTTTATCGTTTAGTGGAGGGGCGAAATCGGCATTTTCAAAATGAAGCCCAATTTGAGCAACGCATCGCACAGTATCTCAAAAATAAAAACAAACAACCACCCCCACCCATAAACCCTGTGAAACAGCGCAATGCCAAGCTGTGGGCCGCAAGTATTATCCTTATCATCCCGGCTTTTATTATCATCTATCAGCTAAACAAAGACTTAGCCAGCCATGAAAAACAGCAAGATGCCTATCTTGGTGCGGCTTTGCCTGAGCGGGTGTTTATGCCCCAAACAGTACCGTTAACCACATATGTCTTGCTTACCATAGCTACCTTGGGGGTTGGAGCCGTGTACTGGCTGTATAAAACTGTAAATCTATATAACGCTCACTACAAAGCGCATCTAGCAGTTGAAAAAGAGTTAAACCGACTCCTGGAGGAACAAAAAAATGCCGGCAACTAGAGAAAAACGCTTTGTGAGCCATGGCGGAGACATATGGGGATTTAGCCGAAAACACAACATACCCGTTGAAGAAGTGCTCGAATTTAGCGGTCCCATCAACTTTATGGGACCGCCGCCCAAAGCAGTGGAAGCTGTTAAAGAACACGCCAGGTTAATCAAATTCTACCCCGATCCAAACCCGGTTGAATTCAAAAAAACACTTGCCGACTATGTGGGTCAAGGCATCAAAGCAGAAAACGTACTGATAGGTAATGGTTCAATTGAGCTTATCTATATGATAACTGAGCTTTTTGAGCAAAACTTTGATGCAATAATTCCGGTGCCCTCGTTTTCAGAATACGAAAAAGCAACCCTGCGCGCAGGGGGTAAAATTACCTTTGTTCAGTTGCCGGCAGATTTTTCGCTGGAAAACGCAAAAATCAAAGAAGCCATTAGCCCAGACACAAAAATCATGTGTCTTTGCAATCCTCACAGTCCCTCAGGCAGACTCTACAAAAAACCAGAAATTATGGAGTTAGTAGAGTTTTGCCAAAAAAAAGACATCATCTTTAGCATTGATGAGAACTATATTGAATTTGCCCCAGACGGCCAACAACACACCGTTGCAGGTATGGTGCAAAAATATGAGAATCTGTTTGTTATCCGCTCAGTCACCAAATTCTACGGTATGGCCGGATTACGCTTAGGATATGCTCTTGCGGCAAGCAGTCTTATTGAAAAACTCGAAACAATACGCCAACCATGGAGCATAAATGGCTTAGCATGCCAAGTTACCCAAGCAGCACTCAATGACCAAGAATTCACCACCACAACCAAAGAAACCATCAACAAAAACAAAGAACAACTAACAGCTGATCTAAACCAAATCAAAGGCCTGCAGGTCTATCCCTCCACAACCAACTTTTTGCTCATAAAACTAACCAACCCAAACCTCACCTCCACCAGCCTCAAAGAACAACTAGCAAAACAACGCATCCTAATCCGAGACTGCAGTACATTTATGGGGATGGATAACAAACACATCCGCATCACAGTACGCTCAACCAAAGACAACAACCAACTCGTCGAAAAAATAAAACAAATAATAGACTGCCTTGGCAATTAAAATAGTGTATTTGCTTGTTTGGTATTTTCCCAAATATTTACAACGTCCATGAAAGTAGTCTTCTGTTTGAAAATATAAAATAAGAGTGTTAACTAAGTAACGTTTTTGTGTGGAGTGTGTTGTAGGGTTGGTTTGGTATGTTGTATGAAGTGTGGAAGCAGGTTGTATTCCAATCGTGTTTGTAAAAGGGAACAACGCTACGATGCAAAGTATGCAACAGGCAATTTGTGCCCCAAGACATCAGGGGGAAACTGAAACTGAAAAACTAACCGTCATCCTGCTATACATAAAGGGGTGTTCCTGGGTACCATTACACGGTTAATGCATGGTTACGGCTCACCGGCGATGGGTTGATTTAGTGAGAGGGGTTACTGTTGGATGGTGCTGGTTGCGTTTGCGTATTGTGGAGGCAACTCCAAAGCACCGTCTTTGCAACTAAATGTCTCTGAAACCTACTACTAATCGGAGGAAGTTAAACCTTCAATCGGTGTTCTATGTTCGTTTTTAGTGATGGGTGAATCTTGTCCGAAAAGAAGATTACGGAAGTCTGCTATGGTGTCTTTGCGGTTCCAATCACGCTGCAACTCACATACCAACTGCACCCAGCTTATATTCACAGCACCCGTCTGGGCCACCCGCCAAAGAGCCGCCTTATGCGCAGTCAACGATGTTCCACCCACAGCATCAACAACAGGATACACAGCATAACCTTCGTTTAGGGCATCAAGAGAGGGAAAAGTCAAACAAGCCTCCGTCCACAGCGCACACATAACTAGTTTTCTGCGCCTAGTTGCTCTAACAGCCTCATAAAACTCTTCATCTTCCCAAGCATTAATCTGAGTCCTATCATACTCCACCTGATCAGCCAATACCTTTTTGAGCGGAACTATAGTGGGCTTATTCACCCCGCTTTTTACATTAACAGTGGATAAAACTACAGGTAAGTTGTATGCTTTGGCGGTCAGCGCTACTTTAACTATGTTTTTCACAAGAAACTCTCGCTTTATCGAGGCAATAGAGTTTATCTGTGTTGGCTGATAGTTGATGATAATTAAAGCAGAGTTTTTGGGAGTTAACAAATAATCATCAATTTGATCTCTCACTGGAAAACTCGTCATAGAACCCCAACAGTTTACTCTTTTTTTGGCTAAATAATATTTGTATCAATCAAAAGACAATAACAAACAAACAGAACAATAATGCAACAAACTGATGTACATCATTCTGCTAACCATAGAGGAGCTAATACAGCAAAGTCATCAGGCTATGAATTGTTTGGTGTGAGTTAGTTTATCGTGTCAGGTACAAAATGTTGTGGGGACATAGCGATATTTTCCCCTCGTGGTGTGTTTAGCTGTTGCTTTGTTGTGTGCTTTGTGTTAGCGACCCAATTAACTGTTTTAGGGTTTTCTGGCATAATAACCGGCACTCTTCTAAACATCCCAGCACACAACCCAGCAAAAAATTATCCAGCAAAACTTCTAACACTCTAATTAGCTGATTACAGGGGTAATACATAGTATAAATTAAACTCAACAGTAAACCGCTAAAACACAATGATGATCCGTTACATGTTTTATATAACCAAGATCAGATATTTATTTCTCGAAGTGTTCACTTTTTTAGATGATTTTTTGGATAGAAAAATACAGAAAGTTTTGGACCGCCGTCTCACACTTGAAGGTGCGGGTGTTAAGCTCAGGCGGGTTCTAGGAAATGATAACACCTCAACTTTGGATCCTTTCTTACTTTTAGATCATTTCGGCTCAGATAACCCAAATGATTACATTTTGGGGTTTCCTTGGCATCCTCATCGCGGCATAGAAACTGTAACTTATATGTGGACGGGTAATGTGGAACATGGTGATAGCATCGGTAACAAGGGTACTATTGGGTCGGGTGATGTGCAGTGGATGACTGCGGGTTCAGGTATTATCCACCAAGAGATGCCCCAGAAATACGACGGTACCCTGCAGGGTTTTCAGCTTTGGGTAAATCTGCCTGCAAAAAAGAAAATGATTGCCCCCAAATACTTTGGAGTAGAACAAACACAAATCCCCCATGTTGAGCAAAACGGTTTAATAAAAATTATAGCTGGAAAAATCGACGACAGCGTAGGTCCAGTCCACGATTTATCCAATGATATAGAATACTTCGATGTAAATCTAGCCGCCGGGAAAACATTTACACACCCAACCTCCTATGATCACACAGTGTTTATTTATGTCGTGAATGGTTCAATTGAAGGAGAAAATAACTCGGCTGCTGAGGGCCAATGTGCAGTTTTTTCAGAGGGAGATTCGGTGAGAATTTCTTCTAAGAAGGGTGCTATGTTTTTGTTTATTTCAGGCGAGCCCCTAAAGGAGCCGGTAGCTTGGAGAGGTCCTATTGTTATGAATACTTGGAGAGAAATTGACACTGCCTTCACAGAACTCAATGCAGGAACATTTATCAAAAACCATTCCACACCACCACCCTGAAATCGATCCAGTTTGAAACCATTTGATTAATCGGTGATCAACTAGTCAACACTAACACCAGAACAATAAAATTTGCGCCATAAAATTAGTATCTGCGTATTTGCTCAAACCAAGTCCAACAAATATTCCCGGCTGTCAAAGAATCGGATGCCATCAACATGGGGCGTTATGCCATCTCTATCGTAAATAAAACCCAATTTATTAATCACTTTAGCAGAGGCGAGGTTTTCTTTCGCATGACCACCGGCAACTCTCTTAATCCCGAGATTGACGACAGCGAAATTAAGAATAGCTTTCATCGCCTCGGTGGTATATCCACAATTCCAATGCGCTTTCATGATGTTGTAGCCAACTTGAAATAACTGCCAGTCAGTTTCCCAAATCAACCCACCTGAACCAAACAACTCACCAGTCTCCTTTAACACAAAACCCCAAATATAGTTGTCACTTGGAATAATGTTACCTTCCAAATCCAGCTTCCATGCAATCTCTTTTAGCCACTCTATTGTTTCGTCAATGGATTGATGCGGGAGCCAACTGACGTACTTAGCCACATCCGGATCACCCGTCCATCCGAAAAAGGCTGTAGCCGCATCAGCGGATGTGAGTGGTCTAAGTATCAGTCTTTCGGTTTCTATCGTGATTTTCAACTGCTGTCCTCTCCATTATAAACTATCATCTTGCATTCCGTTTTCATCAGGCAAAGGTCAGGGTTATACTCCCCGCAAGGCTCTTTTAAAGTAAACTTTATCCTTTAATTGTACTCCGTGTTCAAACATTGGTGCATCGTAATGTTTAATGAAATAGTTTTCTATGCGGTGTGAAAATACAAAGCCATTATTTTCATAAAAAGGTACGATAATAGGGGTGTCGCCTGTTCCAACGATCATAGTTGTGCCTTTATCTTTATAGTAATCGCAAACGTGATTGATTAAATATTTGGCGTATCCTTTACCTTGGAATTGTGGATATGTGGCTAAACTTTGTATCTCAAAGGTATTGTTTTCCTCGTCGGTTACAACGCAAATACTTTTTAAATTGTTGTTATCATATAATGCAAAAAGTACGCCTCTATCCAAATATTTATCAATCATATTTTCTTGCTCGTCGGCTAAAGGCAGTAAATCAAGAAAGTCTTTTTTGTTATCATTGATTATAACGACATTCAAGCTAAGGCCGCCTGCCCATTGCATTAATCTATTGTATTAATTTTTTTCTACACATTTTTCTTCGCTTATGCAGAAATAAAACTAACCGAATTCAGTATAATAAGAGCCACCTGTGAGTCTGTCAAAATGTGATTCCGCAACACCGAAATGTTGACCTTTAGTAGTTTTTCATAGTCCATAACCATGATAATGCTAACTACGAACTACGTGCATCATCACTAATCTGCGGAAATAATCAACCACAAAAAAGAAACTAAATCCCAAGAAGATCTAATGAACAAAAACGCTTGCCATAAAACAACAAACTAAACAAAGACCCGACGAGCTGGCGCTTTGCGTAGAAGAGAAAGCCCAGAAGCAATTCTTTGAACATTTCGCGGTAGAATAGTTATTGAAGATTTATTACAAAGACAGACTCTCCTTTTTTGAGGAATCTGCATGTCCTATGATGAGAATGCAGTGTTAGATATCATCGAGAAAGCAAGCAAAAGTGTGGTAAACATATCCACAGTCAAATTGGTACACAACGTTTTCTATCAAGCAGTACCGGTAAGCGGCATGGGTTCAGGCACTATCATTGATAAAAGAGGTTTGATTCTAACCAACAATCATGTCGTGGGTGGAGCACAAAAAATCAATGTAACCTTGTGGAACAATCAGGTGCTAGAGGGAGTTATCGTTGGGTCTTGTGCAATCCATGACATAGCAGTCATAGAGGTCCAAGATGGCGAAGAGCTTGAAGCCGCGGAGCTGGGAGACTCAGATAAACTCAGAGTGGGACAACAGGTTTATGCTATTGGCAATCCGTTTGGTTTAGTGGGAGGCCCCAGTGTAACTAGAGGCGTTGTGAGCGCTATAAATCGAACCATAGAATCTGAGCGGGGACTGATTGAAAACCTCGTACAGACCGACGCTGCCATTAACCCCGGCAACAGCGGCGGACCACTCATTGACCTTTTGGGTAGAGTGGTTGCCATAAATACCGCCATCATTCCATATGCACAGGGCATCGGGTTTGCTATTCCTATTAATTCTGCCAAGAACTGTACCGAACAAACAGTCACAAAAAATGCTAAGCAACAACCGTGGCTGGGCATCGTTGGATTAACTATAACTATGCAGATAGCACGCTATTATGGGTTAACGGTGGATTGGGGCGTTTTTGTAACCAAAGTGATTCAGGGCAGTCCCGCAAAACAAGCGGGTATGGTACAGGGAGATATCATTCTTCAAGTGGGCAGTATCGAAATCAAGGGGATTGAAGAGTTGGTCGCAGAAGTCCACAAATACACCATCGGCAAAACCCTACAGGTGCTTGCGGTGCGTAATAGCAAAAAATGTCTCTTTGAGTTAAAACTCGGCCAAGCACCATCATCATAAATTAAGGTGATAAAATGAACATAGAAGAAGAAATTAGAGAAATTCTTGACAAATACCGTGTTGTTGCGGTTGTTGGTTTATCGGATACTTTGGGCAGGCCCAGTCACCGTGTTGCGGCATATCTCAAAAAACATGGTTACCAAATAATTCCGGTTAACCCGTTTGTTGAGAAAGTTTTGGGTGAGAAGTGCTACAAAAGTCTTCTAGATATTCCAGTTGATATTCAGAAAACTATAGATATTGTAGATGTCTTTCGAAAAAGTGAAGATGTTCCACCAATTGTTGCGCAGGCCATTGAACTTAGAGTTAAATTTGGCAGGCCGTGTGTGGTTTGGATGCAAAAGGGTATTATCAATTTAGATGCGGCGAAAATGGCACAGCAGTCAGGTTTGAGGATGATTATGGATCGATGTATAATGGAGGATCACCTGCAGTTGTGTCGCTCTAGTTAAGCTGCGCCCAGTATTAGTGAGACAACTGTTGCGATTATGACTATGGTTAGGGTTTCGGCGAGAGTTATTTTCCAGCTGACGCGGGTTTTCTTTGAGCGATATCGAACTAAAAAGACTCCTGCGATGACGCTGACTATACTTAGTGAGGCTACGATGTTGTAGTATGGGGGTAGGAGTAGGTAGGTGGCTATGGGGATTATGCCGGCTATGAAGGTTGTGACTCCGCAGATGATGGCGGCGTAGAGATTTGATCGATGGATCTGGCGGCCCAACACTAGGAAGAGTTTTTGGACCAGCAGAAGGGATTTGGTGCGTTCTTTTTTGTCAGGAATATCGCTTAGACTGTAGTTCATTAGGTTCTGCAGGGTCATTATATCGTTTAGGTCCTCAGTGATGCCGCCTAATAGAAAGCTAGAAAAGTTTGTGATGGCAACTGCGCTCAGGGTTAGAAATGCAGAGAAAATAACAAGATCAGGGTTGCTAAATATGGCATTTGAGGTGAGAGTACCTATGAAGGCTGAGAGTATGACAACAAGGCTGGTAATGGAGCCGTCGACTAAACCGGCGACAACCTCCATGATGGGCTCTTTTTTGAGCAAAAGACTCTCCCACTCCTTACCTAGTCGGCGCCCCTTTGTTGTCAACCGAACATACTCACCGCTTTCCTCAATAAGATTCTCTGCGGCCATCTCTGTAAGTGCCTTATCAAGCTCAGCAGGATCAATACAAGTATAGCCTACACAAACCCGATCGATGCGTCGCTTAAGGGTAGAGCGATTAAGTTTAGCACCTTTAGTGAGGTTTAAAAGAACAATAACCCGAATAACGTCGGGTAACTCTTGAATTTCAAAGGACACTCAACTGGTCACCGATACAACAATAACATCATATGCAACCAAAAAGAAACTAAATAACATTGTGCCACAAAACATGGACAAAATAGGGTTGAGAGCAATAACCACTAATTCGCTATAGCAGTAATTGATGTTATTAGCACTTTTTTGCATATCATAGTTTGTTTTTTGGCATGTCTGGTAAGTGTAGGGTGTTTTGATTTAGTTTCAGACAAGGTTTTGCTCCTAAAAATATTGATTAAGATATACGCTTATCTTTTAGTGGTGGTTTTTTGTCTGACAACGTTTTAGTTCGAGAAATTATGACAAAGCCTGTCAAGGTTGTACGTGAGGATACAAATCTTCAAGAAGTCATCGCGACCTTGAGTAGTTTTGGTATTGATTCTATTGTTGTTGTGCAGGGAAAACGTCCTGTAGGTATCATAACATCTAGGGATGCTTTGATTAGGGGTTTTGAGCAGGGTTTGCCGGCGCGTGAAATAAAGGCGGGGATGGTTGCTTCTGCGCCGGTTATAACAATTGACCAAGAAGCCAGCTTAGAAGAAGCTACAGATCTGATGCGAAAAAAACACATCAAACATTTAGCTGTTATTAGCAACAGTGAATTGGTTGGGATTATTAGCGCCATGGATATTGTTTTTGCGATGCCCTCAATGCTACACACTATGGAAGAAGTTTGCCGACGATAAATTTGAAGCGCCAGCACATAAGTACAATTTTAAATGTCGGAAAAATAGTGCCGTAAGCATATAAGATAGACTTTTCAGAAGACTTTTTTTATGCTTGTTATGTTAAAATCTTTATCATCTGTTATTATTTCTTTAGCACCAGTTCTTATTGCTACGGCTAGATGTAGAGCGTCTTCGTAGTCTAACTTGTTGCTGTCCATCAATTCAGTGGCAGTTGTCAGGTCTTCGGGTTTTAATGGTTCTATTGTTAAACCCTTTAGTTGAGTTAGAGCGGTTGTAATTTGCGCTACAAATGGGCGGTTTTTTAAGTTTTTGCCAGCTAATCCCGCCAGTACATACAGTGCTTCATAGATGGTTAAACTAGAAGTTACGTATTCTCTGGGAGAAGATGCTATGATTTTCTGTATCCAGCTATATGCTGTTTCGCCGTATACTGGGTGGTTACTTAACCAATAAACGAATATATTGACATCTACATAGTAACGCGTTGTTTCCACCGTTTCAACATCTCCGTTTTAGCATATTCCTCTAGGTCTTCAGGCCAGTTTTCTACATGCACTATACCATAGTATTTATCGGCTATAGACTCGGAGGCTTCTATGATCAGGACTTTCCCTTCGGATTTTATATTGACACAGCCCCCTTCGCTTAATTGGATAGCTTCTCGGAATTTTCGGGGGATCCTGATACGACCTTTTGCATCCATTTTTACGGTGGTCTCAGTCACAAATATTCCCACATACAAATTAATTCCCACTAATTTAAATATTCCCACAGTTAATTATTTGCCCACTTTCTTATGCAGATAATAAATTAAATAAGTTACCGATTACACTTTATGGGTTACTTAGTGGTGGATGATTATGAGTAATGAAGTTTCTGTTTCTTATGAGCCTTTTAAGGAAATTGTGATTATGGAAAAGACTTGTTTTAACAGCCCT
>Ga0123356_10003658_pt1 | contig 16024 bp, 9 predicted proteins | sample TergutEmb28metaG_2_FD_92546 | JGI IMG/M metagenome (GOLD analysis project Ga0123356, IMG submission 92546) | Embiratermes neotenicus P3 segment gut microbial communities from Petit-Saut dam, French Guiana - Emb289 P3 | ecosystem: Host-associated > Arthropoda: Insects > Digestive system > Gut ... | reverse complement strand
TGTTGCGGCAAGCTGCTTAAAGCACTCTATCAGCGGTGACTTCAATCGTGTAAGTGTGTCCGATGTTGAAAAACTTATGAGCGGCGACGGAAGCGGCCGCGTACTGAGATAAGAGATACGAATCCCTCCCGGTCGGGAGGGATTCTTGTCTCTTATGATGCCATGTTTGGAGTGATTTTTTTAGGAACATCATCGGTGGGAGGTATCTTGCCGGCATGGACATCGTACATCCTGCTGTGTGCTCTTAGCGCACCTTCTATCATGGGTTGATACGGCTTATGACAGCAGTCAACAAACCCTATTTGATAATTTTCTCCGTCGGGTCTGCCCAGTGTCATTTGATCGTTTAGTATAAAATACTGGACCGCTACACATTCGGGTATGGCTGCTGATTTTTCCAAGTAGTACTGATAAGCCTTACCTCGTTCCTCCTGATTTTCTACACCGATTATACCTGTGGCACGGACGCCAACATCAAGAGCGCCAAAATGGAACTCACCGACCATGACCGGCATGTCTACCGCATCGGCAACAGATTTTATTACATCAGTCGGGTCTATTTTATATGTGTTTATTGAGAACACATCCAAAAACTCTTTGCCCGCTGCCTGATTCGGATAAAGGATAAATGCATAACGCATCCCCAGATTCATATGGTCAGAGTCTACGGCACGACATGCCTGAGCGGGAACTCTTACATACTCGCGTATCATCTGGTATGAAAAATCATCCAGGTCTTTTTTTGCTGTTGGTGACAGCCTTGAAGCATTCACTATAGGCTTTTTTAGCTCCTCAAAATCGGAAAGGGACAGATTCCAGGCTTCATTGAAGTCTTCTAAACTTTCATACTTCGCTTTTAAAATCCGGATAAACTTGTCCTTGCACGCATATTCACCTTGTACAGCCATCAGTTCATCGGCTATTTCCAGGTCGTATGCAAAAGCCCATTGAGGTTCGTTTCGCATAAAGTAACCTATTAGACAACGGTCACCTTCAAATTCAGCAAGCTGCTTTGCATATTCTTTTGCACTTTGCTTAAATTCCTCACTGAATACATCCGGGAAGTCCCGATATATCTGTTTGGTTGTGGTCGGATATCCCATCAGTGTCGTAACATACGGGAATTTGGATTCTTCTAAAAAGCGCTTATCCCCGCCGACTCCGGCACTGTTAAACAGCCATTGTTTCATCCTTGACTTAGTTATTGTTAACCATGCATCGTGCCATTTTTCGCCAAATGCACGTATAAGATTAGCTTCTGCGAAAGTAAACTGCCATAGATCTTCCATCAAAAAGCCTTCCCACTTAGACCAGCGTTCAACATTATGCCATGCCGAAGCATACTCGCTGTCCTTAGGCGGCAGCCAGTCAAATAACGGAGAGATGGAGTTTACGGGGCCGTCTTCACCCGGTCGTATACAGTCCATACCTGCGCCAAAATATGCATAACCATCGGGGTCTACCAGCCACCAGATACCATTATCTTTTGTAACGCGGAAGTATCCGGTCGCCTCGTACTGCATGCTCTTGAGACCGCCATATTGACTGAGGCCTTCAGCCCAGTCTACCTCTTTTGCATTCTCATATTCACTGCGTAAGTAGTCGATCATTTCCTGTGTCGATTGTGTTTTATTTTCCCACTCAAGGGTCTTATTCTGACCCAGCTCATCTACGAGTTTTACATCGGGCAGCGGGAAATCAGGCAATTCATCAGTCAGATACGCGTTTTCGATCCGCACATCCTGACTTGCCGGACCTTCACGAAGAGCAAAAGCAAACTTCTCTATGCGGTCAAGGGGAACGGCAACACCTGTGATAAAAGAGCGCAGTTGCCCTCTTGTACGCGGGAGGAAAATATTCTGTGCATTTAATGCTCTCAAAGGCAGGCATAGACGTGTTTTGAACTGCGGCAGAGCAGACATTCTAATAGTGATATCGGGGTAAATATCATCATGTGCTCCGTCTTTATCCCAAAATTCAAAAACGAACACCTGTGACCAATCCTGCTCGCCTTCAATATCGCAAATCAAATACTTTGCATCACTCCAGGGCATATCGGGGTCATTCCATGCAAACCGGACAACATCGTCTTTTTCGCAGCCGATACGTGCGGTGTTTTCTCCGATGTTATCAACTCTGCCTTTTTCTAAACTGAAAAGACGTAAATCAAAATCCTTTCTCATATGTCCTCCTACTATCTTGAATTTAGACAAACCTCCACAATTTGCGGAGGTTTGTCTTGTCCATTTGGAGTTTTTAGAAATTTGCGTCCGGATTATTAACCGGCTCTTGCTGCTGCAAGTGCTGCTCTCAGCGGGGTTGTTATTGCTACAAGGCTTGGAGCAATTGCGCCTTCATGATCGAAGAACCACTGTCTGATATCATCATATTTTGTATCTTCGATAACAGAAATGTACTCTGCCATGATGCTGTCGAAATGAGCGTCATCTCTGGCCTGGATCATTTCAAACTGATATCTGTGGATCAGGTCATTGATAGCTGTGCGCTCACGGAGCAGATCTTCCGGCAGTACGGGGATCGATGTGATCAGCGGGAACATGTTGACATTAAATACGCGACCGAAGTAATTTGCATGGTCAAATGATGGTGCGTTGAAGTGTGCAAGTGCTTTTGCTTCGTTCACTGTGAGGCCTGCTGCGACTGATTCCATTGCAAAGCGCAGGTTTGCGGGAGCTTGTGCGCCGGGCAGGAATGTTCCGTCTGCAAAGCCTTTGAAGTGGGTGTAAATGTTTGCACCATATTTTTCGCGCATATCATTGTCGTATTGACCTCTGGTTGCGTAGTCGGGATCAAGAACTATTGCTTTACCTGAAGCGTCATAGTCCCAGGCCATTCCGCGCGGACCGTTGATCATGACGAGTGAGCCTTCTTCGCTGAGCACCCAGTTACAAAGTGCAAGGAGCCTTTCTTTGACAGCTTCATCAGCGTAAGCGGAAATTCCGTAGTAACGCTCACCACCTACGTGCCATGTTTGATATACCGAAGCTGTGACATCCGGGAATGGAGGTAAGGATACGAAGCCGACATCCGGGCCGAATCTTGCTTCAAGAACCGGATTACGCTGGCTGGGTTCCCAACCGGGCTGGATGTAAAGGAGACGGCCTTCGTCAACCTTTTGGATCCAGTTGTCTTGCATCATTACCCAGGAGTCGGGATCGAGAAGACCTCTGCGATTTGCCTGGTTGAGCCATTTGAGTCTTTCGTAGAACGGGCTGCTTGGATCGCGGAAGTTGTCCATTTGATTAAGGCTTGTTTCATCGATACGTTGGAATACCGGTGCGCTGCCTTGCAGGACACCTCTGGGGCCGTCAAACGGAGCATTGACACACCATTGGTTCCAGCCTTGAGCATCGCCGAACCATCCGCCGACAGCGTATACACTCTGTCCGTCGGGGGTTACGGGATGTGCTTCCTGCATTGCTTCCAGAACATCAAGGAACTGGAACATATCGGTGATTTCCGGTGTTCCTATTTCCTCATAAATTTCCCAGCGGATCGAATGTGCAACAACAGGGTTTTTGGGTGTGTCGAAGCTGCCTACTGCTGCAGGGATCGCACGAAGGGTGCCATCCGGGCTTATAAAGCTGCGTTGGAATTCGACTGCGGCTTGCATGTAAGGATGCTCTTCCAGTGTCGGTAAATGTCCGCCTTCAAGCCAGGGTTCAAGATTCTCAATTGCATTGGCATCGATCAATGTGCGCATCATTCCCGGGATACCTGTTCCGCCCATGTTAAAGAGCAGGTAGATGTCGGGCAGATCTCCGCCGGCAATCAGTGCGGGAGCTCTTTGGATCCATGCGGACTCACCGCCGGTCTCGATCATATACAGCGTTATATTGAATTTTTCCATCAAATAACGTGTTACGTGGTCATCCTTGACTGGATTCGTGTCGAGGTTTGTCATGAAGAGCATAGCTTCGATTTGAATGTGCTCTGCAAATTCACCCGGCTGTTCTGCTGGAGGTGGTTGTGCAGGGGGCGCCTGAGTTGCGGTGGTAGTTTGTCCCGGCGTTTGCGTCGGTGCTGCAGGCGTGGTTGGAGCACCGCAGGCAGCTATACCTGCAAGAAGCGAAAACGCCAGCAACAGAAATAGGACCCTTTTCATTCTTTTCATTTGTCTTCTCCTTTTTTTTCTCTATTTTTATTAAATAGGCTACATAAATTGGTGCTGAGGGTGAGTATATCGCATACCCTTTGACAAGCATATCGTTTATCCCTTGACGGAACCTAACATGATGCCCTGGATAAAATACTTCTGCATAAATGGATATACCATCATTATAGGCAGCATCGTTATCATGCTTATTGTCATACGAACAGAAAGTGGATTTGACGACATTCCGAACGCGGCGGCCTCACTGGCAGTGGCTGTCGGTGATAAGGCGGACACCATCTGCCTTTGCAAATACTGATAAAGCAGAAGCTGTAAGGTCATGTACTCATGCCTATTGTTGAGCAGGAAGTTGTCAAACCAGGAGTTCCACTGAGCTATTGCGGCAAAAACCGTAACCGAAGCTAATATAGGTACAGAGACGGGTAATATTATATAGGCATAGATTTTAAGCACTCCTGCGCCGTCGATTTCGGCGGACTCGGTCAATGCCTGCGGTATAGATTCAAAGAATGTTTTGAGCAGTATCATATAAAAGGGTACGATCATAGTCGGGACGATATAGAGCAAGAAGTTATTTTGCAGACCGTAGGCTCTCATTGTCAGATACCATGGGATCATACCTGCGTTAAAAAACATTGTGAAAATGATCATCCTGTAAAAGAGACGCTTCATCGGCATATACTTATGTGTAAATAAATACGCGACAAAGGATGAACAAATCAATGTTGCAGTGGTTCCGGCCACTGTACGCATTACAGACATACCAAACGCAGCATATATGCTTCTGTCCTGGAAGATCGTTGAGTAATTATAAAGGGTGAACATTCTTGGCAAAATCGACGCGCGTCCAACCCACAAAGGTGCAGACAATGAGTTTATAACAAAAAACCAAATCGGGTATATACACAGGAATGTGAGAAGTGAGAGAACTATGACCACGATCACTGTCAAACAAATCTCGCCTTTTGTCCTGCGGATGCGGTTACCTTTTACGGGTATATGTGATAGTTTTGCTTTTTTAACACCAATCATAATGTTCTCCTTTCTCAAATAATATACTCGCCGCGGATTTTTTTAGCCAGAAGATTTGACATCATCAGCAAGATGAGCGAAATCACTGTCTTAAACATACCCACTGCGGTCGCCAGGGAGAAATCCATCTGCATGATTCCAACACGGTACGTATATGTATCGATGACTTCCAATCTGGAAAGTGTAGTAGGAGTTTGGAAGACGAAGAACTGTTCAAAACCGTTTGAAAGAGCATTTGCGACAGCCAAAAGGAATAGAACAAAGAATGTCGGCAATATCTCCGGGATGGTTATGTGACGAATCTTAGCCATTATACCTGCACCGTCTATCGATGCGGCTTCATAATACTCGGGGTTGATAGCAACTATGGTGGCTATGTAGATTATGGCAGAATACCCCACTGTTTTGTATACATTTATCAGGGCTTGACGTATCCATGCATATTGAGCGTTACCCAAGAAATTGATCGGGGATTCTATCCATCCTAATCTCATAAACAGGACATTCATCGGGCTTTCTGCTTGAGCAACAACGCTGAATACGATCGAGTAAAGGAGTACCCATGAAATAAAGTGCGGGAATGATGTTGCAGTTTGTACAAAACGTTTTCCAACTCTGCTGCGTAAATGCGTGATCATTATCGCCAGTATGGCCGGTATCGGTAAAAATACAAGACCTAATCCTGACATGATCAGTGTGTTGCGTAGGACATTCGGAAAGTCTCTGCCGGCAAAAAGGATGTCAAAATACTTCGATCCGACAAAACTAAGGTCTCGTACCCGGAGGCCCGGTCTGTAGTCAACAAAAGCGTATGTCCATCCGAAAAGCGGCACATATGCCATCGCAAACACAAGTACTACAAACGGCAGTAACATCAGAAGAAGACGTATTTGTACTATACGTTTTTCCTTGCGTATGGACGGTCCTTTCGGTTTTTGTAATGCAACGTCTGCAGTACCCATCATTTATCCTCCATTTTTGCCTGATTGCCGGTCTGTTTTTAATAACCGATCATCGGTATGCTTTTCGGGAAGCGGTCGTAAGGTGCGACTTTGCCGTTTTTAACATCGTAAAGAATAGCAGAAGTTTCCTTTGCTGCTTTTACAAGCTCTACATGCGGCTGCATACACATGTCCACCATGCCGATCTGGTAGTTCTCACCATCAAAGCGGCCAAGACAGAACTGATCGTTATACTGGAACCAGTGCGCACCGACACCATAGGGGTGAGCAGCGCATTTCTCTACGAACAGACGCCACATAACTCCGCGTTCTTCCTGATTTTCTACGCCTTTTAAGCCGGTCGCCGGAAGTCCCATATCAAGGGCGCCGCAATGGTACTCACCGATCATTATCGGTAGATCGACCCCGGCATCCTTAATGAAATCCATCATCTCAGTCGGGTCGAAATAGTAGCAGTTGACAGAAAATACGTCAAAATACTCCCACCCTGCCATCATGTCCAAATTGTCTGCTTGTGACCAGCGAAGACCGAGATTCAGGTGGTTTGGAGCAATCGCACGACAAGCTACTGAAGGTATGCGGATGTATTCACGGATCAAGAATACTGAATATTCACGCAGATCTTTTTCACTGTCGGGATATTCTGTTATGCAGTCGTCGATCGGTTTTTCAAAGTCGTAGAAGGACTCAAAGTTTGACTTCCAGGCTGCATTCAACTTGCTTATATCTCCGTAGCGTCCTAAGAGGAAGTTTATGAGACCTACGCGGCAATATGTACTTGCCGGATTGTGCAGCACTTCATTTGCGATCGCCAGTCCCGGAACAAAGTTATATTCCGGTTCGTTGCGGAGAAAATATCCGATCAGCCATGGATCGTCTTTCCAATCCTCAAGAGTCTTGGCATATGCTTCGCATTTTTCCTTATATTCCGGTGAAAGAACATCCGGGAAGTCGCGGAATATCAGAGTGTCTGTCGCGGGGAACCCGGTTATCTCGCGTACGTATGGCAGCTTTTTCTTTGGTATTACACCCTCGGGTATGTTGATTCTTGAATGAGGGCTTCTTTGGTCGCTTATACCGAGCATCGGGAAGTTACCCTGTGAGTTTATGCCGTTTTTCATTAGTATGTTATAGGATATTTCTTCCCATTTTACGTACCAGTCTGCACCGTATACTTTAAAAAGATTAGACCTTACAAAATTAAAGAACTTATAGCTGTCAGGTTCCATATAAGCCGTACGTCTGCGAACGCCGATATCATAAAATTCTTTATAGTCCGGATCTTCCGGGTCAGGCAGCCAGTCGCATAGCTTTTCAAAGTTATCGATCCTGCACATATCGCCGGGACGTGTGCCGCACGGTCCGAGTGAAAAATAGTCGTAACCGTCGGGGTCTACCAGATGCCAGCGTCCGTCTTCTGTTTTGTGGGTGGAGAAAAAGCCTGTGCCCTCTTTTAGCTTGCGTGTGGAGTCGCCGCCCCATTTGTTCCACTGCGGGAATGGATACTCGCCGGGACCTTCGTTGCTTTTCATTGCTGCTTTGAGTTCATCCATGTTTTGGATCTTTCCGGGCCACTCTTTAGTTTTCCATTGACCGAATTCATCAACGAGCTTCAGATCCGGTAATGGAAACTCTTCAGGTTTTGTATCTGTCAGATAAAAACCTTCAAAGCGGACGCGTACGTCATGGAAAGTTTCTTCAACGCCCAGTTCTACAATGTCAACATCAGCGATGTCTGTACGTAAGCCATGGATGACCAGCTTTAGTGTACCCGGAGTGCGATTTGTGAAGATCGACCCGTTATCCATCCAGTTTAAATCAAAACATACTAATGTTTTAACACCCGGAAGCAAGCCGAAACGTATAGACTGTCTTTCTGTTTTCTCTCCGGGTAAGAAAAAACGCACCATCATCGCAACAGAATGCTCTTCAAGCACCTCTATATAGCCGACGATGAAACGTTTATTTGTCTTTTGTGCGCCATCAAGAGTCACTCCTCCACCGGATCCGCCGAGTGTAACTTCCATGCAGTCTGTGGATACGTCGGTGATACATGCGTCTCGCGCAACGGACCTGGTAAAATCGATTTTTTGCATGTTTTATCTCCTCTACATATTTTGGATAGCCCTCAGGTATCGGAAGGAATGCACTACAAAAAAAGCCTTGTGTATAGTTACCAAAAATAACTCTTAATGATAATATTTATATATTTAACTTCGATATTACCACAGTGTCTGTATGTGAGTCAATGAGGTTTTTTGCATAATACGCGTTTTTGACGCACACTGTTCAAAGTTTGTACACATTTTTCCTAGTGATACCAACTATTTCACTAATCGTATAACATTCCATGAAAGTTTCTTTGTATTTGCTGTGACTTTTCCGCTGTCCAGTTTTGTTGAAGGATTGACCGCAGGCTTGATAACGTCCGGGTTTTCAAAGGTGTTTACAGCGTTTAAATCATCTGTGTACATCTCTATATGCTCGGCCAGTTTATATCCTTCAAACCCTCTTACATCAAGGGTGATCTCTATATCTTCCTCAATGTCACGATTAACGATGAAAATATTTACATCACCGGACTCCTCATTATGTACAGCAGCGACGTCTATTGCCTGTACCCCTTCATAAGCATGATACTGGATACGGGTATCAAGGTTATATGCTTTTGTGCTGTATGTCGGTCCGTCTACCACCGGAAGAAGCGACACTCCCCTGCCGAGCTTATTCATCTGATAGTAAGGATAGTATGATGCATTTTTCCATACATTTTGTCCGTCAAATGCCAGTGCGTTTCGCACACCACCTGTCATTACACCGATTTTAACACGGTCGGCTCGGCGCAGGAATGTCATCATTACCGAGGCAAGAGCCAGTGCGCTGAGCATTTGGCTCATAGGCGGTCTTCTGCCGATCGTTCCGACATTCTTGTAATCAATAAATTTGAAAGGACTTGCCACATTTTCAGGAAAGAACTCAAAGTTTGCCATTTCCTTGTCTATCCTGCCACGGCGTCCGAATTCAAGTTCCTTTTGCTCACCAAAGCTGCATCCGTACTCATCAAAGGAGATCATCATTTTTTTCGGGCTTCCCAGCTTTGTTTGAGTATAGTCACAAGCTGCAATTACGGTGTCGATAAACTCTTCAAAAACTGTCACGTTCAGAAAGCCGGGTATATCTCCGTTCAGTGCTGTGTGGTAATGGTGTAATGAAACATAATCCACAGATTCATAGCATTGTTCAAGAACCTGCACATCCCATTCCGGATAAGTTTTTTGGAATGGAGAGCATGAGCCGCAGACGATGGTTTCTGCTTTGTGGTCGATCCATTTTATGATCTTTGAAATCTCATGTGCTCTGATACCGTAACCTACGGGGTCTTTTTCCCATGAGGATATCTGCCACGGACCGTCGGTCTCATTACCCAGACACCATGTTGTTATCGGATGCGGCTCGGGGTAGCCATGCTCCTTGCGCAGATCAGACCAATACGTGCCGCCGGGATGTTTGGAGTATTCGACCAGATGAAAAGCACTGGTCAAATCTTCAGAATCAACATTGATCGTGTAAATAGGATCGGAACCGGCGCGTTTTACCCATTCAATATACTCATTATGACCTATTGTGTTTGGCTCGTACTGACGCCATGCCAGGTCAAGCTGAGTTTTGCGTTCTTCTACCGGCCCTATTGAATTTTTCCATTGCCAGCCGGATATCCAGTTGCCGCCCGGAAAGCGCACAGCCGGCATATCAAACTCCCTGACTGCTTCAAGGATATCCTTTCGGAAGCCCATGTCGTCTGCAGTGGGATGGTCGGGTTTCCAAATGCCTCCATAAACCCAATGGCCGATAGGTTCCAGAAAACAACCGTACAGGCGTTTGTCAACTTCCCCTACTTTATAGTCAGGGTGTAGTGTTACCTTCGCTTTCTTACTCATGAGTCTTCCTCCTATATTTTATTTTTGGTTATCATTCTCTGATCCAAACCCGCATCTCACCGGGTTTGCGGTTGCCCCAAGCATAGTATGGTACAGCTTGTAAAGATACAGTTTCTTGCTTCGGTCTGTTTTCTGTATAAAGGCTGTCATCCCCTATATCACGCAGACCTTGAGCCGTCAGTATCTTCATACCGCTTAAAACACCTGCCGGACTGTCGGTCACATTGATTTGTGAGTCAGCAGGAAGGCTTAGTGCAGCAAGTTGAGCACCATTATCTTCTTCTTCAAAGCAGTAGACGACAGGCCCTCTCTGCAGGCAAACATGCCCTGCGTTATTGCTGACAGATAAGTTTGAATAAATTCTCAGTACGGGGAGCTCAGAATTGATCTCCAATACATCCCCTGCTTGCCAGGTACGTTTGATGTAAGCATAACCGTTTGTTATTTCAGCTTCGACCGGTGCTCCGTTTAGTGTGAAGCTTACATTCTTACACCATGCGGGGATGTGTATCGCAAAGCGAAAGTCCGCTTGCGGGTTCGTTGGATCAATGTTATAAACCACACTGCCGTCCCGGGGGTAATTACTCTTGCATTCAACTTTTATGCCTCCGGCTGCTTTGAAGCTTGCAACTGAGCCCAGGAAAAAGTGGGCGTATATTGTATCCTCTCCTTCGCCCCAGGCGTACTGCCCGAGTGAAAGGATCAGGCGTGCCAGGTTAGGCGGGCAACAGGCACAGGAATACCAGTCGGGACGTTGTACCTTGACATGTCTGTGTGTCGGAGAGACCTCGGAGATACCGGGGATGACCTCAAGCGGATTGACATAGAAAAAGCGTTTTCCGTCGAGCTGCATACTTGCAAGTACAACATTAAACAGCATACGCTCAAGGACGTCTGCGACTTCTCCGCTCGGTTTTAGTTCCAGCATACGCCTGGCAAAGAAGCACATTGCTATAGAGGCGCATGTTTCGGAATATGTTGTGTCATTCGGCAGGTCATATGCCGGAGAGAATGCCTCTCCGTGGAAAGTAGAGCCCAGTCCGCCGGTTATGTACAGTTTTTTCTCAAGGATATTGTCCATAAGAGCACAGCATGCATCGTATAGACTTTTGTCTTCCGATTGCGCAGCCATATCAGCCATCGCTGCGTAGAGATACAGCGCGCGTACACTGTGTCCCACAGCTTCTTTTTGTTCTCTGACGGGTAGGTGGCTTTGATTATATTCTTGACGCAGAGGTGTATATTCCGGCTCTCCGGGGCGATACTTCTTCCCTTCCTCTACGAAAAAGTTTGGCGCTTTGCCGCGTTCATCAATAAAGTATTTTGCCATGTCAAGATACTCCTGCTTTCCTGTCACACGGTACAGTCGGAGCATTGCCAGTTCGATCTCCTCATGACCCGGGATGCCTCGATTATTGTCCGGACCGAAGTAAGCACAAATATTGTCCGCAAAAGCGCAGACTATGTCCAAAAGATTTTTTTTGCCTGTGGCCTTATAATGGGCTACTCCCGCCTCGATCATATGTCCGGCACAGTAGAGCTCGTGATCATCGCGCAGATTCGTCCACTTTCTTTCAGGTGCCATGAGCATAAAATAGGTGTTAAGATAGCCGTCAGGCTGTTGCGCTTTGCCAATAAGGCGTATCACTTCATCCAGTCTCGCTTCCAGTGCACTATCGGGCTTACTGATAAGCGAATACGAGGCGGCTTCAAGCCATTTTGCCACATCACTGTCTTGAAATATCCTTCCGTAGTGGTCACCTTCAGCCTCACCTGCGGCTATGCGAAAGTTCTCAACAGCGTGACTTTTTTCGGTAACGGGGATTTTATCCTCCAAAATATCACCCATATACGGGATGATGTTATCTTGTATTTGATTTAGGATGCTGCTCCAAAAGCCGTCATTTACTTGAATTTTATCAAGTGGAATACTTTGTTGTGTTCTCATACTCTGACTCCTTTATATTTGGTTTTGACTATTGATCACTGCGTTTAAAATTGAGCCCGAACAAATGTTCCTTGCCATCAAGGTCCGGATTGTCTCTGACGATGTCAAATAGATCATTGCCGGTTTCCTTTGCTTCGGTGTCGGCTTCATTAACAACACCGGTCAGATAAGTATTGCCTTTATATGTGGAGCTTTGCCAGCCCAGTGCCGGCTCTTTGTGCAGGCAAATCGTATTGCTTATATAGCGGTGGGATTTGCCGTCTGCGTGAGTACATATTTCAAAATTCTCGTCTGTATTATTGATGATGACATTATCTTCAAAGAGTGTATCTATGCCAGTATCTGCCTGCACTATGCAGCGATGGTCGTTGATACTTATATTGCCGCGCAGTACTGTCCCTTTGCATTCCGGATTGTGTTTAAAAGCGGTACAGTCAAGCCAAAATCCGCCCTCATTATTGTGTGTAAAGTTATACTGGAAAGTTGTCACACCGCCGGTACCCCAGTCCGTATCAAAAGCTGTTCCGTCGTTTGCAAAGAGCCGGGTCCTGGCTACTTCGTTATACTGGATCATCGCATCTGTACAAGCACAAACCCATAATCCGGCTATTACATAAGTATCCTTTAAGTTGCCCAGCGATCCTGCATCATAACAGCGGTTATACTCGATAAGGGGTGAAATACAGTTGGCGACAATGATCGCATCCGTCCCTGTGCGCTCTATCCTGTTGCCGCGCACGACAACATTTGTATGGTGGATATCGGTCTGCACATCTTCGTCCTGATTGACACGTATACCACTGCTGACTACGTCGTGGACATAATTGTCTTCGATCAGTATGTCATTTAAGTGATTTTCCGCTGTGCATTTATGAGGCGATGTGATGTAGATCCCGGAGCTCCAGTATATGTTGCGATAAAATGGCATACCTCGTCTGTTTTCACCCATTACACCGGTCACTTCGTTGTTTAGGATACGTATGCCGCCGGTTATTCCAACAGAGCGTCCCATCACCATGATCCCGCATCGCGGGAAACGCTCTTTTGCTGTGTTTGAGCATTTCATACCTTGTACAGTCCAATGATCGACCCTGTCTAGTCTGATCGCAGCTTGTGCGCCGCAACCATCGATCCATGGCGCGTCTCCCTCACCGTATGGCTCTATGGTAATAGGTGCTTCCTGTGTACCGTTGCCGAACGGTGAAAACATACCTTCCCATTTACATCCGCGCCGGAATAATATCCTGTCTCCGGGTTGGTATTTTACTACATGTGCCCGTTCCAGCGTCCGCCATGCTGTCTTTTCTGATGCTCCGTCATTCTCATTTGCGCCCGTAAGACTGTCTAAAAAATAATCCATGCTTTCCCTCCAGATTTTGTTATTAATAACGTGTTTTTATATAAAATCAGTCAATAAACCACAAAATAAAAATAAAATGACAAACAAAAAATAGTAATGATTGACATACATTAATACTCATGATAATCTCTAATTTAATATTGTCAAGAGAAATTTATGCATTAATAATCGGTGTTTTTGCACATAAATACCGGAACTTTAAGATTCCCAAACCGTCCGCCACTGAAAATATTTTCCAACAACAAAAAAGCGAGGTAATGATATGCAAAAAGTTGTTATTTCAAAAGAGCTGTTGCTTGAAGGTACTCAAATCGTCGCACACGACGGGACGGAAGCAGAGTTACTGCTCCCTAAAAAAGGGGGCGGTCTGTCGTTACCGATGTTAAAAACATGCTCCGAACGGTATGTGATTTTTAATGTTGAAGTTTTGGAAGAACATAGTGCGACATTCGTTCTTTATGTATGGAGCGAAATAAACAGAAAAGATATACGTGCTTTCGATATAATGTTTGGTGTCATGCCGGGGATCAAAACGCTCATTTGCCTTGATTTGAACTTACTGGACGCTCATATTCTTTTCCCCGGGCATTCACCCGGTCAGTTAAAGGTGGTTTGTCATGGCGGCAGAGTTAAAAAAGAAGAGATCGACCGCATTACTCTGGAATCACATCCCTGCTATCATGATTATAACATCCGCATCTCGGATCTGACTTTATCTGACACAAAGCCGGAGGAATTCCCGCTGCCGGATGTGAAGCTTGTCGATGAGCTTGGACAGTATAAAATGAAAGACTGGCCGCAGAAGGTATCCGGCATAGAGGAGCTTAAAGAAAGACTTAACGCAGCATCAAACATCCCTGATGATTACGGTATCGACAACTGGGATGAATACGGTGGACACACAGACATGCACTATGGAGAAGGCACCGGATTCTTTACAAAGATCAAAAAGGATGGCCGCTGGTATCTGCTTGATCCGCTGGGTAATGCTTTTTACAGTATGGGTCCCTGCGGAGTTGTCGCTCGCGCAGACTGTCGCGTGGATTGCGTAGAAAAGTTCATGGACTGGCTGCCGGGTAAGGATGATCCTGTTTACGGCTCCATGTATGCTCCCGGCAGATCCGGACGAATAACCGAGGATGGCAGAAACTGTACGCTCTTCTCTTTTGAGCAGGCAAATCTGTACCGTGTGTTTGGTGATAACTGGTTTGATGAGTGGAAAAAAATAATCAAAGCTAACTTAAAGCAACACGGTTTGAACACACTTGCAAACTGGAGCGATTTTCGTCTTTACGGCTTACTGAAGGTCCCATATGTCACCATGCTTCCCGCTTACCCTACAACTAAAATCACGATTTTCAGAGACTTCCCGGATGTGTTCAGTGATGAGTTCAAAGAAAATGCGATCACATGTGCCGCGTATCTTAAGGAGTACCGCGATGACCCGTATATGATCGGCTACTTCCTGCGAAACGAGCCTTCCTGGGCATTTGTTGATAATCTGATCATTGCTGAAGAGGTGCTTTATAATCCTGCTGCAACAGCATGTAAGGAAACTCTTATCCGCTGGCTGAGTGAAAAGTACGGCAATGTTGAAGCGCTTGCTCAGGCATGGAATGCAGATTTTAACTCCTTCGACGATCTGGAGTCTCCGATATATGCAGCTTCACGTTTGTCAAAAACCGCAGAAACTGACCTTAAAGAATTTTCAAAACTAATGCTTGAAGCCTACATGGGAATACCATCTGTTGAATGCAGAGCTGTTGACCCGAATCATATGAACATGGGTATGCGCTGGGCATGGATATCGGATCCCGATATTGTAACAGGTTGGCAGCATTTTGACGTTTTCTCGATCAACTCTTACTCGGTCGACCCGTCTCCATTTTTGGATAATGTGGCAAACCTCGGGGTTGATTTACCTGTTATTATAGGAGAGTTCCATTTCGGCGCTCTTGATACAGGTCTTACGGCGACCGGTCTTGAGGGAGTCTTGACACAGGAAGAACGCGGAGCTGCATACCGTTATTACTGTGAACGTGTTGCTGCCCACCCCCTTGGCGTCGGCTGCCATTTCTTCCAATGCTACGATCAGTTTGTGCTTGGCAGGTTTGATGGTGAAAACTACAATATAGGCTTTTTTGACATTTGCTCACAACCAAACGAAGTCATGTTAAAAGCAGTAAAAGAGTGCAGTGACACGATCTATAAGGTCGCAAGCGGTGCTGTACCTCCGACAGACAGGAAACCTTTGAGTATACCTATGATCGCATATTAAGCACTACAGCAGTTGATATCGAAACTAAAACACATTTCCAATAATATACATTACAAGGAGGAACACGAATGTCTGGGAAATATCCATATCATGTACGCGATTTACGTATTAGCGACCCCTTTATTCTGGCTGACCCTGTTACTAAACGCTATTACACTTATGCCCATTTTACCGATTTCGCACGCTTCCCCCATCTGGCAGGTGAGACTGCACGCTTTTTTGTGTATGAAAGTGAAGACTTGATCAACTGGTCTGAACCGGCTGTATGCTTTGAACAAGGCGACTTTTGGGCTGATAAAGATTATTGGGCACCGGAAGTCCATATGTGGAAAGGGAAATATTATCTGATATCCACCTTCCGTACTACAGGC
>Ga0123356_10003657_pt1 | contig 16025 bp, 12 predicted proteins | sample TergutEmb28metaG_2_FD_92546 | JGI IMG/M metagenome (GOLD analysis project Ga0123356, IMG submission 92546) | Embiratermes neotenicus P3 segment gut microbial communities from Petit-Saut dam, French Guiana - Emb289 P3 | ecosystem: Host-associated > Arthropoda: Insects > Digestive system > Gut ... | reverse complement strand
CGACATCGAGTAATCGATGTACGCTTCCTTCATTTGATTTTCAATGTTAACCTGAACTATTTTTTCTCCGTCTTTGATAAAATCTTCCATCGTTTTTTTATCTGATTTCTATTAAATACTAAGCAGTTATCCTTTTTTGAAAGGGGGCACGAAGATACACATTTTTTTGAGAAAAACCACATTATATTTTGGGCTAAAGCCCATTTTATTTCATCTTATGCAGTCCGTTGGCTGAAGTGGCTGTTGCGCAATTGTACACCAAGGCTGAAAGCCTTGCAATCAATAGCGTAGGGCATCGCCCTACGAGTGGAATGCGCATCGTATCGCTAAGCCCTGCAAGGGCGCAATCATTTAGATTTCAGGCTTTCAGCCTGACAAATGGAACGGACGCTCGTTTCCGTAGGGCGATGCCCTACGCTATTGATTTTGCCCCTTTCAGGGGTTGTGCAACAGACACTTCAGCCAACGGCAATAGATGTTATTAAATAATAAAACAGATTATTCTGCGACACACCGCACTGAGAAGCCGTTATTGCGAAGGATGCTGTACCTTATGGAAGCATTATAGTTGCCGATGTACATGTCGCACGCATAGTATTCGCTACCGACAGGTGTGCTACTCCAATAGGTACCGTTGTTACCCACACCGCCAATGTCGAGTATACCATCGCTGTGATTACGATGAGCAACAGCAGGGAGAAACAGGAGATTATCACCACTTCCAAATATGCGACCTCCAACTCCATTTTCGATTACCCACTGACTATCAGCATTTGCCAAATTTTTCAGTTCATCAATAGTAGGCACACGCCAGCCTGAAGGACAAGGGTCATTAGCTTTTTCCCAAGTATCGCCAGCGGGATAAGACCCGTTCCACGTAGTACCACCATTAGAATTTATCAACGGATCTGTAGCGCTCCAACCTACTCTCCTATTCCATTGGTAAAACATCCCTGCATCTTCAGGGTTAGCGGTAAACATACCAGGTACATCTACATTACGGGTTGCCCATCTTATACCATTAATTAAAGCTCCTTCTTCAATTTTTGCTTCCTGCATTATCCGAACAGCTGTAGATGCTTTGTTTTCTCCTAATTTCATGTGAACAACTACTGTAGTTTTACGTGGCTCGTATGTATCATTGGTATCAACTGTTACAATTATATCCATAATAGATTCACCGCTTGTGGATACCTGGCGCCATTTTGTAGTTACTTGGCACCATGCAGCTAAAGATTCTACATTCTCTATTGTTGCAGGAGATGTAATAGATACAGAAAAACCGCCTTCGCCGCCGGTAGCATTAAAATCTAAATCTCCATCAAGCAATACATGATATTTAATTTCAGGCTCAACAGGTGGTTTTTCACATGTGAGAAATAAAAAGAAAAAAAATACGCAAAAGGAAAAGAAATAAATATTTTTCATAGGAATGTTTTAAGGGTTTATGTATGATAGGAGTTGGGTGCGAAAGTAGTAAATTTTCTTCATTACACAATGTGAATACACTAACACATTGTGTAAAGCGCAAATTGTAGCTGTCTTATAACTCACGAGCAGCTTTATTTGTAGCATAGTCCCGCAGGGACGTCACTTTATTAACCGTAGATTTTAATCTACGGAATGAGAACATACGTCATCCCTATAAGTCCCGCATGGGACGATACTTGCGAGGTATCTATCTCATAGTGTCGTCCTTGCAGGACTTAAGGGTGTGGTATAGCTTCTGTTCCGTAGATTAAAATCTACGGTTAATAAAGTGACGTCCCTGCGGGACTATGTGTAGTTTTTTTGAGATTTCGTTTTATTTGATTAACAATTATTTAAGGTATTTACTAAAAAACCCCATCATACATTTATACATCTCCATATTGTTCTCTTCATGCTGAAAACCATGCCCTTCATTGTATTTTACCATATAAGGAACCGAAAAACCTCTGTCGCGCAACTGCACAACAATTTGATCCGACTCGTTAATGTTAACACGCGGGTCGTTCGCACCCTGAATTACAAACAAAGGTTTTTTAATCTTGTCGGCATGATAAAGCGGCGAAACTTCACGGGCGATTTCTGCTTCAATCGGATCGTCAATATCGTAAAACATCTCTTTGAGCATTTCTATCATCGGCTTCCAATATTCAGGAATGGAGTTGATGAAGGTAAACATGCTGGAAATCCCAACATAGTTAACGCCGCAAGCATACAAATCCGGTGTTTTCACTAATCCCATCAAAGTGGCATAGCCGCCGTGGCTTCCTCCGTAAATGGCAATTTTATCCGGATTAACCCAACCTTGATCAATTACGTACTGGATTCCATCTTCTACATCGTCCATCAATTTACGTCCTACTTGTTTTAACCCGGCGCGCAAAAATTCCTTGCCGTAGCCGCTCGAAACTCTGAAGTTAACTTGTAAAGTAGCATATCCACGACTTGCAAATAGTTGAACTTCGGGATTGAATCCCCAAGAATCGCGACCTATCGGACCTCCATGCGGATTAACTATCAAAGGAACTTTTTCACCTTTCAAAGCAGCTTTCGGCAAGGTAATATAACCATGAATCGTAAGTCCATCGCGACTTTTGAAAGTAATGGGGCGCATCTCCGCCATATCTTCTTCTTTCAACTGCGGCATCAAATCATATAACAAAGTAAATCTCTTAGTTGCTACATCATACTGATAATAAGTTCCATATAATTTATCACTGGTAATGTAAATCAAGAAAGTATTTTCATCATCGTCGTAACCGGTAATGTAGAACTGCTTATTAGGGAAGTTCTTTTCCATTTGTTGATGAAAATCTTTGTAAAAGGCGCTTACCGGCACGATGATATTTTTTTCGCCCTCGTAGGAAAAATAGTCTATTTCGTAATTCCGTTTACGAGAACGAGACATATTATAGGCGTCATAATCAGCATTGGAGAACATCTCCTTAATAATCCGGTCGTTTTTGAAATCGTATAATACGATGCGTGCTTTGTCGCTATCCAAATTGGTAACAACGTATAACTCATCTTTTTTACCGGTTTCATAATTAAAACCGATAATTCCGAAAGAGTCATCCCATCTCATTTTTTTAAACAAACGAAACTCTCCTGTAGCTAAGTCTTTGTAATATAGATGATTTTCCAATCCATTGACCATTCGGCTATAAGCGCGCAGTTCTCCGTCTTTGTCAAAATCATAATCTTGTACAGGATTTGCAATATCCGTATTTTCAAACAGTTGTTCCATCTCTCCGGTAACAACATTCAATTTGTAAGGGTCAAATACCTGTTTGTTGTTTTTATTCATTGAAATGATGATGTAATCCTTTTGCTCTTTCAACATATTGAGAATACTGGCGCGCACATCCTCAAAAGGCGTCAGGTCGAGCATGTTACTCCCATCTAAATTGGCGGCATAGATGTGGTAGTTTTCATTTCCACCTTTATCCATTACATATACCAAGCGCTCATCATTAATCCAGCCGTAGCCGCGAATCAGTTCCTCGCCTTCTTCAATTATTCTTTGCGATTTTCCTGTAGCGAGGTTTTTGACATAAATATGTCGTTTGCTATTTTCATCTTTTTCACGATACGACATATATTTGCCGTTCGGTGAAAGTTGAAACGATGAAGCTTTTGGTTTTGCCCAATAATCTTCCACTTGATACTTATAATCTCCTTGGTCGTAAGCGGCTAAAGCCTCTAATTCTTCTTTAGAGGAAGGGAGAGCGGTATTGCCCGGCAATTTGTGTTCAAATTTGGTAAGATTCAAGGAAAATTCCATGCCGGCTTGTTTAAAAGTGCCGGTAATCGTTTCGCCGACAAATGTTCCGGTGTAGGTCAATCCCATTTGCGCAGAAGAAACCGTTAATTGGTTATCGGAAAATGTAGTGTTTCCCATCGGCACGCCTGCCGCACCTTGAAGGGGAACATCCAATGTGGTGGCGTAAACCCCATCGGTTTCAGTGATATGGAAAATCATTTCCAATTGTGCGCCTTGTACTTCTAACGCACCTTTCCATGCGCCTTGAATTTGTGCTTGTGCTGTCATTATGCTTATTAAAGCTATAATAACGGTGATAATTGATTTTTTGTTCATAATGATATTTTTTTGGGTTAATTAATTTGAGATTAAATGCTAAAGTGAAGAAAGAAGATACGGAGAAACAGGATATTTGTACCTATTTACCAAAATCGGAATGTAAGGACGAAATGTTTTGCGACCATAATTAGAAGGTGCATTGATGGTTTGGTGTGTGTTTTTCATAATGTTTTGATTTTTAATAATGGGTTAAATTTGTTGTTTGTTTTTTTATTAGTCGTTTTTTTTATGTTTTAGTTACAATAAATCATAATAATCCGCGTCATCTGCGTGCTAAAAATTAAAATCGCCTCACAATTTCGTTAATCTCAATATTAAGCAATCGCATAGTTTTAAAAACCACCGGCAGTTCCTCCTCAAAAAAGCGCTCCTTCTGAAACTCGCGAATCTTGTCCGCGGCGTTGGGGGCTACGAAAAAACCAACGCCGCGCTTATTAACAAGAATCTCTTTAGTTTGCAAAAAATCGTAAGAACGAACTACTGTGTTAGGGTTCACTTCTAACAGCGCACCCAATTCGCGTACCGATGGCGCACGGTCGTCCGATTGCCATTTGTCGAGCAAAATCTGCTCGCATGCCCAATCGGCAATCTGCATATAGATAGGTTGTGTTTCTTTAAAATCCATGTTAAACCTCCGTTTCTCTTAAACGTAAATAAGTTAATGAAAGGAAAAATAGAGTAAAAGCACCGTAAAGAATGTAATAATAATTTTGCAGGAATGGGAGTGCGTCGAGATTCATTGAATAATTCATTTCCGGCGACATCCCTCCAAAAACAATATAAATGAGCCCTAAAATATAAAAGGTAACGCCCATTCCGGCACCCGACATGCTTACCAATGTTTTAACAAAAGCGCTCTTTCTAAAATAGATAGATCCAAAAAGAAAAATAGAAAGAGACAGCATAAAATCCCAGGAAGCCATTTTTAATATTTGCGAGCTTACGTGCAAGACGTTTGCATCGGAATTATAAAGCGGACGAATGAGATAAGCTCCCAGATAACCACCTGCGAGGAATAATGCTGCCAGCGCAACTCCGAAAGCTAAAATAACCATTACGGCATGAATAAACTTTTCCGCCGTGGTTACCGGTAAATTAAAAAAATGCGTACTGTTGCCTCTTTTTAAAGAAGATTGAAAAAAAGTGCCTGCTACCCAAATCAGAATAATATAAGGTACTACCAACGATAATACCGGCGCCGAAAAGAGCGCGAATCCTAAAGCTGCCACCGTAAAAGTAACGAGGCAATAGATGAGCAATATCTTTTTATTCTCAATAAAATATGCTCTAAATAAATTTGTTATGTTAATAATATTCATGTTAAACCTCCTTTTTTTTATTGGTTAATGTTTAATTCTATAATTTCTTGTTTTATTTTTAATGCTTTAACAAAAAACAACGTGGTACCCGCTACGAATAAGAGGGCAGCAGTAATGATTAAAATTTTATTGGTGTATTTTTTCATAAGATTTATTTTTTAGGGTTAAAAATGTGTTGAATTTTCTCTTTATTTAGCATTACGGCGTTAAAAAGAAGCTCAATGTCCAATTTTGTCTCTTTTTGAGCCGTATTTTCGTGCACAACCACTTTGCCGCGCACATTTTCTTCTTCATATAATATATGTGCAATATTTTCGGTGTTTTCTACTACTTCAAAAGCCAGCTTTTCGGTAATCGCTTCGGCGCTTTCGTTTAAGATAATTTTACCGGAATCAAGAATGATGATGGCATCAATTAAGCTATGCAAATCACGTACTTGGTGCGTAGAAATAATCACGATGCGATCATCGGTGGCAACAGAAGCCATTACTTTACGGAAGATGGCTTTGGAAGGAATGTCTAACGCATTGGTGGGCTCATCCATAATTAAAATTTGGGTGTTGCAAGCCAGTACAAACGAAATCATCACTTTCTTTTTTTGCCCGAACGACATTTTATCAATTTTTAACTCCTGGTCAAAAATCTCAAAAGCATCTAAAAACTGCTGAAACTGTTCATGGTTAAAATTCGGATAAAACGGAGCGTACGCAGTTACAAACTCTTTTACTTTCAGCGCCGGCGCATATATTTCTTCCGGAAGAAAGGCAATTTGTTGTAGCATTTTTGGTTTGCGCAACGCAGGGTTTTCATTTAAAACTAAAGCGGATCCGTTTGAAATAAAACGCAATCCGCTTATCAGTTTGAGGAGGGTGGTTTTGCCGGCGCCATTTTTGCCAAATAAGCCGTAAATGTGCCCGCGGGACAATTCCAACGTAAGATTTTCGAAAAGCAAACGCTTTTTGGAATACCCGAAGTCGATGTTTTTTAATTGAATCATAATGTTTTAAATTTGTGTTATTGAATTAGTGTAATAGTGTATTAATACACCGCAAAGAAATACTTTTTTTTTATACCTCGGCGAGTTTTTAAGAAAAAAGTGAGAAAAAAAAATTAAGTTATTGATTTACAAAGGAATATTTTTTAGCACAGAGAGACAGAGCGCACAAAATTGCACAGAATTATTCTGTGTTTCTTTGTGTTCTCAGTGTCTCTGTGCTGAAAAAATCAAAAGTATTTCCTCGTAAACCGCGTCTTCTGCCCACGATTCCCAATTTTATAGGAAAACGCCGCCTCCCCATCTTTGGCACTTAGCATTTTGTTCTTAGCCTTTGTCTTGGCTATGGCATGGTTAAATTTTTCATCCGAAGAAAAAGCAAATAAACTGTTGTTTTCAAATTGGAAAAAGAAGAAATCTCTTTTTCCTAATTCAAAATAGATATACAAGGTATTTTTAGAGCCTCTTTTTTCAATGACAATTCTTCCCGGAATCTCTTTATATACAGATTTACCTCCAGAAACAACCACAGGCAGTGTTTTTTGTGACTCAAATGCACCATTATCCTGCGACCATGTAAAATTCAACGTAGAAAACAACAACTTTACCTCCAATTCTGCCGGCAATCTTCCTAACTGTATGCCCGACCTGCTTTCTCTGTCATATCTCTCATATCTTTCTTTCCCTAAAATGTTGATTAAAGATTGAATGTAATTTTTATCAGCATTTGGATCCACAAATTTAACCTCTTTCATATTGGCAAAATATTCACTCATAATCTTCATGGCTTCGTCGTTAAAATGGAAGTCAATGGAAGTTGTTAGGTGCATTACGGCAGAATCGGCGCGCATGTAATTAACCACTTGTCCGTGCGTATTAAACTTAACACGTCCCAATTTTGCTCCCATATCAATCTCGCCTTCACCAATTGCAATACAATCTTTATGATATAATGAGATTATATTCCCCTGACTTTGCGGATTCTTAAGTTTCTCTAAAGAAGCCGCCTGAAAGGCTTGTTTTTCATTATTGTAAGTTATAAAACCTTTGGCTGCAATATATTCCGAATCGTTTACCTGATCTTTTGCACCACCAAAGCAAGTATAAATTCTGCCGGTTTGGTTGGAAGAAGCGATCTCCACTACAGCCCTCCGGTCGTTTATATCTCTGGATTTATCATTAATTTCAATTAAAATATTCTCAGGATCAATTTGTTGATTAATTCGCAATGGTTCCTGTTTTTCGGCATTACAATTTTGCAACATGGAAACGCCTCCGGAAAAAGTTAGAAACTCTTGGGTACTATTTAGTTCCGCGTTTCCGCTAAAGCCAAAATGGGGACTTAATGTAAAATCAACTTCAGGTTTGATGGGTGCAATTCCTTTGGTGGCTCTAAAATACCAAATAGTGTCAAAACGAAGCGTTTGCGTCATGTTAAAAGCATCTATATAATCGTAGTAGCCGCTCCCTTTAAAATCATCGCCGTTTTCAATTTGTACGGAGCAATTGTAAAGTTCGTGATACGCATTCTCTCGGGAGGTTAAAATTCTGGCATTGGTGAGGCGTGCAAAAGTTGCTTTTTCATAAATGACAACCTCGCCGTTTCGGGGAATAATAGCGGCATCGCCTGCCGGAATGTAACGCACGCCCCGCGCTAAAAGTTCGTTTTTTTCAAAATCGAAATCCAACTCTTGCAGGTTAAAACTAAGTCCTCTCCTACCCTGCTCAATCGTAGAAAGCACATTCTCTTTGCTGTTCATTTTCACTAACTCACGCGCCGGCGTTGCATTAATGGGTACTTCTATGTACGGATCTGTCCATAGGAAATGAAGGAGATTCTCGTCCATATTATTCCATGTAAACCTTTGAGCATTAGTTTTAAAACCATTACTGATGAAACGTATTTCCGAAGATTGCTGTTCAGAAACAAATTCACCTGCACGGGTTTCAAAGTCAAATTTAGCTTCGTAATTATTTGCAGTAAAAGCATATCTTTTTTCTTTTTCGTTTTCAAAAATACGCAAATCTGCACGCTCTGCTTCTGCGGCATGGTGTTTCAATATCATCAAATTCGACTGCAATTCTGCGCGTTTAAAGTTCAAAATTCCGTTTCCGGTCAAAAGTTCCGGCGACAAAGCCAATGTACCTTCAAATGTGCCCTCATTAAAAATAGTGAACGGCGTTTTTTTAGAGGTAACGCGCATTTCTTCTTTATAGGGCTCGAAGAAAAGTTGAGCTTGAGTAGTAGAGACTTCTGGATATTCTATATCAGAAAACTGTGGTTTTAAATGGAAGATATTTGCCTTTCCCCGAACGGATTGCAAGTAAAAAACCAAACTATCGCTTTCTACAGAAGAAGATAAATAATTAATTTTTCCTTTTCCGCGCAAGCCGTTGTTCGACATTTCTATCGTATTATAAAAATGAGCTGCGCCGTTAAACATTGGCAATCCGGCGCTACCGGATTGGTGGATAAAGCCGAGCGAATTATCAGGCCGTATCATAAGTGGCTCATAAATATCAGGAAATATGCCGCCTGAAACCAATCTGCCCGGAATTTTTGTAGAATCAATATTAAAGTTATCCAAATTTTTAATTACAAAATAATCTATCATGAAATAGAATGTATCTCTTTTATACTCTGCATTTAAGATGAAGGGCTGGTCGAAAAACACCTTTCCGCCTTCGCGACTTTCAAATATAGGATAATCGGGAATGGTTTTGTTACCACTTTTGTTTTGGGGATCATCAATAAACAGCGTTCCTGAAATCTCTTCCACCACATTTTTCACTTTTTTTAACGGATATTCTCCATAGAGATCTTTCGGTTTCGACTTATCTTCTGAAAACATGATCATTGAATCAATTTGCGGCATAAAGATTTGAAACTTATCATAATCGAAACTACAATCTCTTGCTAAAAAATCGAACAAACCGCCAATAACTCGTCCTGTGAAATGCAAATTTCTGTTTTTCTTTATCGTAACTCTTTCATTAGCAGGATAAACATTGACAATATTGGTGTTGCTCAGCACAAAAAATTCACAATCATAAATAATTAAATCAAAAGTGCGCATATCTAAAATGGCCAAATGCGATTTCGATTCCCAATACAGATTGTCGTAATCGCGCCTTTTCAACTCATTGTTCAAATAATGCGCCAATTTGCTTTTGTAGTAAATCATGTTGTTTTGCTGGTCGTATTCAATAAACCCTTGTACCGCGTAATCAGTCAGCAACGCCACCATATCCTCTTGCGGTCTGCGAAACGAATTGACTACATAGCGCAAGGAAATGGGTTGAAATTCAAAGGCTTTAAACAGTTCCCAAAGTTGCAGCATCGGGCTTTTCTCATTATATCCTTTGTTGCGGTGCATAATTTCGGGGTCAAAAAAATCCTGTGATTGAAAAAAAGCCGATTTATTCAAATTTTGAAACATTTGCTCTCTAAACTCGATGGTAGGCGTGTTCATTTTCCAAAAAATGGCATCGGATTTTATTTCCAACTTATGATAAGAATCGAAAAAAGGCGCTCTCCCTAATCCGTTGGTAGTTCGTGATATCCAAAGTTCGGTGGTCGTGGGATTATAACTAAAATCGGCGCAAGGATGATAAATGGAATCTATGTCGGTATCTGTTTCTAAATAGATAACTGCGAAAACATTTTGTGCTACAATCAATTCCGGGTGGAAAGAGAAGGCACGTGCCTCTATTTTTACCATCGGTTTTTTCTCAACAAAAATAAAAAGCTGCTGTGTGTGTTCGTTATATTGTACGTTGGGGTATTTGTGCTGGGCAACAAGGAGAAAGGAGAAAGGTGAAAGGAGAAGGGAGAAAAAGAGAAAGGTGATAAAGCGTTTCATTAGAGTTCTCCTTTCAGTGCCAGAAACTCAAATTTTGCTTTTAATAACTGCATTAAATGTACTTCCTGGTTAATGAGCGATTGTAATTCATCGTTTTGTTGTTTTATGAAGTCGTAAGCCGTGATTATCCCATTGAGTAATTGTATTTTTGAGGTTTCAGTAATACTTTTATATTTTTCTGTAATTTGTTTATCCAGCACAATTAAGTTTTCAATTTTTTGAATTTCATTCCATTTTTCTTCGATAGCAACTTGGTTTGATTTTTCGAAATCTCTTTCCTGACTTTCTAAGATCTTCTTTTGCAGGTTTATAATATTTCCCACGCCGACAGTTTCGACCCATGCAATTACAGGAACGTTAAATTTTATGCCAACAATATAGCTCCAATCGAATTTATTTGAAAAAAAGTTAAACGAGGGTCTTCCGTACCCACCGGATGCAAAAAAAGTAAAATTAGGCAAACTATTGGCTAAATAGAATTTTCGTTGGTAATCCAATCCTTTTTTACCATATTCGAATATAGAAAACTCCAAGCGGGATGATTTATTATTTCTTTGGATATTAGGAACTTCCGGGACTTCAAAAGTAGCTCCGTGCAAATCTTTTGCCGTAATAATAGACAAAGAAGCAATCAAGGATTCTTTCGTAGAAGCTAATTCTCCTTTCTGTTGCTCAATTTTAAGCGCTTCCAATTCTAAGTGGGCTACGGTATTACCATATACGACCCCGCTTTCCAACAGTTTTCTTAACTGAGCTAACTGTTCGTTTATCGTATTTTCCACGCTGGAAAGCAGTAAAATTTGTTTATCTAAAATCAACAAATTCAAATATATAGAAATTATTCTTTCTTTTAACTCATTGATAGAAAGGTTCAATCTATCAATCTCCGATTTATTCATCATCCTTTCATAATTGCGCCCGTATTGTAGTTTGTTGCCTGCGTAAAGCACTTGTTGAAAATCCAGATACACGCCATAGTGGTCTCTTGCAAGTATATCCACGCCTTCTATGGCTATGGGCAATTGCGGCACTTGCGATTGGTAGCTAACGCGTCCATTAATCTCTAAAGAAGGGAACATGTGCGAAGCCGCATCATCTAACTTAACCTTAAGTAATTGCGCATTCAACTCTTTCTGCACATTCGCAGAAGATTGTTGAATTGCCCATTGTTGGCATTGCTCTAAAGTGACAATGGTTTGCGGAAATGCGAGGAAGGGGAATAAAAAAAGGAGTATGGTAAAACGTTTTTTCATCTTTATGGGAATCGGGTAGCAAAAATAGAATGTTTTTGTAATAATTAGGATATGGGGGATGAATTTTGCAAAAAACTACTCTGCTTCGCTCTCAAGTTCTAAGCTATCAATAAAGATGACATCATTTTCAATCCCATTTTCATAAATACAATCTATTGATGGCGGAAAAAGCCCTGTTGGTACTGGGTCTCCTTCTATTGGTCTATTGCAAGCCGAAAATGTTGCCGCAATGCCTAATGAGAGCCCTGCAATGGTAGCTACTTTTCCTAAATGCTTTCGTTTACTCAATTCATTTTCAATATACTGTAGCTCTGCATCGCATTTTGGACAAGTGCCCTGACATTCTCCCGTGAAATGGCACTCGGAAGTTGAATATTCAATATTATTTTGATCCGCAACTTGTTGGCGAATCTCTTTTAGTTTGTTGCAAACTGTTCTACCGTAAGTCATAATGATTTATTTTTTAAATATGTATGAAAAGGTTTCAATCTCTTTTATGCCCATTTTTTTTAACGTAAAAACCGTATTCTTAGTATCTTTTTCAGAATTATAATTGGGGATTAACGGAACACGAACGCGAATTTTATCGGCTTTTCCTTGTTCAATCAACCATTTTAAATTGGCAGTCGGCAAACGGTTTGTTTTTCCGGTATATTTTTCGTAAATCTCAGGGTTTAAATCTTTAATATCCACAATATAGTCATCAACCACAGAAGATAGAGCTTTAACGTTTTTTAACGGGACATTTAAAGAAGTTTCCATCGTTATATTCCATTGTTCTCCACAACAGGCTCTAAATTCTTTGATAAAATCGGGATACAGGCAAGGCTCGCCGCCACCAAAAGTGATGCCGCCGCCGGTTGCCAAAAAATAAAGTTGGTCTATTTTTACCAAATGGTACAATTCCTCCGGCGTATAAGTTTTTACGGATGCATTTTTTTTCAACGATTGTGGATTTAGGCAATATTTGCATGATAAAGGGCATCCCCAAAACGCAGCTAAGGTGGTTACGCCTACACCGTCTGTGGCTAAGCGGTTTCTGCTGATTCCGATGAAAGGGACGAAGGTGAGGTTTTGCATTTTCTTAAATTGAAAGCGAAAATAATATTTTTGATGAATGTGCAACATCATTGGAGGCTGTCTTAAAACGGACAGCCTCTTTTTTTTTTGTTAATAGATGTTGCAGAAATAACTACTTATAGGTCTCCACAATCGTATTCAACATCTTCTCCGTCTTCGCCGCCCCTTCGCCTAAAATAAACCCAATCTGTTGCACTTGGCGCAAGGTCTCTTCAATTACCTCATTGATACGATTTTTTATCTCTTCGGGACGCTCTTCTTTAGAGTGCAGGTTCCTCATAATAATGCCATACAATTGATTAGGAATTAATTGAAACAGCGTACAATTAATTAACTTGTCGTTAATCTCCACATCTTTCGTAAATTTATCTTCATCGTGCTGCATCATGTAATTGAGTTGCGATACCAAACTTGCAGGGATTAATGTTTTGATGTCGGCGCCAATTAAGAACGGGATCACATCGTGTACATCAATGGCATCTTCGCCCAAAATATCTACAAAACCCTGGTTAGAGTCCACCACTTTTAATTCGGGGTTGGTAATGACAATGCCCGTGCTCAAATTTCTGATAAAAATGGTAAATGCAGATTTTAAAGAGTTGGCTCTTGTGCTTAATGCATTCGTCTCTTTTTCAAATTCTTTCAAACGTTCTTGCGCTTTTTCAAGGTCTTCGGTATTTCTTCGCATGTTGATTACGGCTTCTCTTGACCCGAATTGGGAGTTTGGCACGCACATTTCGGGGATGGCAATTCCTTTCGCCACCGCCATCGCCAACCCGCGACATGTTTCATAACCGCAAGAGCCACAGTTTAATTCAATCCCTTTCTTTGGCTCCGTAATTTTTTGTAAAATACGTTTCATAATCAATACCTGCACATCATCGCCGCCGCCAATGGCAATTTTTTTATCGGTAAATGCTGCGTCTAACTCCTTATACCGAACATGTTGCGTGATTTCACCATGCCAACGGTCTAATTCAAAATTTTGCAAACGTTTTTTTACATAATCCTTTGTAAATGTTTGTTTTAGGTATTTATTTCCGGTTTGCGACATTCCGGGGCCGGAGATACACCCTTCGCAGTAAAAAATGTTCATATTACTGCGAATGGTGTCATGATATTCTTTAAACTGTTTAATCGCGTCGTGGGCGTTGTGACTGCCTTCCACCGTTTGTGTATTGCCTTTCAAAATGGTGATATCTAAGTTTGTAGCTTCTACAAAACCCGGCGCCACAGGATAAAGTCCGCCTTTATAGCCAAAAGGTGTGTCAAATTCGGAAGATTCGGTAAATGCTTCCTTTATTTTAAATTCTTCAAAAAGCTCGCGCAATTCTTTAAAAGTGATGACCGCATCAATTTTGTTCATACCTTTGTTGTATCTTTCCACGCCGTTTTTAGCCGCCACACAAGGAGTAATTTGCACAATCTTAAGGTTTTTCCCATGCAATTTTCTCAAAATAACCGCCATGGCTGCGGCAGGGGAAACTACCGGCACTAAATTGGGAATTAAATCGGGTACCGATTTTTCTATCAATTCCACTACACAAGGGCAATGGCTTGAAATGTAATATTTTCCGGCACTGTTTTGAGTCGTCAATTCACGATACTTAGCAGCAACAACATCCACACCGAACGACATTTCATTCACATAAGAAAACCCTAAGTAGCGAATCATTTTAACAAACTTCCGATAGTCGGAAATATCCACAAACTCGCCGGCGATAGAGGGTGCACAAACGGCAGCTACCTTGCTTCCCGAGTTGAGCATCGCTTTTACCAACTCCTTCGAGTCGAAGTAAGAGATGGCGTGGTAAGCGCATGCCGCTATGCAATGCCCGCAGTGGATACATTGATTTTCTTCAAAATGAGGAAATACGCTATTATTTTTTACATGAATAGCTTTTACTTTACATGCTCTAATGCACGAGTAGCAGGTTCTGCATTTTCCGCTATCCCATTGAATGACACTATTATTCATAATTCTTAATTTTGTCCACCCTCCCAACCCCCGCCAGCGGGGGAGATTAATTCCTAATTCTTAATTCCTAATTCTTAATTAATTACTATCCGCAATGAAAATATTTATGCACCAATTCCAACATTTTCTTCGGGTCTTTCTCAATCTCTTTTCTAATATTTTTATCATCAAACGATTTCAAATGTTTAATAATATCGTCAATCATTTCTGCGGGGAAAACGCCGTGGTTTTCATAAATAGTTCTGTGTTTGGAAAGTTCATCGGCAGAATCCCAGCATGAAGCAGGTAATTGATCCAAACTTTTCATGCGCTCTTTCTCTTCCGGCTTGTGAATGTTCACGTTCACGTATGTTTTTTCGGCAAATTTAAGTGCATTTTCCATTTCAAAACCATGACGCGCTGCCACTACCAAGCCTGCTAAGAGCAAGTAGATATCGGCAGAGCCATCGGGGCAACGAAACTCAACGGTTTGTTTTTGAGATAGATTGGCATGTTGCGGTTTTTCCAATGGATTGATGTCTGCAATCATGTCGTTTTTGTGTGTCCAACCCAGCGGAACGCGCACTAAAACCGAGCGGTTTCTGTCGCCCCAACAAATCGTGGTCGGCGCTTCCTGATGCGGCACCAAACGGAAATAAGAGGTAGGATTTGTGTTTCCGAAAGCGGTAAGCGAAGAAGCGCAAGTCATATAACCGGCAATGGCGGTTTTGGCAATGGAGTTCAGTTTGCCTTTGTCCACCATCTTGTTGACGCCGGTTTTGCTTAAAATTTGCGTATGGAAATGCAATCCGCTGCCTGCTTTGCCTTCCGTAATTTTCGGCGCAAAAGTAACATTCAGCCCATATTGATATGCCAAATTACGGATTACCCATTTGGCAAGCACCAATTGGTCGGCGGCATCCATCGCATCGGTTACCAAAAATTCAATTTCATTTTGCTCATAAATTTTACCGTCTAAAGTAAAATTGCCCACTTCAGAGTGTCCGTATTTAATAAGACCACCGATTTGAGCGCACATTAACATACACTCGGTGCGGAACTGCTCAAATTTGGCATAAGGGCTCGATTCGTGGTAGCCGCGTTGATTCTCGGTAAGATAAAGCTCTTCCTCATCTCCAATTACGTAATACTCAAGCTCTCCCATGGCATGGAAAACCATTCCGGTGGTTTTCTCAAACGATTTTAACGCTTTGCGAAGAATATTTTCGGGCGCATTTTCCATCGGTTGTCCATCTTTATTAAAATAAGAACAAAGGAAGCACAAAGTAGGAATTTCGCTGAACGGATCTATGAAAGCCGTGTTAAAGCGCGGCACTACGTACAAGTCGCTGGAGCCTGCGTGGATAAAAGCAGGGAAGATATTAGAGCCGTCTAAGCGCTCTCCGGCAGACAAAACTTGTTCTAAATATTCTCGGTTTGTAACTACAAAATTTAACGTCTTTAGACGT
>Ga0123356_10003656_pt1 | contig 16027 bp, 16 predicted proteins | sample TergutEmb28metaG_2_FD_92546 | JGI IMG/M metagenome (GOLD analysis project Ga0123356, IMG submission 92546) | Embiratermes neotenicus P3 segment gut microbial communities from Petit-Saut dam, French Guiana - Emb289 P3 | ecosystem: Host-associated > Arthropoda: Insects > Digestive system > Gut ... | reverse complement strand
CGAAGAGTTTTATTGCGTCCCCGGCGGTGTACGAGATGTTAGAGCTGTCAGTATTTTTTCAGTATTCACATTTTTTTTCATGGTCTAACGATATCGCAAAATCTCTTGACAGCCTGTATCACGTCTTCCCATGCAATACCGGCAGTGTAGTCGAATTTGCGCTGATAGTCTTTCCATAAGGCTGCCATTTCGTGGCTGTGTTCAGTATCGTGCAGTATTGTATTCATGCTGTCTGTTAGTGCCGAGGAGCCTCTTAGTTTACTTGTATTTGTGAATGCTGCTTTCAACACATCGTTATTTATATTATGGTTTTCTATTTTTTCAAGCGCGTAGATGTCATACAAGTCGCGCATTCTGGTGTTAGCGGTGCTGCGGGCAAGGAACGTTTCTATTTTTTCCGCGAGTACAGTTTCAAGGTTGTACGCGAGTATTGGTATTGTGCGTTCTTCAAACATCAACTTAAAGGCGTACGGTACTTCATGCCGCCTTTCAGTATAGCGTCTTTAGTTGCCTTGATGTGTGTATCATTACAAAAGCACCTCTAAATATTGCCGGATGGCTTTTTCGACGGAGAATAATTTTGCGTAACGCATCAGCAGCGGGATATTTTTTTCTTTTGTGCGCACGTACCCTTTGATTGCTGCTTGCAAGTCTTGAATTTCGACGTTACGCCTGCTGCGCAGCATGTCACATACCGTGCGTTCGGCGTTGTAAATTCTCACTGTGTGCTTGGCGTGGGATTGAGCTTCGACGATTCCCATCTCGAAAAGTTCATGTTTGATTTTGTAGACCTTAAGGCCGCATTTTGTCAAGCCGGCGGAGGATGCTCCGGTTCTTAGTGTGGCCGCGTATCGGGTTGGTTCGCGCTCAGCGAGGTTCAGTAGGTAGAGCGCGGTTTCGTGTGAAAACACCGCTTGTGGGTATCGCGATTGGATAACAAACATGTCGTCTACCCATGCGTCCGGAGCCATATATAACCCCTGCGCGGCGCGTTCAAGCCCGCGTTTACGCACATAATCGCCAAGATAAGCCCTTGAAATACCGGCTTGAAAGGCGTCCGAAGATTTCAGATATCCCTTGTTTTCCAGCAGCAGGGCGTCGAGAATTTCTGTTTTTTTCATAATCTACCTTACATCCACGCCCTAATTGTTGTTTGTTAGGGCGTGGATGTTCATAAAATACATCGGTTTGGGCGAAAAAGCAAGCTATTCTTCCAAAAAAGATTTGCGCGGTAGAACTGTGTATCCCGAAGGATTTTATTGCGTCCCAGCGGGGCGCGAGACGTTAGGCGGTCATTCCGTCCCTTGCTCGGATTATCCCCTGGCGCGGTTGATGTTGGCGTTTTTGTGGATGGTGTCGGTGAGTTGCGGGCGACCGGGTAGCGGTCGCCCCTACCTGCTGACATGTTAGAGGCGCAGGATGTCATCGACGGTAAGGCCTGTGGCCTCTGCGATGTCGTTTACGTTCATACCTTTGGCTCTTAGCGTGGTGGCAACCATTATCATTGCCTCTTTTTTGCCTCTTGCCTCGCCTCTTGCCTCGCCCCGTGCCTCGCCTTCCATCCTGCTGACCTTAAGTGCATCTTCTAATTTCCATTCTGTGGTCAACATATTTCGTACCTCCGATCTATAGGTTTTCAGAAAATTTGCTAAAATGCCATGATTTGTGTTTGATTGTGCGGGTTGTAGCGGATAATCGTATCTATCACGTTAATTTGGTACGTATTCGTACCCTAATTCTTTCAGTTTTGATTTCGTAAATACCAGTATTTCGCCGGCATCTTTTAGAGCTTGTTTCATGTGTTGTTCTGTTAGTGACAGTCTTGGCGGATAGCGCGTATCGGATACGTATGTTGTTAACGTATCACACAGGTCGGTATAATTATCAAAATCACATAAAAGCTGTTTACAGCGTTCCATTAAGATCTCAAGATTATGCGTTTTGGGTGGCGAACTGTCGTTTGCAGCTATATAGGCTTTTAAAATTTTTTCAGCGGATTGCTGGCAATGATAACATATTATTTCTATAGGAACAGGATGGAATGGAATGTGTTTGCTGATTTTAACGCATGGTCGTAGTCCATTTGAGCGAGGTAAATCCACTCGCTGACGATAGGGTTAAGCGTACTCATACAGCACTACCCCTTCTTTTGCGATTTCATGTTCCAAAGAGCCTACGTATGCAGCGCGATACGAAAAGCTGTCTTGGTTAGAGGTAAATAGATCTAGCGGAGTTTTCCGTATATTACGTATTTCTCTTCTTAAATCGATAGTAATATCAATCGGGTTCTTATCTTTTACCGACGTAATGACGCACAGATCGATGTCGCTGTCAGGAGTTTCCTCACCACGGGCATGGGAACCGAATAGGATGATTTTGCTTACGATTCCTGTTTCGACCAGTGCTTCCACGATTCTGTCGAGTTCGGTTTTGACTTTTTCGGTCATACCGGCATTCCTTATAAAAAAGCCCCGAATCCCACCGGAAAGTGGTTTTCAGGGCTTTTGTATTGGTAGCGAGGGCAGGATTTGAACCTACGACCTTTGGGTTATGAGCCCAACGAGCTACCGGACTGCTCCACCTCGCGATATGTCTTTTTTTGGTGAAAAATACCACCATTACTATAAATATACGTCAAGCGGGTGGCAAAAGTCAATAGTTTTTAAAAAAAAATAAAAATAATTATCTTTTTTTGGGGCGGGCGGGAAAATCGGGCGGCCGGTACGGCCGCCCTTACCTTGGCTCAGTTGATTAAAAATCCATCAAATCGTCGTCGTCTAACGGGATTATCTCTTCGGATTTCACCGATTTTGCCGGTTTTGAGCCTGATTTTACTACCGGGATGGTCTGTGTCGCCGCCCTTTTGTCGGCTACTGCCGGCATGCGGATTGTTTTGCCGCCTGTTGAGCCGCCGGATCTGTTGGGCAGCATTCGCTGTCCGCCCCTGCCGCTTGATGATGATATCTTGAAAGAGCCTACCAGGTTCGAGAGTTCGGCGGCCTGGCTCGACAGCTCTTCCGCCGCGCTTGCCGACTCTTCTGAGTTGGCAGCGTTTTGCTGGGTGACCTGGTTCATCTGGGCTACCGCGGTGTTTACCTGCTCTATGCCCAACGCCTGCTCGTTGGACGCGGCGGCTATTTCGGCGATCAGGTCGGCCACCTTGTTGGAGCGTTCCACCGTTTTTTCGAGCGCTTTCGCTACGTCTTCGGTGATTTTCACGCCGCCGTCCGCGTTTTTCACCGACTCTTCTATCATGTCGGCGGTGTTCTTTGCGGCCTCGGCTGAGCGCATTGCCAAGTTGCGGACCTCTTCGGCTACTACCGCGAAGCCCTTGCCTGCCTCGCCCGCGCGGGCTGCTTCTACCGCTGCGTTGAGCGCCAGCAGGTTTGTCTGGAACGCGATGTCGTCGATCGTTTTGAGTATTTTCGCGGTGTTGTCGGACGACGTCTTGATTTGCCTTATCGCCTCGGCCATGCGCCCCATCGCCTCGGTGGCCTCGTTGATCGACAGGCCGGCCTCCGTAACCAGGTTCTTCGCCTGTGTGGAGTTGTCGGCGTTCTGTTTGGTCATGGACGACATCTCTTCGAGGCTGGATGAGATCTCTTCAAGCGAGCTTGCCTGCTCGTTGGCGCCCTCGGCCAGTGACTGCGCGCCGCCTGAGATCTCGCCGCTCGCGCCCGACACCTGAGCGACAGCCTCGGAAACCTGTGTCAGCGCCTCGTCCAGATTCTGCACTACCGAGTCGATGTTCTTCTTCATCCGCGCGTACTCGCCCTTGTACTCCTTGTTCAACCGCTGCGTGAGGTCCTTGTGGGCCGCCGCGGAGAGCACCTTGCCGCCGTCGTCTATGATTAGGGCGCGCAACGCCTCGACGGTGCCTATCAGGGCCGGGGATATCTCGTCGGCGGAGTCGTGCGGCACTATTCTCGCGCTCAGGTCGCCGTCCGCTATCTGCTTCATGGTCGCCACGAGGACGTTCTGCATCTCGTCGGCGAAGAGGTCCATCGTCTTGGCCATCTGGCCGATCTCGTCGCCGCGGCTCATGCGCAGGCGCTGGCCCAGGTGGCCGCTTTGCAGTTCGCTGAGCATGTTTACCGCGCTCTTGAGCGGTACGCTGATGCTGCGCGAGAGGATGAACCCGAGCAGTATGCCTATAATCACACCGGCTACCAGCAGCACTACCAGCGTGAGGCGAACGCTCTCATACGTCTTTGTGGTCTGGTCGTTTATGCCGGCGACCGCGCCGTCGAAAGCCGTCAGGATGGAGTCGGTGGTGGTTTCCGCCGCATCTCCCCTGACCCTCAATTTCCTCAGGGCGTCATATATTTCGTCGGGGATATCAAGCTTTGTCTCTTTGGCGAGCGCGGCGAAAGCGGCGCCCTCTTGAAGGTACGCTTTCAGGTGTTCCCTGGTATCCCTGATAAGGGCCTGTGTCTCCGTCTTTGTGGCTAAATTCGCCAGTTCGTCGAGTTTCTCCATGCCCTCCCTGTAGGCTTCCTCTATCGCTTTCTGGTTGTTGGCCAGGTCGGCGGGTTCGGTGAATATCAGCATGTTGCGGTAGGCGCGGGCCATGTAGAGGATATCGATTTTCAGGTCATCCGCGCTGTTAATCGCGTTTATGCCGTAGTTGTACATCCTGTCCGCGGCATCGTTCATCTTGCTCGCGCTGGTTATTCCCATAACGCCTATCACCGCGGCTATCGCGGCGACTATGAGGTAGCCGGCTATGAGTTTGGGCCCGATCTTTACATTACCAAGCATAAATTGCTCCTTTCGTGAGCGGTCAATTAATTGGTGGCAGGTCCTGCCATTTCAATATTTACGGCATATCTTAGCACAACATTATAATATATTATACCGCGGCGGAAAAAACTAATTTTTGGTTGAATTAAAAATATCGTGCGCCGTTTCGTATCCTGTCCGCGGGGGGGCGGCAATTTTTTTTCAAAAAAATTACTTGTTTGGTGTAACAATATTATATATTCTATATTTGCAGTACTGCGCGGAGGCGCGCACCAGCATTTGAAAACTTTGACGAAAAAGGACTTTTGGGGCTAAATTATGGGATTTTTTCCGGTTTTTTCGAATGATTTGGGGGTAGACCTCGGGACAGCGAACACCCTTGTATACGCCCGCGGGCGTGGGCTTCTGATCGACGAACCGTCCGTCGTGGCGGTAGACAAGAGCACGAAGAACGTCGTCGCCATAGGGCTTGAGGCCAAGCGGATGCTCGGGCGCACCCCCGGCGAGATCATGGCCATAAGGCCCATGAAAGACGGGGTAATCGCAGATTTCGACTTAGTCGAGCAGATGCTGAAATACTTCATCCGCAAGGTGCAGAAGTACCGCTTCTACTTCCGGCCGCGGGCGGTGATAGGCGTACCGTCGGGAATCACCGAGGTCGAGAAGCGCGCCGTGATAGACTCCGCCGAGAGCGCCGGCGTACGCGAGGTGTACTTAGTCGTGGAGACGATGGCGTCGGCGATAGGCATGGGCATACCCGTGGAAGAGCCCAGCGGCAACATGGTAATCGACATTGGCGGCGGAACCGCCGAGATCGCCGTTCTGGCGCTCAACGGCATGGTGTGCGACATGTCGGTGCGCATCGGCGGCGACGAGATGGACGAGACTATCGTGTCTTACCTCAAAAAAACGTACAACCTGCTCGTTGGTGAGAGCACCGCAGAGCAAATCAAGATACAGGTCGGCTCGGCCTTCCCGCTTGAAGACGAACTGGAAATGGAAGTCAAGGGCCGCGACCTGGTGGCCGGTATCCCCAAGACGCTTCGCATCACGTCCACCGAGATCCGCGACGCGCTCAACGAGCCGATATCGATCATCGTGGAGGCCGTCAAGCAGGCGCTCGAGCAGACGCCGCCGGAACTGTCGGCCGACATACTCGACAAGGGGATTATCATGACCGGCGGCAGCTCGCAGCTGCGCGGGCTCGACGAGAGGATCCGCCAGGAGACCAACCTGCCGGTGAACGTAATCGACGACCCGATGACCTGCGTCGCCCGCGGGTCGCTCAAGATCATGGAAGAGTTTGACAAGTATCATCCGGTGCTGATGTCGACCGGTAAGCATGGGAAATAATGCGCTGGATAATTGATTTTATCATTCACCACCGCAACATCAGTTCGCTGGCGCTGACCGTGGCGCTCAGCGGGCTCATGATCACCGCGCAGCCCGCGTCGCAGGCGAATATTGCGCGCTACCTGACTATGACCATATTCTTCCCCGTCTACGCCACTATCTCGCAGGTGTCGAATTTCACGAGCGTCTACTCCGAGAACAAGCGGCTGAGGCAGGAGCTCGCGGAGACCAGCGTGCAGTTGCAGATGGCCCGCGAGCAGTCCTCCGAGAACATGCGGCTGCGCGGGCTTCTCGGGTTTGCGGAGACGTCGCTCTACAAGTTACTGCCCGTGCGCGTCGTCGCGCGCGACCCCTCGCACCACTACAGAAGCGTCATCGTCAACGGCGGTTCGTCGCAGGGCATCACGGTCTTCATGCCGCTCGTGGCCGAGCACGGCGCCGTGGGGAAGGTTATACAGGTGATGGGCAACATGTCGATGGTGCAGCTGCTGCGCGACCCGGCCAACCGCACCGGCGCAATGGTACACCGGTCGAGGGCGTCGGGAATCCTGCAAACGGAAAACGGCCGCGACTTCTTTGTGCGCCTGCGCAACCACGAAGACGTGCGCGCCGGAGACACTATCACCACGTCGGGCCTGGGCGGGATATACCCCAAGGGGCTGACCGTGGGCTACGTCACCAGTATCGACGACCGGAGCAACCCGCTGTTCAAGCGCGCCTACATCGATTTTTCGGTGAACTTTGATAAATTGGAAGAGCTGTTCGTGATGCGCCTGCCGCCGCAGTGGTCGGCGCACCGCTCTGAGATCGATTCGATAAAGTTTGAGAGGTAAACGGCATGAACACTGTATTAAAATGGGCCGGGTGGTTTTTGCTGTGTGCCATATTGCAGAGCACGCTCGTGCCCCATATTGCCATATTCTCTGTCCAGCCGGACCTGCTGATCCTTGCGCTGTTCTTTCTTGCCACAAAATCCGGCGTTATGGCCGGCGTGTTTGTCGGTTTCTTTCTGGGGCTTGGGCAGGACCTGTTCTCGCCGAGTTTGCTTGGGCAGAACGCTCTGGCCATGACCGTTACCGGCGCCGTCTGCGGGCTGTTCAACGAGCGGGTTATGCGCTTGGACCCCATCATGCGGGCGGTGCTGCTGCTCGCTGCTTTTGTTGTGAGCGACAGTATCGCCATGCTGGTCCACATCGCGAAAGCGGACAGCGCGGCGATGTCCACGCTCTTCATGGAACTCTTGGTCGTGACTCTGCCCAGGGCGGTGTACACGCTCTTCTTCTCCGCGGTTCCGTTCATCTGGGTCAACGTAATCAGGCCGCAGCGGCTGGTGGACTGAGCTGACCTATGGCTATCGGAAAAAGGCTGCAGGATGAAGCGCTCGAACGACGGTTCAGAAGTACAATCATCGCGATAGTCTGCTCCGTATTCTTTGTCGTCCTGATAGTTAGCCTGTACCTGCTCCAGATTGTCGACGCGGAGGCGAACATCCGCCTGTCGAAAGAGAACAGCATGCGCGAGCGGATCGTCATCCCCGCGCGCGGGCGCATTCTCGACAGAAACGGGTTGGAGCTGGCGCGCAACCGCCCCTCCTACTCCATCGGCGTACTGCCCTACCGCCTGCGCAACCGCGACGCCGTCATCCAGTCGCTGTGCAAAATCCACGATGCCGAGGGAAACGCGGTTTTCGACAGCGCCTCCCTCGAAAGCCTGTTTCGCCGCGCGAATTTCCGCCGGTTCGACTTTACGCGCATCAAGGAGGACGCGCCCATAGAGATCGCCAGCATCATCGAAGAGCGCTACCTGGAACTGCCGGGGATAGTCGTGGAGACGGAGTCCCGCCGGGAGTACCCGTTCGGCGCGGCGGCGTTCCACGTGGTGGGGTACATGGGCGAGATCCCCGAAAAAGAGTTCGACACGCTCAGACAGCAGGACTACTACTGGGGCGACCTGACGGGCCGGGCCGGGCTCGAACGCACCTACGAAACCACCATGCGGGGGCGGACCGGCAGGGAGTTCCACGAGGTAAACGCGTTCGGCAAGAGCATGGGCGCCGTGCAGCACATACAGAGGGTAGAGCCCGTTTACGGGCATGACCTCTACCTGTCACTCGACATACACATGCAGCTCGTAGCGCAGAAAGCGTTTCCGGACACGCTCAAGGGCGCGGTGGTAGCGATCGACCCGCGCAACGGCGACGTACTCGTTATGTACAGCAACCCCTCCGTCGACCCCAACATCTTCTCTGCGGCGACGACTATCAGGGGCCGGACGTGGGCGGCGGTGGCCGCCGACCGCGACCTGCCGCTCAACAACCGCGCGATAGCGGGCGTCTACCCGCCGGGCTCCACGTTCAAGCCGCTGAGCGGGCTCGCCGGGCTTCAGGCCGGAGTCATAAACAGCAATACCCGCATGTCGTCAGGCTGCGGCGGCAGTTACAGGCTCGGTAGCCGCGTCGCCCGGTGCCACAACCCGCGCGGCCACGGAAGCCTGAACTACATGGTGGCAAACCAGGTATCGTGCAACGTATTCTTCTACCAGTTAGGCCTGAGACTCGGCGACGAGCGGATAAACAAGTACGCCAGAATGTTCGCCCTCGGCCAGATTACGGGTGTTGACCTGCCGGGCGAGCGCATGGGCTACCTCTCCGGCGAGCAGGCCTACAACGAGCGGTTCAGGCCGCGCGGCTGGCGCTGGACGCAGGGGCTCGTCATGGACCTCGCCATCGGCCAGCAGCAGGTGCTTACGCCGCTGCAACTCGCCCTGATGATAGGCGGCATGGGCGACGGCCAGCACATCTACAAGCCCCACGTGGTGAACGAGCACCGCAACAAGGACGGGATTTTGGTTTCGCAGACCATACCCGAGGTGCTGAGCAAGTTGGAGCTGACCGACTACACACGCGAGGTAACGCACGAGGCTCTGGCCGCGGTTATAAAGTCCGGCGGCACGGGCACGCGCGCGGCGGTGCCGGGGGTCCCGGTCGGCGGCAAGACGGGCAGCGCGCAGAACCCGCACGGCGACAAGACCCACGCGGTATTCATAGCCTGCGCCCCGGTAAAAGACCCGGTCATTGCGATAGCGGTGGTGGTGGAAAACGCCGGCGGCGGCGGCGCCATAGCCGCGCCGGTAGCCGGAGCGGTCCTGCGGCACTTCTTCGCCGAAACGGAAGAGGGAAAGGCCGTACACGCAAAACTGAACCCCGACACTCCGGAAACACGCGGCCGCAGACAGCAGGAGGCCAGACAGGCAGCGGCAACGGCGGCAGCAAGCCAGCAGGCGGAACAGAGGGCACTGGCCGAAGAGGCCGAAGGGGCGGAAATGCTCTACCAAAACAGAGAGAACAGGACAGGGCCCGGAAATCAGGACAGCCGGCCAACACAGGAGGGAGATAACTGATGGACGATCTGCGCAGTAAACGCCGCTTAGACATCCCGCTGCTCCTGTCGGCCATGGCGCTCTGGGTGATAGGGATATTCTTAGTGTACAGCGCGACGTATTTCCACGAAACAGGCCCGTTAGTCGGCCTGTACAAGCAGCAGATCATCTGGGTCGCAATGGCGCTCGTCATAGTAGCCATCATCGTGGCGATACCCGCGCGGTGGCTGTTCGAGGGTGCGTACGTTTTTTACGGAATATCGCTGATACTGTTAATTATCGCCATAGTGGCTGGCATACACGCCAAAGGCGCCGAACGGTGGATATCCATCGCCGGGTTCAAGATACAGCCGTCGGAGTTCGCGAAGGTGGGCCTGCTGCTCGCGCTGGCAAGGTACCTGAGCGAGAAAACGGTATCGCTGCACAAACTCTCCACGTTCATACTGCCGGGCATACTCATACTTATCCCGTTCGCGATGGTGCTGAAACAACCGGACCTCGGAACGGCGTTAGTCTTTTGCGTGATGGTGCTGCCGATGTTCTATTGGAGCAAACTGGAGCTGTTAGACGTGTTCTACATAGTCTCCCCGCTGATATCGCTGCTGCTGTCGGCGCTCCCGCTGCTGCTGTCGTACGAGGCCGAAGGCGGAGGCACATGGGGCTTCTTCGAGGCGGTGCCGTGGGGCATATTCTTTATAGTGCTGATAGGGATACTCTACTTCACCCACTCGCCCATATTTATATGGATAGGGGTCATCGCCGGCAATATCTTCACCTCTACGATAATAACGGTGGTGTGGGGGTCCGTCCTCAAAGACTACCAAAAACTGCGCATCATCAGCTTCATAAACCCGCAGGCCGACCCGTTCGGCGCGGGGTACCAGGTCATACAGTCCAAGGTGGCGGTCGGGTCGGGGCACATCTTCGGCAAAGGCTGGCTGCAGGGCACGCAGTCGAGGCTGTCGTTCCTGCCCGAACAGCACACCGACTTTATCTTCTCGGTATTAGGCGAACAGTTCGGGATTGTAGGGTGCTCATTAGTGATACTGCTGTTCCTGTTCCTGATAATACGCGGGCTGATGGTAACCCACAGCTGCCGAAACCGCTTCATCAACCTGGTAGCGGTAGGCGCGGCCGCCATCCTGTGCTTCCACATATTCGTCAACATCGCCATGACCCTCGGCATGATGCCGGTAACAGGCCTGCCGCTGCCGTTCCTGTCGTACGGAGGGTCGTTCACGATAACCGTGGCGATATTAGTGGGGCTGCTGCTGAACGCGCGGGTCACGGATCAGGACTTTTGAGCGGCCGTGGCTATGGCTCGTAATTTTTATGAGTTCGACGCCGTAATTAAATAGAAACAAAATGCGGTACGCCATAAACCTTAAACAGCGGGAGGAACAAATGGACGAGGCCACCGAATCAAAACTTCAAAAAGCCCTCGGCTTTGCTTACGAAAAAGCAACGACAACCGGGATACCGGGGCTTGGCTCCGCGATAGATATGGCGGAATCTTACAGGAAAAAGTACCCCGGCAACGTAACAAAGCAGGTTGATGAGCTGATCAAGTGGCAGATGGCCAAGGGCGCGACGTCCGGATTCGTTACCGGCTTGGGCGGATTCGTGACGCTCTCCGTAGCCATCCCGGCTAACTTGGTGAGCGTCCTGTACATCCAGATCAACATGATAGCGGCAATAGCCCACTTAGGCGGCTGCGACGTGAGGGACGAGAAAATCAAGACGCTGGTGTACGCCTGCATAGTAGGCGACCGCGTTAAGGATATATTGGAGGAAGCGGGAGTAGATATCATCGCGGAATTTGTAGTAGACAAGATGATCTCCGGCCTTACCGTAGACGCGATGCTGAGAGTCAGCAGGGTTGTAGGCCTGAGGCTCGCCGCGCAGTTGGGAATAAAGGGGCCGGCCAAAATGGCGCCGCTCATAGGCGGTGTAATAGGCGGCGTGATAGACGCGGTATGGACAAGATCGGTGGGCAAGGCGGCAAAAAAGGTCTTTATAGAGGGCCGGCAAGCAACCGATGGACCGCAAAAGAGTATCACGGAGTCAACAGATGTTTAACACTCTGCGTAACGAAGGGCTGAAACTTATGCTGAACAACAATCCGTCTGTAAACAAAATCGCTCAGGTGTTAGACATAAGCCTGAAAGGCGGCGAGGCAAACTTGAAGATATTGCTGAGAGGAGAAACCGCGCCGATATCACTCTCCCTGAATTACGCTATCGAGGGAGAAACGCTGCGCATAAGCAACGTAAAAACAAACAGGGAGTGGCTGAACGCCATGGCCGAACTCTTTAAGGACGAGTACTCGAAGATAGACTTGCGCAAATACGGGAAGATCGCGGGCATCGCCAAGCTTTTGTTTTGAACATAAAGGTATTTTTGCCATGCAAACCGGTAACCTGACCGTCCGCCCCGAAACACCGGCCGACTACAACACAATACTGCGGCTTACGTATGACGCGTTCCAGGCACTCGACTACCCGGGACGCAGGCGCGTAGACGAGCACTACCTGATCCACCTGCTGAAAGGCTCACCCCACGTCATCCCGGAGTTGTGTTTTATCGCAGAAAGGGACGGCGAGATCGTCGGACATATCCTCTACGTAAAGACAAAAATCAAACGCCCAAACGGCTCGGAAGCCGACACCATAACGTTCGGGCCACTCTCCGTTTGGCGGAAATACCACAGGCAGGGCATAGGCAAAGCCTTAGTCCTGCACAGCATGGAAAAAGCGAGAGAAATGGGCTTCGGCGCGGTGTTGATCATGGGCGTGCCGGAATATTATCCCAAGCTCGGGTTCAGGCGGGCAAGCGAATACAGCCTGACAGTCGCAAGCAACTCCACAGAGCCGGAGGTAGACGGCGCATTCATGGCGTATGAACTGACGCCGGGCTATCTGGAAGGCGGCGGCGTGTACCACTGGTGGCCGCCGGAATACGATCAGGTGGCTAACGACGATGCCGGCTTTGAAGAGTTCCACCGGCGGTTTGTGGGGGAGTATTTGGGGGGTTTGGTTAGATAAATGATACCGGTATAACAGTATCCTCCCCCTTCAGCGCAACGACCCCATCGTACATGCAGACGACCCCGCCCGCGCCGCGCCTTATACCCGAAATTTTGTCGAGCGCGGCGAAAGCCGCGATGTCGGAGGCTTTCGGGTCGGCGTGCTTTTTGATTTCAACCGGGTGCAGGGCGCCACCGTTTTCTATTAGCAGATCTATCTCCCGCATATCCTTATCGCGGTAAAAAAACAGCGGCGGCTCGAGGACGCCGGCGTTGCAGTAGCTCTTTATGATCTCGGAAATCACAAAGCTCTCAAAGAACGCGCCGGCCATCGCGCCGTTTCTGAGGACATCGGGCGTGGTCCACTTGGTGAGATACGCCGCGAGGCCTGTGTCTAAGAAGTATAACTTTGGCGTCTTGATCGCCCGCTTGGTAATGTTGTTGTAGTATGGGCGTAGGAGATAGACAAGACCCGACGCGGTAAGGATGGAAAGCCAGCGCTCGGCGGTAGGCGCGCTTATACCTACGTCGCGGGCGAGGGAAGAGAGGTTGAGAAGCTGCCCCGTATTTGCAGCGGCCACGGTTAAAAATTGCATGAACTTCAGCTCGTCGCCGACCTGCGTAAGATCCCTCACGTCGCGTTGGATGTATGTTTTGACATACGCACCGTAGAACATTTGACGGTTAAACTCGGGGTTCACGCACAGTTCGGGCATACTGCCCCTGTGGATGATGTCCCATAGCTCGTCGTGCGAAACGGCGGGCACAGCCCGTCCGCGCTTGTTGAAATACTCCCCCGTCGGTAAAAACGGCTCCGAAAAGCCGTCGCCGTTTGTCTCACGCAGTGACAAACCCAAAAGGTTGACGATACCGATCCGCCCGGCGAGGGACTCGGTGACGTTTTTCATTAAATGGAACTGCTGCGAACCGGAGAGGTAGAACTGCCCCTTCTTTTTTTCGGTATCAAGCCAAATCTTTATATGCGGGAACAACTGCGGCGCGTACTGGATTTCATCCACAAACACAGGCGGGGGAGCGTTCTTAAAGAACGTCCCGCTCTCCTCAACCGCAGCTTGCAGCATGATGGGGTCGTCGAGGGTGATATACCGGATATCAGGGATGGATTTCCTAAGAAGCGTGGTTTTGCCAACCTGACGTGCCCCGGTAACGAGCACCGCACCGAACATTTTGGACAACTCGTTTACCGTTTTTTCCACATTACGGGCTATAAACACGGGAATCCCCTTCCTTTTCACGGCCAATTTAATACTTGATATTTAAATGGCCGGGCAATTTCCTGTCAAAATGCCGGCTAATTAAACATTTAATATTATTATAGCCGGGATTATGTAAAAAATCAAGAAAAATATCAAAATTCATGTAATTTGTTGCGCGGGGGGGATGAACAAAGGCTTTGAGAAAGTGCCGGACCGAGGCCCGGTGGTACATGGCTGAGTATTTTTTTTATGTTATTAGTGTATTATGCGGCCGGTTATATAGTATTTTATGGACAATTAACCCTGATAACGGAGATATTTATGGAATCAAAGAATAAAATCAAGCTGTTCGAGCAAAAACAAGTCCGCCGCGAGTGGGACGAGGACGCCGAAAAGTGGTGGTTTTCGGTGACGGATGTCATCAGTATTCTGACCGAGCAGCCGGACTACACCAAGGTCAGAAATTACTGGAAATGGCTTAAAAACAAGCTAAAAGAGGAAGGAAGTGAAGTGGTTAGTAATACTAACCAGTTGAAAATGCTCGCACCGGACGGCAAAATGCGCCTCACCGACGTCGCCGACACAGAGCAAATCTTGCGTCTGATCCAGTCCGTTCCCAGCAAAAAGGCCGAACCATTCAAGATATGGCTCGCCAAAACAGGCAGCGAACGCATCGACGAAACCATCGACCCCGAACTCTCCATCGAACGCGCAATCCAAAACTACCGCCGCTTGGGCTACAGCGAAAACTGGATAAACCAACGCATCAAGTCCATAGAAGTCAGAAAAGCCCTAACCGACGAATGGGACAAAAGCGGCGTCGAACAGGGCGAAGAGTACGCGGCGCTCACCGACCTGATGAGCAAAACATGGAGCGGCATGACAACCCGCGAATACAAAAAGTTCAAAAGCCTGAAAAAAGAAAACCTGCGCGACAACATGACAAACATCGAACTGGTACTGAATATGCTGGCAGAAGCGGCTGCAACCGAAATATCGGCAACACAACAACCAAACGGATTCAACGAAAGCGCGGACGTAGCCATAAAAGGCGCAAATGCCGCAAAAGCGGCGCGGAAGCAAATCGAGAAAAATACAGGGAAGGCGGTAGTCAGCAGGCTGAACGCGCGGAATCTAAGGCAAGGAATCCTTGAGGTGGAGGCGGAAGTGGTAAAAGACAAAAAAACGCTTAAATGATACTGTTTTGGGCGTTCTAGGTAAAAAACGCAAAAGTCGCATCATTGATGCGACAATCTGGGGGGGGTATGGGCGCAATTTATCGCGCCCAAGTTCCAAACCATTTTTCAAAAGTGCCGACAGTGTTGGCACTTTTGCCGACTATGTTGGGCAGGCGCAAGCCAATTGTCTCTACATTGTGGAGACAATTGACAAGAGAGCTCGCCAAAGTGTATTTCGAAAATCGAATTAGTTACACACTGTGTAACCAATTGAAAAAAGGTGACGGAAGAGCTGTGGAGGAAAGGTGAAAAAAGACGAAGAAAAAGGAGGGGCGGGGATGAGTAAGCTTGAGGGGTTGATTGCGGAGCTTTGTCCGGAGGGGGTGGAGTTTGTGTCGCTATGTGAAGTGGCGCAAATTTCAAATGGAAAAGACCATAAATTGCTGCAAGATGGCGAAATACCGGTTTATGGCTCTGGTGGCATTATGCGTTACGCAAATCAACATATTTACGATAAAGAATCTGTATTGATACCGCGTAAAGGCTCTATTGGCAATATTTTTTACGTTGATATTCCATTTTGGACGGTCGATACAATTTTCTATACAAAAATTAATATCAGCAGGATAATCCCTAAGTTTTTTTATTATTATCTGTTAACACAACACTTGGAAGATTTAAATACTGCAGGAGGTGTGCCGAGTTTGACAAAATCGGTGCTGGATAAAGTTAGTATCCCTGTCCCCCCGCTACCCGTGCAACAGGAAATCGTTCGGATATTGGACAGTTTTACAGAGCTTACAGCAGAGCTTACAGCAGAGCTTACAGCGAGGAAAAAGCAATATGAATATTATAGAAATGAACTATTTACTTTTGGTGATGATGTTTTCGTAGCATCTCTTGGTGAAATTGCTGAAATAGGAACAGGTAGTAGTAATACAAACGAGGGACTTGAACAAGGGCGTTATCCGTTCTTTGTTAGGTCGCAGGAGGTTCGTTATAAAAATTCATACGAGTTTGATGAGACCGCAATAATTACATCGGGAGATGGTGTAGGGGTAGGAAAAATATTTCACTTTATAGAAGGTAAATATGCGCTGCATCAGAGGGCGTACAGAATAAAAATTTTAGAT
>Ga0123356_10003655_pt1 | contig 16029 bp, 16 predicted proteins | sample TergutEmb28metaG_2_FD_92546 | JGI IMG/M metagenome (GOLD analysis project Ga0123356, IMG submission 92546) | Embiratermes neotenicus P3 segment gut microbial communities from Petit-Saut dam, French Guiana - Emb289 P3 | ecosystem: Host-associated > Arthropoda: Insects > Digestive system > Gut ... | reverse complement strand
GACACGTATTAGGGCTTTTAGAATGGAAAATTATGATTTAAGTACAATTACGCGCGTCCAACTGCAATTTTTGTTAAGTACTGCAAACAGTTGGAAGCATTGGTAATCCCTTCTCTAATAATAATACAAATAATACATTTTTACAATCAGTAACAATTGGCACTAATGTTACTACCATTAGTAATAATAGTTTTTCAGGATGTACCGGATTACAGACATTAATTTTTGAGGGGAATGCACTTACTGCCCCTAATTCTTCTATCGGTTCTGACGCTTTTAACAACTGTAGCAGTTTGGCAACTCCACTTACCATACCGCAAGGAGTTGTAAGTATTGGTGCTAGTGCTTTTAAAGGATGTAGTAGTATTACGTCTGTAACTATTCCTAATTCTGTTACATCCATTGGAGGTGCAGCATTTCAAAATTGCACCAACTTAGCAACTGTTACCGTAGTAAATGGAACATCCCTATTAATATTTACATCACCCTATTCTTCTGGTAACGCTCCTTTCTCAGGTAGTAATATTGTAACCTGTAGAAAACAATCAAAAGGCTTACATGCTGGAGGTTGATTTTCCGGAGAAACTTATGACGAACTATGGCAAAGAATTGGCGTTCAGTCAAGAGATGACCGGCAGTGCGGAGATCATTACGGAAGATTTGCGGCTGTTAGATAAGTTTCTGAATCCGATAAGGGCGGTAATAAAAAAGTAAGCAGAAAGCAGAAGGCAGAAAGCAGAAGGCAGAAAGCCTTAAACTTTAAACCTTAAACTTTAAACCTTAAACCTTAAACCTTAAACTTTAAACCTTAAACCTTAAACCTTAAACCTTAAACCTTAAACCTCCTGCACCAGATGTTCCCACCGCAAATACGCGGTTCTGCTGATGTTAAAGAAAATATTGAAGAATACCCGCGCCCAGTAAGATTTAACACTAAATCCGCTGGGAGTTTCCGTAAACTTTTCGCAAAGCACTAATTCTTTAGAGTTGCTTTTGAATACAACTACCCAAACTGAGCCCTTTTTTATATTACTGTCGAACGATTCAACCATGAAAAACAGGGCATATTTTGAAGCCTCAACGATTGAAGTTTCGCGGATGTGGTTGGCAATAATATTTGTATTTAAGAGGTTTTCCATTCTTACCACATCCCGAATGGGCGCATCACCCTTATGAAGCTTGTTTTGCTTTTTTATTAACGATAAGTCGAAATGCACTATCGGTTTTCGAAAAGCCACCCTGATGTCATATTTTTTCTGGTCGGAGATGATCAATGCATTCCACTCATTAAGATATAGTTGCAAAATGTCGTTGGGGATATCAAATCCTTTTCTGGTAAAGGTTGCTTTCGAAAAATCAACTCCTAACCAGGTTACCTCCCGCTCTTTGAGAAAATCAGGAAAAAGTTCTTTATTTATATACACTTACTCAATGCTTGATCTAAATCTGCAATAATATCGTTCACCTCTTCAATGCCCGGAGCAAAACGCACTAAGCCATCGGTAATACCGCTTTCTAACCGCGCTTCTTTCGTGAATTTGGAGTGTGACATGGATGCGGGGTGCGACATCAGCGATTCTACGCCTCCCAGTGAAACGGCTAATAAGATCAGTTGGATGTTGTTCATGAGCGTTTCACCGGCTTTATAGCCGCCTTTCAACTCAAAACTGATGAGGGATCCGGGTCCGTTCATTTGCTTTCTTCCAACTTCGTATTGCGGATGCGAGGGGAGTCCCGGATAGCTAACCGATGCTACGGCAGGATGCTTTTCTAACCACTCTGCAATGATTTGGGCGTTCTCCTGCTGTTTCAAAACACGCAACGACAACGTTTTTACCCCGCGAATAACCATATAGGCTTGCGTAGGATCCATGCAGCAACCCAGATTCACCATCGTGGGGCGGATGATTTTGTCTAACGCCTCTGTTTTCGACATGATGGCGCCGGCAACAATATCAGCGTGTCCGTTAATAAATTTTGTCATGGAATGGAGCACCACGTCAGCGCCCAAATTCAGCGGGCGTTGCAAAACAGGCGTACAGAAAGTGTTGTCCACTACTACCAGAATGTTGTGCTGATGCGCAATTTCAACCGCAGCTCGCAAATCGGTGATGGCAATAGTAGGGTTGGTGGGCGTTTCAATATAGAGCATTTTCGTGTTGGGACGAATCGAGTTTTTAATATTCTCAATGTTGGAAGTGTCAATGTAACTGTATTCTACACCAAAGCGCGACCAATATTTTTCGATAACTATCCGCGAAGGTCCATACACGGCATCGGTAGAAACGATGTGGTCGCCTGCGTTTAGAAACGACATATACACGGTGTTCACCGCCGCCATGCCGCTGGAGGTTACCACACATTTGGCTGCATTTTCCAATCGTGCCAACGTCTTCTCCAATGCCTGAATAGTGGGGTTGGCAATGCGTGTGTAGATAAATCCGGGATCTTCTCCGGCAAAGCAGGCAGCCCCATGAGCCGCATTCTTAAATTTGTAAGTACTTGCCTGATAAATAGGCGTAACTGCCGCCCCAAAAGGTTCATCAACATCTGAACCGTGTATTAAAATAGTGTCGAAATGTAAATTTTCTTTCATAAAACTTAAATTCTTAAATTCTTAAATTCTTAAATTCTTAAATCTCTCAATGTACTCCATTTATATAATTTCTCAACTCATCCTTTGAAGCAGAATAAGTAAAGACTTCACTTACTTGATAATAATTGTTTCTATCCACACAATATCTGTAGGCATATTTAGCATATTCCAATTTTGAATTTTCAAAAGAGAAGAGCCTGCATATTTCAACTATTTGCGAAACACAAAGCCTGTTTGCAGAGGTCATTTGTTTAGCAACCTCCAATTTTGAATTTTCAAAAGATTCTTTTTGAATGACAGATAATGCTTTGCTAAAATCTTTTGCGGGCATACATCCTCCCTGAGGCGGCATATTGCCTCCGGCATTTCCATGTCCCGCCGGAGGATTACCATACCCCGGATTACCATATCCGGGATTGCCGTATCCTTGATTTCCATATCCGTGAGAGTTATTTTGAGGTCTGTTATAGGGATTCCCTTTATATTGACTTCCTTGCCCATAACTTACATTGGAGTTAAAACCAGGGAACATGAATTGATTATAGGCAGAAAAATAAGAATAGTCGGGTAAAATTATATTTTGAATAAAAAACGGATGAACAACAGATTGGGTTCTTTCAAACCTGAAATTGTTCCTGTTATCTTTGCTTATAACATAATTGTTACTGTTGGGGATGTTGGAAATCAACACGGTTTGTCCAACACAATTATTGACGGAGTTATCCATCTCAACGCGAACTCTGTAATAGGTGTATTGTAGCCCTTGTATTCTAATGAGATGTGTAGAATATTCATTTTGTAGTATATCATCAATAAATAACCAAAATTTTTGATTAGAGTTTGAGCCCACTGTGATACTGCCATACTGGGCAAACATTGTTGAGCTAAGGATGCTCAAAAACAGGAATATAAAAATTTTTTTCATAAAGGATATGGGATTTTACGATTTTTGATTTTTCGACAGGGGTTTAATGTACTAATAATTTGGCTGTTTTGGTTCCGATTTTTATTAAATAGAGGCCTCTGCTTAAATCGGTAATTGAAACTCTTTGCGTGATAATATTATCTTGAATTTCAGCACTTACAGGCACACTCTTTACCAACTGTCCCCAAACATTATAAAAATCTACGTGCTCAAATCGTAATTCGTAAATCGTAAATCGTAAATCAATATAATCGTTTGCCGGATTGGGAATAATCTGTATGGAGGAGTCGTGCATCGCGGTTTCATCAATACCCTGAGGTCCAGCTATTTTCCATTGTGCATACAACGTAATATTTGCAGTTGGATACATTTTTTGCTCATCTGTATAAGTTGTTCCGTTACCGTTCATTTGGGTGTTCCAGCTCTTAAATTCATAATCTGTTTTATTAAAACTGTTTGCGGTTAAATTTTCAGCTACTCCATAAGAGAAGTTTTGAGTTTCCATGCTACCTGTTCCCCCATTTGCATTGAAGGTAACCGTATAGATTTTAGGCGCAAAAGTGGCGTGAATGGTTTGGTTGGAAGTTACATTCTGAAAATTATAAGTTCCTGAGTTTACTGCATCTGTATTGTTTACTCCGTTTATTAAAACAGTTTCTCTTTCATAATGGCCGCTTGGAGTAATGGTATAGCTTTTTGAGCCGCCTCCCATGATTTCAGTAACTCCCACAGGAGACACCGCTCCGTTTGCTCCGCTTGAAGCCGTAATTGTATAGATATTATCCGGCATAAAGTAAAAACTGATCAAACCGTTCGACTGCGTAATGTTGATAATGGGTTTATTGGTATTGGCATTAGCCCACGATTTCATTGCCGGTGTAGTGGCATTGGTAAAGGAGGTTTTGTTGCCGTTGGGGAATGGCGTTCCGCTGCTGTTAATAGTTCCATAACTGGCAGGCGTAGAATTGGGCATTTGTGTAGTTCGGCTTGCACAAACCGGATACATACGTTGCGGGTGGGTACAGTTAATGCAATTCTGTGCATTATTTACCCCTGAATGTACATGATAAATAAGCAGTCCTGATCCCGGAACGCTGGAGTCAAATTTTACTTTCTGGCGATTTTCCAATAGATAGTATTCGTTATTTGTCGTGGTGTTAATTCTGTATGCCACAGGATTTTCGGCAGCGTTAGGCATGTCGGTAACGGTTGTTTTTGCATTGAGTATTACCGGAGTAACCCAGCCGAATTGAATTTTGGTAAACATGTTGTGAAGGGCGGGTCTGTTTCCCCCCGGGCTGCCGTTCCAGCTGCCCCCTGCCATAAGGTCCCAATTGCCGGTGCCTGTAAAACTACCGCCGGTAGCTCCATTTGTGTCGTAAAAATCGGGTGCACCGAAAGCGTGCGTCATTTCATGGCAAATCACTCCTATTGTTGTAATATTTGAGTTGTAAAGCTCAGGAGAGCAGGAATATATTCTGATACATGTTCCATTTTTGCAAACCTGATTTTGAGTTGACAAACTTGATTTGTGCGACCAGATTGTGCCGTTGCCTCCGCCTGCCTCTTGCCCTCTTCCTGCAAAAATGAAATGAAAACCATCCACTTGGCCATTACCGGTACTGTCAAATTCAGAGAAATCAATACCCTGTTCGGCTGCCACTTGTTGCGCGGCCCATCGGGCAAGTGACCCGCAATTTTGTGTTCCGCTGCTTCCCGCATAATAGGCTTCGCTTTGTGGCGCAGTATAAATACCACACAAGGTTATGGTTAAATCGAATTGATTGTAAGAAGATTCCTTAAAAAAATCGCGAACGCTCCCGGTACCGTTTCCGGTGTATCCCAACTGGTTCATCAATCCTTCAAAATCGCTCATGGACTTTACAAAAGATTTTTCCGGAAACTGCACAAAAGCGCACAAGGTTTTATATTCTCCAATTACGGCTCTGTCCCCCCTTGATTCAAATTGCGCAGCTATCTCATCCTCAATTTCCCACACCTGTAGCATGAGCTGCTGTTGCACGTCACTGTAAAACAAACCCTTATCAATACTATTCAGGAAAAAGGCAGTTGCCATCTCTCGCTCTTCAATATCGGTGGCAACAAAATCGGTGGGCTGTAAATTTCCGTACACATCCAACTGCGCATAAGACAGATACCCTGAAGAATTAAACAGCAGGGTATATCCATCCATGGTTTCGTGCCAATGAATACGTTCATCCCCTTTAATCATAACGGTAACATTATTTCCGTCTGGTTGGGTAAAGAGAACAGGATAAGGGATCGCCGGAATGGCATACAAAAATGAAGCAGATATTGATAATACTGCCAGCAGAATAAATGATTTGATTTTTGGTTTTTTCATTTTAATTAATGTAATTTATATAAGATGATTTTTTGAGGGCGCAAAGATATAATAATCAAATGGCGTTTGGTGATGGGGAAGCATTTTTTAATTCGTTTTTTTATATAAAGAAATATATATATTTGCATCCCAAATCGAAAGAGGCTCTTTGGTTTGGAAATCAATAAGTTAACCTCGAAGTCAAACAAAAATGAATCATTTTTGATTCAAAAAAACAAAAAAAATGTCTGAAGAATTAATTAATGCTCCTGAAATGGAAGCACAAAACGAAGAACAAATTACGGAACAATTTGTTCAAGAAGAAATTGTAACTGCTACTGAGGTAGAAGAACCCGCAGTAGTAGAAGAACTTGTAGTTGAAGAACCTGCTATCGAAGAACCGGTAGTTGAAGAACCTGCTATTGAAGAACCGGTAGTTGAAGAGCCGGTAGTTGAAGAACCGGTAGTTGAAGAACCGGTAGTTGAAGAACCGGTAGTTGAAGAGCCGGTAGTTGAAGAGCCGGTAGTTGAAGAACCTGTGGTTGAGGAACCAATGGTTGAAGAACCTGTTGCAGAACTTCCCGTTCCCCACAAACCTGTATTCTCTAAGGCTCCCTTAGTAGCAGAGTATGATTCACTGGAAACTTTTAATTGGGACAATCTCGAGAAAAAAGGTTCTAAATATAGCGATGCCGAAAGAAAACGCTACGCCGAATTATATACCAAATCTTTTAAATCTATTGACGAAAATGCTGTAATAAAAGGTACTATAGTTTCCTTCAACTCGCGCGAAATAGTTGTTAACATTGGTTTTAAATCAGATGGTGTGATTACTGCTTCCGAATTGCGCTACAATCCCAATCTGCAAATTGGAGATGAGATTGAAGTGTATGTTGAAAATCAAGAAGATGCAACAGGACAATTACAATTATCTCACAAAAAGGCACGCATGTTACAATCGTGGAATCGCGTGAACTTGGCGTATGAAGAGAATGAAATTATTACCGGATATGTAAAATGCAGAACCAAAGGTGGTTTAATCGTTGATGTGTTCGGAATTGAAGCCTTCTTGCCCGGATCACAAATTGACGTGAAACCCATTCGCGATTACGATATTTATGTAAATAAAACGATGGAATTTAAAGTGGTTAAAATTAATCACGAATACAAAAATGTTGTCGTTTCTCATAAAGCGCTTATCGAAGATGAGTTGGAAGCTCAGAAAGCAGAAATTATTGCAAGCTTGGAAAAAGGTCAAATCTTGGAAGGTATTGTGAAAAACATTACCAGCTACGGCGTGTTTATAGATTTGGGCGGTGTGGACGGATTAATTCATATTACCGACTTGTCGTGGGGTCGCATCAGCCATCCGGAAGAAATTGTTAAATTAGATGAAAAAATTAATGTGGTTATTCTTGATTTCGACGAAAACAAGAAGCGCATTGCACTTGGCTTGAAACAACTAACACCACACCCATGGGATGCATTAGATGCTAACCTGAAAGTGGGAGATAAAATCACAGGCAAAGTGGTGGTTATTGCCGATTATGGCGCATTTATTGAAGTAATCCCCGGTGTGGAAGGTTTGGTACACGTTTCCGAAATGTCTTGGTCGCAGCACCTTCGCACAGCGCACGATTTCCTGAAAGTGAGCGACGAAGTGGAAACCGTTATCCTTACATTAGACAGAGACGAAAGAAAAATGTCGTTGGGTATTAAACAATTAATTCCTGACCCATGGACTGATATTACCACAAAATATCCTGCCGGATCTAAACACACTGCCACTGTGCGCAACTTTACCAACTTCGGTATTTTTGTAGAATTGGAAGAAGGTGTGGACGGATTGATCCATATTTCTGATCTGTCATGGTCGAAGAAAATCAAACACCCTGCCGAATTTACCAAAATTGGAGACACAATTGATGTGGTAGTATTGGAAGTTGACATCGAAAACCATAGATTGAGCTTGGGACACAAACAATTGGAAGAAAACCCATGGGATGTATTTGAAACTGTTTTTGCGGTAGGAACCACTCATCAAGGAACTATTATTGCACAAGTAGATAAAGGGTTCACCATTGCTTTGCCGTATGGTATAGAGGGATTCTGTTTCAATCGTGCATTACAAAAAGAGGATAAATCCAATCCAAGAATTGACGAAACGCTTCCTTTTAGAGTAATTGAGTTTCAAAAAGATGCCAAAAAAATCAACCTTTCTCACTCTAAAACCTGGCAGGAAACAAAAGAAGATGAAGAAAAGCGTGTAGCTGCAGAAGAAAAGAAGAAAAAGAAAGAGATTGACAAGATCAACGAAAGCGCTGAAAAAACTACTTTAGGCGATTTAGACATCTTTAAAACGTTGAAGCAAGATCTGGAAGAAAAAGTAGAGGAATAATATTCTTTGCACTTTGTTTTTTCAACATGGATAAACAGCTCATTTCTATTAAACAACGCTATGGCATTATTGGCTTTGACCCTGCTTTGGATTATGCCATTCATATCGCCGTGCAAGTAGCAGCTACCGATTTGTCAGCGCTCATTACCGGCGAAAGTGGGGTAGGAAAGGAAAGCTTTCCAAAAATCATTCACGATTTTAGCGCAAATAAACACGGACAATATATTGCCGTAAACTGCGGCGCAATACCGGAAGGGACTATTGATTCCGAGCTGTTTGGACACGAAAAAGGCTCCTTTACCGGTGCAACGGAATCCCGAAAAGGTTATTTTGAAGTAGCAGATGGCGGCACAATCTTTTTGGATGAAGTAGCAGATTTGCCGCTCTCTACACAAGTGCGCCTCCTGCGCGTGTTGGAAAACGGCGAATTTATTAAAGTGGGCTCCTCAAAACCTCAAAAAACAAAAGTGCGTGTGGTTGCAGCTACCAATGTAAATATTGCTGATAAGATTGCCAAAGGAAAATTCAGAGAAGACTTATATTATCGCTTAAACTCAGTACCTATTCATATTCCGCCGCTCAGAGAGCGAAAAGAGGATATTTTCTTGCTGTTCACCAAGTTTGCTACCGACTTTGCATTCAAATACCAAATTCCGCCGCTGCAACTAACAGAAGATGCCAAAGCGGAATTAACAGGCTTTGCATGGTCCGGAAATGTGCGGCAGTTGCGAAACGTTACCGAGCAGATGTCGCTCATTGAAAAAGAACGTACAGTTACTAAAGAGATGTTGGATAGCTATTTGGTAATGCCCACCGTTTCCCACCTCCCTGCTTTGATGGTGAGCGAACGGGAAACGCCTCCGCAATTCTTTGAACGCGAACTTATCTACAAATTTCTCACCGATTTAACCAAAGAGGTGGCAGAGCTCAAAAAATTAGTCAATGAATTGAAAACCGGAAAAACACGCCTCCCTGAAGGTAAAACAGTGAAATTTACAGATTATCACCCTATTGAAATTCAAGAAGATGAAGCCGATGTTGTTGAAGAAGAACAGCCACAAAAATCATTGTCTTTAAACGACATTGAAAAAGAGATGATTCAAAAAGCAATAGAAACTTTTGGAAGCAACCGAAGTGCCGCCGCCAAAGAACTTGGCATTTCTGAAAGAATGTTATACCGCAAAATTAAAGAATATGGAATGTAAAAGGAGAAGAGAGAGCCCAAAAATCGTAAATCGTAAATTGCAAATCGTAAATCACATATCGGTTTTTGGAATTATTTTGGCTTTGGTTTTAACCGGATGTCATGTGCATTTTTCTTTAACAGGAGGATCTGTAAATCCAAATGCTAAAACGGTGTATGTTGCCACCTTCCCCAATAATGCTTCATTGGTAAATCCAAACCTAAGTCAGGAGTTTACAACTGCCCTAAAAGACAGAATTCAGAACCAAACGCCGTTAACAATTATTGGCGTAAAAAATGCCGACTATGTTTTTGAAGGCGCTATAACAAACTACTCCATTACGCCCATCGCCATACAGGGAAACGATCAAGCCGCTATGAACCGGCTAACTATATCTGTTCGGGTTACTTTCAAAAATAAGTTTGAAGAGAGCCTGAACTTTGAACAATCATTTTCGCGTTATTCCGATTACTCAAGCGCACTCAATTTCACTTCTTTAGAACCGGGATTGATGCAGGAGATTGTTTCTGCTTTAACGGAGGATATTTTTAATAAGGCATTTGTAAATTGGTAGTAGAAAGTTAAAAAAAACGTAAGGTGGGATTATTCTATGATACGTCTTACTCAATCTCCAACTCATTTACCTCAATCAAATATTCCGGCTGGTAGGAAAGTTTGGCTTTGCGTAGCCCCTCTTCACCGGCATCTTCTGCACGGTTGATATAGGTGTATTTTTTCGATATTTCATTGGCAAACAGCATGTTTATCATACTGTATGCGCCTTTGTACACTCTATCCGCTTTCTCAAAGAGCACCAAAAATGTATCTTTGTTTAAAGGAAACCCTATGGAGAATGCTACTATCTTATCTTCAACCTGTAATAAAATGCCTTGCAGTTCCAACTCAAAAAAACAGGTAAAAGCATCTTGTAAAGCAATGTTTTCATCCGAGAGAGAGGGATGTTCCTTACAATCTTTACAAGCATCCCATAAGGTGTTGAAATGTTTTACTTTCTCTATGTTCTCTTGGGTTATGGGAGCCCAATTCCATACATTATTTTTTGTAAAATAATTGATTTGGTTTCTTTTGGGCTTTAAGAAATGCCCTTCTAAAAGCGCTAATTTTTTTGAAAAGTACAGGTACTCAAAATCATCTCTAACAGGGTATGTTCGAAATTGTAATTTGTTTTCTGTACAAAATTCCTCAGCCCATTGCAGCAATATGGGCGCAATATCATTGCAAAACTGATAAAAACGCACTGAATTTGTGCTACTAAGGGATTCTATGGCTAATTGATCAAGAATTGCAGGAAGATTCCCTTCTCCCATCGGAAACATAAAGTAATCTAAATGGTTATGGTTGGCTTTTATCAGCAAAAAATTATCCAAAACAGCATACTGAAATCTGCATACTTTTCGGTATAGAAAAAGTACTGCAAAACTGTAATTCATTAACTGACAGTCGAACTTATGGGCAAAAGAGGAAATTAACGATTGATCTTTTATATCAACAGGTTGAAATTGGAGCATGTTATCACGTAAAAAAGTCGGCAAAAGTAATATTTAAAGAAATTCACGTTACTATAAAAATTTATTTTTGCAAGAAAAATATGAGTACCTTCATGAAACAGCAATCTTATTTTGTCCTTTTTGTCTTATTTATCTTTTTATCCTTTTCATCATCAGGAAATTCCATGCAGGACAGTGCAATGGTTTATATGCACGAAGCCAACAATGCCTACCAGTCGAATGATTTTGAAGATGCCATAAAGCTTTACACAAAAGTTGTTGATTTGCAATACGAAAGTGCAATTCTCTATTATAATCTCGGCAATGCCTGGTTTAAAAGCGGGGATAACGCCCGGGCGTTGCTTTGGCTTGAAAGAGCTTACAGATTGTCTCCAAATAATGAGGATATTATCCATAATATCAATTTTGTGAAACAGAAATTGATTGATAAAATCGAGCAAATGCCCGAACTGTTTATTGTGAAATGGTGGAACAGTTGCGCAAAATTATTTACCGGCAACCAGTGGGCTATTTGCAGCATTGTTGCCTGTTCATTGCTTGTTTTGTGCTTACTTTTAATATTGTTGATCAGGGTTCCGTGGATTCGCTCTATTTCTATCTTAATTGCCATACTCGCATTGGTTTTCGCAATTTTCTCTATTATTTTTGCAAAGAAAGAGATATCACGCTATATTCAACATCCTGAAGGGATTATAATGGGTTATGTGGTAAATGTAAAAAGTACCCCCACCGAAAAAGGATCCGACTTGTTTGTCATCCATTCCGGATTAAAAGTGGGAATTACCGACCAGCTAAACGAATGGGTTGAAATAAGGCTGCCCAACGGAGAAAAAGGGTGGATTCTTGCGAGCGTGGTGGAGGAAATTTAAAACTATTTTCCTTACATTCAAAAAGTTAAAATTGTACAAAAAACCATTTTTTTATCTAAAAAAAATACTCAATGGCAAAGAATAAATTTTACGTAGTTTGGCAAGGGCGTGTAAACGGCATTTTTGATAATTGGAACGACTGCAACGCCCAGGTAAGTGGTTTTGAGAATGCTAAATATAAATCGTTTGAAACAAAAACAGAGGCAGAAAAAGCATACACAGACGGATATAAAAAATATTACAAGAATAACGCATCCACTGCAAAGAGCAGTTCGGTGTTATTTTCGGGTGCGTCGCCGATTTTGAACAGTTTATCTGTAGATGCCGCCTGCAATATGGTAACGGGGCAAATGGAATACAGGGGCGTGCATACCGGAACCAAAGAGTTGTGGTTCAAGCAAGGACCTTTCCCGAAAGCCAGCAACAACATCGGCGAGTTTTTGGCTTTGGTGCATGGGTTAGCGCTGTTAAAACAAAAAAACATCAACATCCCCATCTACTCCGATAGTATTACCGCAATTGCATGGGTGCGCCAAAAAAAACACAAATCCATTGTTTTACCTACCGAAGAAAATGAGGTAATTTTCGACTTACTAATCCGCGCCGAACAATGGTTGCGAAATAACTCCTTCCAAACTCCCATTATAAAATGGAATACCAAAAGCTGGGGCGAAATACCGGCAGACTTTGGGCGGAAATAATGAATGAGTACAGGTAGTGTTTTTGAACTAATCGCATTATTTTTATTCCACCACCCGCACACTAACCCCATCTTTCAGTTTTGTGAGCGAAGTTACTGCTACTTTATCGCCGTTGTTGAGACCGGAGATTATTTCGTAGTTGGCGTCTAATCTTCTGCCCAGGATAACCTTTACGTAGGAAACAGTTTGATCTTCATTCAGAACATATACATAGCGATCGCCGCTACCGGGCTGTTTTACAATGGCATTGTCGGGCACCACTACATTGCTGCGACTGCCCAGATTGAAAATAGCACGGGCATACATTCCGGGACGCACTCTAATATTCTCATTAGGAATGGTTATCTCTACAGGGAAAGTGTGGGTGCGGGCATCCAGCGTGGGGTAAATCAAACTGACACGCCCTTTGATTTCATCGTTTCCCAAGATGTCAATTTTGATCCTTGCCTCCATCCCTTTCTTAATGTCGTTGTATTGACTTTCGGAAACATTAACCATCAGCTTCACCGGACAAATTTGCTGAATTTGCAAGATTGGGTTGCCGGCATAAATATCGCCGCTGTCGTAATTGCGCATGGTAACTACGCCATTGATAGGACTTAGCAGTTGCGTATTTTCCAACAGGTTGTTGTAGGTATTCTGTGCTACATCCAATTGGGTTTTCAGCACATCCCAATCCGCTTTGGAAACGCCGCCCACTTTGTAAAGTTCGTCCAACCGGTTAAAGTTTTCTTTGTAATGATCTAATTGGGTTTTGGATTGACGCAGTTGGGTAGCGTCCATTTGCACCAATTTTTCTCCGGCAGTTACAAAATCGCCTACCTCTACAAAGATTTGGTCAATTCTGCCGGGAATAACGGTGGCAGGCGCAATGTTGTTCACTGCTTCGGCGCGCACCACTGCCGTATATTCAAAGATTTGCGCCACCGGCTCTTCAAATACTTCCGCCACTTTAATGGTAACGGCTTCAATTTGTGTTTCTTGTGGCGAATTAGCCTCTTGGGTTTTCATTTGTGTGCAAGCAGCAAATAGTGCTGCAAGCAGGAATAGTAGGGTTGGGTTTTTCATTAGTTTATAGGTTTAAGGTTTAAAGTTTAAGATTTAAGATTTAAGGGGTTAATTGTTCCACCCTCTTAATCCCCTCGCCAGCGGGGGAGATTGCTCATTCTCAATTCTCAATTCTCAATTCTCAATTATTTCAGTCTTTCGGTGGCTTCTTTAATTCGACGGCAGGCTTCTATGAGGGCTTTTTCGTCGGCGGCATAAGACAAGCGAATGCAGTTGTCGTCTCCGAAGGCTATGCCTTGTACGGTGGCAACATTGGCGTCGTAGAGAAGATACATGCTCATATCCAGCGAACTTTCTATGGTTGTTTTGCCGAATGTTTTTGCAAATAAAGAATCAGCGGGTGCATTTTTCCCATACAGAGAAGATACTACAGGGAAGAAATAGAATGCGCCTTGCGGCAGCCTTGTTTCAAATCCTTTTATCTCTTTTAAGAGTTTGAACATCAGATCTCTTCTTTGCTCAAAGATGTTGCGCATGCGTACCACATCAGCGTCAATTTCGGGAGAGCTTTCCATTGCTTTCAGTGTGGCGCGCTGTGCAATAGAGCAGGTACCGGAGGTAATTTGTCCTTGTAATTTTTGGCAAGCATCGGCAATTTGTTTCGAGGCGCCGATAAAACCGATGCGCCAGCCGGTCATGGCAAACCCTTTGGCAACGCCATTCACTGTAATTATCTGGTCTTTGATGTAATCAAACTGTGCGATACTTTGGTGTTTGCCCATAAAATTGATATGTTCGTAAATTTCATCCGCCATCACTAAAACGTGCGGATTTTCGCGCAGCACTTCTGCAATGGCTTCAAGTTCTTCTTTGGTGTAGAGCATTCCCGTTAGGTTGGATGGGCTGCTGAACATGATCATTTTTGTTTTGGGAGTAATAGCTTCCCGCAATTGTTGTGGCGTTACTTTAAAATCATCTTCCAATAATGTAGTTATGTAAATGATTTTGGCTTCTGCAAATTTAGCAATTGCCTGATATGAAACCCAGTATGGCGTTGGGATGATCACCTCTTCGTCGGGGTTAACGGTAGCCATTACCGCTTGAAAAATAGATTGTTTGGCACCGGTAGAAACCACAATTTGATCGGGAGTATAATGCAGTCCGTTATCCCGTTCAAACTTTTTGCAGATCGCCTTGCGCAAATCCAAATAGCCCGGCACGGGTGAATAGTGCGAGTAGTTTTCGTCAATCGCCAACTTTCCGAACGCTTTAATCTCTTCAGGGGTATTAAAGTCGGGTTCTCCGATACTCAAACTGATTACATCTTTTCCGGCTTCTTTAAGTTCGCGGGCAATGCGCGTCATAGCCAGTGTTTCTGATTCTGCCATAGTGGCAACACGTGTTGAAATATATTCCATATTGGTAAAATTTTTGTGGGGGCGAAAGTATATGAATTTTCTTTATAAAAATTCAATCCTTTTTTACCTCATCTTCAGTGATTGCTCCATTATAGACCAAACGTCCGATGCTGTCGGTGGCTAGGGGATGAACTTTATCCCCCCGCCGGCGGGGGAGGTTGGGCTGCTCCGTTTGTTCGGTTTTCCGGCAGGCTTGCAAGAATATGCGAAATCTTTTCTGCCCTCCATCCCGTTATGGAGGGCAAATGGGTAGCCTGCCATGACGGGATGTGGGGAGATGAAGGGATTGTGAGATAGAGAGGGCATAGAGGGTTAATTGGGTAAAAATTTGCTTCAAGCTATCAAATTGAGAAGTATTATTGTTTAGAGGGTCAATATTATTGGAAATTGAAGTTATTTGGCTTGAGCAATTTATCAAAATTACGTAAGTCAAGAATATAAAAGTTAATCGTTTCATATTAAATAATTTTAGATTATGGACAGATAATAATTATCTAAGTCTGAAAATTGAATAAAATGTATCTGAATAAGAATACTTTATACCACCGTACGAGTTCTTTGCATCAGGACCAAGTCCTGTTGTAAGGGTAGTAGGCTGAACCCTACCATTAACATTCGCAACTTGTCCTGCCTTGTAAGGAAAGGTTACGGAAGTGCCATTTTGATAGCGTGTTATATTAAAATTACCTGTTGTTAGTGTAAGTACATGACCAGGAGCAGTTCCTACAACAAGATTACCTGCTTCAGCAGCAGCCTGAGCTGAAGAAATTTGTGTTGCTTTATCAAATGAAGTAGCTCCTGATTTTGCTAAACCTGCGCCAATATCGTTAGCAAGTAAATTTCCATTCACAATACTACCACCTTCTGCACTTGTCCCCAATTCTCCTAAAGCGGCATTATATGTTCTTCCGATGAAATTAGTAGCTTGATTACATTTTGTATAAAAATTCATCACATAGTCTTGTGCACCTGCAATAAGTCCTTGCATATTGATGAAGTTACTACCTTTTTGGCTTTCATCGTAACCTTTGAATTGAAAATATTCATTAGTCTTGTT
>Ga0123356_10003654_pt1 | contig 16034 bp, 12 predicted proteins | sample TergutEmb28metaG_2_FD_92546 | JGI IMG/M metagenome (GOLD analysis project Ga0123356, IMG submission 92546) | Embiratermes neotenicus P3 segment gut microbial communities from Petit-Saut dam, French Guiana - Emb289 P3 | ecosystem: Host-associated > Arthropoda: Insects > Digestive system > Gut ... | reverse complement strand
TGTATGTTCCTTCATCGACGAACGCCACCGGAATGGGCGCTCCGCCGCTGGATATCGTCACCGTCTGAGAATCCCAGTCCTCTCCGTTGAGTTTCAGTTTCACCGTTACTGTGAATGTGTCCAGTGTTGTGGTAGCTTCTATCTCTATATCTCCGTCGATCTGCACATTTATCGTCAGGACGCCGTCAGCGAATTCCCAGTCGGTTGGATCGACGGTTGTTTCGCCCATCATTACAGATGTTACGTCCGTTACTGTGTATCCGGGATCCGCGTTTATCGTCACGGCAACACCGTCCTGGTGGTGTTCCACTTTTTCCGGACTCCATGAATATATATTGTCTCCGTTCACCACTATGTCATATTCTATTGATCTGACGGCGAATGTGTTGTATGCGACGCAACCGTCATCGAACACCGCTTTGATATCGTAGTATCCTACATCCAGCGAATCTGCGCCGTCATGTTCATCGTACCAATCGACCCACGGATCATTTGTACCGTGTAGCCTGTAATATATCATTCCGATGCCGAAATCCGGCCATGCTGACGGTTCTTCCGCAGCCTCACCGACCGTCCAGTCATCAACTGTAACATATAGGGTCATCATCTTCGGATAGTAGACTCCATCCGTTGTGAACACCGGCGGTAACGGGGTTAATGTTGAATCAAAACGATATCCTTCCTTTTCCACACCTGTTATCTCAACACTTTCCCATGATTCGGCAGCGATCGTGTATCTGCCGTCGGAACCTGTTTTCGCTTCGTGGTCTGACGGCGGCTCTGCACCATCATCTACTTTGTAATGTATCGTAACGCCTGCTAACGTTCTTCCTTCGTCATCTGTGACGACACCGGTGACCACGAATGCTCCCGGGTCTAACTCCATAATGAAGTTGAATTCCATGAACTTCTCGTTCGGCGGCAATAAATTGATCTTCGGTATCAGAACGCCCGTGGTCTCGTTCATGACCTCGGGGACGTCAGCGCCGATAAACTGGTAGGTGTCCTTACTCACACCATTGATCGCGAATATCGTACCTGACGGAACTCCGTCTATCCTGTATACTCCGTCACCATCTGTGAAAACAGGTTCAGATGCAGGGTAGAACACACCTTCGACCACATAGCCGTAGGATATCTCCACGCCTTCAATGCCTTCGCCCTCGGGGTCACCGAGTGTTACTTTTCCGGTGATGTAGAATTCATCGCTTGGTTTGAACTCCAGTATGAAGTCGACACCCGTGTAGGTACGGATATCTTCCGTATCATCGGAGTTGTTGAAATCAGCATGCATCTGGAACTCTGCGTATTCTTCGTACAGCAGATAGTAGTTGTAGTATCCCGTAAACAGAGGTTCACCGTCATCACCCTCATCATCAACGAGAGTAAAACCGAACTTTTCTATGCCTATTATCCGTATGAATTCATCCCATACGAGGCGTTCGCCTTTGGCCAGCGCCACTATCTCATAATAACCGTCGGTACCTGTTGTAACTTCTGTTGTGTTGTATGATTCATTTCCGTCAGTGTCAACGATCACATAGTGGATTATGACACCGGATATACCGACCAGACCGTTGCCTTCCGGATCGATCCAAACCTGACCGGAAATAGCCCAGTTCGGCGGGTCGAATTCCATATAAAAGTCGATGCCGTCTACGTTCTCAGTTATGTACGGCTCGGAATATCCTATGTATGTGTTCGGCGGAGCGGGACATTGTAACAGACCGTGTTTGCTTACACCGATGACCTCGAACCCGTAACCGGACGGCACCTCTATCTCATAACGTCCGTCGGCGGTCGTTTTTACTGTATATGTCTTGGGATCTCCCTCGATCCTGTAAGATACCTGAACCTCGTAAAGCGTCTTTATGATCTCATTGATGTCTCCGTGTTCATCCAATTCGACCAGTTCGACAGTGCCTGAAACGGTGAACTTATCAGAGGGGTTGAATTCCATTATGAAATCCACATTTTCATTGTTCTCACCCTCATCTTCGTGGTAAGAAGGCAACTCTGTGCCACCGTTGTGAATGTAACCGTACTTTGTTGCGGTCATTATGGTGACTTTTGCATAGTACACCTCATTTATCACGTACTTACCGTTCTCATCAGTCAGTATTGATCTTGATACTACACGGTCGCCTCCGAGGTCCACATCATATGATATCTTCACGCCGGACATTGTGGGCGAAGGATCAATTCTCGGATCATTCAGTGTGACCTCGCCGCTTACTCTGTAATTGGCGACGATATCCCAGTAATAATCTATGTCCTCATCAACAAGTATCTCATCATCCCAAAAGCAGTTGCCTTTGAACTTGATGGAGACTGTGGCTTTGTAACCGGCGCCTTTTTCTATCCATTCATTGCCTTCTATACCCATATAGTCTTCATCATAGCCGCCAGGGAAGTAATACACGGGATCGCCATCGTTATACGCCTTCTCATTCTCGCCTGCTGTCGGTACAGGTAAGTATCGCGGCAATATCTCCAGTGTCAACAACGGATGGGATCCGTCCAACCTATATTCGTCGCTATCAAACGATATCTCTACGTTATATTTACCCACGTTTTTCGGGGCAACTGTGCTGGAGGGATAAGAAACATCAATTCCTGTATACGTAAATACCATGTGCTCTGCGGCACCGGATATATCTATCGCCCATTCATTGAGGTCTGAGAACAGCATATCTTGAGGTGTATTGTTGAATGTTCGTGTTACCTCTATGCTTTCGCCGTCTATATCTACGTCTTTGACTGTGTTATATCTTGTAACACTAATCGATCCATCACCGACATTATCGTTGTTGGAATCTGATCCTTTCTTTATACCGTCAAGAATAAAACTTGAACCGCCACCGCCGCCTCCGCCTGGATTATTGCCATTTCCGCTGCCGCCACCGCCGCCGCCAGTGTATCCGCCGCCACCGCCGCCGCCTGAGTTAGCACCAGGACTGTTGTTTCCAACCCCTCCGCCGCCGCCCGTGGGTATGATAGAAGTAGTGGCAGCTACTGTAGAACGAGCAGTACTCTGGTCTGCACCAAGAGTGTTCTCGTTAGGGATGGGACTTGTACCTCCGTTATTGGTTCCACCGCCCCCTCCCATACTGCCTCCGTCTCCGTTAACTCCATGAAGAATTGGACTTCCGCCAGTAATGCCTGCTTTGCCACCGTTAAAACCAGTCGAGTTATTAGTGCCGCTGCCTCCGCCGCCCCCTCCTGCAGCCACCATTGCCACAGTGTTGCCAAACCAAATGAATGTTGCACCGCCCCCACCTCCGCCGGCGTTACCTCCTGTGCCACCATATGCACCTCCTGCGCCACCAGCACCAGGTTCATTAGATCCAGCAGGGCCCCCCATTATGCCAACATCATAACTGTATACACCAGCAGTTTCATTTGTCACCAATATCCAACCGGTTAGATAAGCACCGGTACCGCCTGAACCTCCTGCATTGGAAGCAGGAGTTCTACCAGCACCTCCACTTCCACCAGTGATTGTTATCTCGTACAAGTAACCATCCACTAAAGTGAAGGTCCCCTGTCCCGACAGCTTATTCATGTCAAGGTTGCCGTTATTTTTCACAGGTGTAGGAAAAACCGCATCGCCAAAAGGAGTCTCTTTATAGTCTACACCAACTGGTTGGTCGTCATATCTGTTGTCCGTCACGCCAGATCCTGTGAAACCCGCGAACAAAAGCGCAAATGAAACGATTATCGAAAGGATTATTCCTTTACCGAATGCCGAACCGAATGGTGTTTTGAATTTGGATATGAATGATGATGCAACGGAGGACGTTACAGATAATGGTGCCTTATTCTTCCGTTCGCTTGCCGAAGTTCCTTTTTTGTGTGTATGTACGCTGTTATTCACATCTTTGTGTGTTTTCTTATCGGCGATTATCTTGTTTTTGAATCCGTTATTTGTTAACGGCGATATTGTTCGTTTTTGTTCCATTGGCACCATATCCTTCTGATTTTTTCCGTTCGTACGCTCGCACGCGAACGTTACCCGTAGATGCGTATATATTATAATGCAGGTATTTTAAACATTACTATTAAATATGGGTGGTTAACGGTGCGTAACCATGTTTAAAATAGTTTCGTATATGATATATACTATCATATATATAGTAAATATCCTTTGTTCTTATTTATATACTCCGCCTGTATATTACGTATAACGTTATCTGTGAATATGCACCCGTACATACTTTCTTTCAAATGTTGTTCGCGGCCATGAATATATGTTCTTTTTTACGGATACGTGTTGCGGTCATCCGTATGATCGTTCTTACGAAGATGTATGTGACATCGGTAGATGTTCGTTCTGTACTGATACGGAACGTCAATTGAACTTAGTACGGATCGTTTATCGTATAGGGGGCGCAATCGGGCCACCTCCGGGCCACCTCCGGGCCACGCCTATTTTTTGACCCATTTGCCGGAGGATCACAGCGTAATTTATCGGGCCATTTATCGGGCCATTTTCGGACCTGATCCACTTTCCTGCTTTGTTATTTTCACTCTTTATGATCAATTCTTTCTTCATAAGAGATCCTATTGCCCTGATGCGTTTCCGGTACGCTTCCGGTACATGCTTACTTTTTGATCCGTTCACTTTTGTATCGATCACGATCCGGTTCAACGTATATTCAGATGAACCTGACCATTTGATTCAGATCCTTTTCATTGTTCTTCCTGATACGACGGAATCCCTGCGTTTCGTAATATCTTATAAGGTCGTCACGACAATCCAATCTCACCATGCGGCATCCTATTTTTTCTTTGATCCTTGTCAATATCACAAGAGCATGATCAAGCATCATCTTCCCTGAACCTTTTTCCGCTTCATCCGATCTTGCTAACTGACCTAATAGAAATGCTTGGGCTGTGCCGTCATTCAAATTCATGGATCTTATAAATTCTTCACCGAGGTTTGGATCAATATCGCTGACATTGAGACATTTCATTGCAAGCGTATAGTATCCGAATACCTTGTTCTTATCGAAATCCACCATTACGTACGTACGTGAAATGTCTTTTTTATCATGCCTTTTTGAAGCATTCTTCAGAAAATTCTCGCTGTCCTTGTTTCGGGTACATTCAAAACTGTTCAATAGCGATGATAGTTTATTCTCATCCATTTCATTCATCAGGTCGCGCAATTGATATGTTCCTATTGTCATTTGATACACTTGATCCAGTTTCCACTATTTTCATGAGTTAATGAAGAACTCTTTTGAATTTCAGAGGAGAACGTTCATTCTTTCGTTGAGTTCGAAATATCCTCTCCGTTCTCTTCCGCTCGTTTCCTTATGGCGTCCACAAGTCTGTCGAGACAACCTGGGTTGTCTCTCAGGTATTTCCTTCCTTCTTCGAGTATCTTGTCGATATCTATATCCGGCAGTTCCAGCGGCCCTCTTATCTCCGCTTCCCAATATGCGGCTTCCAGATTTCTCGCTGCTTCGGGTGTATCGATGACCATCGCCTCTTCAAAGGAACTCGTTGCCATTTTTTATCACGATCGAGAAAAAGTCGCTTATCTATTTGAATATTGGTGCTACATGTATATTACATCCGTAATTTGCCGTAGGATCACAGCGTAATTTATCAGGCCACCTCCGGAACGGATCATCCGTTAACAACGGGAAGTATTAAAAGTAAATATTTCCCGCACGGGACTGTTATTAATATTATCAAACAGATACGACATTCAATCGGCTGTGCCAAGCACGGTCAGTCATCCCGTCCGCGGACGGACGGAATGAAAATGAACAAAACATAATAAAAATGCGCAAAAGAGGGGAAAAGAACATGATCTCGAAAACAACGCTGATGGCAGCCCTTACAGCGGCCCTTGTGGTCGGAGGGGTATGCACATCATGGTATTTCCTGGCGGACAACGAATGCGAGGTCACGTTCCCTTCCGGAGGAGAAGGATTCACGTACGAACTGTACGGCACATATCCCACATGGGATGATGCAACGAATTCCGTGACACTCATGAAAGGGAAGAGCGTGACATTCATCGTATCCGTCAATAACGAAGAATATGACCTCAGTAAGTTCTTTGTCAGAGGGAATGACAAAGATCTTACGCCCGTAGATTTCAGTAACGGCAAGAATGCTGATCTTTTAAAGGAGATATTAAAATTCCTGGACGACAAAGATAAAGTTGTCGTCGAAACCGTTACCGTTACATTCCTTGATGAGGATGATGAAGAGATCGGAAAAAAGGTCATAGATAAGGGCTCAGCGATAACACTGAACGATTATAACGGCGACATACCGGATAATATGCTCGTCGGCGGATTCTTCGCCGCATACGATGAATATGAGGACGATCCTTTCATCAACGAGTATGCGGGAGGTGCCATAAATGCGGACACGTCCTTTTACGTGAAATTCATTGATGACGACAGAGAACGTATCACAATAATATTCTTGGATGAGGACGGCGAAGAACTCGACAGAACAGAGATACTGAAAAATTCACATATCCTCACAAGCCATTATAACGGCGACATACCGGACGGAAAACTTCTGAATTGGTTCTACCATGACGACGGATTCGCTGAAATGTGCAGCGGAACGATATCGGAAGATCCTCACGTTCTGTACGTGGAGTTCGTAGATGGTGTCACCGTTTCGTTAAAGGACGCGGCCGGTAACGAGATCGGAACGAAATTCGTCAAGAAAGGTCTGGAGGGCGTATACGTTGGGGATATCGCCGACCTTATACCTGAGGGATACTACTTCGACGGACTGTATCTCGATGCGGGATTCAGTGAAGAATACGAATATGACGCGATAGATGATGATATCGATCTCTATGTGAAATTCGTCAAATACGAACTTCCGGAAGGAGTGTTCGTTTATCGTGAGGTCATTAAAGACAATACGGAAATAACGATGGGATTCGAATATGACGTCACATTACCGGATGCGGATGAATGGTCAGGATATGAGATAACATCTTCCGGCAGCACGAAAGTGAAGCATAAAGGTTCATTCGCATTCACGGTAACGGTAACGGCTGAGAACGCGGAATATGATCTTGTCGTGAAAGCAAGCAGCGGATCGTTGAGTGTACCGATAAAGACCGGTAACGTGTTCAAATATACCGTATCCAACATAACCGAGGACGTTGAAATTTTGATTGACGTACTTTACGATGTTGAATTCGTATCCGGTGCCGGATACGAGTTCGGCGGTGACCTGAACGTCAAATACGGAAGCGATTACGTGTTCACGGTAACGATACTCGAAGGTTATGATGATGACTCGATTCCCATAGTGACCGTTCTCGGTCCGGATGAGAATGAGTATGTTGTTAATGATATAACAGAAGAGGATGCTGATGACGGCGTATACACATACAAAGTTACCAACGTCATAGGAAAGATAACAATAGAAGTCACTGACGGAATTGTACCGAATGAGTACACGATAACCGTAGAAGGAGATAACATCGTCTGGACCGAAGATGTGGATACATATTACGGCGAAGAGAGTGTTGATATTGCCTTGGTACCGGCGACCGGCTATCATGTTGCCGGTGTGACGGTAACAATGGGCGGATCTCTGCTCGAAGAGGACGAGGATTACGAAGTAAGCGATGGTTTCGTCGTTACGATATATTTCATCAACGGTAACGTAGTGATAACAGGAACGGTCGCGCCCAACTCTTACACGATAGCGTTCAACAGTAACGGAGGAAGCGATGTTGATCCGATAGAGAAGGACTTCGGAGCATCGGTGGATGCGCCGGCAGTCCCGAAGAAGACCGGATACACATTCGCAGGATGGTACGATGTTACGCTGACGGTTGCGTACACATTCACTACGATGCCTGCTGAAGATATCACATTATACGCAAAATGGAGTGTTAACCAGTACACAATATCTTTCAACAGCAACGACGGAAGCGATGTTGATCCGATAGAGAAGGACTTCGGAGCATCGGTGGAAGCACCGGAAGCACCGACAAAAACAGGATACACATTCGCAGGATGGTATTCAGATGAGGATCTGGAAGAACTGTACACATTCACGACTATGCCCGCTGAAGATATCACACTGTATGCAAAGTGGTCCCTCAACTCGTACAGCGTAGCTGTCACGGGAGATAATATCGTCGAAAGCTCAGTGATGAAGGATCACTTCACCGAGAATGTTGAGATCGCCGTGACCGCGGTCGGCGGTTACCATGTCACCGGTATCGATTCGGTGTACATGGGCGAAACTCTGCTTACAGAGGATGAGGATTACGAAGTAAGCGGTGACTTCACGGTAACGATATATTTCATCAACGGCGCAGTCACCATAACGGGGATCGCGACGGAAGATACGTACACTGTCACCGTGATACTGAACCTTGACGATACGTTCTGGGATTCTCAGAGTGTGGATATCAAGATCGGTGACGACGTTTTCAAACTGTCGTTCGATGGGGATGGTACGTACACCCGTGAAGATGTTGCCGTCGGCACATATACGATATATGTGAACGACGAGAACACCGGCGAGACCGTTGAGATAGGATATGAGGAGAGTAATGAGAAGATCCTCAATTACTACACATTGACATTGGTCGCGGGTGACGGTATAGATTCCGTAATAGGCGGCGGACCGATCCTTGCGGGTAAGTCCGCGAACGTGACCGCAGTACCGATATCGTTGTTCACCTTCAAAGAATGGACAGCAGATCCCGATACGTTCGAAGGAGTTCCGCTTGATGCGGACGATGCGATCACGATGCCCGCTTATGCGCTGGAGCTTACGGCAACAGCGACGGAAGATAAATTCGCCGTAATTATCACTGCGACTGTTGATGACGTACCCGAGGACGGACTCGTTATCAAGATATCAATAGGTGGCGTTAAGACCGAACTTACGGACAATGAGGACGGTTCTTACACAGTGAGCGTCGTGCCGGGTCTGTATTCCATACACGTCGGTGAAGTGGATATTGGAAAAACTGTGACCGTAACAAGTTTGGGAGGCAGTGCAACGCTCGACTGGTGGACACTGACCGTGGAAAAAGGTGACGGAATATCTTCTGTGAGCGGCAGCGGCGTATACCTTTCCGGGGAATTGCTCTACGTGAACGCGACCGCGGATACCGGATACACATTCAAAGAATGGGTCGCTGACCCTGTTAAGTTCACGGCCACCGGCGACGATGAATGGTTGATAACGATGCCTGCTTACACGCTTGAGCTTACGGCAACCGCGGTAAAGACCTCCGGTATGTGGTTTGATGTCACATTCAATGACGGCGACGAGGATCCGACGATCAGCACCCTCAAAGGGTATCCGATAGCGGCACCTGAGGGTTATGATAAGGCTGGATTCTCTCATGGATGGTTCACCGCTGATGACTTCACGTCGGAAGAATGGGACTTCAGCGAGAACATCACAAAAGATCTGTCGCTCTGGCTGATATATTACATACCGGTGGAAACAACAGCCGAACTTGCGACCGCAGTGAACACCGGCGGCAACATCAGGCTTCTCAACGACATGAACGTGGATGCAAGCATCCTATCCGACACATATCTCGACTTCGACATATATGCCTCGATAAAGTCTTACGAGTTCATGCTGGATCTGAACGGATTCGATATACCGTATGAGATAAACTTTGTCAACAACGTTTTCGGATTCGACGTTACCATCTTCGATTCAAAGAAGGCCGGAAAAATAGGCTCGAATGATCACTGGTACGGTATTATGATCGAGGTCAATGAGGATCCTGATCATCCGATCGTGATAAATCTGAAGGACATAACGGCATACGGCATTTACGGCGGCCTCTACACCAACGGTCTGAGCGTCGGCGGAACTGTTAACGCGATTGGCTGCGAATTCGAAGGTAAACGCACGAATGAGTCCCCGATAGGTCTTCGCAGTGTCGGTGCATATCTGCCAGGAGCGCTCACCTACAACTTTACAGACTGTACGTTCATAGGGTACACGGGCATCCACTTCAAGAGCGGCACCGTTATCCTTACGGACTGCTGGATAGAAGGTTTCGGCACAAAATATGATTCCCCTGAGCATTGGACCGGCGGCGGAAACGAGACCGGTAGCGCTATGATTTTGGAATCATCGAAAGGATATACTCCGCCTCTTAACGTGACAGTAGTCGGCGGCACATTCACGAGCTTCATCGGACACGGTATCGAACTCGCTGCCACCGGCGGTACACCGCCTTATGTTGAATCATTCAGCGTATCCGGCAGTGAGGAGTTCTTCTGTGCGATGGAGGATATATACAACCACGATGTTGACAAGTACCTTGCCAACCCGAGCGGCTGGACCGGCGGCGCTCCGACGGGAGCGCTCAGAGATATGATCCTCGAAACACTGGGAGAAGTTTCCGGCTCGGAGGTCGAGGGAGCGACGAACACGAATTTCGGTGCTATAGACGAGAACTTTGACGGCACAGACATCACACGGACGATAACCGGTCTTGCAAAGATCGAGGACAGTGCCGGATATGTGATCGTATTTGAGCACGGTTCGGCGTTGACGATGACCGTGACCAAGCTCGGTCCGAATCCTGAGATCGAATTCACGGGTAACGCAACACTGTCAATAACCGGTGAGCTTATCCTCGGACCGTGTACATTGTTCAACGGATCTTGGCTTGAAATAGATGGCGTAAAGTTCTCGGCGAACGCCGATACGGTCTTCGGGCTCGTAACGGATATCGACGGCAACCTTGTGTCCGTTTCGGTCACATCGGGTTCGCTGGAGGTCACCGGCGGAGACAACGAAGGAGTGTTCACGGACGGAGGGATGTGGACTCCGGCGGCGCCGTAAGCAGAACGAACAAAGGAGGGGTGCGAACACCCCTCCGCCTTTCCCATTTTTGTTTTGTCTTCTTGTTCATTATTCTTATTCAGCAGAACGCGGTCATTTCCTTGCGAGGGCCTCATCCTTGCCGCTAATAATGCAAGCGATCCTGCTGTTCCCCGTGACTGCTGCGGCGGATGAATAAAGTGCACATAGCGATAACATACTGTGCCGCCTCCGGCGGCACATACATTTTTGAATTTTTATACGGAACACCGGCCTCCGGCGGTGTTCCCAAGGCAGAGCATCCGCTCTGCCGTTATTTATCATGATAACGATATGATGTGTTCGTAAGAACAACGGCGACAGGGTCTGAAGAATTGTTTATACCTCGACATAATATGTGTATCCGTAAGCCCCATGAACGCTTGTCTCAGACAGACCGAGTGGGCAGCCCTATTTGTAAATTCCCTTTTTGACGCTTCCTTCTCTTCGGATGATACCTTTGCTTACCGGATGAGATAAACTTTTTCTGATATCTCTTTCGGCAATAACAAAAAACTACAAAGTATTGTTCTTATTTTATTACTGGTCATTGTTAAAAAATTTAAATATTATTTAAATTATATGTTGACCTATGTCATCAAGCTTAACGAAGAACGGAAAGAGTCTGCAAACGGTGATACCGCAATACATATGCGAATCCATGGCTCTCAAGGCAGGTGACGAGATCGAATTCGTAAAGGAAGGATCGTGGATAAAATTCAAAAGATCGGAGACTGCCGCTAAGACCGTTTTTTCAATAGGTTATGAAGGAAAGACCGTAGAATCTTTGATTGCTGAACTCAAGAGGAACTGTGTAAAATTATTGATAGATGTCAGAGAGATCCCTGCAAGCAGGAAAATAGGATTTTCGGGATCGGCGCTTGAGGAAAAACTGTCGGAGGTCGGTATCGAATACATACACATGAAAAAACTGGGGTCGCCTAAAGAGATAAGAGATGAATTCAAAGCGGGAGGAGGATCTTCCGCATTCTTTGAAGATTACAGAAAGTACCTTAACACCCAAACGGATGAGTTCCGTAAACTGGAACAATATGTGAAAAGTAAAACTTCCGTACTGATGTGCTTTGAAAAGTATTATCAGGAATGTCACAGAAAGATAATAATGGAAAAGTTATCGAAGATGGGATATGTGTGTATGCACCTGTGATCGTTCGACGATATGCAGAATATTGTGTGTACACTGTCGCAATAAAATTACATGAAGAGTTTGACAAAAATTGCAAATGACATCGATACTGCAAGTCCTATGGAGAAGGTTATTACCTCCGGCGTCCATCTTTTCAGACGCGCAGATCTTTTCAGACTGTCCATATACGCCACGAAGACCTGTTCTGAAAGATCGTTATCTTCCGGAAAGACCGTCGATTCTATAAATTCTATTAATTCGCCCCAACCCTTTATACTCTCCTGTATCCTTGTCCCTACGTTTTTTGTCTCATCCATCCTCGTTTTCTTCGATTTTTCATATAGTTCGTCCAATCCCGTTTTCAACCTATCCCTGAGCCCATTCCAATCTTTGCCGAATCTCATTCTGCTTCTCACAGGATGCGATAACAATTCGGTAAAGATCGCCCAATATTCCAACCAGATTATCTTGAGGCTGTCCAGAGCTGCGCGTTCCAAGTGATTTTCGGCCTTTTTCAGGTGCTCATCGGAGTATATGTTTCCGTTTTGTTTGAAATGAATTACGAGATGAGAAAGTGCGTTATCTATCTCCGAACTGACCTCCGATGGGGCGCGATTCCCTCTTATAACGGTTGCCCTTTTGAAGGCTTTTATCGCATTACCGTACTTTGTTTCTATTTCTTCATACGTGGTCACCCTCTCACCCCGCAATAATATAAACAATGGTCGAAACGAGTGCTGCAGAGATCAGTGCAACAATCATTCTCCTTATACGGCTACTCCTCTTTTCTCTCTTGGTGACGGCAATCTCGAATGACCCCATGTTCATTCCGGCCATTCTGACTATCTCGAACCCCGCATCCACCTGACGCTTGCGGTATTCGATCATGCTATGAGTATCATCCGTTCGGGCTGAAGCCCGTATAAAATATTCATATTTCGATTTCAACGATTCCATGGTCCGCACACCATTCGCGATTTCGTCTTGTGTTGATCTTGCAGTCATATGTAAATTCCGAATGATCTTATCGTATGCTGATCTCACGGCCGCATGTTGCAGACTCCAAATGATCTCGTAGCATTTGACTGCTGCATCTTTTAAAATATTCTTCGCTCTGTCATATTCTTTATCCATCAATGCATCGAAAGCACGTTTCAAAAGGTTTGATATCTCATCCGGTCTCCTTTTTGTGAATGAAATAACCGCGGACAAGGCCTCATTGAACTCACCGGTATACATCTCTGCAAAATCAGACTGACCCTTGGAAAGGGGTTCATATGTTTCATTCGAATCTGTGTTCAAGTTCGAAGTTTGCCGGCTCAAATACATCTCCCGCAGTTCTTATTATATCGTTCCCGACCTTTGAATGGCGCGTACCACGAATCTTCTTATCAAAGTCCCCGAACCGCGGGCTGTCCAAATCCAATCCTTCAAGTGCCTTCATTCACATCTCTCGGTAACGTTCAGAGTCTCGGAACGGTTTATGGTAGTATATACCTTTTTTGGTATAAAACGGCTTACACAATTCTTTCATGAATTTGTTATATATATGCTGTTTGTCACGTCCGTTCCTCGTTCTTTCAATAAGATCCTACAGAAACAATAACACATCTCCTGCAGAAGGAACACATCAGATGCAATGCCTTTTGGATTTTACATATCACGGAGATATGAAAAGAATTCCGAAGCTACCCAACCTGCCTCATGACTTCAGGTATACTTTTACCTGTGACGGCGGAACAAGGACACATGATATGATATGCGAGGATTGGGAACTGTTCGAATCTGACCGGCGATGGAGGGAGAAATATCCTACGGAAGAGGAAAGATGGCAAAAGATACATGACAAATTTTATACAGAATTCAAAGAAACGGATCTGCATTTTGTTATGGGTATGCACTCTCAGTACCCCACATGGATGATCATCGGAGTATATCGTCCGCCGAAGCCAAAAATGTGAGCGTAGATACAGATCATGCGCGAACACATTTTACGCTGCCGCTCGGTTCGATATAAATGATCTCGAACAAAAGGACATTCTTTTAACAATGACTCCGACACGAACGATAACTTCTGCGAAAAAAGAATACAAAAGATGTGTTTTGCGTTCTTGTTCTCTGTATCCTTATTCTCCATCTTATTCTCTGCACCTTTTTATTGAAGGGGACGTGTGCAATAAGATGATAACATACTGTGCCGCCTTCGGCGGCATTAATTTTTGAATTTTTATACGGAACACCTGCCTCCGTCGGTGTTCTGAAGGCAGAGCGTCCGCTCTGCCGTTATTTATCATGATAACGATATGATGTGTTCGTAAGAACAACGGCGACAGGGTCTGAAGAATTATTTATACCTCGACATAATATGTGTATCCGTAAGCCCCACGAACGCTTGTCTCAGACAGACCGAGTGGGCAGCCCCATTCTATTACGTTCTCCTTGGTAAGCTTTTTAAATTTTATATCCAGTCTGTCTGCATTGTCCGGTCTTCCGTGTACGATCTTCTCTCTTACAGAATACGGCACATAATCATTCGTTTGTAATTGATCTCTCTGTTCTCCTGTTTGAGAATTCTCCATGGAGCAACCTACAATGATCTTGCGGTTCCTGGCGGCGGCACATCTTACCAATTCCTCTCCTATGCCACCTGCAAGGTGTTTGTGTTTGTCAACGAGGATCTTAACATTATCTTTTTTCACTCTGGATAGAGCCTCACAGACGGTTTCAAAAAATATTTTCCTATATACGACCTTTCGGTTCTTATGCTCGACCCACCACTTTGGATTATCCTCTGCGGCCTTGTCAATGTATACGCAACATATCTCCGGATCCAATTCTTTCAACGCAACAATTATTGTGTTCCGTGTCGTTTCGTCTGTCTTTCTTGCTTTGAGTTCTGAAACTTTTAACATTGTACGGAATATTCTGGCTATATGCCCTATGTCTCCCGATCTTTCCGTAATGACCGCGGTCATTGCAAAAAGGGTATCCCCTTTAATTATTTCTTTCCCCGGATCTCCGGTTTCATCGATTATCATGACAACAGCATGATCTATGCTGTTGATGTCTGTCGATTCATTATTGTTCTGCTGTCTGTTATGTTCTTTGTTTCCGTCTCTTGCTTGCATCTGTTGCTAAAAAGACGGTCTTTTTTATATTGCTGTTCACTACATGTATATTACATCTGTCAGATCGCAATAAAATTTTCACAGAATTGATATCTTGACCGAAAACTCAAAAGAACATTCTTTTGACAATAACTCCGATACGAACGATAACTTCTGCGAAAAAAGAATACAAAAGATGTGTTTTGCATTCTTATTCTCTATTTCCTTGTTCTCTGCATCCTTATTCTTTATCTTATTCTCCGTCTTATCCTCTGTGTCCTTACTCTCTGTATCATTATTCTCTATCTTATTCTCTATTTCCTTATTCTCCATCTTATTCTCTGTATCCTTTTTATTGAAAGGAACGTAATAAGAACTGTTCTCGGTGCCAAGGCACCGAGAACGGTTCCTTTCTCTTTGATACGCGCATATAACAGTGAATATAGTAAGAATATAACGGAAATGATGATAGGACGCGTTCAGTGCGTATATGATCCGGGAAGTTCAGCATGTATGCTGTTACGTCACAAAGGAATAATAAAAAAGGGTTAAGGTGGAGGAGTGTTGCGCACTCCTCCTTGATTTGGTTTTCACGCTTCGTCGTCGAACTCCACATACAGGAATATATTGTCTTCGACATCTTCGCCGTAATCCCACTCGTCGCCGCTGTCGAAACCACCGTCATAATCTGTGTAGAATCCGACAACCACCTTACCTGCTGGTATATCGACTGTGGGGAAGTTTGAGATGCTTATTTTCTGACCTGGATCCCTCAGAACCATTATGCTACTGATCGACGTGCTGGTCGTGTCTAAGAACGTTACGGTCCACCACTTTGTTATGTCAAGGTCCCAGTCCGCTGTGAGCGTCATGGTACCAGTCACAACACCGGTGCCGAAGTTCCACGCGACATCCGAGGCATCGAG
>Ga0123356_10003653_pt1 | contig 16034 bp, 14 predicted proteins | sample TergutEmb28metaG_2_FD_92546 | JGI IMG/M metagenome (GOLD analysis project Ga0123356, IMG submission 92546) | Embiratermes neotenicus P3 segment gut microbial communities from Petit-Saut dam, French Guiana - Emb289 P3 | ecosystem: Host-associated > Arthropoda: Insects > Digestive system > Gut ... | reverse complement strand
GCCCGGCCGGAGCAGCGCGTTATCAAGTATGTCGGGCCGGTTGGTTGCGGCAAGTATTATCACACCTTCATTGGTGTTAAACCCGTCCATTTCGACAAGCAACTGATTGAGGGTTTGCTCGCGCTCGTCATGGCCGCCGCCAAGCCCTGCCCCGCGCTGGCGGCCCACAGCGTCTATCTCGTCTATGAAGATGATAGCAGGCGCCAGTTTTTTTGCCTGATCGAACAGGTCGCGCACCCGCGACGCACCTACTCCAACGTAAAGCTCAACGAAATCCGAACCTGATATTGACAGGAATTGTACGCCCGCCTCTCCCGCGACAGCTTTTGCGATAAGTGTTTTTCCGGTGCCCGGAGGGCCTATAAGAAGGACGCCCTTAGGTATGCGCGCGCCGATTGCGATGTATTTTTGAGGTCCTTTCAGAAAATCAACTATCTCCCTAAGCTCCTCTTTCTCTTCATCCGCGCCGGCAACGTCCGCAAAAGTTATTTTTTTCTTTTCCTCGCCGGCAAGGCGTGTCCTGGCCTTGCCAAACCTCATGGCGCCTTTGTCCCCGCCCACGCCGGACCGATTGATCATCGTATTCCATATGAAGAAAAACGCCGCAATGAGGAGGACATACGGTAATAGCGATACCCACCAGGGTATACGCAGGCCTGGGTCGTAGTTATATTTAAACTCCTTTTCGGTTATCATGCTCTCGTCGATATATTCGCTGAAATCAGCATGGAAAATTGCGATATCAAGCAATTCATGCGTGACAAACTCATAGTCCTTATAGGGCGATTTGAGTTTCGCTGTTAGTTTGTTATTATTGTTGATCTTAAACTCCAGCACTTGATGGTCCATGAACAGGCGACGCATTTCCGAGTATTCAATCGACTTTGACGGTTGTTCGATTGGCATCGCTATCAAGTAAATCGCTGAAATGATAATCACTAAAATGAGAATATAGAACCCTATTTCCCGTGGGCTTCGATTTTTGGTTTTCAACAGCTCATCCTACCTTTTATGAGTAAATCTCTGGTTTAAGCGATGCAATAAAGGGCAGATTGCGATAACGTTCCGCATAATCCAGCCCATATCCAACAACAAATTCATCGGGGCAATGAAATCCCAGGTAATCCGCCTCAATCGGGACCTGCCGGCGCGCTGCCTTATCCAGCAACGCGCATATCTTGAGCGACGCCGGGGAACGTGCAGAAATAAAATCACGCAGGGCTGCTAATGTGACGCCACTGTCAAGGATATCCTCAATAATAATCACATCCCGACCTTTTATTTCATAGTCTAACTCATTCCCAATCCTGACTTTTCCGGATGTAACAGACGAAAAACCGTATGAAGAAGCGGTAAGGAACCTTATTTCACAACCCAAGTCGATATGCCGTGAGAGATCGGCAAAAAATACAAAACAGCCCTTCAGAACGCCGATCAGCAGTGGTGATTTATCGGCATAATCCATTGTAATCTGCTTGCCAAGTTCAATTACTCGTTTCTCAATATCCTCTTCAGAATAAATGATATCCTTCAGGTCGTTCTTCATCATGCTATATCTCCTCAAATATAATCTGAACAGCTAGGTCGCCGGTTTTTGGAACCGCCCTGTCCCCAATTCCGATCCCATATATCGCCAGTACACCCTTATCGTCTGCAACAATCGGAATAAGGGCTCTGTTACGAGCCGGTATACGACGTTCAATAAACAACTTTTTTAATGTTTTTGTGTTTTTTTGGTCAAACAACCGAATGGTATCCCCTTCGCGGCGCGACCTGACGGATATTTTACCATATACATCATTATGTTTAAATAGGAAAGAAGTAAACGATTTATTAATTGTATCATCATATAGCACAGATTTGCAAGATATTTTAAGCCCGATGCCGGGAATTATGAAGCTTTTACCTACCGTTGGATAGACAGGCGCGATTGGGCTGGGCATAGGCGCACCGTGCGGGGCAAAGACAATGTGGTCGTATTCCCTGAAAACGGTCATACCCGGCAGCGAAAGGCTCGCCGAGGGATTCTCTTGCCTGCACAGTTCCAATACAGCTTTCACATGCCCGTATGAAACGCCCCTGCCGCAGATTTTTCTGATAACGCGCCCAGAAACCGCAAACGGCAATTCCAACAATTGGAGAGCAGACACGAAGCAGGGGGACTGTTCATCTCCCATCTTGCCTCCCTCTTCGAGGGAGGTGGCGCGCAGCGTCGGAGGGAGCAAGCAGGGGGACGGTTCATCTGCTTGGTTGCGCCAAGCAGATGAACCGTCCCCCTGCTTGGCCTCCTGCCTTGTACGCCCTTGCTTCACAAAGAACGCCTCGGCAAGCCCGGACAAATACTCCTCATCGGCGCGCAGTAATTCCGTAGCCACCGCCACTGCTTCGTTGAACCGTGGGTTTATCTCCCTGATAACAGGTATAACCGCATGGCGTATTTTGTTTCTGGTATAAATATCCAGGCTATTAGAAGAATCCTCAACAAACGGGACGCCCCTATCACTCAGGAAAACCAGGATTTCACCCCTTGAAACCCGTAGCATTGGGCGGATTATCTTTCCCCATACCGGCGGTATACCGGACAAACCATTAGCCCCAGCCCCGCGCGCCAGGTTCATGATTACAGTTTCCGCATTGTCGTCCGCCGTATGAGCGGTTGCGATCCGCTCCGCGCCCGTTTTTGCCGCCGTATCATAAAAAAAGCCGTACCGCATATCGCGGGCCGCTTCCTCAATCCCTATTCCAAATCCTTCCGCATGAGCCGCAACATCTCCACAGCCCGAAAAAAACGGTACGCCCCGCCTCAGACAGTATTCGCGAACAAAACCCTCGTCCCGCACAGACTCCTCGCCACGAAGCCCATGATTATAATGCGCAACGGCGACAGAAAACCCACGTCCCCGTGAAATATCAAGCAAAGCCTCAAGCATACACATTGAATCAGCGCCACCTGATACGCAAGCAAGCACAAGCCCCGACTGCGGAAACATTTCATATTCATCGGCAAAACCAAGAATTATATCTAAAAGCATCAAGATCAGGTGTCCTTATTCATTTGTAATTTGTGCTTTGTGCTTTGTAATTTGTGCTTATTCATCTGTGTGATGCCGCTCCAGAGATGAGAATGTTGTATATTCCGGGAGCCATTGCAGTTCTATTACGCCGGTTTCTCCGCGTCTGTTTTTCAGCACTATACATTCGGCAATATTCGGGGTCTCCGACTCCCTGTTGTAATAATCGTCCCTGTACAGCCCGATCACGATATCGGCGTCTTGCTCGATAGCGCCGGACTCCCGGAGGTCGGAAAGGAGCGGGCGTTTGTTCTGCCGCCCTTCGCTGGCGCGGGATAACTGTGAAAGGCACATGACAGGCACATTGAGTTCCTTTGCCATTATTTTCATCATACGGCTGATTTCCGACACAATCTGAACCCTGTTTTCACCAAGATACCCGCGCGCGCCTGACGCCGACTGCATAAGCTGTATATAGTCGACAACAACAAGCCCCAGGTTTTGCAAACGCCGACATTGCGCGTTCATATCCGCTACCGTCAGCGAAGCGTCGTCATTGATCAGCAAATCAGCCGCGCTTATCGACGCAGCCGCATCAGCAAGGCGGCGCCATTCCTCCTGGTTTATCCGCCCGGTCTGTAGTTTTTTCCCATCAATAAACCCCTCTGATGCTAAAAGCCGCATTGCTAATTGTTCCCTGGACATCTCGAGCGAAAATACGGCGACCGATTTGCCCGACGATTTCGCCACATGCAGCGCGATGTTCAGCGCTATACTCGTTTTACCCATGCCGGGCCTGGAGGCGACGAGAATTAAGTCCGCCTTATTGAGGCCCATAATAAACCGGTCAAGGTCATGCAGCCCTGTTGCTACCCCGGGAATGCCGCTGCCAAGTTTCGCCGCGTTTGCTATTTGCTCATATACCCCGACAAGGACCTTTGCTATCGGCTCTAGCCCTTCCCTGCTCCTGCCCTGTCGCAGCGCGTAAATCCGTTTTTCCGCAGCTTCGAGGATATTCAAAGCGCCTCCCTCGCCGGAGATTGCCATACCGCTGATATCCCCACCGGCGTCAACAAGCGCCCGTAGTAAGGCTTTGTCCCTGACTATCGCCGCATATTCCATTACATTAGCCGCCGTGGGCGTTATCAGCATGAGATCGCGGATATATCCGGGCGAGTCGTCGTTCCAGATGCCGTCACTGCGCATCTTATCAAGCACTGTCACCGGGTCGATCGGCAGCGCATAGCTGAACATCGAGAATATCGTCTCAAATATATCCCTGTTGACAGTAGAATAGAAGTCCTCCGCCTTCAGCGCGCCAATCACGTTCCCAACGCAACGCGCATCAATAAGCATAGACCCCAGGACCGCCTGCTCAGCCTCTAAACTATGCGGTATCTGCCGCGATAAGATGTCATCCACTCGTCCTCACAAACTCCATTCCGCTACGTCCGCCTTGCGGCGGACATCCGCTCCACTCCGTTGCTCGTCCTCTCCGGCGCGAACCCGCTTACGCTGGGCTTCGCACCGGGTTTTTCCTCATGCTTCAACTACCAGTACGTGTATCACGCCTGTTATCTCGAACCCGAGCTTACATTTAACCTCGTATGAACCAAAAGTCTTGATATGCTCTTCCTGCACTATCTTGTTTTTTTCCATTGCGATACCATGCTGTTCAAGTAAAGCCTCAGAAATCTCCTTTGACGTTACGGCGCCGAATAGCTTGCCACCCGCCCCTCCGGAACGCGCTTTTATTTTTACGAGAACGCCCTCCAACTTTAGCGCTATCTCTTTCGCCGCTGCCTTATCAGCCTCCAGCTTCCTCAGTCGCGCCTTTTCCTGCTTCTTCATGACATCGACATTTTCCGTGGTCGCCAGCACGGCAAGCTTCCTCGGCAGGAGAAAGTTCCGCGCATACCCATCAGCAACATTGATAAGCTGCCCTTTCTTCCCCTGATCCTTGACATCCTGCTGCAAAATCACTTTCATACTATTTCTCCTTAAAAATACAAATTACAAATCACAAATCACAAATCACAAATTACAAATGGGTGTGGAATAAGTTAATAACAAATGAATTAGCACAATCCCATAAACGAGGCCACGCGCTGTTTTATGTGGTTTTGTGCAGGAAAGTTGCGTGGCTATATGAACTATTTGTGCTTTGTAATTTGTAATTTGTGCTTTAGTTATTAAAGTATTTATCAATTGCCTTTTGCAAATCGATCATGACCTGTTCCACGCTCGCGCCCCTTACCTGCAAACCTGCCGTCGACTGGCTGCCCCCGCCTCCAAGCTGCTCCAGTATTAACTGTACATTGACGCCGCCTATGCTCCGCCCGGAAACAAAAACGTCTTCGCCGTCGAGCGCAGCGGCAAACGATGTGTGGACGCCCCTTATATTTAAAAGTTCATCCGCCGCTTGCGCGATACTGATCCTGCTGAATACATCGCCGCTTGACGCAAGGGCAATGCCATCCGCGTAAATCGAGGCACTGCGCATAAGGGCATAACGCGCGGTAGCCGTATCGATATCGGATTGCAGCAGGCGCTTGACATCGGCTGTGTCCGCGCCCACCCTCCTGAGAAAGGCTGCGGTATCAAACGTAGCGCTGCCTGTATTTATCGCGAACCCTTTAGTATCGAGCACAATACCCGCAAGCAGAGCTTCCGCTTCCACGCGTAAGACATCATCCCTATCAACAAGGTACTGGATCATCTCCGCAACCAGTTCAGATGATGATGATGCGGACGGCTCATGGAAGTTCAACACGGCATTGTCGATATATGTCGCGGCGCGGCGGTGATGGTCAACAACAGCGACGCGCGTACATGAAAGTAAGAGCGATTCCGACTGGACTTTATCAGGCCTGCTGGTATCGACAACTACGAGCAGCGCTTTGCTGTCAGCCTCCAGGATCGCTTTTTGCTCGGAAATGAAAACCCCCCGGTATTCCGGCAATTGCAATGCAAGGTCTATGATGTTCTGCGCCAGATTATTTTCCATGTCGATGACAATATGCGCTTTCTTCTGTTTCGCCCGCGCGATGCAACAGATGCCGATGGCAGCGCCGACCGAATCGTAGTCGGCAAATTTATGGCTCATTACGAACACGGTTGACGCATCCGCCAGCAATTCGCCAAACGCGCTTGACATTATCCTTGACTTGACTTTCGTCCGCCTAACCAGTTTTGGTGAATGGCCACCATAAAACTCAAAGCCGTACTTGTTCTTTATAACAGCCTGGTCGCCGCCCCGGCTGAGCGCCATTTCAATGCCAAGGCTGGCAAAACGGTAGTTTTCCAATGGCGTTCTACCATCCTTCCCAATACCTATACTGAGCGTTGCATGTACACCCTCGGCGCCTCTATTTGAGCGGACTGAATCGAGTATCGAGAATTTCTCTTTGATATACCCCTCCAGATATCTCTCTTCAAACAAGAAAAAATACCTGTCCCTATAGTATTTACATAGATAACCTTCCTTATCACCCGCCCATGCGCTTATTTTTTCGTCAATGTCGGATAGAAGTACGGACTTTTCCTTTTCGCTCATCCCCTTGAGCAATTCCTCGTAATTGTCAAGAGTCAAAACCGCAAAAACCAGCCGTGACGCCGAATACTCTTTTTTTATCCGTTCATACTCTGTCACGTCGACCCAGTAAGTCGTCGCAACATATTCGCGCTCAGAGCGTACCATACTCCCATATACCCAGTAAAACCGATCGTCGATTGGAACCGGCTCCAGACATTCGCTTTTCCCGTCGAGCAGCCAATCCCAGGTGAAATCCGGCACAATATTAGTGATATTCATCTCAAAAAACGGCTCTTTCAGTTCGTTTATCGAGATAAACCTGTCGTTTGACCAGATTATCTCTCCTGTTTCGGGATTATATATCACAGCAGGAAGCGGTGTATCCCTCACGGTCAGATCCATAGTGTCCGACATGGATTCCAGGTAATCAAGAAGCTTAGCGGTTCGTTTCCTGGTCGCAATACGGTAATAAAATGCAAGGAAGATAAGGACTATCACCTGAACTCCCGCAAGGATACGGCTGTATTTGCCAATAAAAAATGTTGAAATGGCGAAAGCAATGAGTAGCATGAAATACAGCCTGACATTAGGCTGGAACAGCCGCGGCAGCTTCTTATTCATATGGCTTCACACTCCTAGAAAGGCATTATATCAAACACCCGGATTCATTACAACGTTAAAAACAAAATATTAAAAAAAGCTTGCAATTGCAAAAAATGCATGGTAGAATGCATTTATTGACGCAAGAACCTTATCCGAGTGGGAAGCTCCCACTCTTTTTTCTGCTATATAGCACGGAGCATTTTATAAGTTTAAGCAAGTCTTAAAGATCGCACAATCATAATACGAGGCTTCATAACCGTTTTGTGCTTTCAAGGAGCATAGCCATATGAATAAAATCATTGAAACTGTTACTGCCCTGGCAAACCCAATAGTTGAAAAGCACGGATGCGAACTGTGGGACGTAGAATATCTAAAAGAAGCCGGCAGTTGGTTTTTACGAGTCTATATTGATCACATCGACGGCATTTCTATAGGTCAATGCGAGTCGGTCAGCCGCGAACTTGACATAATCTTAGACGAGCATGAGGACCTCATACCGGGGAGCTACACATTCGAAGTATCAAGCGCCGGGGCGGAAAGGCAGTTGCGCAGACCGTCCGATTTTGAGCGCTTTATAGGGCATCTTGTCGAAGTTAAGTTATATAAATCGACAGACGGGCGAAAGATATTTATTGGAAATCTAGCCGGTTCGCAAGACGGGGACGTTGAACTTGACATCTCAAGCCAACGTTACAGTTTTAAAAAGGCGGAAATTGCAAACGTCCGCCTTAGAATTAGTTGAAAGTGAGAAGTGGAAAGTGGAAAGTTATTGCATAGCCTTTTCCGATATTCTTGACTGCTAGCAATTATTATACTCCCGACTTTCAATTTTCAACTTTCAACTTTCAACTTTTATTAATTGGAGGTTCGTAGCAATGAACGCTGAATTTTTCTCAGCTATAGCGGATATCGAGAGGGAAAAGGGCATACCTCAATCCTATATGCTCGAAAAGATAGAACAGGCCCTTTTAGCGGCCTTAAAAAAGGATTACCCATCCTGTTCCGAATGCGCGCGCGTCGTGTTGGACCCCGTGGAAAAAACCGTTGATATGTTCATGCAGAGGACAGTCGTGGAAACGGTTGAAAACCCGAATACTCAATACTCTGTCGATCAAGCGTGGAGAATATCGCTGCACGCTGTTCCGGGCGACCTTATTAACGAGCCTGTCGACACGAGTAAATTTGGGCGCATAGCCGCACAAGCCGCAAAACAGGTTATTATACAAGGCATCCGGGAAGCCGAACGGAATATCGTGTACGACGAATTTACATCAAAGGAACACGAAATCTTGACAGGAATCGTATCGCGTATAGACCCGCGTACCGGCGGCGTCTCGATACAGATTGGGGCAAGCTCCGAGCATACCGAAGCAATGCTCTCCTCCGGCGAACGCATTCCTAACGAACCCCTTAAGGACGGCGACAGGATAAAAGTCTATGTTATCGAAGTCAGAAAATCCACGCGCGGTCCTCAAATCCTTATCTCCCGCACCCACCCCGGCCTTGTCAAACGGTTGTTTGAGCTTGAAGTCCCTGAAATATTTGAAGGCATTGTTGAAATTCGCAGTATAGCGCGCGAAGCCGGTAACCGCACAAAAATCGCGGTTTTGTCGAGCGATCCCGACGTTGAGCCAATTGGAGCATGCGTCGGCCCCAAGGGTAGCCGGGTTAATACGATAGTAAGCGAGCTGGGCGGCGAGAAAATAGACATCGTCAGATACAGCGACGATCCAACTGAATATATCGCGTCCGCGCTCGCACCATCCGAAGTCGTTTCGGTAACAATGCTAGAAGACGGTAAATCCTGCCGCGTAATTGTGCCGGATAACCAGTTGTCGCTTGCAATAGGCAAAGAAGGCCAAAACGTCCGCCTGGCAGCCCGCCTGACAGGGTTTAAGATCGATATCAAGCCGGAAAGCCAAGCTTAGTCAAATTACAAATTACAAATCACAAATTACAAATCGTAAACTATACGCCATGCGTCATACGCCATACGCCATACGCCATGCGCCATGCGTCATAAACCATAAGCCACACACCACAAATTTTATGTTGCATTTTCAATTATAATTTGCAATTTTTGGACTATAAATAATGCTCAGTCCATGGCTGTTTATTGTTCGTAGCAATAGAAGCGACTAATAAATCATTAGTATCAATAAATACAAGAGCATACGTTGTTCTTTCTTCCCATAGTATTTGTGATTTGTAATTTGTGATTTGTGATTTATATGGAGAGCCATATGCCTAAAAAAATCCCTATGCGGCAGTGTCTTGGGTGCCGTGAGATGAAACCTAAGCGTGAGCTTATCCGGGCTGTCAGGTCGCCTGATGGCGAGGTTTCGCTTGATTTTATCGGTAAAAAACCCGGTCGCGGCGCCTATGTTTGCCGCAACCCCATATGCCTCAAGCGGGCAATAAAAGCTAAAGCCCTGTCAAGGGCATTTGGAGTCGAAATACCACAAAGTATCATGGAAGCGTTACAAGGGCAAATGGAGGATCTGAATGGATCGTAATCTGCAACTGCTTGGTATGGCGAAGAAAGCCGGGCTGCTTGCTATCGGCGGTGACGCAGTGGGTGCTGCGGCGCGGGCCGGAAAAGTATGGCTTGTGATTTCGGCAAGCGACTCCTCGGAGAGCGCGCTTAGGCGCGCGCGTTATGTTACAGGGAGCAGCCGTGCCGCACATGTGATAGCGCCATTTACAAAATTTGAGCTTGGGAATGTCACAGGCCGCGGGTCACCGGGTACGGTAGCCATTCTGGACGCAGGGCTCTCCGCCGGATTCGTTAAGGGACTGGCTGGGATTGAGCCGGACCGGTATGGAGAAACAGCGGCGCTTCTGGAACAACACGTCAGTAATCTGGCAAAGACGAAAAAGCCCACCCAAAGGAGGACTGCAAAATGAGTACAATGTTTAAATACAGGGTTCATGAGGTCGCTAAGGATTTTAAACTACCGACAAAAAAGATAACGGAAATCCTTACATTACACGCGACCACACCCAAAAACCATATGCAGGTTCTTACTATTGGGGAGCTTGACATTATCTTTGAATACCTTACTATTAACAATCAGATATCGAGCATTGAAGAGATATACGCCGTTGAATCGCCTCCCGCGACGCCCACCCGTAAGACAAAAGAAAAGGAGAAAAAAGCGGAAACTACAACAGCGACGCCACCCGTCAAAGATGAAGAAACAAAAACCCCGCAAACCACAGACACTGTAGTTCAACGCAAACCAGTACAAAAGAAACCTGATAAACCCTTCATGCCGCGTCAGGCGCCGCAAAGGCGCGTAGTCGACACATCGGGTGTGACGATCAATATAGCAAAGTACGATGAAAGGCTAGACAACCTCGTACCCGAACGCGCTGAGAATATGAAGCGCGGTAAGGAAAAAATAGTCAGAAAGGGGCAAAAACAACAGCAAACGATGGCTCACGGCGCAAAACGGCGTCAGGAAGAGCGTGACAGGCTACATCGGCTCCAACTGGAAATTGCAAAAAAGGCCCCCTTAAAAGTCTTAATACCGGACGAAATCAGCGTCGGCGAGCTTGCTATCCGCATGAAAAAAACAGGCGCGGAAGTAGTTCGCCAACTCATCAAGTTGGGCGTTATGGCGTCTGTTTCGGATATAATTGATCATGATACTGCGGCGCTTGTCGCTATCGAACTTGGCTGCAAAGTCGAAAAAGAAATCGTCGTTACTATTGAGGAACGCCTTATTGACGATCATGCGGACAAAGAGGACGATTTGATTTTACGCGCGCCGGTCGTAGTAGTAATGGGGCACGTCGACCACGGAAAAACATCGTTGCTTGACCGTATACGCAAGGAAAGCGTCGCCACCGGTGAAGCCGGCGGTATCACTCAACATATCGGCGCTTACCAAACATCGATCCACGATAATATGATTACCTTCCTCGACACTCCGGGGCATGAAGCGTTTACAGCTATGCGCGCCCGCGGTGCAAAGGTAACTGATATAGCGGTGCTCACCATAGCGGCGGACGACGGCATAATGCCGCAGACGGTCGAATCAATAAACCACGCAAAGGCAGCATCTATCCCGATCATAGTCGCAATTAATAAAATGGACGTCGAGGGCGCCAACCCGGAAAAAATTAAGCAGCAGCTTACCGAATACGATCTTGTCCCCGAAGAATGGGGCGGCGATACTGTGGTGTGCCCAATCTCAGCAAAGACCGGCGAGGGTATTGACCAGCTTTTAGAAATGATCATCCTAACCGCCGAAATGGCTGAGTTGCGTGCCAATCCAAGCCGCCTTGCCCGCGGTACGGTTATTGAAGCGCGCCTCGACAAAGGCCGGGGCCCACTTATGACTGTACTCGTGCAAAACGGCACATTGAAGCTCGGCGACACCATTATCGCCGGGTCAGCCGTCGGAAATGTACGCGTCATGATCACAGAGAAAGGCGAAAAGATAACCTCCGCAGGGCCGTCAGTACCTGTTGAGATATCAGGCATGTCTGAAGTACCGGACGCAGGCGACTCTTTCAATGTTGTCACTGACGAACGTATGGCTAAGGAACTTGCCTCTCAGCGCAAGTCAGAGAAAAAAGGCGCATCCGCGACGACTATCAAAGTTTCGCTTGAAGACTTATTCACAAAGATAAAACAGGGCGAACTCAAAGACCTCAATATTATTGTAAAAGCGGACGTACAAGGCAGCGCAGAAGCGATAAAATCATCCCTTGAGAAGCTTACAAATGAAGAAATCCGCATCCGTGTCATTCATTCCGGCGTCGGCGCGATCAACGAATCGGACGTCATGCTTGCCTCCACCAGCGGCGCGATTATAGTGGGATTCAATGTGCGCCCGGATAATTCCGCCCGTGACAGCGCTATGCGAAGCCATGTCGATATGCGCATGTATCGCGTTATTTACGAATGTATCAACGAAATAGAATCCGCGATGAAAGGGATGCTCGCGCCGAAATATCAGGAGGTCATATACGGCCATGCAGAAGTCCGCCAGTTGTACAAGGCGTCCAGCGTCGGTACAATTTGCGGCTGCTACGTACAAAGCGGGAAGATAATAAGGAACAGCTCCGCGCGGGTAGTCAGGGACGGTATAGTCATCCACGAAGGACCGCTGGCTTCGTTACGCCGCTTCAAAGACGACGTAAGAGAAGTCGCGACAAACTACGAATGCGGTATCGCCCTGGAAAAATTCAACGACGTAAAAGAAGGCGACATCATCGAGTGCTTCGCAATGGAACAGATAGTGCAATAATACACAATTCACAATTCACAATTCACAATTCACAATTAATCAGTACCTGTCCTTCTTCCACTTTACACTTTACACTTACGAGGTATAACCATGCCGGTCAATAAGATACAGCGAATAAACGAGGATATTCAGAGGGTTTTGGCTTCGCTGCTCCGAAATATCAAGGACCCTCGTGTCAACCAGGGTATGATCAGCGTTACGGCGGTTGACACGACAAGCGATCTGTTTCAGGCGAAAGTATACCTGAGCGTATATGGGCTGAAATCCGAAAAAGAATTTCTCAAGGGGCTGAAATCGGCTAATGGTTACCTGCGCCACGAATTAGGCCAGTCGCTGACTTTGCGTCATACACCGGAACTTCATTTCGAACTCGATAAATCGATCGAACATGGAGCAAAAATCAACGCGATTTTGGGCAGCCTCGATATCCCGGAGGAGACGTAGCGCGAAAAATACTACAGAAAGATACCAGATTGGCGCGAACGCCATGCAAATTTTACATGGCTATTTGTGAATCCTGGTGCATGGCGTTTGTTATGAGCAAAATGATGACAATAGTTGAAGCCGCTGAATGGTTAAAAGCGCGCGACAACTTTTTGATACTGACGCACCGGCGCCCTGATGGCGACACCATCGGCTGTGCCGGCGCGCTCGCTCAGGGGCTGCGTGAATCCGGCAAGGTTGCGTACGTGTTATATAACCCGGAGACAACGCCGCGTTACCTGCGATTTGTTGAGGGCTACTGGGCGCCGGGTGATTTTAAAGCCGAGCATGTTGTTGCTGTTGACACCGCTTCTGCTGACCTATTTCCGAAGAACAGCGCTGAACACATAGGCGCTGTTTCATTGTGCATTGATCATCACCCATCGAACACCCTATACGCAGAGAACATATGTCTTGACGGCGCTTATGCCTCCTGTGGCGAGATTGTTTTTGAGATACTGCTCGCCCTTTCCGGGGTCATCAGCGAAAAAAGCGCCGAACACCTATATGCGGCGGTGTCAACAGATACAGGCTGTTTTGCCTTTTCCAACACAACAGCCAACACGCTTCGTGTCGCATCGCTCCTGATCGAAGCCGGCGCTCCGCACAAAGAACTAAACAAACTCCTGTTCCGGACAAAAACACGCAGCCGGATAAAAATTGAAGGCGCGATATACTCCGGGCTTGAATTTCATTTCGGCGGCGCTGTCGCTATATCAACGATAACAATGGACATGATGAAGTCCGCCGCCGCGAGCGAGGATGATGTGGACGATATCTCATCTCTGCCCGGAGTTGTCGGAGGTGTATGCGCCGGAATAACAATACGCGAGATGACGTCACCGCAAGACTGCAAAGTATCTGTCCGGACGACCCCGTCTGTTGACGCGAATGCTATCTGTAAACGCTTTGGAGGCGGAGGCCACGCAATGGCAGCCGGGTTCACGATTAATAAAACTATACCGGAGATAAAAAAAGCGTTGCTGGAGACGCTGAAGGACTTTTTCCCGGAAAACAATTAACAAGTGGAAAGTTGAAAATTGAAAGTTGAAAGTTAACTAAATACTAATAAATATTCATGCAATATCGGTCAGACCACTTTCCACTTTCCACTTTCCACTTTCCACTTTCCACTTTCCACTTTCCACTTTCCACTTTCCACTTTCCACTTCAGGAGATGAGCAGAAATAAGCGAAGCAGGGATAATAATCGTAGATAAGCCTGTCGGCTGGACTTCGCACGATGTTGTGGCTAAACTGCGCGGCGCTCTTAAGATCAAACGTATCGGACACGGCGGGACGCTCGACCCTATGGCAACCGGTGTGTTGCCTGTTTTCATTGGACGCGCAACGAGGGCTGCCGAATTTTACGAAAACGCTGAAAAAGAGTATATCGCCGGGTTGAGGCTTGGCCTCGTCACCGATACGCAGGATATTACGGGTAACACTCTTCACGAATGCGGAGCTTCAATAACCGCTGAGGAGCTGTCCGCCATAATACCGGGCTTTCTGGGTGCGCAAAAGCAAATTCCTCCGATGTACTCTGCAATCAAACTTGGAGGTAAAAAACTCTATGAGCTGGCGCGGCGCGGCGTTGAAGTTCCCCGCCCCGCCAGGGATATTTTTGTCTCAGAAATCGAATTGCTTGGCAGTAACGGGAGCGATTATTTACTCCGAATAGCCTGCTCGAAAGGCACATACATACGAACGCTCTGTCACGATATTGGCGCCGCCTTGGGCTGTGGCGGGACGATGGCTTCGCTGAACAGGACAAGAGCCGGCGCATTTACAATCGAAAATGCGCTTACCCTCGACCGGATACTTACCGCAATCGCCGCTGGTGATATTGACAAATGTCTAGTACCGGTCGACTCCATCTTTTCTGAGTATCCTGCCGTCAGGCTTAATGACGAGGAAACGCGTAAATGTAAAAACGGCGCGTTATGTAAAGTCGATAATTTGCCGGGTGGCAAGTATCGGTTCTATGGACCTGATGATGAGTTCTTATTATTTGGTGAAATAGTCAATGGAATTATCAAGCAAATTAAGAGTTTTTTCACTCCATAGTGCCCCGCCCGACACCAGTAAAGGATTATCACTATAATGATAGAAAAGAAGCGCGTTATTGCATTGGGATTTTTTGACGGGGTACACGTTGGTCACTCCGCGCTGCTTAAAAGGGTACTTGAGATCGGTGGAGAAACAAATCTGGTACCTTCTGTGATATCTTTTGACATTCAGCCGCTCAGCCTTGTCAGCGATTCCGTTGTGCCGCTTATCAATTCGCCGGAAGACAGGACCGGGCTCATCCGCCGCGTATTTGGGATCGACGATATTATTGTCCTGCGCTTCGACAGGATTACGGCTTGTATGCCATGGGATGATTTTATTGATCATTTACACGACGAGTTCGGCGCGCGTCATTTAGTTGCGGGCTTTAATTTCAAGTTTGGCGCCGGCGGCAAAGGCAACAGCAAACTGCTTAAGCGTAAGTGCGGAGAATTAGGGATAGGCTATGAAATTGTCCCGGAGGTTAAGATCGACGGTATCACGGTCAGTTCGACATATATCCGCGAGCTTATACTGGAAGGCGATATGGAGAGGGCGGGCGCTTTTCTCGGCCACCGTCATGTACTCACCGATACGGTTCGCTACGGCTACCGCCTCGGCAGCACACTTGGTACTCCGACCATCAATATGCGCTTCCAGGACAATGTGCTGGTCCCAGCCTTTGGCGTTTATGCCACGAGGGTATATCTTGAAGACGGCAGCACACATAATGGCGTCACAAACATAGGCGTCCGGCCGACTGTTGGCAACTCTGGCGATATTACTGCGGAAACGCACATACTGAACTACCAGGGTAACCAATACGGCCACCAGGTAAGGATCGTTTTCTACAAGCGCCTGCGCCCGGAGTTGGAGTTTGACAATATTTCCTGTCTGAAAGAACAGATAATAAAGGACTGCAAAGCGGCGTTTGATTATTTTTCTGATGAAAAGGGCTTGTAATGAGCAAGACACTATGCTAAAATAAGTGACGTTATCCGGGTGTGGCGCAGTTGGTAGCGTGCTTGACTGGGGGTCAAGAGGCCGTGGGTTCAAGTCCCGCCACTCGGACCAAATATGCGCTCCCTATGGT
>Ga0123356_10003652_pt1 | contig 16035 bp, 17 predicted proteins | sample TergutEmb28metaG_2_FD_92546 | JGI IMG/M metagenome (GOLD analysis project Ga0123356, IMG submission 92546) | Embiratermes neotenicus P3 segment gut microbial communities from Petit-Saut dam, French Guiana - Emb289 P3 | ecosystem: Host-associated > Arthropoda: Insects > Digestive system > Gut ... | reverse complement strand
GGACCAAAACGAGCTCCAAGTGACGGGCCTCCCGGTGTAAAAACAATTTGGATCGGGCTTGATAAATTGAATACCTTGCTTGTTTACAAGGAGTGGTTGACATAATTTGTGGGTCAAGTTCAGACCTAATGGGGGGGGGGGTTAACATTAATTTTTCGTATTTTAGCATAAAATTGGGAGGCGGAGCAGGCATAACTTTCCCGGAGACGCAAAAACTGAGAATTGTTATGCTGCCAACCCGCCATTGTCATACATGAATTATTATCACTGTACCTGTAAAAACAAAATATACATATTATTGTTTATTGTATAAATTATAGATGAGTTTTTCTTACCCATGGTTTCAAAACCGTTTGGAAACATTCAGCAAAACTGCGTTAATTTTTAATAATTGATGCCAATCAATATTTTCATTATTAAAAGATTGTATTGCAAGGTACATATTTGCGCCAACGGAAGCATTAACAGACCATGTATTAAAATGATAACCGAATGTCATGTTGGGAAAAGCCATGGGCATAAGCACAAATTTTCTTTCATTAATATGCAGCCCGTGGTTTGCCCCTACGGTAATATCAATATTTAAAAACAATCCGCTTCCAAATATCCACACATAAGAATATCCCGCTAAAGGGCTTAAATATATAAAATGCTGTTTATCTTCGTATCCGGGTAATTTATTGTCATTAGAATGAATGGAGTTATAATAACCCCCGAAACCGATCAACGGGCTGCCGCTTGAAACAGTTTGCTTTCTGTCTAATTTATAAACCCCGCGCAATGAATGTTTTTCATGATCCAGAATCCAGTAAACCGAAAATCCGGTTGACATAATATCCAAATCGACTTCTTTTCCCATATCCTGATATTCATCAATATAGAATGAACTGTATTTTGAAAAATTAATGTTTGTTACAACTCTTTCGCCAATATATTTTGTATTAATGTCAAAAGATTCTGAACGCGGGTAATAATATTCATACAAAAACGGCAGTTCTATATTAAAACCCAATTCAAATTTTTTATACCTGATTTCAAGCCCTAAATCAAGCGGTTTGTTCCCCCGGCAAACAAATGAGTCGCTTTGATAAAACTGCAGTGTATGATAATTTAACGAAACATCCAGCGCCCAATTTTTGTCAAATGATAAAACATTCTCCTGTGCATACAGCAGCGGAAATATGCAAAATATGTTTATTATAAAAACGAATAATTTTATTTTCATAAATGATACATTCTAGGAGCAGCGCCCAGCAGCGTCAATTATCATTTGTGATATTTCATCCGGCGGCAGATTGTCAGTATCTATAACCATGTCCACAAAACCGTAATTGTCGGTGTCGATATTGTAAATTCGAAGGTAACGCCCATGATCCTGCTTGTCGCGTTCTGCAGTAAAAGCGGATATTTTTTCAAGATCGTCCCCCTCCCTCTTTAAAATGCGCCGCGCCCTAATCTGCGGGCTTGCTTCCAGGTAAACTTTTAAATCCGCTTCTTCCAGCATCCAGACAGCAAGCCGCGAACCAAGCACACAGCCGCCTTTTTCACGCGCAAGCGCCACCTGGCGGCGGTCCACCTCTCTGTCCCAGGAATCGTCTTCCGCAGCAAGTTCCAATACAGTCTTCAAATCAAAGTCCCGTTCATTGGCAAGGTTGCGAAATGTAAAATTAATGAAACGAATCCCAAGTTTTTCGGCAATCATTTTGCATATTGTCGTATTGCCGCAGCCGCTTTTTCCGGAAATTGCGATTTTAATTTCCTTCTTCATACTTTCCCTCCCTTTCTGCTGTTATTCGACATTTCTTAACTGTTCCCTTATATTTTCCAGAGCTTCTTTCATCTGCACAACTTCGCTGCTTACTTCAAACACTGCGCTCTTGGAACCGATTGTGTTAATCTCACGGTTTATTTCCTGACAAAGAAAATCCAGCTTTTTCCCCGGGCGCTGATTCCTTGCTGTTTCTGCCCTGAATTCTCCCAAATGCGAAGAAAGCCGCGAGATTTCCTCAGAAATTGTGTACTTTACCAAAAGCGAAGCCGTTTCTGTAAGTATGCGGTTTTCTTCGATTTGATTCCCAAGCACTTCGGTAAACCGCGCTTTTATATTTTCTTTTATTGTCTTTTCAATAGAGGGGGCAAACGAGGAGATGGTTTTTACAGAAGTTTCCAGCTTCTGCAGATTATCGAATATGTCTTCTTCTGTATGTTTGCCTTCCCTTGCGCGTTCCTGTGCAAATGCCTGCACTGCTTCCTGCAGAAGCGGTTCTATTGCAAGCCAGTAATGTTCATCGTCGTGTTTTTTTTCAATTTCAAAAATATTGTTTGCAAGAGAGCTGTCCATTTCCAGCAAAGCAGAAAGGCCTGGTTTTTCATCAAGGCCAAGATCTTCAGCAAGGGAACAGATAGAATCATAATATGCTTTCGCAGCTTCCTTATTTACGCAGATACTAACAGGCACATTGCGTTCTCTAATACGGACAAAAACTTCTATTTTTCCCCTGCCGCAGCATAAGGCAATATGCTCGCGGATTTTCATTTCCAGCATGGAAAGCCATGGCGGAAGATTTACATAAATTTCAAGAAAGCGGCTGTTGCAGCTTTTTATTTCCACCGAGATCGATAAATTCTGTTCGTCTTTTTCGCGGTATGCATACCCCGTCATACTGATCATGATGCCTCTTCCTTCCATTCGCTTTCTCCCGGCTTCCCGGCATCAATTGAATTAAAATAATTTAAAAGTTTCTCTCCTAAAGGCCAGTTGTTTCCGGCGCCAAGAGTAAGAAAAATATCCCCTGGCTTTAAAATTTCGAGTAACCGCCGGAAAGCATCATCCGGTTCTTCAAAATAAAAAACCGTATCTGCGCCGCCGCCATTGCGGGCGGCATCGCCGTTATCGGCGTTATCGCAGCCATCGGCAGTATGCGTGCCCTGCTTTGCAGCTTTAACTCTTTCATAAAGAGTCATGCCGTTAACGCCGCCTGAATATTTTTCCCTTGCGGAAGAGTAAATTTTATGCAAAAAAACAAAATCCGCATCGTTAAAACAGGCGGCAAATTCATCAAGAAGGGCTGCCGTACGTGTGTAGGTGTGCGACATAAAACTGACTATTAACCTGCGCGAAGGATAAAAACTTTTGATTCCGGCAAGAGATGTTTTAATGGCAGTTGGGTGATGCCCGTAGTCGTCCATGAAAATAATACCGCCTGCCCTGCCGATAATCTCGCTGCGGCGTTTGGAACCTGTAAAATTTTCAAGGGCGGTTTTGATCGCATTAACATTTTCTTCGCTAAAAGAACCGCAGGCAGCGTTCTGCTCTTTTTCCGCCAGTATTGCCGCAAGAGCAATAGCCGCAGCGGCATTAAGCGCCTGATGGCGGCCGGGAATCTGAAGTTTAATTTCTCCGGGAATGCCTGCCAGACTAAACACACCTCTTTCGTTTTTAACGTTATACGAAACTATACGGTAATCGCCGCTGGCAGTAAAACCGTACGGTACAAGTTTTATTTCCCGGCCCTCTTTTTTTACAGACTGCATTACAAGCTGTACAACTTCGCACGCTCCGGAATCGTCCGCGCAGTAAATAATTTCACCCCCAGGCGGAAGCAGGAGGCAATATTCTATAAACGCATCGCGGATCGATTCAAAATCCGGGAAACAATCCTGATGGTCACATTCTACGCTTGTAAGAATTATATGTTTCGGTTTGAACGCCAAAAAATGCCTGCGGTATTCGCAGGTTTCCGCAACAAAGTATTTGCTGCCAACAGTAAGGGTAGACCTGCCTCCAAAACCTGCAACTGCGGCGCCAACAAGAATTTGGGCAGGGATGTTCACAGCGCGCATTAACACGCCTGCAAGCGCGGTTGTAGTTGTCTTGCCGTGAACGCCGCAAATACCGGCAGAATCAAAGCCTTCCGACCACAGCCCAAGAGCGTCCGGGTATTTCACAACCGGAATGTTTTGTTTTATTGCTTCGGCAAGTTCAGGGTTTGTTTCTGCGCTGTAAGCGGCTGAATGAATCACAATATCAATATCGCTTGTAATGTGCTTTGCATCAAAATTTTCATAAAAAGAAATATTAAGTTCTTTAAGAATGGCGTCTGTATAAAAAGCCTCGGACGTATCGCTGCCGGAAACTTTTAATCCTGCTTCGCGCATCAGTTCCGCCAGAGCAGAGGTTCCTGTACCTTTAATTCCAACAAAATATACCGAGTTTTGAAAAGGGTTCCCCATACTTTATTTTACACCAAAACTGCGTTTTTCGGCTATATTTTTTTTTGAAGCATTCCGGAAATTTTATAATCAACGTATTTCTTTGCATCTTTAGGAGAGGCTGCTGATTGATGAAATTCTGCACTCGCGCTGTTTCCCGCTTGCGGGATCGGCAAAAAAAAGCGCATGTGCCCGAAGAGCCATTTTGCCTGTAAAGGCGATTGAATTTTCATGTACCGGCTGCGGATAAAGGGGATCGTTCAGCAACGGAAAGCCAATCCAGCAAAGATGGCAGCGTATCTGATGGCGGAATCCGCGCTTTATACGCACGGTAAAAACATTTCCGTTAATATCGATTATTTCTGTTTTATATAAACCGCCTTTATCCATTGCAATTTTATAATGTCTTTTGCTGGCAGTTTCCGTCACAGGGCGCACTAATTTTCTGCCGGGACCGTAAGGGCGAAAAAAACTTTCGATTACTGCAGGTTCCTCAAACGATGGAGTGCATTTAAAAACGGGAGCTTGCGGAAAGCCTTCCGGCGAAAAGCCGTCAGGCGGAAAGCTGCCCAGCGATTTTTCGCCCGGCGATGCTTCGCCAGGCGACGCCTCGCCCACCTGCCCTGTCCCGAATAAATCATTTCTTGTTACAATTGCAGAATATTCTTTTATAAATTGACCCGTATCCTGCAAATCTTTGAAAAAATCAAAACTTTTTTTGTTTTTGGCAAAAAGCGCCAGCCCGTTAGTTTCAAAGTCCAGACGGTGCATTATGTCAAAGACAGGGGGCGAATGTTCCGCATACCAGCCAAAAAGCGTACCGTTATCATGTTTTGCCATTGTTCCCTGTTCTCTGCTGTGCATTTTCGGCGGTTTAAAAACAACGGCAAAATCGCCGGTCTCTTCGATAATTCGGGGAATATTATCCATGCATTCTCCCTGCAGATGCAATTTTATTTAATTTCTTTATAACAGCGATAAAACGTTCCGGCACAGAAGATGAAAAAACGCTTTCTTCTGTTCTGCCAGGCAGGGTAATTGCAAGATTTTTTGAGTGCAGCATAAGGCTTGCCTTGGGGAAAATTTTGCTGCTGCTGCCATACATTGAGTCTCCAAGAATTGGGCATCCAATGTATTTCAAATGCACCCGCAATTGATGCGTTCTGCCGGTTTTGGGGCGCAGCAAAATAAGGGAATGTGTTTGCCAGCTTTTTAAAACCCTGTAAAAAGTAACTGCGCTTTTTCCGCGCACAGAGACAGCAAAACGCCTGCGATCTTTCAAGTCTCTTGCAATAAAGGTTTCTATACGCCCGTTTTTTTCTTTTGGTTCGCCGCAGACAATTGCAATATATGTTTTTCTTACAGCGCGGGACTTAAATTGCCCTGAAAGAAAAGCATGGGCTTCATCGTTATAAGCGGCAATGATAATGCCGGATGTGTCTTTATCCAGACGATGAACAATCCCAGGGCGCATATAAACCTGGCCGTTTTCCTGCTTTTCATTCTGCGCGGAATCCTGTAAACAGAGAGAGTTCTTTTTCAGCATATTAAAATAAACTGCATTTGCCAGTGTATTGATTCTGTTGCCGGCACCGGGATGAACAACCATTCCCTGTACCTTGTTTATAACAATGCAATCCTCATTTTCATAAACTATGTCAAGCGGAATATCCTGCGGAACAATATCTGCCGGAGCCAAATCGTCCCATGCAAGTTCAAGAAAATCTCCCTGTTTTACAAGACGGGAAAGTTTAACATCTTTTCCGTTAATTTTAACGGTAAGGTTTCTGGCTTTAATTTGAGAGCGGGAAAGCAGGCAAAGAAATTCTGCTGCATAACGATCCATGCGCAGATTGGAGATATTTTCTTTAACAGTATGCGAAATAAAGGGCATTATTATTCTAAAACTTCACCTGATGCATCTATCGCTTTATCATTAACAGAATAATCAGCTTCATTTTTATGCTCATCTTCACCCTGCCGGTACGGCGATTTGTTGATGATTACAGTACCCGAAGGAATATTTTCGGCACGGCGGCGTTCCCTGTACTGTTTAAATTTTACAATGGCTAAATCCGTAAATGCTATTGCCGCCGAAAGAATTGCGGCGCGCAGCATAACTTGTTCAAATTGTTCCTTGGTCATATCCACCGCGCCAGCCGATTTAAGCGGCCACGGCGCATAACGGCGGCCTTCTTCCGAAAAACTCATGCCGTTAGCATCATTCCAGCGGTTCATGTCCGTAAAAAAAGTAATAGTAAATATGGAGAATGGATATGAGCCAAAGGCGACTATATCCCACCGGCGTATATCTTTTGCCCACTGGGGAAATTCGGTAACATTATCCGCTGCGCCGGACGCAGCCGGCACACTGGCAACATTTTGCGCTGTTACCTGAAACACAGCAAGAGTAAATAAAACCAGAATAAAAAACTTTTTCATCTTCCTCCAAAAATTAAACTGCCAATCCGCAGCATTGTTGCCCCTTCTTTAATTGCAATCTCAAAATCGTTTGACATTCCCATTGAAAGGCAAGACCAATTCTCCGCCGGAGGGAAACGCTTTTCCAGTTCACTTTGCGCTTTAACAAGAAGCCTGAAAGATGATCTTATGGCATCTTCGTTCCGGGTGTAGGGCGCCATTGTCATTAAACCATCCGGCTTAAGACCCGCGCTGCCAAGAACAAGTTCCGCAGCGCGGAAAAGATCGTCATTGCTTTTAAACCCGCTCTTTGACTCTTCTCCGGTATGAAGCTCAAGCAAAACTGCAAGCTGCTGCCTGCCCGCCTGCTCATCATTTTGCCCGGCAACTTGCGCAGTATGTTTTCCCAGTTCAAGAATAAGCGCATCCCTGTCTACCGATTGAATGCAATCAAAAAAAGATGCCGCTGTTTTTGCCTTGTTACGCTGCAGGGAACCGATCAGGTGCAATTGCATTTGCAGTCCAGAATGTTCTTTTCTGAAATCTTCAAACTTTTCTATTCCTTCTTTTACCCTGCTTTCGCCGAAGCAACGAATGCCTGCATTCCATGCTTCTTTAACCATGCTGATTGGCTGGAATTTAGACACCCCCATAAGAGTTATCTCTTCCCGCTTTCTGCCGGCAGCATCGCAGGCTTTTTGAATTCTTTCTTCAATTTCCGCAATATTTCCGGCAACAGTCATACTTAAACTATATGATCGCACCTTTCTGCGGATTTTGCAAGAGACATAAAAACATCGGGCGAAAGTTCTTCGGCCCGTTCCCTGCCTGTAAGACCGTTTTCAGTTAAAATTTTTTCGCATATTTTTTCCGCAGAAGTTCCGCCGCAACCCAGGGACTTGCCGAAACGGGAAGCAGCAAAGCCTGTTAAATTATTTTTAATTGTTTTACGCCTTGATGCAAAAAGGGAACGCACCATGGGATAAAAAACCGCAGGTATATTACGCACGGCAATTGCTGCATCAGACGCAAACTGCGGGGGGGAGTTTCCCGTATCATCTGCCGCGCTGTTTTTAAATTCCAGCATTACCCCCATGGAGTCTACATTTGGTTTTGGGTAGAACGATGCAGGGCGGATTACCATTAATGGTTTTACTTTATAAACCGAGGCGCACAAAACCGAAAAGGAAGAATAATCCGCCGATCCGGCAGCGGCTGCCATGCGAAGTGCAACTTCTTTTTGCACTGTAACAACCATACGTTTGAACAGGCGGCCTTTTTCAATTAAGTCTGCCAATAATGCCGCAGCTATATTGTAGGGTAAATTTCCCAAAAGAAAACTGGCTTCTGTCAAAGAATTATTTTCTTGCCGTAAATGCCATGTTTTCATTACATCGCCTTCAACAAGATTGAAGTTTTTCTGACCGGCAAACAATTGTTTTAAAACACGTGAAAATCCAGCGTCGATTTCAAATGCTTTAACTGTCAATTCCTTTTCGAGCAGCAGAGATGTCATTGCGCCAAGCCCGGGGCCTATCTCCCACACTTCATCGCCAGCTTCTGCGCCCAAAGCATCTGCCAGAGATCGCCTAACAGCAGGATTTATTAAAAAATTCTGACCATATTTTTTTAACATTCCAAGATTTTCCTGTTCAAGAAAAGAACGAAGTTCTACAGCGGAATTATAGTTTAGTGTTTTTTTTAATGGCTCCATTTACAAGAAAACTCCTGCATCAAGAGAAAGGCTTTAAGCGCAGTAACGCTTCGCGGCGCTTGCGGTCAAGAACGACAATCAGAAACGACAGAATTACGGAAAACGCAAGCACCAAAAACGGTTTGGATGCAGAAATGCCCGGCGCTTTTCCTGCAAAGAAAGCAGTTTTTTCCATTGTTTGATAGAGTAAAAACATCGGCCAATTTAAAATAAAAGAGGCAGAAACCAAATCCAAAACAAGCCACAACATTGCGCCTATCATAAACGCTGTAGTTGCAGGAACAATGATAAGCCCGGCAATTATTCCCGAAGGCGCAAGTTCTCCAAAAGCAAAACAGGTAACACCGGCAGTTGCCAAAAATGCGCCGCAAGAGATGCTCAATGGCTGCAGCAGAAAATCGGGGGCTTTCCCGGAAAATAACGAAATAAGCGCTTTTGAAACAATCAGTATGCCAATCATAGCCAGATACGAAAGAATAAAAGAGAGGGAATTCCCCGAAGCCGGAGAAATAACGATCTGTATTAAAAAAGACAGCGCCAAAACAGACATCGATTCTTTTGGCAATGCGCCAAGCACCGCAAGAACTCCCAAAAGGTACATCAGGGCGGCGCGGTTCAGGCTTGGCATTGGGCCGACAATAAAACAATACAGAACAATTATTACAGCGCCCACAATTGCGGCGGCTTTTAGGCCAAGCGGTTTTCTTAGCAGAAATGCAACAAGCGAAGCAATTACTGCAAGATGCATTCCCGACAGCGCAAGAATGTAGGAAAGGCCGGCGCTTCTGTATATCGACGTAAGATTTGTATCAAGGCTGTCTTTTATTCCAACCAGCAATGCAAGCGCAAGACCGCCCCATGAGTATCCGTCAAAACGTTGAATCAAATTCAATCGTATGCCTGTGCGCATACGTTCTATTTTTGACGCCTGTTTTACAACATGAATTGATTGCGCAGAAAATGTCCATGCGCCTTGCGACTGACGCAGCCTGCCTTCCGTAAAAACCGTTGCCCCCCTTCCGAATTCCCTGATTTTTAAAGCGCCTTCTTCAGGAAAGAACACAGTCAATTCCCCCCTGCTCTTTACCCTAACCCCTCCGCTCCCGGCAGTTTCCCGCAGAGACATAGCAGCCATCGCTCTTCCGCCCGCAATCAACCTTGGATCTTCAAGCAACACCCCGTTAAGCGCTGTAATTTTTTCTTCAGGAAGCCCAAACCGCACATCATTGCGGGCGGCAACGGAGGCGCAAATGCCAACGCACAGCCCCACGGCAAAGACTGTGCTGTAAACTGGCATTAGCTGCAATCTTTGCAATTGCTGCGGCGGCATTTGCAGCAATTGCAATCGCGGCGGCTTTGGCTGCGGCGATTGTAATCGCGCCGTTGCGGCAAGGGAGGCAAGCACGCGAAAAACGCAAAGCGCCGCAACGGCTGCAAACAAAACACCCAAAACCGCTGCCGGAACAAATGAGCCAACACAATAAAAACCAAGGGCCGCCCCAATGGCGGCGCACAAAACCGGTGTAAAACGCATCACCATTTTAAATGCTCTATTGCCTCCCTTGCCGCAGAGTGAATGGAGTCCGGATACGATAAATAGCTAACCTGTAAGAGATGCTCATAAACATCTTTATGCCCAATCATGCCTAGAGCCTTTATTATTGCAAGAGTAATTGCATTATCATAAATGCCTGTCTTTTCAGTACTTATGTTGATAAGGCCAAGCTGCAGGGCAAGCACCAATGCTGCATCTGAATCGCCAACTGCGCCCAAACATGCAATTGCTTCCACAAGTTGTTCTTTGGCAGCATCGCCCTGCTGATAATCTGCATAAACAAGGTAATAGTGCCTTATTGCAAGCACGCTTGCGCGTGTCCAGCGCAGCGGGACAAGAGCCGATATTGCCGCATAACGCATGGCAGAAAGAACAGTATTTTCTTCCCCGTCCATTAATGAAAAACTCTGTTCCAGAGCAAGTTCCGCAAGATACCCGCGTTCGTAAATACTTAAGTGATTACTGCTGTTGCCCGCTTTAAAGGCGGCAAGTTTTTCTTCCGGCGGATTTATTCTGATTACATCTGCAAGAAATTGCGCATAATTACCCGGAATTAAATCCATAGCTCCGGCAGCTTCAAAGGCAATAACTTCGGGAAAACCTGCACATAACAAATTAAACAGAACCGGGTACGAGGAACTGTCCCCCAAATCCAGAATAGCGGTTATACAGGCAGATATTAACGAATAGTCAACAATTGCTCCAGACACAAAAGCATCTATCTGCCTGGCAAGAAAATTATTTATGTCTGCGGCTAAATATTTAAAACCGCCGCCAAATTTCCCAAGGAGGACAAGAATCTCTTCCCCTGCTTTTGTATCGGAATAACATAAAAAAAGTTCCATAAAGTATAAATATTTTCACAGTAACCTATGTCTTCAAGACCGTTAATGGCAGCCCTGACAATGTTTATCATGTCAGAATTATGTTTTAGCGCCTCCGAATTACGCAAGGCAAACTGAAGAGCGTAATCATATAATTTTACAAGGACTTCGCCTGAATTATTATAACTGGCAGATACAAGAACATCTGCCTTTTTTTGAAGATCTGCCCCGGAAAATCTCTGCATATACATCTGCAGAGCATCATACTGACAGAAGACAGACGGGCAAATAAAAACAAACAAAGCTATTATTTTTACCCGTTTACTCATTTATCACCTCCTGCAATTCGGCAATATGTTCGTCATTTTCATTCGGCGTGTTATTTCCAAAATTGGTAATGGCAATATCAGCAGCTTCTTCCACCTCACGGAAAGGTAGTTCATCATCGTCATCATCCGGCAGCATTTGGAAAACCTCGCTCATAACATGGTTGCGCATATCCATCGGCAAAGGATCTGCCTCCATACGCACAAGCGAGACATCGGCTGCTCCGTCATATTCAACCGAACGAACAGTGCCCAGCATACAAACTGGAACACGATCCAATGCGAACTGAACTTTTAACCGCAGCCCTTCGGCAGCCTTTCCATTGACATTAAAAGCGCACCCTGTATCGGAAATATCATCCAGTATACAATTTAATCCGGGCAGTTTTTCAATTCTTCCTGGCAAATCATCGGAACTGGCAAGATAGAGAAATGCCGGTTTGCGCAATTTTACCCTCAAAGATTTGCGTCTTTGTGTTCTGAAAAGAGAATCGCAATGTTGAATTTTTAAAGAAGAAATGCCCTTGGAAAAAACTTCGTCTATTACTTCTGTGTCAAAGACATAACCGGCATCATCATCCCGCCAGAAATAAACTGAAATGGTTAAGCCAAGCCACTGCATGGCAGAGGTAACTTTGCTGTTAACTGGCCGTGAAATAATAAGGTTGCTTACGGAATTTTTTACAACTTCAGCTTTAAACACACCGGTACCAGGCACCAAAATTTTAAGAAGATGCCCTTCGTCCATCTGGCGCGAACTTGTAATACTGGACTTAACATCAATACTTTCCATTTCCAGTTTTTTAACATAATCGAAAAGTCTGGAGAGAAGATCATGAAGCCCGACTTCTTCTGCATCCTGGGACATCCTAACAGTACGAACCAGATATTTAATACATATTTCCAGTTGCTTTTGAGAATGGAAAATAGAAGCCGGATTTTCTATATGGCTGCCCATTGCCATCTTCCTGAGCTGCTCCATTTCTTTTATGGAAAACCCCGCCTCTTTTCCTTTTGCATAAAATTGTACCCAGTTTCCCTGACTCTCTTTTTTGGCCTGCTTTATGTAGAGAATAGCAAGAGTCAGAATAATTAATATGAAAACAACTGTAAACAAAAGTTATACCTCAATTTAACGGGATTTTTATCTTAAATTTCATTATAATATAAATTGAATCTTTTCGCAACGTGAGACATTCACGCAGTAAGGCTGCATCACCAGGTGACGCCTCACCAATGCACCGGAGATAATTATGGCTGTATACATAGAAACCCTCATCCTGTATGCTGTGTTGTTTTTAGCCGGAGGAGGCTATCTTCCTGCCGGTCAAAAAGCGCTGACAGATTTCTCGTTAACGGCAGAATTTGCGAGGATTTTTTTGTACAATGCCCCCTCGCTTGCCCTAATCTGGTACCTGCTTGCAAAAGCAAAACCTTTAAAAGATCTGGATATTCATCCCGGAAAAAGAGACCTTCTTCCGGGCTTCCTTGCATTACCCGGCCTTTTAATTATCGGTTTTATCATTGCATTTTTATCCAATTACATTGATAAAACATCCGCACAAATATTGTTTTTTTCCCCTTCTACAGCTGCAGGCTGGATAGTTTTAAGCATCTCCTGTTTAAGCTCGGGCTACCTGGAAGAAAGCTTCTTCCGTTTCTACCTTCTTTCCAGGCGGGAAGAGTTAAAACTTGGCAGCGCGTCGGCGTTGGTTCTTTCAACCGCGTTATTTTCAATCTGCCACATCTACGAAGGCCCCTGGGGGTTTCTTAACTCTGTTCTTTCGGGAACTCTGCTCTGTTTCCTTTTTCTACGTTACAAATCATTGCATGGCATTGCAATTACCCACGGCCTTTACAACATAACAGCGTACATTTTCAATGCCCTAAGGTAATCAAGAGTAAAAGTCTGCTCTTTGTTTTAACTGAAGATACGCTTGCTCTGCCAGGCCGAAATTTGCGTGTTTGGTAAAATCTTTGGCGTATTCGTCATACAGCATATCTTCGTACATTTTTCCCGCAAACCCCTGATCAATAAGGCCGGCTTTCTGCACTGTATTTCTCATACTGGTTAAAAGATTTTTTACTAAAAACGTTTCCAGATCAAGGCAGAGATTGTAGAGTTTGTCGTTTTTATCAATTTTTGTTTTAGCAAGATTCGATGCGCCTTCTACAGAAGTTTCTGCAGAAACTTCTGTAGAAATCTCTTTGGAAGTTTTGGCAGCGGCTTTTTCAAGAACCGAGGCAAAATTCCCATGATTGTTAACAGTCCCGGAAAAACCCGTCATCCGGTAATCGTTAAAATATGCCGCGCCAAGTTCCGCCATTTCCATAGTTCAAATTACCTCTTTAATGTTGTTGCTGTCCCCAGCATATTGTCGCTGGTTTGAATCGTGCGTGAATTAAATTCATAAGCGCGCTGGGCGACAATAAGGTTAACCATTTCCTGCACTACCGCGACATTGGACATTTCAAGGAATTTGTGCTGAATGCTGCCCATGCCTTCATAGCCTGGCCTGCCGGAAATAGCGTCGCCGGAAGCCTGGCTAACCTTGAACAGATTTTCGCCTGCCGCAGTAAGCCCTGCCGGATTGGCAAAACGGAACAATTCAATTCTGCCCACATCCAGTTCTACTTGTTCGCCGTCCCGGGGAACTTTTACGCTGACTCTTCCATCCTGTGTAATATTGATGGTATCGGGCAGGAACAATTCAGGCATTACAATGTCCGGCAACAGCCAATAGCCGTTGGAATTAACCATACGCCCGCTGGAATCAATCTTGAAGTTTCCATTGCGCGTATAAGCCGTTGAACCATCATACATTTGTATTTTAAAAAACCCTTCACCGGCAATCGCCATATCAGTTCCAACATCGGTCTGCTGCAGGCTGCCTTGCGAAAAAACACGCTGAGTGTCGGCAAGTTTTACGCCATGCCCCATTTGAATGCCAACCGGAACTACAGTGTCTTCTGTAGCGGGAGTTCCCGCCACTTTAACAGTTTGATATATAAGGTCTTCAAAATCCGCACGTTGTTTTTTATAACCGTGCGTATTTACATTGGCAAGGTTATTTGAAATCGTATCAATATTTGCCTGCTGGCCAATCATGCCGGATGCGCCGGTCCATAAACTTCTAACCATTGTTTACCTTCCATAATGCGCCGCCAAAAGGCAGCGCGATTTTATCTATTTTTAACCAAATTTAGCTACCTGGTTAATTAATGTGCCAAGCGCCGCTTCTTCGGTCTGAATCACTTTTTGATTCGCTTCGTATGCGCGGTTTACTTCTATCATTTGAACCATTTCCACTACAGGATCAACATTGGAAGCTTCGGTAAAGCCCTGCAAAACCTTTGGGCGCATACCGTCTTTCATTATCATCGCAGCGCCGGAAGTTTCACTCTCGCGGTAAAGGCTGGAACCTTGTTTTTCAAGATAGCGGTCAAGATCGAACTCGACTATTTTAAGACTATCAAGCAGTACCGGTTCTTCCCATTGATTATTTTCCCTGCCTATCAAAAGCATAGGGTCATCAGAATATGCCGCATTTATCCAAATACCGCCGTTTTTATCGACCTGAAAATTATTGGCTTTAACGCTGATCGGCCCGTTTTCCCCCAAAACCGGATAGCCTTCTTTCGTTTCAAGAAAACCTTCCTTGCCAAGCTGAAAAGACCCGTTTCTGGTATAACGCTCGCCCCAGGGGGTCGAGACGGCAAAAAAGCCCTTACCGTCCAGGGCAAGATCAAAATCGCTGGATGTTTCCTTAAGCGCCCCTTGATCAAAATTGGTGTAAAGTTCGTTAAGTTCCACGCCAGTGCCCATTCTTCCCACAATTGGCGCAGCATCTGCAGACCCAAATGGATGTTTGTACACTCCGTCATCGTCCTGCCGCCGTATCAGCAGTTCGGGAAACGCCTTAAAAGCCGCGACATCCCGCTTATAACCGTCTGTATCCACATTAGCCAGATTATTCGCTACAGCTTCCAGCCGCCATTGCTGCGCCCTCATTCCGCTGGCGCCAGTGTACCATCCCCTGATCAAATGAGCCCCCTGTTATTTATATATCGGCAAATTGGCAAGGCAAACTTGACTTATAAAATGACCAGCAAAATTGAAAAAAAGACGGCATTTTGGCGCGGGGAACGGCATTTTGGCGCGGTTAGCGGCTTTTGGGCGCTGTTTTTAATTGGTTGGCGCTGCACCGCCAGGCTGCCCCAGCTTCACGCTGCCGGTTTTCGGCGAATAATTATTCATGCGCTTACCGTAACAACTACACAAGCGCCAACTGGGCGTTCTCGTAAAACGTCTCGGTCTTCTTGCCCCATTTATTCGCGGGATCGTCGTTGTTATAGCTTTCCTGCCGATACGCGCTGGGGTTATGCGTTTTTATATTAAGAGGGGGAGCGCGTTTCTGGGTTGTTGTTGTTTTTCCCAAACTTTGAATAACCAGTTCTTTGAACAACTCGGATTTCCCAATGTAATCAAACGATACGACGAATTGCAGAGAAGATTCTCGCAACTGGAATTACTGCACGGAATCTGTTGAACCGCCGTGTACCGGTCGGTACGCACGGTGGTGTGAGAGGACGACCGCTCAATTAATGGGCGGTCTCCTACTCGATTTAACATTAACATCGCTAACATTTTAAAGCGTCTTTTTCTATATCTTTAAAGTACTTTACAGTTCCAACTTTCAATTCTTCGGTTGCGTCATCGTCGCATACAATAATGGCCTTTGGGTGCATTTGCAGGCAGGACAGTGTCCACATGTGGCTTACTCCCTCTTCAACCACAGCGCGCAAGGCTCGTGCTTTACTGCGCCCGTTTACAATGATTACAACTTCACGCGCATCCATTACTGTCCCAACGCCCACAGTCAGGGCAGTGCCGGGCACCCTGGATGGATCGCCGTCAAAAAAGCGGGCGTTAGCTGCTATGGTTTCCCCGGTAAGAGTTTTAATTCTTGTACGGGAAGCAAG
>Ga0123356_10003651_pt1 | contig 16037 bp, 11 predicted proteins | sample TergutEmb28metaG_2_FD_92546 | JGI IMG/M metagenome (GOLD analysis project Ga0123356, IMG submission 92546) | Embiratermes neotenicus P3 segment gut microbial communities from Petit-Saut dam, French Guiana - Emb289 P3 | ecosystem: Host-associated > Arthropoda: Insects > Digestive system > Gut ... | reverse complement strand
TGATCTTGTCGACGCCGGGGTGCTTCACCAAAGCTTCTCCTGTCGAACCGTCTCCGGTGACGATGTTGACGACTCCAGCCGGCAGTCCGGCTTCCTGGCAAAGTTCGGCAAACAGGAGCGCGGTGAGCGGAGTGAATTCCGCGGGCTTCAGAACGACAGTATTGCCGGTGGCCAACGCCGGTGCAATCTTCCACGCCAGCATGAGCAGCGGAAAATTCCACGGAATGATTTGCCCCACCACTCCGCATGGCTCGTGCTCGGGAAATTCCTGATCGAACAACTGCGCCCAACCGGCGTGGTAATAGAAATGCCGCGCCACCAGAGGGATGTCGATGTCGCGGCTCTCGCGGATGGGCTTGCCATTGTCCATGGTTTCGAGAACGGCCAGCAGACGGGAATGCTTCTGAACCAGTCGAGCCAGCGCGTACAAATATCGGGCGCGGGCGTGCGATGTGAGAGCACGCCACTTCGGCCAAGCCGCACGGGCAGCGCGAACCGCAGCGTCGATATCGGCGGCGCTTCCCTGAGCAATGCTCGAAAGCGTCTCGCCTGTGGACGGATCGGTGGTGTCGAAGTATCCGCCCTCGGCAGGGGCTTGCCAGGTGCCGCCGATGAAAAGTTCAAAGCGACGTCGGTGACGATCAAGCCACAGGACCGCTTCTTTCGGATCTTCCGGAGCAGGCCCGTACTCCATGCTCACGAACTTTTCGGCTATGCTCATTCGCTATCGCCCGGTTCTCCGTCCACCAGCGTTAGGCAAGGGGATGACGATACTCAGCAGAGTAACGCCCGGTGGCATAGTGCTCCAATTGCCGTTCGATGTCCCCCAGCAGGCTGCTGGCACCAAAGCGGAACATTTCGGCGCGCAACCACGACTGGCCGAGTTCCTCTTTCATCATGGCGAGCCAGTCGAGCGACTGCTTCGCGGTACGAATTCCCCCGGCCGGCTTGAAGCCTACGGCCATGCCGGTCTGCTGTGCATATTCGCGGATGGCACGCACCATCACCAGACTTACCGGCAAGGTAGCGTTCACCGCCTCCTTTCCGGTGGAAGTCTTGATGAAGTCTGCACCCGCCATCATGGCGACGAAACTGGCGCGGGCAACATTTCGCAGGGTCAGAAGATCGCCCGTGCCCAGAATGACTTTCATGTGAGAGGAGCCGCAGGCCTGCTTGAAGGCTGCGATCTCATCGTAGAGTGCCTGCCAGTGTCCGGCAAAAACGTGGGCCCGGGTAATGACAACATCGATCTCTTGGGCGCCGGCTTCCACCGAACGCCGGATTTCGGCAACCCGCTCTGCCAGAGGCGAAAGGCCGGCGGGAAATCCAGTCGAGACCGCGGCCACGTGAACCCCACTGCCCTCAAGCGCCTGGACGGCAGTCTCCACGAACGAGTGATAAACGCACGCGGCGGCGACCTTGATGCCAAGCTGCTCGATGCCGAGCTTGGCGGCCAGTTCTTGTTGAGTGGGCTGTCGCGCCTTGGCGCACAAACGGCGCACGCGCTCTTCCGTATCGTCGCCCGAAAGCGTCGTCAGGTCCATGCAGGAGATGGCGCGAAGCAGCCATGCCGCCTGCCATTCCTTCTTCACGGTCCGCCGGGCCACCTGCGACTGGGCGCGGCGCTCGACGGCGCTGGTGTTCACTCGAACCTCTTCCACCCAACTCACGTCGAGCGGAATTCCGGTGTTGGGTAGAAGCGGACGTCCGTTCAACGATGCGATGGGTGTCGCGGCGTAGGAATCGCGCGACACGACAGGACTGTCAACTTTGCTGATCCCCTTGGAAGATTCGTATTCGCCCGGCATGAAACTCTCTCTGGCCGATGCCTGCCCAGGCAGGCTCAAATGGCGTCGGAGCCTGAATTGCAATTGTACGGCAGGCACTGTCGGAACGCGAGTTGCCGGCCGCGTTGAAATGCGTGCCCCGAGGGGGGAAGTCGAGAAGCCAGAACCGGCAGCCAGGGTTTACAATGGCGCACGATTTCAGCGTCCGCGGTGAGCTCTCGGGCGAGGAACGGACACTCATTATTCCCCATGCGTAAGAAAGCCATATCCGGTGCGATGCAGAAGAGGTTGGAGCAGGCGGCGGCGAAAGTGATGAAGAACGCTCATGCTCCGTATTCGAACTTCCATGTAGGCGCTGCGGTCCTGCTTACGAACGGAAAGATCTTTTCCGGCTGTAATGTGGAAAACGCTTCGTACGGCATGACCAACTGTGCAGAACGGACGGCAATCTTCTCTGCCGTCGCCGAGCTGGGGCCGAAGATCGAGATTCAAGCCGTGGCCGTGACCAACGATCATGGCGTGGCGTGCTCGCCCTGCGGCGCCTGCCGGCAGGTCATCTATGAATTCGGTCCCGACGCGACCATCTTTTTCCAGGGCGCGGACGGGCCCAGGCAGGCTCATATCACTGAACTGCTTCCGGAAGGATTCCGCCTCCATTGAGCCAGCCAACATCTTCTCCACATACGGTCCGCGCGATTGATGTCATCCGCAAGAAAAGAGACGGCCTTGAACTGTCACGCCACGAAATCGAAGCCTTCGTGAGCGCCTTCACCCGGAGCGAGATTCCCGACTACCAGGTGTCGGCGTGGCTGATGGCGGTTGTGCTGCGCGGGATGACCCGCCCTGAGACTGCGGCACTGACCGATGCCATGCTGCGTTCCGGAGAAGTGCTGGATTTTTCCTCGATGACGGCGAGAAAAGTCGACAAGCACTCCACGGGCGGTGTGGGTGACAAGACGTCGCTGGTGCTGGCTCCGTTGGCGGCCGCGGCTGGCCTGGTTGTACCCATGATCAGTGGGCGCGGACTAGGGCACACCGGCGGCACGCTCGACAAACTCGAAGCCATTCCGGGATTCAAGGTGAACCTGCCAGTGGCCCGATTCCGCGAAGTGCTCGACATTTCCGGATGCGCCATGATCGGGCAAACTGCCGAGATCGCTCCTGCCGACCGGAAGCTTTACGCACTGCGCGATGTCACAGGCACTGTCGAGAGCCCGTACCTGATTTGCGCTTCGATCATGAGCAAGAAACTGGCCGAAGGGATCGACGCGCTCGTGCTCGATGTGAAAACCGGCTCGGGCGCGTTCATGAAGAACGAGAAGGATGCTGTCTTCCTGGCGGAGTTGATGGTCGAGACCGGGGAGCGGATGGGTAAGCAGGTGGTCGCGCTGATCACCGACATGGATCAGCCCCTGGGAAACATGATCGGCAACGCGCTGGAAGTGGTCGAGGTTGTGGAAGTGCTCGGAGGAGCGGGGCCCAAGGACTTGCGCGATCTGTGTCTCGAACTGGCGGGATGGATGCTGCACCTTGGAGGCGTGGCCAGGACCGTCTCCGAGGGAAAGCAGCAGAGCGCGCACCTTCTATCTTCAGGCGCGGCGCTCACTAAATTTCGTCAGATGGTCGAACTCCAGGGTGGCGATGTCCGGGCGATCGACGACACAAAAAAGCTGCCGCAGGCGAGATACAGCACACCAGTGACGAGTCCAACGGCCGGACGCGTCATGGCCATGCAGTCGGAGCAGATCGGCACGGCTTCGGTAATTCTCGGCGGCGGCCGCGAGCGCAAAGAGGATTCGGTCGATCCCGCGGTGGGCATCGTGCTGCACAAAAAGGTGGGAGATCGAGTCGATCGAGGCGAGCCTCTGGCCACGATCTACTCGAACGATGAATCCAGAGCGCAGCGCGCCCGGGATTTGATCGAACAGAGCTGCGAAATCGGCGTTGCCGCGCCGGCCCAACGGCCCTTGGTCCACCGCATTATCGGAAAACCCGGAGACACACGCTGATGGGACGATTCACCGGAATTCTCGGTTTGCTGGGGATGCTCAGTCTTGCCTATCTGTTCTCCACCAACCGCCGCGCGATTCGCCTCAAGACGGTTGCCTGGGGGCTGGGGCTGCAGATCGCATTCGCCATCTTCGTACTCAAAGTCCCGTTCGGTCGCGATATGTTTCAGAAAATCGGCGACGCTGCCAACCACGTGCTCGGCTATTCGTTTGCCGGCTCCTCTTTCGTGTTCGGTGAACTGGGCCAGCAGCACAGAGATGTCGGCTTCATTTTTGCCTTCCAGGTTCTGCCGGTGGTCATTTTCATTTGCGCGCTGTTTGCGATTCTCTACCACATCGGCGTCATGCAAGTCATCATTCGCATCGCGGCGTGGGTCATGACGCGCATCATGGGCGCCAGCGGCGCTGAATCGCTCAACGTCGCGGCCAGCATTTTCATGGGACAGACCGAGGCGCCTGTGACCATCCGCCCCTTCCTGCCCGAGCTTACGCGTTCCGAACTCATGACGGTCATGACCAGCGGCATGGCGCACGTCTCGGGGTCGATCATGGCAGCCTACTTTGCTTTTGGCGCTGAGCCGCGGCACGTGCTCAGCGCCGTGATCATGACTGCTCCCGGAACGATCCTGGTTTCGAAGATGCTGGTTCCTGAGACCGAAGAACCGAAAACCGCCGGGCGCGTGGTGATGCCCGAAGACGAAGCCCAAAAAGAAAGCCACGAAAACCTGCTCGGCGCGATTGCGCGCGGCACCAGCGACGGTCTGCACATGGCGCTCAACATCGGAGCCATGCTCATTGCTTTTCTCGCACTGGTCAAGTTGCTCGATGGCATTTTTGGCGGCATTCACCAGCACATCGGGTGGTTCCCCACAAGTCTGGAGAGTATTCTTGGCGTCCTTTTTGCGCCCATCGCGTGGATTATCGGTATTCCCTGGCACGATTGCCCAGCCATCGGCAATCTCCTCGGCACGCGCATGGTACTGAACGAATTGGTCGCTTTCTCGATGCTCGGGCCGCAGAGGGGCGTGCTCGATCCGCGCTCGTTCACCATTGCCACTTTCGCGCTGTGCGGGTTTGCAAACCTCAGCTCGATTGGCATCCAGATCGGCGGGATTGGTGCACTGGCTCCGAACCGCAAAGGCGATCTGGCGCGGCTTGGAGTGCGTGCGATGCTGGCCGGGACGATGGCGAACCTGATGTCGGCTTCCATCGCCGGCATGCTGCTCTAGAAACTCCCTGGTTCTTTTATCGGTTGGCGTGCGCGACCAGCAGAATCGCCAGCGCGTAGAAAACAAACATAAGCACCAGATAAACTTTGGCGCGAGAGCCGCAACCGTCAAATTCTTTCCACGCCAGAATTCCCCACAAGGCCGCGACCATCGGGGCTGACTGGCCGATCGCATAAGCGATGGCGTAGCTGGTCACCTTGCCGGCCACGACGTTGAATACCGTTCCTGTGCCCCAGACGGCGCCACCCAGGAGCCCGAGGAGATGGGCATAGCGCGGGCCCCCGAAAAATCCCGAAAGGCTCACCGGTTCGCCCACCAGCGGCCGCTTCATAAAGTAGAGGTTCCAGATGAAGCAGGAAAGCAGCGCACCCAGAGTGAGAAAGACGACCGAACTATAGGGAGTCAGCGGATTGCCGCGCGTCGCGCCGTAGGCTACAAACGGATTCCATAACCCCATCAGCACGCCCGAAACAACACAGGTCACAATACTTTTGCGCGAGACCGTCCGTCCTGCGCTAGCCAGACTCCCGTAAGCTTTTCCGTCCAGAATCACTGCAATCAGCGCGCTCAGAACGCCCATCATCAGGAACAACAAATTGCCTTTTGGCTGCAGGACGTAGCTCAGGACGGTTCCAACCACCAGGGCAATTCCGATCGAGATGGGAAACGCGACGGCGAGACCAGCCATGTCGATCGCGGCGACCAGCAGGAGATTGGCCAGGTTGAAGATGGCTCCGCCGACCATGGTGGAAACAATGTTCGAAGTGTCCGCGGAGTTAACGTTATTCCGGAAGCTCGAGGCATCGTTGCCGGTGCTTCCCATGGTGAGCGCCAGCACGAGCGAGATCAGGAAGATTCCGATGGCATAATCCCAATAAAAAAGTTCGAAACGATAGTTCTTGACTCCCTTGTACGTATTCGCCCAGGAACCCCAGCAGATGGCGCTGGTAATCATCATCAACAGCGCAACCGTCAAACTCTGTGGCGTGAACATGGGTTCTCCCGTGAAAGACGTGTAACTCTACTCTTGTTGAATTGAATTCACAAACCTGAGAGGAGCCGCGAGGCCGGGTTCTATCCGTTCACTTGAGCATAGGTCGCGCGCCGCAGAAACTCTCCCTGGCCGGCATGCCCCAGAAACTTGTCGCCCTCTACCACAACCTTGCCGCGTGACAGGACGATATCGGGCATACCGGTTACCTGAATGCCTTCGAACATCGAATAATCGACTCGCATGTGGTGGGTCTCGGCGCTGATGGTGTGTTTGCGGTGTGGATCAAAGATCACCAGGTCGGCGTCGCTTCCCACGGCGATGGTTCCTTTGCGCGGATAGAGCCCGAACAGCTTCGCCGGAGTTGTGGCCACCAGTTCAACGAAGCGGTTGACACTGAAGCGTCCGGCGGCGACACCGCCCGAGTAAATCAGGCTCATGCGATGCTCCACCCCGGGGCCTCCATTGGGAATTTTGGTGAAATCGTCGCGGCCCAATTCTTTCTGCTCCTTGAAGCAGAATGGGCAGTGATCAGTCGACACGACTTGCAGGTGATCGCACTTCAGGCCATGCCAGAGTTTTTCCTGGTGCCACTTCTCCCGCAGCGGCGGGGTGAACACATACTTGGCGCCCTCAAAACCGGGAGCATCGAAGTTTTCGAGGGAAAGATACAAGTACTGGGGACAGGTTTCGGCGTAGACGGGCAATCCCCGGTCGCGCGCCTCGCGGACTTTTTCGAGGGCATCGTTGGAGCTCAAATGCACGATGTAGATTGGCGCACCGGCCATCTCGGCCAATGCAATGGCGCGCGCCGTCGCCTCCGCCTCGGCGGTCGTGGGGCGAGTGAGCGCGTGATATTTCGGCGCTTTCTTTCCTTCCGCCAGCGCCTGTTGCACGATCACGTCGATGGCGCTGCCATTCTCGGCGTGCATGCAGACCAGGCCCCCATTTTTGGCAGTCGTCTGCAGCGCCTTGAATATGCTGCCGTCGTCGAGCATGAACACCCCGGGATACGCCATGAAGAGCTTGAAACTGGTCACACCTTCGTGCACCAGATCGTTCATCTCGGCCAGTTGTCCGCCGGTGACATCGGTCACGATGCAGTGGAACGCATAATCACAAACCGCCTTACTCGCGGCTTTGCCCATCCACGTATCGAAGGCTTGCCGCAAAGGTTGGCCTCGGTATTGAATGGCAAAATCGATGAGTGTCGTCGTCCCTCCGAAAGCCGCCGCGCGCGTGCCGGTTTCAAAATCGTCGGCGCTGGTCGTGCCGCCAAAAGGCATATCGAGGTGAGTGTGCACGTCGATCCCGCCGGGCAGTATGAGTTTGCCGGACGCATCGAGGACCTTCGAGGCATTCTCGACGGGCAGATCGTTGCCGATGGCCGCGAGCTTTCCATGGGCAATGGCAAGGTCAGCCTTGTAGGTATCGGTTGCAGTGACGACCGTCCCGTTTCTGATAATCGTGTCGAAGCTCATCATGACCTGTCATGACCTCGCTTGCCTGCTGCGAATGAAGTGGCAACTATGCTACACTGCCGCCCTTTAGTTCTTCACCAGCAGTTCTCGACTACTCGATGAGAGGGGCAGCCATGCAATTCGGCATCACGATCAAGCCTGATATTTCCGTCGAACGCATCGTGGGCCTGACACGGCAGGCGGAGAACGGCGGCTTCGAATATGGCTGGATCTTCGACTCGCACGTTTTGTGGAAAGAGCCCTATCCCCTGCTCACGCTGATGGCGGCAAATACAAAGCGGATGCGGTTGGGAACGTGTGTGACGAATCCCGCAACCCGCGACCTGACCGTCACGGCGAGCCTGTTTGCCACGTTGAATCTGATTTCCGGCGGAAGGATGGATCTTGGCATCGGCCGCGGCGACAGTTCGCGCCGCGTGATGGGGAAAAAGCCCGTGAGTTGGTCGCAATTGGAAGCCGCAGTCGAGGAATTTCGCGATCTGACCTCCGGCAAGGAGGTCGAGCACGATGGACAGCCGATGCGTTTGACTTGGGCGACCGAAGCTCCGCCGGTGTGGATCGCAGGCTATGGACCGAAAGTGCTGCACCTGGCGGGCAAAGTCGCGGACGGAGTTATTCTGCAGTTTGCCGACCCGGCTCTGATCGAGTGGTGCCTGGGATTCGTGAAGGAGGGAGCCCGTGCGGCGGGACGCGATCCCCGCAAGATTCACGTGATGTCGGCAGCGCCGGTGTGGGTGTCCGATGACCTGAGCGCCGGGCGCGAGCAGGTGCGCTGGTTCCCGGCGCTGGTGTCGAACCACGTAATGGATCTGATCCGCCAGTACAAGCCCGAAGAACTGCCCACCGCAATGATCTCCTATGTGCAGGATCGAGGCACCTACGATTACCAGCATCACTGCGAGATCGATAGTGACAACCGGAATTTTGTTTCCGATGAAGTGGTCGACCGTTTCTGCCTGCTGGGTAACGCGGCAGCTCATCAGAAGAAGCTCGGCGAATTAGCCGCCGTGGGAGTGACGCAATTCAATATCTACCTGATGTCGGGCGACGAAGAGCAGACGCTGGAGATCTATCAGCGGGAGGTGCTTCCCGCATTCCTCGACGCCAGGAAATCCTAGCCGCTTAGTTGGCCTGTTGTGCTGCGAATGCCGTCTGATGCTGAGATCTCATCAGCGCGTAATAGGCCACAAAAGAAACCGCAAACCCGACGAACCACGAATAGTCGTAGAGGGCGCGAAGGGAATCAATCGCCAAGCCCGCCAATGCGGTTCCCGCTCCCAGCGCGAGTGCAATCACCGCACACCAGTTGAATCCTCTGGAATATTCGTAGGCGCCGCCGCGCAGATACAAATCATCGAGCAGAAGCACGCGCCGCCGGATGACGAAGTAGTCGCAGATCATGATGCCGGCCACCGGCCCGAGAAACGCCGCGTAGCCGCCGAGCCAGCCGAGGATGAACGTCCGGTAGTTCGAAAGCAGCTTCCAGGGCATGAGCGCGATCCCGACAAAACAGGTGATGACGCCGCCGGTGCGGAAGTTGATGCGGCGCGGCCACAAATTCGAAAAGTCATTGGCGGGCGAGACTACATTCGCACCGATATTGACGTTCAGCGTGGCCAGCAGAATCGCCACCAGTGAAATGACGACCGCGATCGGCGAATGAAACCGGCTTAGCAATTGCACAGGATCCCAGATTGCGGTGCCATAGATGACCACGGTTGCCGACGTCACCACAATTCCAACGAATGCATACAACGTCATCGTCGTGGGAAGAGCTAATGCCTGCCCGATCACCTGTTCCCGCTGATTGCGCGCAAAGCGCGTGAAGTCCGGGATGTTCAAAGAAACGGTAGCCCAGAAGCCCACGGTGCCATTCAGGGCAGGAATCAGGAATTTCAGGAAATCCGGGAAGATTGTGAAGCGCGACGGTACCGACAACATCGGCCCAAACCCGCCGGCCGTGTGATACGCCCATCCCAACAGCAGCAGGCCGACACCAAGCAGCACGGGCGCGCTGATGCCCTGCAGTATTCGAATGTATTCGATTCCTTTGAGCACGACCGCGAGGTTGATCAGCCAGAACAGAAGGAAGCACACAGCGGGTCCGTAAGCAAAGTTCTTCCACCCCGGCGCGAGCGTTCCGAACAGGGTACTGATCGCTTCGCCTCCGATCCAGGCTTGAATGCCGAACCATCCGCAGGCCACCAAGGCTCGCAACACGGCCGCGACGTTGGCCCCCAGCACTCCGAACGAGGCGCGCGCCAGAACCGGGAACGGGATTCCATACTTCGCCCCGGGATGCGAGTTCAACAACATGGGCGCGAGCACGATCACATTGCCAATGAAAATCGTCGCCACCGCCTGCTTCCAGTTCATACCACCCTGAATCAGACTGGCCGCGAGCATGTAGGTCAGAATGTTCACCGACATCGAGATCCAGAGCGCGGCGAAATTGTAGGTTCCCCATCGGCGTTGCTCGGCGGTAGCTGGCGCGAGGTCGTGGTTGTACAGCGGACTGGATTCAACGCGGGAGGAGAGTTGAGCGGGAGTGTTCATGGGGTCTCTGACGGTTGCGATCGCGCCGCAAACAGAACCATGACGCTCAGTCCGCTGCCGCCGACGTCGCGCTCTGTGTGGTCAGCGGGCCATAGCTCTCCGGCCTGCGGTCACGGAAGAACTGCCACACCTTCCGCACTTCGGCGATCATGTCGAGATCGAGATCGGCGACCACCACTTCGTCTTTGTCGCGGCTGGCCTGGGCGATGATCTTGCCCCGCGGATTGCAAAAATAACTCTTGCCGTAGAACTCTCCGATGCCCCAGGGCTTCTCGGTTCCTACGCGGTTGACCGCGGCGACGAAATATCCGTTGGCGACGGCGTGTGCGGGCTGCTCCAGTTCCCACAGATATTCTGAGAGTCCCGCCACGGTGGCGGAAGGATTGAATACGATCTCAGCCCCGTTCAATCCCAGGATGCGCGCGCCTTCGGGAAAGTGCCGGTCATAGCAGATGTACACTCCAACCCGCGCATACCTGGTTTCAAACACCGGATAACCCAGATCACCGGGCGTGAAATAGAACTTCTCCCAGAACCCGGGATGACAATGCGGGATATGATGCTTGCGGTACTTGCCAAGATAGCGCCCGTCGGCGTCGATCACCGCCGCGGTGTTGAAGTACACGCCGGCCATGTGCTCTTCGTAAACCGGGACGACCATCACCATCTTGTGTTTGGCGGCGACCTTCTGCATGAGTTCGGTGGTGGGGCCTTCGGGCACGCGCTCGGAATGTTCGTACCAGCGGGCGTTCTGTTCGGCGCAAAAATATGGGCCGTAGAACAATTCCTGCAGGCAGAGGATCTGGGCTTTCTTCCGTGCGGCCTGCTCGATCAGCTTCATGTGCTTATCGATCATCGCTTTCCTGATCTCGTCGAGAGGGCGCTCGCTCGAGAGCGCATTGCTGGCTTGAATCAGGGCGCAGCGGACAATGCGGGGCATGGGTTGCCTCCCAGGTCTTGAGGAACAAAACTATAGCAGAAACAAGGGGCCCGCCTTCACCGACGGCAGGCCATGGCGCTCCATTGACATCGGCATCGCACGCTGCATAGACTCGGCCTTCTTCCGCTAACGAAGGAATATCATGGCCAAGCGAACTCGCATCGCGGTCATCGGCAGCGCCAACATCGACCTCACGACATTCACCGACCAATTCCCCAAGCCGGGCGAGACCCTATTCGGTCAGAAATTCGATTTAGGATTCGGCGGCAAGGGCGCAAACCAGGCAGTCGCGGCCCGACTATGCGGCGCGGAGGTTTTCATGGTAGCGCGCGTCGGCGACGATTTGTTCGGCCCGGCAACCATCGAGAATTTCCGCAAGCAGGGAATCGATCCCACCCACGTGAAGCAGGTCGAGGGATTGTCAAGTGGCGTAGCACCAATCTTTGTGGAACCGAATGGCCAAAACCGCATCTTGGTGGTGAAGGGAGCGAACGACGCGCTGAAACCAGCGGATGTCGACGCCGCCGCCGACATGCTAAAGACGGTCGACTGCATCGTGCTGCAGTTCGAGATCCCGATCGAGACCGTCTACTACACCATCGGATTCGCACGCCGGCACGGAATCCGCTGCATCCTGAATCCGGCGCCGGCTCAGCCCGTCGACATGGCTGCGCTCAAGGACCTGGACTATTTCGTTCCCAACGAGAACGAGGTAGAGGCAATTACGCGCTCGCCCGTAAAGACCATAGAAGATGCAAAGCAATGCGCGCAGAAGCTGATAGCGGGTGGCATTGGACGCGTGATTGTCACACTGGGCGCGAACGGATCTCTTCTTGCGGACAGTGACAGGAGCGAGCACGTTCTCCCCTTCCCGGTGACGAGTGTTGACAGCAGCGGTGCGGGAGACGCCTTCATCGGCAGCTTTGCTGTGTTCCTGGGCGAGGGAGTTGCCGAACGCGAGGCCGTCGGTCGCGCCAATCTCTATGCCGCATTGTCCACGACCGGCGTCGGCACACAAAAATCCTTCTATCCGCGGGCCCGCTTCGATACGGAATGGGTGTCGCGATCGAAACACTAACGTTTGTTTGCTGCAACTGTTTGAATCTCCAGCTGCGCTGCGTTCCGCGCGCCAGATAACGTTTCCGGAGCAGATGGTTGGCGTGTAGGAACCAACAAGTTCCCTCGTTTAAATGAGGTAAGAGAAGACAGAGGGGACGCGGCGTTCCGACGAAACTACTTGACTAACCAGCAAGAGCCGATTTATAAGCCGAGTCTATGGTCTAGGGGACCTCCAACTTCATCGTAAGTGGAGGGTCTTTTGCTTTTGGGGCAGACCGCCGAAAAGAGGATAAGGGAATGACAAGCAAGAAAACACTCCTCTCGGTTTTTTGTTTTGCACTCGCCACCCTATTCAGCCCGCTGCTTTATAGTCAAGCGACCGGAAGTTTTTCGGGCACGGTTTCCGATAAAGGTGGCGCCGTGATTTCCGGCGCCAGTGTGAGAATTACATCGCAAGGCACGGGACTGGTTCGTGAATCCAAGACCGATGATTCCGGCCATTACCTGGTCCCGCTGCTCCCGGTTGCGTTCTACACGATTCACGTGGAAGCGCCAGGCTTCGCCCCCGCCGAGCAAAAAGACATTCGTCTGCAAGTTGATGAGCACCGCGAGTTCAATTTCACGCTGCAGCCTGCGTCGGTCACCGCAACCGTGGAAGTTAACGCCACCGAGGTTGCGGTCGAGACCTCGACTCCAGCGCTGGGCCAGGTTATAACCTCGGAGCAAGTGGCAGAACTTCCCTTGAACGGACGGAATTTCGTTCAGCTGGCGACTCTGACGCCAGGCACCACGACATCCACCAGTCCAGTCAGCTTCTTTACTAACGCGGCCAGCAGTGAAGCCGCGACTCGCGGATCCTTCTCACTGTCGGTGGGCGGCTCCCGCGAGCAAAGCACCGACTGGTTACTGGACGGCAATGACAACAATCAGCTCGATGAAGGCGGCATTGCTATCTTTTCTTCGATCGACGCCATTCAGGAATTCAAAGTACTGACCTACAACTATTCGGCGGAGTATGGAGAGCGCGCGGGTCCAACCGTGCTGGTCACGACAAAATCAGGATCCAACCAGTTTCACGGTACGTTGTTCGAGTTCTTCCGTAACACGAAACTTGCTGCCAGCCCCTACTTTGGTACGCAGCCTCAAAAGTTCAATCTCAATCAATTTGGTGGATCTTTCGGCGGACCGATCAAGCGAGACAAGACGTTTTTCTTCGCCGATTATCAGGCCAAAATGCAGCGCGAGGGCGTAACCTTTACCGGTTTTGTTCCAACGACTGCGCAGACTACACCGGATGCCGGCGGTAACTATGAGTTCCCGTTCGCTACCCTTACCAATCCGTACGCGACCGGGATCGATAGAAATTTCCAGTGTGTGCCCGGCACCTCTAACCCGGAGCCGGTGAGCTCTACCGGAACCCAGACGGCGGGAACGGACTGCGCCACGATTCCAGCGGCGATGGTCAATCCGATCGCTGCCAAGGTGATCCAGCTCTATCCTCAGCCCAATGCCCCACCGGGAGCCATTGGTTTCAACTACGTGAATCAGCCGGTGCGGAAACTCAACCAGGGCACGTGGGACATTCGCCTCGACCACAATTTTTCCAGCAACGATTCGGTGTTTGGGCGCTTCAGTTACGATCAGGCGACCAACTTCGTGCCGGGCGGCTCGCCCACCTGGTCACAAGCGAATGCGTTCGGCAGTAACCAGTACATTAACAATCATGGACGCAATGCCATGATTAGCGTAACCCACGTTTTTTCTCCAAACCTCATCAACCAGGCGATGTTTGGCTTTAGTCGCATTTTTAATCACATTCTGTCGTTCGGCACGGGGACGTGCGAAGGGGCTCTCCTCGGTATTCCCGGGGCTAATCTGGGATCCAAATGCAGTCCGATCACTGGTTACCCTGCCAGCCTCAATCAGTCCGACAAAGACTGCATCAGCTGCGGCCTGACGTCGTTTCAGATGACCGGTTACTTTTCTGTGGGCGATCGCGGCTTCGCCCCTTATCAGGGCGGAACCAACGTCTACTCGCTGTCCGACACACTCGACATGATTCGCGGGAAACACAACATACGTGTGGGTGCGGTTTTCCGGGCCAACCAGATGAACGTCAGAAACAACGCTTTTCAAGACGGTTACATTGTGAATCTTGGCCTGGCTACCGGCGACAATATGGGCGACTTACTGCTGGGCGCCATGGGGGTTTTTGCCGCTCATGATCAAACCTTTTTGGGGGGCACGACGGGTCGCCGCTGGAAGCTTGTCCGCCCGTTCGTTGAGGATAACTGGCGTGTGACAAATAATCTGACCCTGCAACTCGGCTTTGCCTGGGCTTTGGTTAGCCCCACGACCGAGGTCCAAAATCGGCAAGCCAACTTTGATATTCGAAGCCTGAAGTGGTATGTGCCGAAAGGCAGCCCCGAACTGAGCGACTGTACGACTTGTATCGCGTCCGATGGCCGCGTGGGCATTCAATTCGACAAGAGTGCTTTGGAGCCACGGATTGGACTCGCGTGGACGCCGCTGGGTAACGGCAAAACCGCAATCCGCGCCGGATATGCGATCTTTCACGATGCCGCGTGGAATCAGGGTGGACAGGGTCTGTGGCAAAATCCGCCGTACTACGCGGAGGTTAATCCCGATAACTACCCGAATGCGCGACCTGGCTCCGGTATCTGCAATACCTTCGGTGCCATTCAGTGCGGCCTTTCTTACGGGTTTTCTCTTCTGCCGGGTACGGCTTCTACCATTACGTTGCCTAACGCTATCCTCTACAACGCACCAGTGAACCCCCAGCTCTACACCGGGACCATTCAGTCGCAGAATCTCAATTTCAAACAAGGCGCCATCCAGCAGTTCAACCTGAATGTGGAGCGTCAGCTGCCGGGAGACGTGGTGCTCACCGCTGGCTATGCCGGCTCACGCAGCTCCCACATTCTGGTCAGTCAGCTGAACGAAAATCTCAATCCACCCAGCGCGTGTGGAGTCGTTCCCGGCTATACGCTGGGTTGCAACTTCCCATTCTTTCCGTACGCGGGAATTTTTCAGAGTGTGGACAGCAACAACAGCGTCGGAGCTGCACGCTACGACTCACTGCAGATCAAAGCCGAGACCAAGAGTGCAAGGCACGGCCTTTATGCCCTGTTGGGTTACACCTATTCCCGCAATTTCGATACCGGCCTGCCCGACGGCCTGGGCACAAATCCCGGCGCACTCTATTATCCGCTTTATGGCACCGCGAGGTTGGATTGGGGCCTATCGTCGCTAAATCTCAACAACAGTTTTACCGCCAGCGTCCTTTACAACTTGCCCTTCGGCAAGGGCAAAGCTTATGGGAGCAATTGGAGCGGGGCTACCAACGCGATCCTCGGAAACTGGCAGGTGACTGTGATTCAGAGAGCTACTTCCGGATTCCCGCTCTATGTTGTCGATAGCAGTAATCCGTCGGGCGTCGACTTCTCCTATAACGGACTGGCCGTTTCGCGCCCCAATCAGGTGGGCGATCCTAATCGGCCCGGTCCGGTTGCGGCGAACCCGGGGTGCGCTGCCCCCGCGCAAATCCGAACCAAGGCCGCCTGGTTTAACCAGTGCGCTTTCATGTCGGCGTCGGTCACGGTGAATGCCGGAACTCCGCAGCAGTCCACGGTGGGAGAGCTTGGTACCGCGCCGCGTGCTCCCGTCTATGGCCCGCGCTTTGTGAACACTGATTTCTCCCTGATCAAGGACTTTCCGTTGCCCTTCCGCGAAGCGATGAATTTGCAATTCCGAGCTGAATTCTTCAATCTTTTCAACCATCCACAGTTCTTTATGACCGGGATCAGTGATTCTGGCGAGCAAGATATTGCCACCCCCTCCACCTTCGGCGTCATCAATCAGACGGTGAACAATCCGCGTCTAATCCAATTCGCGCTTAAGTTGAGGTTCTAGGGACACGAAGCTAATATTCGAGGGCAGAATTTCACTCCGTTCTGCCCCATTT
>Ga0123356_10003650_pt1 | contig 16039 bp, 9 predicted proteins | sample TergutEmb28metaG_2_FD_92546 | JGI IMG/M metagenome (GOLD analysis project Ga0123356, IMG submission 92546) | Embiratermes neotenicus P3 segment gut microbial communities from Petit-Saut dam, French Guiana - Emb289 P3 | ecosystem: Host-associated > Arthropoda: Insects > Digestive system > Gut ... | reverse complement strand
GTAACAAGGTAGCCGTATCGGAAGGTGCGGCTGGATCACCTCCTTTCTGGAGAAGGCAGGAATGTGAAGTTCCTGTCGACGATTGACCAAAGAACCACGTATCACACATCAAAGTTTTTAAATCGCAGGGATAATTGCAGAGACGCATTGCAATGCGTATGTACGCAATAACAGCAGCAGGGGCTGATAATTATCAGCCCATACGGGAAATTGCAGGGGTGCGATTTATCGCATCTGTTCTTTAAAATTAGGTCGTAATCGGGACTGTAGCTCAGTTGGTTAGAGCACTGCTCTGATAAGGCAGGGGTCAAAAGTTCAAATCTTTTCAGTCCCACCATTGTCAAGGCAGTGTTCAGTTGTCAGTGGTCAGTTTAAGAGAAAAAAACGAAACTGTAAATTGTTTTAACTGATAACTGACCACTGACAACTGAACACTGATAAAGGGGTTGTAGCTCAATTGGGAGAGCGCTAGCTTTGCAAGCTGGATGTCGCAGGTTCGATCCCTGTCAACTCCATTTATTTTGTCCTCAAAATTTGTACAAATTTATAGATAATCACATTCGTATACTTATAAGCGTCTCCGTGTTCGGGGGCGCTTTTTTTATATTTTGTTTTTATCACAATTGACACTAATTTTAAAAATGGTAGAATAGATATAAAGGGATGCGCTAAAAAGCGCATCAGCTTTCTGGCCTGTTATTTGCCTTATTTTACGCAGATGGTTTAAGTTTACAAAAACCGGCTGCGGGAGGGTAAGGACAGATGCTGGCAAAGAAAGAGTTGTTTCGCGTTGCGGCTAACCGTAAGGTTATCATTAGATTACCAAAAGTTACCGAGAGGGGATGGTGTCCGGTGTCCGGTTGTTTTAAAGCGGTTAAAAAGCATGAACCTACTTTAAGGGAGCTTTGCGAAAAAGTCCTCTCTTTTAAAATTATATATGATGACGCTGCCGAACGGATTGAAGACCTCGCTTATTTTGAGTGCAGTAATGGAGATACACAGCGCGCTGTAAATGAGCTTGAGCGGCTCGCCGATTTTTTTGAGGGATTTCAGAATAAAAATGAGGAGATAAGTTCTGATCTGGCGCAGGTTTGTCTGCTTATCGGTCAGATTTGTCAATATAGCGCGATATTTGATAAAAGTATCGAATGGATTAATAAATCTATAGTTGTTGACGATCAAAACCCTGTTGCTTATCACAGTCTTGCGCTCTCTTATCAAAGTATTGGCGACATTTCGGCTGCGTCAAGGAGCCTTGAGCAGGAGATTATTGTTGCTCCAGGTAATTATTACACGTATCTGCTTCTTGCGGATATCTATGAAAAAAATAGAAAAAACAGCGAATTTGAAGGAGTGCTTAAGCGGCTTCTTGAGCGTGATCATGAAAATATTCACGGTCTGCATAAGCTGATCTGTTTTTATGAACGCAGTTCCGCAGACCTTGATGTAGAGTTTTTACGCCGCAGACTTCTCAGCCGAACGCTCAATCTCAACCGCATAGAGGCGATTATCCGCGCTTATCATCTCTGCCGTTTAAATAATTACCGCGAAGCGATAGAGTTTCTTGACAACTTCGGCGGCGCCGCGCCGGACGTCACCATTGTCCATCTGGCAAACGCTCACATTTATGGAGAGATGAACCAGTACTCAAGAAAACGGTTTGAGCTCTCTCTTTTCAAAAAGAAAAATCATGGCAAAGAAGAGATGATGAGTATAAAGATTGATGAGTTCGCTTCCATATTCGGCGAAGAAGCCGCGCAGAGAATACGGCGCGGTCTAAGTGCGGTTCATCCGGTTTCTCTCTAATACTGAGGTACCGGCCAGTGCTGCGCTGTACCGCCCGGCAACTGCACGACAGGCGTGAGGCCGCCGGACGGCACAGTACAGCACTGGCCGGCGATTTAATAAATGCCTAAATCAAAAAAATATTCATATTGATAACCATCGCTCATTATATAGGCGACTATCGCGCCGCATGTCACGCTGCCGCAAATGCCGTTACACTTGCTCAATAGATAGAGCGAGCTTAAATAGTCCAATCCTAATTTATACTTTTCTCTTTCGCCGTACCCAAAATTTACATCTGCGAGCCATGAGTGTTTTTCAACGTCCGCCGATGAGACTCTTTTTTGTCCGATGTCAAGCAGCCTGTCTTTAAATTCATTTTTAAACAATTGATAAATATCGCAGTCTTCCGTTGCTAAAAAAACGTAATGAAAACCTTCTTGCACAAAAACGTCTTTTACTTTTTTCAGCAGAACAGCCGGCGGCGGCGCGACTCTGTGGTTTTTTGGTTTTTTTAGGGCAAATTCTGCTCCTCTGCCTATAACGCCAAGAATTTTTCCTTTGTCTTTCAAAATTTTTTCATAATCACCGTCTAATCGTTTTTTGACTTCTTTGTTAAATTTTATATATTGTCTGTAATATTTTTTGCATTCGGTTACAATTCCGTCGGGGTCTTTCTCAAAATAGGCTAATTTAAGCATAAAATTTCTGCTTTTAAAAAAATTAATACTGCTTCCGTTTCCTGCTGTGGTAATAACTACATTTTTACTTTTGGAAATATTTTGATAATTGTTGGCGCAGGGCTGTTCAAAATAATATTCCCAAGCGTTATCTTTGCCGAACGCGGTTTTATCGTGATATTGAGATTCCGCGTTCAAGAGATCTACAACCGGTATGTAACCCATCTCTTTCGCATACATTAAATTTTTTATCGTCAGCAATATAATTGCGCCCATCCCCATGTGTCTGTCAAAACATCTGATGGCTATAAAATGTTTATCCGGATTTTCGTCACCCAAGCGAACTTTTTTGTCTTTGTGTATGAACTCGTGAACCGCGATTCTTAGAAATTCAGGCACGAGCGCGCAATATGTTTTTCTGATAAGATGTTTCATCTTTGCTAAAATGCCGACAACGTCTTGCGCTGTGCCGTCCGGCAGCCTCACGGCTGTAGTGCAGTTGTCAGGCGGTACAGCGCAAGACGTTATTGGCGCCTCAGTAATCTGCCTCAACCAAACTTTTGAACCAGTCAACATCAAAATCGGCGTTAATGTTTTTTTTGACAAACTCGTCCAATTCTCTGTAGTCATTTGCGTTAAGCCTTCCCTTAAATTCGCGCAGTAATATTGGGGCGTATTCGGTATCTTTACCAAGAAGAAGCATATCGAACCAGCTGTCGCAGTTACACATATTACGGCAGGTGAAATCTACTTTTCCCATCTTGCCCCAAACCGTGCGCGCAATAATCGTAAACAGCTTTTTGACGCCGCCCTTTTTAAAAATTTTTTTGAAAGCCTTGTCGGTTCTGCGCAGTTGTGACCCAATATTCGCGCCGCACGAAAAAAACTCTCCGGTTGGAGAAAACCTGACAGCGAAGTATTGATTATAACACTGTATCTTGCGCAGATCGTCGTGCCGCATAACACAGTCGAAATTATGTACTGTATTGTCATGCACGGATCTCATTTTCGCGTATATTTCAAGGAATCTGCGGTACCCTTTTTCACCTTCTCTCAGAACCGACAATTCACTGTGAAGCGGCATTACCGGCAGCAGAGCCAAACCCGCGCGCGGGGAGACAGCGGCGATCTGCGACGCGAAGAGCGGAAGCGTATCAATGTTTTTTTCGGTCACAACGGTATTTACATATATGTCTGGGGCTTTATTATTACTTGTCTTGGAGGATAAATCAATAATTTCAATAAGCTTTGCGATTCTCTCAAGCACAACGTCACCGCTTATTCCGCGAGTAGCCGTATTAACCTCTCCTGGTCCATCTATACTTATCACTAAACGGTCGATGTAGGGCAGGCTTCCCTCTAACTTCTGCGGAGCCGTGCCGTTATGCACTACACGTATATGCGGATTCCATGCCGTCTTGGCTTGAGACAAAAGCGCGGGCAGCTCTTTTACAAGGGAGGGTTCTCCGCCGCTTATATTGAGTATGTGAGGCTTATACGCGCCAATGCGGGCGAGCGCCTCAAATCGGTTAATGTTTTCTGAGGAGCCGGCCTGTGTCATTATTGACGGGTCGCAGTAAGTACAGCGCAGATTACAGCGGTCAGTAATTTTCCATGCAGCCATCCAACAGAAATTTCCGTTAATCATTACTCAAAAATAACTATTTTCTGCCGCGTTATACAAAAACTATACTAAACAGGTTCTAACATGCCGGCCTTAAAATTGCACAGAACTATTGATTCAGATTCCGTCTCAAATAATTATAGGGAGTTAAATTTGTCACTGTGCAATTGTGCGATTGTTATTTTGGGGGCTTCGGGTGATCTTGCGAGACGCAAGCTTATGCCCGCGCTTAATACTCTTTTTGAGCGGGGTGAAATTGACCGCAGCTGCGTGATAGTTGGCAGCGGCCGTACGTTTTTTACGGATGTTGAGTTCAGAAACCGTTTTCATAGCGGCAGCGATTTCGGCTCTCTGATTTTTTATCACCAGTATACTCCCGGATTGCGTGATTTTATCACATCTAAAGGTAATTTTTCACGAATCATAGTTTTTTTATCTCAGCCTCCTTTAGCTTATGAGTCAAGCGTGAAAGAACTTGCCGCAGATGGATTCGGCAAAGAGACTGTGATAGCGCTTGAAAAACCTTTCGGGTATGATTACGGCAGCGCCCGCAAATTAAATGAGACGCTTCTTGGCTGTTTTGGGGAAGAGCAGATTTACAGGATAGATCACTATCTTGGCAAGGAAGTGGTGCAGGATGTACTCGTTTTCCGATTTGCAAACTCACTTTTTTATCCTCTTTGGAACAGCCGTTATATCGAAAGTATTCAGATAAACGCTCTTGAGAGCGAAGGGGTGGGAGAGCGGGGGAGGTATTTTGACGGCGCGGGTATAATAAGAGACATGGTACAAAATCATCTCTTGCAGCTGCTTTGTCTCCTTACAATGGAGGCTCCTGTAACTCTTGGCGCCGATGATATAAGAGAGCAGAAAATATCGGTATTGAGATCTATGGAAATTGTGAGTTGTAATCGTTTTCAATACGAAGGGTACAGGTTGGAAAAAGGCGTATCTGCGGATAGTTCTACAGAGACGTTTGCGGAAGTTTCTCTGAGAATAAATAATTTTCGATGGCAGGGGACGCCTGTATATATCCGAACCGGCAAAGCGGTGCACCGTAAAGGCACCGAAATAGGTGTACGGTTTAAAGCTGTTCCCAAAGTATTATATAATAGGATAGGAGATCTTAATGAAAATACAATCATCTTTAAAATTCAGCCTAATGAGGGTATCGTTCTTGATTTATCAACAAAAATCCCCGCGGCGGATAACGTACTCACTTCCGCGCACATGAATCTATGCTACAGAGAGGCGTTTTGTGTCCCAAGCCCCGAAGCCTACCAAAAACTCATCCGCGAAATTTTAATCGGCGACCGCACGCTTTTTGTGAGCGCGCTTGAAACCGAAACCGCATGGCAGCTTGTGAACGGTTTTCCCGATAAGGGAGCGCTTGGATTTTATCCCAGAGGCAGACTGCCGATTAGCGATTTTAATGTAAAGTGGATAGATTTTGATTCGTATACCGGCGTCTGCTAAAACGATATATTTCCCGCTGTTGATATATTGAGGCCCCTACAAAGTCTTGCGCTGCACCGTCCTCCGATTGCACTACAGCCGTGAGGTCTTCGGACAGTACAGCGCAAGACTTTGTCGGCGGAGTAATATATATTGATTGCGCTGTTACACGGCATAATTTATACTATAGGTTGTATTTTATATTTTTCGGATATCAACATTTAAAAATCATAAGGGAGCTGTTATATGAACAAATCATTGTTTAGTTCGTTGTTTGGCGCGAAAAGATGGACATTTTTTTGCGCGTTGGTAACTATGTTGTCCATAAGTGTAATGTTTACCATCTCCTGCATAGAAGGTCCTGAAGGCGTTGCCGGCCAACAGGGGGAGACAGGTCAAAAAGGTGATAAGGGGGACAAAGGAGATAAAGGTGATAAGGGGGACAAAGGAGATAAAGGTGATGACGGAGATGATGGTGACGACGGTGATAAAGGCGACAAAGGGGATAAAGGCGACGGCTGCCGTGTTGTAACCGATTCTAATAATTCCGCTTATTTGGTGATGACTTGCGGAACTGGCTCCAATACTACAACCGAAAGATGGGCTAAGGCGATGTGCGGAGCTGTCGCTTATGATCCGGCAAAACATATATGCCGCAGAGGTCAGCTTGAAGCTATCGACGATGATTCCGATACGTTTATCGACGGCAGAGATGACAAAGAATATAGATTTGTAAAGATAGGCGGTCAAACGTGGATGGCTCAGAATCTCAATTATCAAGCGAGTAACAGTTGGTGTTATGGTGATGATAATGATAATTGTGATAAATACGGCAGACTGTATACTTGGGACGCCGCGAAGAGCGCTTGTCCGTCAGGATGGCGTTTGCCTTCCAGTCAAAATTGGAAGGATTTGGTTGAGGGAGTTGGTGATGACGCCGGAAAAAAACTTAAATCAGAAACCGGTTGGGACGATGACCGCAATGGTACGGATGAGTTTGGTTTTTCACTGCTGCCGAGCGGCCGCAGTCCTAGCTTCGGCGGGTTCTATGGTTTAGGCACCGAAGGTTATTGGTGGACTGCCACAGAGTACGGTAGTCAAAGTGATCGTGCGCATCGTTGGCGCTACGATTTCCAAAGCACCGACAATTACAACCGCTTGTTAGAAGATGACGACGATAAGGATTACGCCAATGCAGTACGCTGTGTACGGAATTAACGCGGTATTGTGAAACAAACCACCGCCCTATACCGCGCGTTTTTCACGGTATGGGGCGTTTTTTTGGGGATGGAGTTACTTTTTTACTTAAAATGCCGCGTGCCAAAAAGATACGCTCAACAAAAAAATTACAATAACTATGTATGTACGGGTGACGAAAAACTATATTATTATAATCTCAATTTTTTATAGTCATAATAGTTTGCAATTTTTATAATATTATGATATACTGAAAATTAATTGAAAAATAAACGTATCTTATAAGTATAAATGTAATTGAAGGAGGATGTCCGATGGGTTTTAGGAGAAGAAATGCGGCAGTTTTAGCGCTTTTAGTTGTTGCGTTCACCGTTTTTGGCGATGACGCGATGAAAAAGGCTCTCAGTGAGAAGAAGTTTGCTGACGTTATAAAGCAGGGTGAGGCGATAGCCGCAGGTTCCCGTACTGTTGAACAGTGGATTATGCTTGGAAACGCTCATGAGCAGGTAAAAAACGATCCAAAGGCGCGCGAAAAGGCAAAAGCGGCTTATGACGGCGCTATGAGGGCAAACCCAAGCCATCCTGAAGTGTATCTCGCTCTGGGTTATTTTGAGTTTCGCGGCGGACAGCACCAGGAAGCGCTGAGACATTTCCAGAGAAGCTATCTGCTTGAAGCTTCTGCCGCCGCCGCTGAAGGTATGGCGGTTACCGCCGCTCAGCTTAAGGATTGGGAACGCGCCCGTGACGCCGCGGAGACAGCGATCTCTCTTAACGCGGACGCGGTTGAGTCTCGGCAGATTCTTGCCACGATTCTTTTTGACGGCAAAAATTTCGCCGCCGCCGCTCCTCATCTTGAGTACATCGCTTCAAAAAAGCCAAGAGAGATTGAAAACTGGAGAAAACTTGTTATCTGTTATGAAAGTACAAAGAACGCTGAGGCTCTTGCTAAAGTAGATCCTAAAATTATTGAGCTTGACGCCAAAGACGTCAAGTCCCGCCAGAGACACGCGGAGTGGGCTTTGTCAAAAGGTGATACAAAAACAGCGCTTACTCTGTTCAAAGACCTGGCATTATTAACCCCAAATGACCCAAAACCGTTTAAAAATCTTTATGAGGCTTCTCTTAAGGACGGCAACAAAAAGGATGGTATTCTTTACCTTAAAAATTATGTAGTTCTTGACTCCACCGATGCGCCCGCGATTCGTCAGCTCGCCGATTTGCTCTTTGAGGCTAAAGATATGGACGGCGCTCTTGACGCGTACCGCAGAACAGTACGCCGTGACGCGAATGTCAAGGGCGTTTCTAAAAACTACTCAAGCATAGTGCTTGACAGAAAGCTTGATGATGAGGCAATCAGAGTTATTCAGAGAGCTATTACTCTGAAAGAAGCTGACGCCGCAATGTATGCCGCCGCGGGAGATATTTACACAAAACGCAAGGAGCACACAAACGCTATAAGAATGTACAGCGCGGCTCTTGATCTTGACAAACAGAATCTTGGTCTTCTTGTCAAAGTCGCGGAAGCTCAGGCCGCTTCAGGTGATGTAAGAAACGCTATAGTCTCTTATGAGCAGATAGTCGCTCTCAACCCTAACGCCGTAAACGAGCTTAAGATACTTGCCGACCTCACTACCCGCTCCGGTAAGGCGAAAGAGGGGATGGACATTTATAAGAAGTATCTGGAAAAAGCGCCGAACGATCAGGAGATCGCCGCGAGAATCGGTATGTATGAGTATAGCAACAAGCAGTATAAGGACGCTGTCGATTTTCTTACAAAGGTAAGAGACAATAAGCTCCTCACTACAGATGTACTGTTCGCGCTTGGAGATTCTTATTATAATCTTAATAACTGCAAAAGCGCTATAACAAGCTTTGAAAGAGTCAGGGCTGCCAAGCCGTCTAACCAGGTTCTCGCAAATACTTTGAAGCCTTTGGCTGAGTGTTATGAAAAAGATGGAAACAAAGTAAAAGCCGCGGAGATGTACACCGCTTATACGGCGCTGCCAAATGTTAAGGACGCGGAAGCTTCTTATCTTAAAGCTTATTTGCGTGAAGATACGGATAAGGCCGGCGCGATCAGAATGTATGAGGCTAATACGAAAGAGTATCCGAGAGATCACCGCAGTTTTATGAGACTTGGACTTATTTATGCGCAGGATAACGCTACTTTGCCTCAGGCTGTAACAAATCTTCGTACAGCTTCGACTTTGGCTGATACTGTCGCAATAATATGGAAAACTTTAGGTGAAGTTCAGGGTAAGCTTAAAAATACAGATGGGGAATTGGCCGCGTATACGAAGCTTCTTACTTTACAGCCTAATGATGTTACCGCTAATAAACGTGTTGGTACAATACAGATTAACCGCAAGCAGTGGGCGCCCGGTATTGCGAGCCTTGAAAAGGTTGTAGCTGCCGATCCTAAGGATTTTGAGGCTTGCATGCTTCTTGCCACAGGTTACTCCAACACAAACCGCCCTAAAGAAGCGTCTGACCAGTTGAAAAAAGCCAAGGCGCTCAGAGCCAATGATGTACCAATCAGGCTCAGCCTTATTGACGCGCTTGAAAAAGCCGGTGACAGCGCGGGCGTTAGAGACGAGAGAAAATTGCTGAACGATCTTGACCGCAGAATCGCCGGTCAGGACAAAAAGAATATTGAGTCCCGTCAGCGTCTTGTAGTGTACAGCATGGCTCAAAAGGATAACGCTACCGCTTACATATATCTTAATGAACTTGCGGAGCTTACGCCTAAAGATCAGGTCGTGTTCAAAAATCTTTATGATATCGCTATTGCCGGCGACAAGAAAAAAGAGGCTATTGGTCATCTGAGAAAGTATATCGCTTTAAGGCCTGCGACAGCTGAGGCTCATAAGAATCTTGGTCTTCTGCTTTTTGAGGAGAAAGATTTTGACGGCGCTCTCGTCGCTTTCAGAGAAGCGCGCAAGATTGACCCCGCTATAAAAGGTATCTATAAAGAGTATATGACTATTCTCATTCAGAGAAAGCTCAATGACGAAATTATCACGGTCGGAAATGCGGCTATTGCGGCTAAGGAGGCTGACGCTGCTGTTTATAAAGCTATGGGTGATATTTACAGAGGCCAAAATAAGCATGCCGATGCCGTAAGAATGTATAAGGCCGCTCTCGACCTTGACACTAAAAATGTCGCGCTTCTCTCTCTTTACGCTGAAAGTCAGGCAAAGAGCGGAGATTTGAAAAACGCTGAGATCTCTTATGAACAGGTTATCGCCATGAACCCTAACGCTGTCAATGAGCTCAAAGAGCTTGGCGCGATTCAGGCGAGACTCGGAAAACAGGATCAGGCGATGGCTACTTACAAAAAGTATTTGGAAAAGAATGCGGCAGATGAAGAGATCGCTCTTTTGGTCGGTAACTTTGATCATGGGAAAAAACAGTATCAAAGCGCTATCAAGTTTTTAGAGATGGTGAAGAAGCCTGAGCTTCAGACTTTGACTTATCTGTCTAATCTGGCTGATTCTTACTTCCAGCTTAAAAATCACAAGAAAGCTTCTGAGCTTTACGCGAGAGTATGGAAATCAAAAAATGTTACTCCCGCGATATTAAGAAATATTTTGAAGCCGCTTGGAGAAGCTTATGAAGCTGATAATAAGCCGGCGCTCGCCGCTGAGGCGTACGGAGCTTATGTGGCGCTTCAGGGAGTTGTTGATCAGGAAGCCTCTTTTAAGCGCGCGTTCCTTATAGAGAAGACAAATGAGGCGCAGGCTGTAAGAGATTACAACGCTAACATAAGAACATTCCCCAGAGACGCAAGAAACTTTGTGCGTCTTGGTTTGATTCAGTCGCAGAAAAAAGAGACTATGGAGCAGGCTGCCGTTAATCTTAACGCGGCTGTAAAGCTTGTGGAGAATGACGCGGACGTCTGGCTCGCGCTTGCGAAAGTTAATGGAAATCTTAATAGAACCAATGATGAGCTTGCCGCGTACAGAAAATATGCTCAGCTTAATCCTCAGGATTTTTCCGCGAATCGCCGTATGGGTGAGATTTCCCACAGCAGAAAGCAGTTCCAGGACGCTATTACAAATTTGGAAATGTACATGACGACAACTCCAAACGACGTTGAAGTGCTCCTTATGCTTGTTGACGCTTATGAAGGAACAAACAGACAGCCTAAAGCTGCAGAACTTCTTGCGAGAGCAAAAACTCTTAAGCCTGATGATCCTGGTGTCCGTGAGCGTCTCTATGTCATATACAAAAAAGAGGGTCAGAGAGCCAAGGCTGAAGCGGAAATCAGAGATTTGGTTAATATCACTAAAGACAACAGGCACCGCTTGATGTACTACAGAGATCTGGTTGAAGCTAATAAGCTCAATGACGCCGCAAGAATAGCCAATGACGTTCGCAGAAGCGACCCGCTCAACTATGAAGGTCTTATGGCTGTGGCGGACATTCAAAGATTACAGAGAAAGTTTGCGGAAGCTATTGAGACCTATAAGTCGGTTCTTTTCCTCGATCCGCCTAAAGGCTCTAATCACGCGGCGGCATTCTATGGAAGAGGAGAAGCGCATCTTGGGATGAGAGAGATGGACAGAGCGGAATCTTTCTTTAAGAGAGCTCTTGAAATTGACTCCAAAATGGCGCGCGCCGAACTTGGTCTTGCTAAAGTGTACAGAGTTCAAAATAAGACAGCTCTTATGAATACTCACGCGAACAAGGCAAAAGCGCTTGAGCCTAACAACAAAGAGCTTCTTGATGAGATCAATCGGGTTGTGACAGGTCAGGCGGCAGCTCCTTCCGCAACCCCGGCGGCAGCTCCTGCTGCGGCTCCGGCGGCAGCCCCTGCTGCGACTCCGGCGGCAGCCCCTGCTGCAGCTCCGGCGGCTCCAAGTGATACTTCAGGTGACTCTGCAAGGCCGGCAGGCAGAAATAGAAATAGAAGAAATTAAGGCTCACGCAGTGATCATTATAAAAAAGGCACAGTTTAAACTAGTGCCTTTTTTTATTTATATTTCACTGATTTTAACGGGATGCGCTCCCTCTGCGCGTATTCAGCCTGAGCGGGACGATACCCTGAAACTTCAAGAGATCTCTTCGGAAGACCTTTTAGTAATCTCAAAAAATACGGAACGATGGTTTGAGAATCGTAATTTGCTTTTTGCGGATAAAGATCTTCAAAAATATCTCAATGAAGTGCTTGACCGTCTCATTACTCCGCATGAAAAAGAGCGGTATAATTTAAATGTTAAGATTTTGCGCAATCATACGATAAACGCGTTCGGATATCCTCACGGAACAATTTTTATTACAATTTCGCTCTTAACTAAACTGAATAATGAAGCGCAGCTTGCCGCCGTACTTAGCCATGAACTTATACATGTTGTAAATAGCCACGCTGAGAAAAATTTGGAAAAGTTAAAGGAGCGTTCTAAAATAGAGACGCAGCTGCATCCTGACATAGCAATTTTTTTCGGTGAGGAGACGGCAAGTGAAAACAGTGCGGGTATTGTGCTGAACGCCGCGCTTAGAGGCTACTCCCGTGAGCTTGAGAGGGAGGCCGACAGTCTTGGGATATTCAGAATGGCGGAAGGCGGTTATCCGCATGAAGAGTTTTTAAGTTTACTTTTGTTATTGAGAGATCATGTTATAAGCGAAAATATAACGGAGCAAAGTTTTTTTAATTCGCATCCGCGAATTACCGAGAGGATCAGGAATTATCACCGAATTGTAAAGGATAACAGTTTTCATGAGCTTTCTGTTTGTAGCGACTGCGATGTTTTCAAAGAGCGGATAAAAAAAGCGGTATACGATAATGTGCGTGTAAATATCTCGGCTGGCAGATATGATGAAGCTGAAAATCAGATTGAAAAATTTCTGGCGGTTGACAGCTGCGATACGGAGGCGCTCACTCTTCATGGAGATTTTGAGAGGAGTTTATCGCCGAAAAGTACGCAGTTACTTATTTGGTATAAACGCGCGCTTGAGTGTGATTCGTCAAATATTACGGCTTTGCGTTCTATTGGTTTTTCATATTACGCTATTGGTGATTTTCAAAACGCGCATGAATATTTGTCAAGATATTGTGAGATTGCGGAGAGTGCTGCGGATATTGGGACGGTGAGGTTAATGATGCGAAGATGTGAAGAGCAGTTAAAACAAAAAGATAATATGAGGGGGGAAGTCTCCCCCTGACTGCGACGCCCCGCCACCTTATCACCCCCAACCCCCTCAAGGGGGCTAAAACAGGAAAAATCAAAGAAAAACATTTCAAATACTTACTTTATCTGCCAATTATATATATTATACTTAAATTCATAAATATCATCTACTGATTTATGGGTAAAGGTGACAGGAGGTAAGTTAGTATGCGAATGGACATGACTATACCGTCGTTGATTTTTGGCAGGGCGTCTCAGACAGCGCCTTTGCACAATCCTGCGCGTATTACGCAAGAAAATCCCTCTGTGACGCAGCCGGTACAACCGGAGCAAAAAGTAAACCCCTGGGGGCCTGCCGCTGTTGTCACTATATCAGCCGAAGGGCGCGCCGCTTATGAGGCAAGTCTAAATAAGGTTGAGAAAATTAATGGTGACAGTGTGGGTGAAATGTCAGAGCTTCATAAAACTGACGGATGTCAAACATGTCAAAACCGCACTTATGTTGATGGTTCAAATGATGGCGGCGTCAGCTTCCAGACTCCTACACATATTCCTCCAAGCGCCGCCGCGGCCGCCGTATCAGCTCATGAGAACGAGCACGTATCGCGCGAACAGGATAAAGCTGAGCAGGATGGCAGAGAGGTAGTAAATCAAAATGTGCGCCTGCACACATCTGTCTGTCCTGAATGCGGGGTAACTTACGTATCGGGCGGAGTAACAGAGACCACAACTGCCGCAAAATCGCAAGATAATCAGGATGATGCTGTACAGTTGTTAGCAGCATCAATCTAATCTCTATGAGCTGATTTCTTCCCGCATCCCGAATGGGATGCGCCCTTGCCGATTAACAAAAATGCTTCTGTAATAATTCCAAATCAAGCTGCGGATATACAGGAAATCTATCAAGCAGTTTTTTAACCATTGCGCGCGCCTCTGAAGCGGCTTTCTCATCAATTACATATTTCGCCTTGCTTGGTTTCCCCGCGTTATTTCCTGACGCGATAGTTTCAGGCTTTGTATTTGAGAGCACAAGCACGAGTATCGCCGCGATCTCTTTCATTTCTTCTGTTTTCATCCCAAGAGTTGTAACAGCCGGCGTACCGATGCGAAGACCGCTTGTGTACCAGGGGCCGTTGGAGTCGTAGGGAAGGGAGTTACGGTTAAGAGTGATACCGCAGTCTCTCAACGCGCTCTCTGCCTGACGTCCGGTAAGTCCGTAAGGGGTGACGTTTATAAGGAATAGGTGATTATCGGTACCGCCTGTTGCGATAGTCATACCTTGTTCCACACAAAAGCCGCTTAGCGCAGATGAGTTTTTCACGATTTGACTTGCGTACTCTTTGAATGACGGTGAATTTGCTTCTGTAAAAGCTACGGCTTTAGCGGCCATGCAGTGACCAAGCGGGCCGCCAATTACAAGCGGACATCCCTTGTCGACATTTTCCGCAAACTCCTTTGTGCAAAGCACCATACCGCCGCGCGGGCCTCTTAGTGTTTTATGCGTGGTTGTCGTTACTATATGAGCGTGCGCTACAGGGTTAAAATCACCTTCGAAAACTTTACCCGCAACAAGTCCCGCAAAGTGCGCCATGTCAACCATAAACACCGCGTTTACTTTATCCGCTATCGCTCTCATTTTTTTAAAATCAATTTTACGTGGATAGGCGCTGTATCCCGCAAGCAGAATAAGCGGCTTTAAATCAAGAGCCATTTTTTCGATATTATCATAATCAATTAACCCTGTGCTTTTGTCAACGCTGTAATTAAAGGCTTCAAACATTTGGGCGCTAACGTTGTGGCGGTAGCCGTGTGTGAGGTGTCCGCCCGAATAATAATCAAGGGCAAGGAGTCTTTGATTTCCAAGCTCCGCTCTGATTTTGTTCCACGCTTCCTGTGAGAGGTTTGCCGGATTTGTTTCGCCCAATTTTTCAAGCGCGGGAGTTTCAACACGGGTGGCGAGGATTGCCCAATAGGCGATGAGGTTAGCGTCTGCGCCGCTGTGAGGCTGCACATAGGCGTGCTCTGCGCCAAAAAGTTTACACGCTTCTTGAGCTGCGTAAGATTCGATAGAGTCTATGTTGTCGCATCCTGCGTAAAACCTGTGATGGGGGAATCCTTCGGCGTATTTATCTGTCAATAAATTACCCATAGCAAGCTGCGTGGGCAAAGAGCAGTAGTTTTCGCTTGCGATAAGCTTAAGATTCGAGCGCTGGTCGGCAAGCTCCTTAACAATAGAAGCGGCGATACTGGGAGTAACTTTCGCGACTTCTGAAAGGTTGGCAAGATAAGCTACTAAACCGGTATCAATTTTATCTGGACTAACAGAGGATAAATATGAACTCAGAATGTTGTTTGACATTTTCAATCCTTATAATTTGATGAGATTTTGAAATTTATGGATAACCGTATAAAATAATTTATGAGTGGGGAGTTTGCGTCTCTTTTTTATCTCAATCTACAACTGTAAAATGTCGTCAATCGATAATCCGGTTGTTTCGGAGATAGTATCTGTATCAATACCTTTAGCTTTTAACTTTCTTGCGATCTCTTTTGCTTCCGCGAGCCGTATGTCATTTACTATTCGCTTTTCAGAATCATCAGATTGACTTTGCATAGATAATAGCTTGGATTCATCAATACTGTTAACATCAATTACATGCTGACGATTGTGCGCGGCCGGCTGCATAAATTCCACTACGTCTGAGTTGACTTTTATATCCTCATACCGAATCGGTTTCAATAGATACAACGTGTTCATGCTTACGCATCTTGACAGCGCCACATAAGCCTGACCGCTTTCAAAAGCTCCGCTGCCCATATCTATCGCTACTGTTTTATAGGTTTGCCCCTGCGCTTTGTGTATTGTCAACGCCCATGCCAGTTTTACCGGATACTGCTTGAACATTGCTATGACCTCACTTGTCAGGCTTTTAGTTTGACGGTCATACGAGTACTTTCTTTTCTCCCATACCTTCTTGTCAACAGTATGCTCAATACCGTTTATGGTAACTCTCAGATAATCATTATGAAGATAACTGACTAATGCCAAAGTTCCGTTAACCCATGAACCTTTATTTTCAAGCATCACAACGAGCGCGCCGACTTTTAGCCTTAGATCAACTTCTGTAGGATATTCAGCCTGTGTTATTTTTCCGGTGATCTCTGCC
>Ga0123356_10003649_pt1 | contig 16039 bp, 13 predicted proteins | sample TergutEmb28metaG_2_FD_92546 | JGI IMG/M metagenome (GOLD analysis project Ga0123356, IMG submission 92546) | Embiratermes neotenicus P3 segment gut microbial communities from Petit-Saut dam, French Guiana - Emb289 P3 | ecosystem: Host-associated > Arthropoda: Insects > Digestive system > Gut ... | reverse complement strand
TTCGCAGCGAGGAACCGAAGCTGGCTTTTGCCGCGTCGGTGGCGGGCCTGACACATGGCGGTGCCGATTCGAGATTCCTGTTTCTGCGCGCGCGGGCTTTGCCGCCGTGGGCCCCGGAAAGACGCTACGACTGCCTCGCGGCTGCGCTCGAACTGGCCCGGCGCGAACGGAATCCCGACCTGGTGGGAAAGCTGCTCGAGGAAGTGCGGCATCGTGCTCGCAATATGTTCGAGGACGAGCCCGGGCGAATGGGCTATGCGATGGAACCGGAATTCCTCAACGAGGTGGTCGAGTCGGAGCGCCAGGAAAAGAAATACCCGCTGCCGGAACGGGAGTCGTTCCGGTATCCGTTCCGTGAGGCGTTGGATGACGCGGACGAAGACGAGTTGGAGGAAGACGAACTCGAGGCGTTTCAGGAATTTCTTGCCAGTTCGACTCCGGAGGTGCTGCGCGAACTGACCAGGGGAATCGCCCAGGGCCGCAAACCGGAGGAGATTCTACGCGCGATGCTTTTCGGCGGAGGGCCGGAAGCATTGTCCGGGTTCCTGCCGCCGGAACTGTGGCGGGAGGTCCAGGCGGCCCTCGCCAGGGGTGTGTCTGCTGAGCAGGTCATGGAAGAGATCATGGCGGAGATGGATGGGGCCGATGCCGGCGACCAACCGGAAACAGGCGACTCTCGCCGGTCGGCACCCAAGCACAAGAAGCGCGCCGCCGTGCCGGAACAGGGAAACCTGTTTTGAGGATGAGGTAATGGAAAAATTGACTGTTTCTCCTGATCCGCGAATCGTGCTGGGGGTCGGGCAGGACGCGACCGACGAACAGATTCGCGCCGCGTATTTGGGCAAGCTCAAGGAGTTCCCGCCCGATCGCAGCCCGGCCGAGTTCGAACAGATCCGGGATGCCTACGAGGTGCTGCGGGATCGACGCCAGCGTTTCCGCCACCTCCTGTTCTCCGTCGATCCGCGTGCCCCGTTGGACACAATCCTCGAGGGCGACAGCGGGGAGAGGAAGTTTGTCGGACCTGAACCCTGGCTGGCAGTGTTGAAGCAGGAATAGACGCGCAATGGACACCAAGCCGATCCGCTCCTCCTCGGAGTCCGTCGAGGAAACCCGCGAAGCCATTCTGCGTCGTTTCGAGAACTGGCTGGACCAGGCGCTGGCCGAAGAAGAACCGCCGCCGGGATTGGCCGCCGAGTTGTTGCAGGCGATTCGGAGCGGCGAGCCCCTGCCGCCTATCGAGGGATCCGCCGACCTGCACACGCTCTGGTCCGCCGTGACCGCCCTCACCCAGGAGGTCAGGCTCCAGAGCCGGGCCTTCCGGCAGATGAGCGAGGCGCTCGGACAGCTGCCCGCAACCGTGGCCGAACGCATCCGGGAGGATGTTTCGTCCGGCCGGATGCCCTCGGCCGAAAAAGAGGAAGAAGAGGAAGAAGAGGGAGAAGCAGCCGGGGAAGCGCCGGAAACCATTCAAGAAGCCTCGTCCGAGCGGCGTCCGGAAAGGGAGCAGATCGATCTGCTGATCGACTTGCGCGACCGGCTCGAGCGCGGGCTCAACTCCGTGCACCAAGCTTCGGCCGCTTTCGCCGGCGGAGCCGGAACCGGATGGTGGACCCGACGGTTCCGCAGAAACCGTGAGCGCCAGGCCCAAACCGAACAGGTTCTGGCCGCACTCGAAAAGGGGTACACGTTGACGCTCGATCGTCTTGATCAATCGCTCCAGGATTGTCATGTCAGCCCGATCGTTTGCCAGGGGCAGACCTTCGACGCCCATTCGATGACGGCGGTCGAGGTGGAGGAGACCGACGCCGTGCCCGAGGGAACTGTGGTCGGCGTCTATCGCGGCGGTTACGAGTGGCAGGGTCAGGTGTATCGTTCGGCGCAGGTCAAGGTGGCGAAAGCAAAATCAGGCCGCGGGGCAGGCTGAAATGTTGGTTCAGGGCGCCCCCGCGTGCCCGCCCGGAAATTCATTCCTGAATTCCGGACGGGGTTCGAGCACGCATTCCAGTCCCCGGCAAAACGGGGATTGCACAACCCTCTTGAGGAGCATGGAAGCCGATGAGTGATCTGATTGTAGGCATCGATCTGGGCACCACGAATTCCGAAGTGGCCGCCTTTGTGGATGGCCGGGTCCGGGTTCTCGGTTCCGGTCAGACGAACATTCTGCCGTCCGTTGTGGGACTCGCTCCCGATGGAACGCTGCTTGTGGGCGAGCCGGCTCGCAACCAGCTCGTGCTGTACCCGGAGCGAACGGTGCGCAGCATCAAGCGCAAAATGGGCAGCGAGGAGACCGTGGCCCTGGGGGACCGCCGCTTTAGCCCTCCCGAAATTTCGTCGCTGATCCTGCGGGAACTGGCCGACTGGACCCTGAAAAAGGTCGGGCAGCCGGTCCACAAGGCGGTGATCACTGTACCCGCGTACTTCTCCGACGCGCAGCGCCAGGCCACGCGGGAGGCGGCGTCCCTGGCGGGCCTCGAGGCGATTCGCATCTTGAACGAGCCGACGGCGGCCAGCTTGGCATACGGCGAGGGTACCCGGCACACCGCCATGGTCTATGACCTCGGCGGCGGCACCTTCGACGTCTCGATCGTCGCCCTGGAAGGCGACATTACCGAGGTGCTTGCCAGCCACGGCGATAACCATCTGGGCGGCGACGATTTCAACGATCTGCTGGTCGAGCATCTGCTCGAGGCCTTCCAGACCCAGCACGGCATCGCTCTGCGGCAGGGCCATCCGGTGGCGCTCGCCCGCCTCTGGTGGGCCGCCGAAGAGGCCAAGAAGCGCCTGAGTTTTGAGCCGGAAGTGACCGTCCGGGAGGAAGCGCTGGTCACCCAGAACGGAAAGCCCCTGCACCTGGAACTGGAGGTCACACGGGAAGAATACGAGGCGATGATCCGGCCGCTGCTTGAGAAGACGCTGGCCAGTGTCTCCCAGGCTCTGGCCGAATCCCGAAAGAGCCCGGGCGAACTGGATGCCATCCTGCTGGTCGGCGGCGCCACACGTACCCCGCTGGTGTCGCGCCTGCTCCAGGATTGCACGGGGCTGGTGCCCAGGGAGGACATCCATCCTGACCTGTGCGTGGCCCTGGGAGCCGGGGTTCTTGCCTCCCGGCTCGCCGGACAGGCCGTCGAACGCGTGCTGGTCGACGTGTCCCCCTACTCGTTTGGCATCTCCTATCTCGGGGAACGCGGAGGTGTCCCTTATCCCCACTGTTACAAATCCATCATCCGGCGCAATACGCCGCTTCCTCTGAGCCGCACCGAGCGTTTTTACACCTGCCGTCCGTTTCAGGACATCGTCGATATCTGCGTGTTCGAAGGCGAGGACGAGGATGCTCTCAACAACATCCTGGTGGGCAACTTCAAGGTGAAGGATTTGAAGCAGGTTCCCGAACTGAGCGAGGTGCTTTGCCGCATGAGCCTGGATCTGGACGGTATCCTGCACGTGACCGCCGTCGAAAGATCGACTGGGAAGTCCAAACACGTCACCATCGATCGGGCCCTCAAGAAAAAGAGCGATGCCGAACTCGCCGAAGCCCGAAGACGGCTGCAGACCCTGTACGCGAGCAGGGCCGGCCAGGACATCGAAGGCGAACAGGAAACCTGGCTCGAGGAAGAACCCGAAGAGATGGAGGGATTGGAGGAGGAAGTAGAGGAGGTGAGAAGCACGGGCGGAAACGGGTCGTCGCAAGCGGTGGTTCCCACGAACGGCATTTGGGGGGAGGCGGTCCGCGCAGCCTCGCAAGTCGTCGAGCGCTCGCGCGGGTTGCTCGAACAGGTGCACGAGGACGACCGCGACGAAATGATCGACCTCCAGCGGAAGATCGAAACCGGTATCGCGGCCAAGGACGAGAGGGCTGTGAAAGATGCGACCCAACAGCTCAGCGACCTGCTGTTCTTTGCCGAAGGAAAAGGGTGAGCGGGAACGGCTTCCAACCCGAGCCAACCCTGCGCTGCCCGGTGTGCCATGCCCGCTTTCGGGATTCGTCGGCCTGCTACCGCTGCGGCGCCAGTCTCATGCCATTGATGCTGCTGGTGGCGCATTCCTATTCCCATCGGGAGGCAGCGCGGCGGTCGCTCCGCACCGGAAATGTGGAGCGTGCTTTGGCCGATGCCCAGGCTGCTCAGAAGCTTCACCCCACACCGCAGGGGCGCATCTTAGAGATGGTATGCGCGGCAGGCCTGGTATCGCCCGTGCTTGCCGCGTCGCCGTCTATCGCGGAAGCAACGCCCTACCCGGCAGGGCGCGAAGCGGAAAGCCTCTTGCGGGCGGCCGCGGAAGGTGAAGAGACCTCGCCGAGCGGATCTCTCCGGAAACCCCGACGGTCCGGGGCATCGGATTCGGTGCCATGGAAGGCTCTTTTCCTGGGGGCAACGGCTGCTCTGTTTGTGTTCGCGGTCCATGTGGCTTGGGCCCGCCACCGGCAGAGCACCTGACCAGCCAGAGATGGAGCCGTCGAAGGGGAAGCGCCGCAGCACTGTGAGCCAGGGGGAATGGCATCGGACAATCGGTGTGAAGCGCCGGGATTATCTCGCTGGGGTTCGCGGGTCGGGTAACGATTGGTTGAACCGGGGAAGTACCGCCGGCACACGCCGGCGGTAGGCCGAGTACTCTGCCCCAAATCTCCTCTCCAACTCCGCATCCTCCATCCGAATCATCATCGCCCCGGTTGCAATCGCGAAACCCGTCAGCATCCAACAGACGACCAGCCCGGTTCCAATGCTCCAGGCCAGCATTTCGCACAGATGCGCCAGATACACCGGATGCCGCACTCGACCTCGAATCCCGGCGGTAATGAGCCGGTCATCCCGATGACCGCCTCGAACCTCCGGGAGCCCGCCCAGCTGCGCCCAGCTGAAATGCTCTCCCGAGAGGCCATAGATGAAGATGCCGACCGCGAACAGCCCTGCTGCCGGCAGCCAGCTCCACCCCATGGAGTACAGTTTTAGATTCCGCCACGGCGCGGTCAACGCCCCAATCCCCACCCACATCGTCATCCACGCCGGCACCAGCGCCCGAAACGGCGACCGCTTCTTCTCCCGCCACCGATTCGCCCAGGGATGCACCATCAGCCAAAACAGAGGAATCGTCGAATACACAACACAAGCCAGCCATCCCAAAGTCGCCATCAGAGGCATAAACCGATTTTAGTGTGCAGGACAAATGTTTTGCCTGTTCACTTCGAGACATCACCGGCCGAATGTGGACACCTTTGAACGAGAGCAGTGATCCTGTTTTGCCGTGCTCTCAGCGGTTTAGGCTCTGCACGCTATGGTAGAAACATTGCTGCGCGAGTGACGACGGACGTGTCCATTTCGTGTATTAGCCATGGGAGTCACCGCGGCAGGAGGACGAATCAGATGACTGGCCTCGTACAGGATCTTCGCCACGCAGTGCGGCAGTTACCGAAGAGCCCAGGATTCAGCGCCGTCGCTGTCGTCACGCTGGCGCTGGGCATCGGGGCAAATACTGCGATTTTCAGCGTCGCCAACGGCGTCCTCCTGCGCAGTGTGCCTTACCAAGACCCGAACCGTTTGGTGCTGCTGTGGAGCACGGGACGCGACGGCGACAATCGCGACCAACTTTCATTTACTGATGTCGATGACTACCGCGCTCAGAATCACGTTTTCGAGAGTGTTGTGCCTTTTGGGGATTGGAATGCGACATTTTCCGGGACCGGAGATCCTTCGCCGCTCCCCGGTATGCAGGTGGGTGAAGGTTACTTGTCCCTCATGCGCGTCCGGCCCGTACTGGGACGCGACTTTCTTCCCGCGGAGCAGATCGAGGGCAAGGATCGGGTCATTATTCTGACCTATGGATTATGGCAAAGCCGGTTCAAGGGCGATCCTCAGGTGGTGGGGACGCAGGTTCGGCTGAATGGCCGTCCGTACACGATTGTCGGTGTGACTCCTAAGGACTTTCCCATGCTGCCGGTAACGCTGGTGGATGGTCCGGCGCAGTTCTATCGGCCGGTCGCGGAGAAGCATGATGACAGCCAGAGGTTGTCGCGCCACCTGCGGGGAATTGCTCGTCTAAAGCCGGGAGTTACGATCCGGCAGGCGCAATCCGATTTGGAGGTCATCCATCATGGCTTGGCCAAACAATATCCGACTGAATATTCGACTACGGGAGTGCGCGTTGTCGGCCTCCAGGATGATATTGCGGCCGGATTGCGTCCGGCGCTGCTGGTGTTGTTGGGGGCGATGGGGTTCCTGCTTCTAATCGCTTGCGCGAACCTCTCCAATCTGCTGCTGGCACGTGCCGTGGCAAAACAGAGAGCAGTGGCTATTCGCTCGGCTCTGGGCGCAAGCCGATTTCGATTGGTCCAGCAGGTTCTTGCCGAAAGCCTGCTGCTTGCCGTGTGTGGTGGAATAGCGGGAATCTACCTGGCTTTCTACGCAACCAAGGTAATCCTCGCGCTCGGTGCCAAAGTGATTCCTCAACTCGCCGTTGTGTCTCTCGACGGACGGGTACTCGCATTTACGGCGGGTCTAAGCCTGGCTACAGGCTTGTTATTTGGAATCGTTCCGGCCCTGAGAACGTCGCCGGTTAACCTGAACGAGAGTCTAAGGGAAGGCTCACGAAGTTCGGGCGCAGCGCAAGATCGTTTTCGCAAGGTCCTGGTGGTAAGTGAAATCGCGCTGAGCCTGGTGTTGTTGGCCGGAGCAGGATTGCTGTTGCGCAGTTTCAGCAGGCTGGTCGGCGTCGATCCAGGCTTTCGTTCTGACCACCTTCTGACGATGGACGTTGCGGTTCCTTCGATCAGATACCCGGAGGGCACTCGGAAACCGGTAGCGCTTTACCAAGAACTGGTACGACGAGTCACTGTGTTACCGCGCATAGAGGTGGCCGGTGCAGTGAATGTGCTGCCCCTGAGCGCCAATTTTGATACAGCGGGGACAGAGCCGGAGGGATTCGTACATGGCCCCGGAGCGACGCCTTATCCGGAGCGTTATATCGTCACGCCGGGATACCTGACTGCTTTGGGCATTCGCCTCATCCGAGGAAGGCTGTTCAGCAATCGAGATCAGCCGGACGCACCCCTGGTCGCATTGGTTTCACGCACGGCGGCACGCCGCTGGTGGCCGAATCAGGATCCCATCGGACGGCGCGTGAAAGTGCCGGGTTTTAATGACAGCCCGCAACCGTGGCGCACCGTCGTCGGCGTCGTCGAGGATGTTAAGCAGGCTGCGCTCGATGCGCCTCCCACGATGCAGATTTATCTGCCGCACGCGCAATACGGAATCGTCGATCTGACGCTGGTCGTGCGCACAAAATCGGATCCGATGTCTCTGGCTCCCGAGATTCGACGTCAAGCGATGCAGTTAGATCCGGAACTCGCGGTTTCCAACATCGCGAGCATGGACCAGGTGCTCTCGGACTCAGTTGCTTCTCGGCGATTCTCCACTGTCCTTCTCGGTGTGCTCGGCAGTTTGGGTTTGATACTGGCATCAGTGGGCGTGTACGGAGTGATTTCTTACGGTGTTTCCGAGCGTACCCGCGAGATGGGAATCCGAATGGCATTGGGAGCGGCGCGAAGAGATGTTTTGTCGCTGGTAGTAACTCAGGGAATGAATCTGTTGTTGATTGGAGCTGTGGCGGGAACGTTGTTGGCGCTGTTGTTGACTCCCGTCATGTCCGGCTTACTGTTTGGCGTGAGCCCCGACGACCCGATCGCCTTCCTCGGCAGCGAGATTTTTCTAGCCCTGGTAGCCCTCTTAGCGAGCTACATCCCGGCCCGGCGCGCTGCCAAAGTCGATCCCATGGTGGCGTTGCGGTACGAGTAGTCGCTCACAAACATCAGCACGATGCTCCGGGGCAGCCAAGTTGACGAGCGACCAAAAGAAAGAAGGCAAAGATTGAGGAAACAACCGTGGGCATGAAGGTTCTCCCGCATCAATGCCCAGGCCGACAAGTTCAATGAGAGCTGATTGGCCAGTTATATCCCCATGACCTCATTGACCAAGGCTGGCCAATTCTCCATGAGTCTGACCGCCTGTTACCAGTTCCCTTCGCCAAGACCTGGAATTACTTGGAACCACCGTTGAGCACCAGTTCGGAGCGCAACCCGTACGCACTGGCGTCCACCATCCGGAAGTTCTTAGCGAAATCCAAGAAAACTTCGTCGGACTTTTGATCTCCGTTTAGCAAAGTGACATCCACGGTCTGCGGTTTGCGGCCACATCTTTTCGGCAGGTTGGTGAACAGAGAACTCTGCTCCGTCACAAATTCGACTGGAAGCTGAAAGCTCGCATCCTCCAGGGTAACTTCACCCGATTCACCCGGTTTGTGCTTCGGGTAAACAAGCTGCACCCGAACCCGATAATCGTTTTTGGCGATGGGGTTCTCCACACGGCCTTTGACGATGATCGTATCAACGGGACATTGTGCGTGCGCAACCAGGCAGAGAGGGAACACAGCGACCAGTACCCGAATTGGTTTGTTGCGGAGAGCGGAAGGCATACGACACCTTTCCTTGCCAATACCTCGACCGACATTCTAGACCGCGATTGTCGCAAAATCGCCTCTCTAGTCAAAATCCCGTGCCAAGCTCAGGGGTCACCATTCTCAAGACCTTGAAACTTACACACCATGCGCACTTGTTCAGAGTCATTACCCTTTATTGATTCCATGGAGATTCATTCCGATTTGCTCGCATCTGACCGAGGACAACAATGATCCACGGAGCCGGAATCACGCGGATCGCAGATTTCCTACTGTTTTGGTGAGTGACGGGGGCGCTAAGCTCTTTGATATCAGGGTCTTGCCGCGAAACCGAACGAGTCCCGTGGACCCTTTTCCAGTTTCCCCAACCCTATCATTACTGATGGACCAAGAGCCTAGAAATTTAAGATAGCCAGGGGATGGGTACTCGGGGGTGGTAGTCCAGCATAATCCGCCAGCCTGTTCCGGAAATCAGCCATCCGAAAAATATTTCCCGCCGACGCTCCGTGCCCTTGTCGAATCGCGTCCTCGCGATCTTTCCTCTAGACTGTCACCTGACACTCGTCACCCCGATGATCATCAACCTCGCCGAACGTGCCCACAACCACAATTGGGAACTCGATCCCGTCATACGCTCGCTGCTCGACACCGACTTCTACAAACTGCTCATGCTCCAGTTCATCTGGAAGCATTTCCCCAGGACACGCGCCGAGTTCTCGCTCTTCAACCGGCACGCGGCTGTGCGCATGGCCGACATCATTCACATCGAAGAACTGAAAGTACAACTGCAGCACGTGCGCGGCCTGCGGTTCCGCAAGTCCGAACTCGTCTGGCTCGCAGGCAATACGTTCTACGGACGCCGCGGCATCTTTGAACCCGCATTTCTCGAGTGGCTCGAAAACGACTTCCGTCTTTCCGACTATCAGCTGCGCGTGCGCGACGGGCAAATCCACCTCACGTTCGAAGGCCCCTGGACCGAGACCACAATGTGGGAGTTGTACGCCCTCGCGATTCTCGATGAGTTAAAGACGCGCGAACAGCTGAAGAAGTTGAGCGAGTTCGGCCTCGACATCCTTTATGCGCGGGCGAAGACCAAGCTGTGGAACAAGATCGAGCGCCTGCGTGGCGTCCCCGGACTGAGCGTCGCCGACTTCGGTACGCGCCGCCGTCACAGCTTCTTGTGGCAGGAATATGTGGTGGTTGCCATGGCCGCCAATCTCGGCCACAACTTTGTCGGCACATCGAATGCATACATGGCCCACAAGCACGACCTCGAAGCCATCGGCACCAACGCGCACGAAATCCCCATGGTCATGGCTGCACTGGCTTCCGACGACGTCGCGCTTAAGGCTTCACAATACCGCGTGCTCGAGTTGTGGCAGCAGACCTATGAAGGCGCGCTGCGCGTCATGCTTCCCGACACGTTTGGCACAACACAGTTTCTGGCGGGCGCTCCCGGGTGGGTTGCCGATTGGACCGGTCAGCGCGTCGACAGCAAAGATCCCTATGTTGCCGGCGATGAATATATCGAATGGCTGAAGGCGCGCGGGCGCGATCCGCGGGATAAACTCGTGATCGCCTCCGACACCCTGGATGTCGACGCCATCCTCGGCCTGCACGCCTATTTCGGAGGCAGGCTGGGGAACGGAGTGAAGCCGACCGATTTCCGCAGCGCGGCCGACTTTCACGACGGCCACAAGTGGACTCCCGATCGACGCATCCGCTTCAGCGCCGGTTGGGGAACGCTGCTCACCAACGACTTCCGCGGCTGTAATCCGAACAATGGCGCCGGATTCGACCCGATCAGCCTGATCTGCAAGGTCTCGAGCGTCGAAGGTCGTCCCGCCGTCAAACTCTCCGACAACTACTCCAAAGCGCTGGGACCACCGCGGGAAATCGAGCGCTACCGGAGAGTTTTCGGAACTGCTGGCCTCGTCAATGCCCCGGTTCTTGCGTAACCCGAAGCCCCAGGATCGTTGATAACCATCTTCGGCTTCATCCGTTGTATCCCCAGAGACTGGGTACTGGGAGATCCGGCATGCGCAAACAGCGGCGGTTCGCGGCGATGATTCAGTGGATTGCGGTCGGGATCCTGTTCCCTCAAGCCTTGACTGCGGCGCAAACTCCGCATCCGAGAGCCGCCCCGGCAACGCCCCAGATCGGCGAAAAAGACGTCGCCGACATGCAAGACCAGCTTCTCCAACTGCTGCGCGTTACGCCGACATTGGCGGAAGTCCTGTCTCGCGACCCCTCCTTGCTGGGGAACGCCGACTACGTGAACCGGTACAACCCCGCCCTCGAGCGCTTCCTCGAGGCCCATCCGGAAATTCGACAGAATCCCGATTTCTATCTCTTCAACAACCTGCACGGGCAAAACGAACAGCCCAGCGAAGCCCTCGAGCGCGAGCTGTGGCCTGACGTCGCCCGCCGGCAACCAGACCACGATCACAGACTCATCGAAGTGGCAGTCCCATTCCTGGTGTTTCTGTGCATTCTCGGCGCACTTCTCTGGCTGATTCACGTGCTGCTCGAAAACCGGCGCTGGAACCGCATCTTCAAACTGCAGAGCGATGTCCACGGTAAGCTGATCGAACGCTTCGCAACCTCGGAAGAAGTTCTCAACTACATGAGCACGGAAGCAGGGAAGCGCTTTCTCGAGGCGACACCGATCGCGGTGGGCTTCGAGCGCGCGCTGCCGGTTCCGAGCCCGGTGGCTCGCGTGCTCACGCCCATGCAGATCGGCATCGTGATGATGATGCTGGGCTTAGGTCTGATCTCTCTGCGCAACAGCATTCCCGGTGCCGGAGCTCCGTTGCTGGCATTGGGCGTCGTGGTGCTGATGCCCGGTCTCGGTTTTATCATCTCGGCTGGAATTACCTGGTGGATGTCCCGGCACTTCGGCCTGATCGAGGGCCCCGGAACCCACACCGGAACCAACTAGCTGCCTGGTCGGGGCAGCCGCGTCCGGCTGCTCTCGGAAACGCAGCCATGAGGAAAAAGGACACGAACGGAGAATACGCCATCCCGAATGTAAAGGCTCGCGGGGCATCGCGAAGCGGCGAACCGCCGATGACGAGCGATGTCTTTGCGAGCTTCTACCAGCGCTCGGCTCCGGCGTTACACGCGTACCTGACTCGAGTCTCCGGAAGCCGGACTCTGGCGGACGACCTGATGCAGGAAAGCTTTCTGCGCTTTCTGTGCGCTACCCACCCTGAGGGCGGCGAAGTCAGCTATCGCCGTTACCTGTTCCGCATCGCAACCAACCTGTTGCGGGATCACTGGCGGCGGCCGACCAGCGCGTCGATCGACGATGTTCCCGAACAGTTTCTTGCGGTGCCCGATCGCCTGGGAGGCGTGGATTCGCGGGCGATTCTCGATCCCGTGATGGCGTGTATGCGGCCGCGCGACCGCGAGCTGTTGTGGCTTGCTCACGCGGAAGGCTATTCGCACCGCGAGATCGCCGAGATCACCGGATTGGGAGCGGCCAGCATCCGTTTGCTGCTTTTTCGCGCCCGCAGGAAAATCGCCCGCCTGCTGCGCGAACAACACTCCCTCGATCGGAGCAGGGCATGACTTTTCGCAGTTGCTGTTACGAACCGGATGTGGCGCGCGCTCTGAGGAATGGGCATTGGCCGGAAGGCTCTGCTCCGGAATTGCGATCCCACGTCGAGGCCTGCGCACGCTGCCGCGATCTGGTTCTGGTGACCGAGACGTTGCAGCGCGCGCGAAACCAGTCGATCGCGGCAGTGCCCGAAGCGTCACCCAGCCTGCTCTGGTGGCGGGCGCAATTGCGGCGGCGCAGGACCGCGACCGCACGATTGAGCCGGCCCATCGGGATTGCCCAGATGTTTGCCCTGTTCCTCAATCTAACCGTTGGTATTGTGTTCATCGCGTGGCAGTACCGCCATGGCCTTCGCTGGGAGTCGTGGTGGCCGGAACTGGCTTCTACCGGACTGCTCCCTTTCTGGTTACCGGGCTCACGAGAGGTTGGCGCCCTCGTTCTGGCGATGTCAGCGGTTGGCATGGTGGCCGTGCTCAGCGGTGTGGTGCTGTATTTGGTTTACAAAAAGGCGTGAACGCAGCCGGCGCCTCCTCGCACAGCCTGAGCGTTCTATGTCAAATTAGAGGTTCATGCCTGCCAACCCCGACACCAGGGCCGGACGCGCTGCCTTTACCCATCCCGGTTTCGTGCTGTTCGAGATCGCGCGGTTTCTCATTGTCGCGGCCGTGGAGATGCAAGCCGTCGCGGTCGGATGGCAGGTCTATGAGATCAGCAAGCGGCCGCTCGACCTGGGCTACGTGGGCCTCGCACAATTCCTTCCCGGAATTCTGCTCTTCCCCCTTTCCGGACATGCGTCGGACCGGTTCGAACGCCGAAATGTCCTGTCGGCGTGCTACCTGGGTTTTGCCGTTTGTTTCGCTCTGTTGCTGATTCTCACCGAGCGCGGCACGCCCTCGGTGACATCGATCTATGTGGTGCTGGTCCTGATCGGGGTTGTGCGCTCGTTCAACTCCACGGCCAGCCGCTCGCTCCTGCCCCAGCTGGTGCCTCAGGAGCACTTCCCCAATGCGGTGGCCTGGAATGCCAGCATTTTTCAGGCGGCCACGATTCTGGGGCCGTCCTTCGGCGGCATCGTGTACGCCGTGTTCCACGGGCCTTCCGCCGTGTATGGGATTGCCATGGCGACGGCGATTGCAGCGACAGTTTCCCTGTTCCGGATCAAGCCCGAGGTGAAAGCGCGGCCCCGCGAGCCGATGACTCTGAAGACAGTGTTCGCCGGGCTCGACTACATATGGCGCAAGAAACTGATCCTGGGCGCGATATCGCTCGATCTGTTCGCGGTCTTGCTGGGTGGAGCGGTGGCGCTGCTTCCCGTGTATGCGCGCGAGATTCTGCACACCGGACCCTGGGGACTGGGACTGCTGCGAACCGCTCCCGGCGTCGGAGCAGCGATTATGGCGGTCACGGTTGCGCACTGGCCGCTGCGCGGGAGATCGGGTCTAACCTTGCTTTGGGCGGTTGCCGGGTTCGGGGTCTTCACCATCATCTTCGGTCTCTCGCGGAGCTTGACCCTTTCGCTGCTGGCGCTGGTGTTGTTGGGCGCATGCGACATGATCAGCGTGATTATCCGCGCCACGCTGACGCAACTGGCCACACCCGACGAAATGCGCGGGCGCGTGACCGCCGTCGACATGATCTTTATCGGGACGTCGAACGAATTTGGACAGTTCGAGTCGGGAGTGACGGCGCAGTGGTTCGGGACGGTGCCGGCAGTCGTGCTGGGAGGCGTCGGAACGCTGGTGGTGATTGTGCTGTGGGCGTGGTGGTTTCCCGAACTGCGGCAGGCCGGCGACCTGCATTCGATTACCGTGGAGAGTCTCGAGGAAGCTCCGCGAGTCGCTGCGGATGGTGAGAGCATTCCCTCCTGAGTCGGCGTGATGGGGGAACCTCGACCGGACATTGAAGCCCTGTCCCCCACCTGATTCCCGCACGCTTGTCTCTGAATATCCTGATCGCGGCTATCGAGGAAATCGATCTCCGCTCGAACGGCACGCATGCCGTAGAATGTCGGTTTCATTTTCGGCGTCAACAAGGATCTCCGTTGCTCGAACGCTACTTCCGCCTCCAGGAAAACCAGACTTCAGTTCGCAGCGAATTTCTGGGCGGGCTGACGACCTTCATCACCATGGCCTACATCGTGGTGGTGAATCCTCAGATCCTTTCAAAAGCCGGAATTCCGGTCGAGGGCGTCGTATTCGCCACCTGCATCTCGGCCGCGGTGGCAACGCTGGTCATGGGACTGTACGCGAACTACCCGATCGCGCTGGCTCCGGGCATGTCGCTGAACGCCTACTTCACCTACGTCGTCTGCCTGCAAATGCAGGTGCCCTGGCGAACGGCCCTGGGAGTGATTTTCTTTTCCGGCGTCGTCTTTCTGATTCTGACCGTGACTCGCGTGCGGGAGCAGATCGTGAACGGGATTCCCGACTGCCTGAAACATTCAACCGCCGGCGGCATCGGGATGTTTATCGCCTTTGTGGGGCTGCGCAACGCCAATCTGGTGGTAGCGAATCCGGCAACCCTGGTGAGCCTGGGCAGCTTTTCCAATCAGGAAGCGCAGATGGCGTCGATTGGGCTCGCGATCATGCTGATCCTGATGACGCGCAAGGTCCCTGGCGCGATCGTGATGGGAGTTCTGGGGACGACCCTGCTCGGCATTTTCCGCGGAATGGCCGCCTGGCCCGGCGCCGTGTTTTCGCTGCCGCATCCAGCGTCGACCTGGCTTCAGCTGGATATAAGGGGAGCTCTGCACTTGGGCTTACTCGAAATCATCTTTGTGTTTCTGTTTGTCGATTTGTTCGACAACGTCGGCACCCTCGTGGCAGTTTGCGAACAGGGCGGATTTGTGAAGGATGGCAGGATTCCGCGGGTGGGGCGGGCGCTTGTCGCTGACGCGGTGGGAACGATCTTTGGATCTCTGACCGGTACCTCGACCGTGACCAGCTACATCGAAAGCGCTGCCGGGGTGGCGGCTGGCGCCAGAACTGGACTGGCCAACATCTTTACCGCCGGCCTGTTCCTCATTGCGATGTTTTGTGCGCCGCTCGCGGCCGCCATTCCGGGTTATGCGACTGCTCCTGCGCTCATTTTGGTGGGGGCGCTGATGACCGGGTCGATCGGGCGGGTCCAGTGGAATGACTTTACCGAGGCGATTCCGGCATTTGTCACCTTGCTGGCGACGCCTTTGACGTTCAGCATTGCTACCGGGCTCAGTCTTGGGTTGATTTCCTATACTTTGGTCAAAGTTGCGGCCGGGCGCTTGCGCGAAGTCAGCCCGGTCATCTGGATTCTGACCGCGTTGTTCATTTTCCGCTACATTTACCTGGCGGCGGAGTAGAGGCGGGGACCAGACGTCCCCGCTCCGGCCGGCGAGGCGCTACGGTTTACCGTGTACGACTGTTTTGGCGGCTCCCATGTTGTCGTACTTGTCGTAGACTCTCACGACTACTACGTGTTCTGACTCCGCGTCTTTGCCGGCTTCCAGATTGACTTTGAAGTCGTAGTTCTGGACTTTCGAGTCCGACAGTTGACCGATCGGCTCGACATACTTCCAATCGGTGGCGTCGACCGAGAACTCGGCGCGCTTGATCGTCGAAAAGCCATCTTCGGCGCGGAAGCGCACGTGAATCTGTCCGTCTTCGATGGAGGCGGCGAGATTCTCGATGCGCGGCGGAGTGGTGTCGACTTCGAAGCGGCGGCTTTCACGGGATGCGGTGAGCGCCTCGCCGGGAGAATGCGAGGGCGCATCGGAAGCGACGACCTTGATGGTGTAGCCTCCATCGGGCAGAAGGCTGGCGTCGAAGGAGTACGCTTTGTCGGTAAGGTCGTCCTTCAAAAGCAGCCAGCGCGTGTCTCCATCGCCGCGGTAGTAGACCGAGTAGACAAGCTGGTCGTCGTTATCATCGTGAGCGCTCCACTTTACGCCGACGGCATCGCGGTCGTGTGTGCTCGGTATCGCAGCTTCGAAGTGAATCCCACCTATGCTGGTTGCGTCGCCGCCGAGGTTGACTCCCGCGGATTTTGAAACCGGCTGAT
>Ga0123356_10003648_pt1 | contig 16041 bp, 16 predicted proteins | sample TergutEmb28metaG_2_FD_92546 | JGI IMG/M metagenome (GOLD analysis project Ga0123356, IMG submission 92546) | Embiratermes neotenicus P3 segment gut microbial communities from Petit-Saut dam, French Guiana - Emb289 P3 | ecosystem: Host-associated > Arthropoda: Insects > Digestive system > Gut ... | reverse complement strand
TCGCCATCGGGAATGAAGCAAATATCCTGACTGTCTCTCTTATTTGCATTATCAAGCTTCGCTTCCTGCGCAATTTCCCGAACCTCAGCCTTTGTAAGTCCACCGAGCGGAAAGCAGACACGTGCAAGCTGCTCCTGATTGAGTGAATAAAGCACATAACTCTGGTCTTTAGTGAGGTCTTTACTTTTTTTTAAGAAATAACGCCCGGATGGAGCAAGAGAACCAACATGGTTCTGATAATGGCTCACTTGTGAGACTATGGAGCCGTCCCCCTGTCCCGCAGTGTTCTCAACTAACGCATAATGCCCTGTGACAATGCTGCCGATTCCAAGCTCAATCGCTTTATCAATAAACTTGCCGAATTTTAAATGTCTGTTGCAAACAACGCATGGATTTGGTGTGCGCCCCTCGCGATAGTCGTTAATAAATGAATTGATAACGAGCGTTGCAAAGTCTTGAGTGAAATCAAACTCATAAAACTTCATGCCAAGCTGCTCCGCAACCGTCTTTGCCTCTCGAACAGTTCTATCACTTCCGTCAAACACTCTCATGGTCGCACCTGCGCAACTAAAGCCGCTTCGCTGCATAAGCACCGCTGCAACAGTACTGTCAACCCCACCACTCATAGCAATGAGTACAGAGCCTGAGTCAGTTTTTAATTGATTGTTAATCGGACTGTCAAATATCATAATAAAATGTTTCCTGTTGTAACATATTATGTTCGGATTAGTTTCGCGGTTGCGTTTTTTAGCACTTGAATAAAGTACTCTATTTCTTCTTTTGTATTATAACGTGAGAAGCTTATGCGAAGTGCTCCGTCGATGACCTCGTCTGTAAAATCCATTGCTTCAAGGGTGCGGCTGCGAGCACCTTTTTTACAAGCCGCGCTCCTTGATACAAAGACACTCTCGCCATCAAGAAAGTTCATTAAAACTTCACTCTTATAGCCCGGCAATGATATTGGTAAAATATACGGAGAGCAAATATTATTTCCTCCAACGAGCAAAACAGCCTCCGGCACTTCATATTCAAGCAATCTGGAAACATATTCACGCAAGCTGTTAACAGCAGCAAAATTGTTGTCGCGTTCGAGCATTCCAAGACTTACAGCCTCACTAAAGCCAACAGCGGCAGGTAATGCTTCCGTACCGCCCCGATTGCCTTTTTCCTGACTTCCGCCAAGAATGAGGGGTGATGTTTTTATGCCTTTTTTAATATATAGAGCACCGACACCCTTTGGCCCGTGGAGCTTGTGTGAGCTGACGGAAATTAGGTCTGCTCCGAGCGAGTTAACAGTAAATGGAATTTTACATAGTCCCTGAACTGCATCTGTGTGTAAAATTGTGCTCAGCCCACGGCGTTTTATTTCGTTAACATAATCATTAACAGGATTTTTTACCCCTGTCTCATTATTGACAAACATGACCGAAGCGAATACAGTATCATTGCGCAATGCAGCAGAGAAAGCATCACCCGTAATAACTCCGGCTCTGTCAGGCATAAGATATGTTACTTCAAAGCCTTCATTTTCAAGCTTCTTAATCGGGTCAAGAATTGCCGAGTGTTCGATAGCAGATGTAATTATATGCTTGCCCTTATGCTTAAATGAGCCTGAGGTGCCAAGAACAGCAATATTATTTGCCTCAGTTCCGCCGGATGTAAACAATATAGAGTCAGGGCTTGCACCCATTGACATTGCTATTGTACTGCGAGCCGCTTCAAGCTCTGCTCGTGCCGTGCGCCCTTGCTCATGCATTGACGAGGGATTACCGTAATTCTCCCTCATTACACGAACCATAGCATCAACAGCCTCTGGTCTAACAATAGTTGTAGCAGCATTGTCAAAATAAACCTTCATAATCACCAGTATACCAAAACTGTCAAGAGGACCTGTCAGGGGGACGGTTCTATTGACAGGTTTAAGTTAAAGGAACAACAAATGAGATTTTGTACTCAAACACTTGGATGTAAAGTTAATCAGTATGAAACCGGAGCGATTGAGAGAATCTTGATTGAGCGAGGGCATGAGCTTGTTGCCCCTGGAGATGGCTGTGATGTGTGCATAGTCAATACTTGTGCGGTTACAGCAGAGGGTGACAGGAAATCGCGTGCAGCGATTCGCCGTATGAAGAGACTAGAACCAAGTGCCATGATTGCAGTATGCGGTTGCTACTCGGAGCTTGACCCCGCTACTGTGGAAAAGCTCGATGTTGATATACTTTATGGAGCTTCTGATAAAGGCAGTTTTATATCAAAAATTATCTCAACGAAAATAGATTTTGAAGAACTGCCGCCGGGCAACACTGCAAGTCGGACACGTGCGTACTTGAAAATTCAAGACGGGTGCAATAACTTTTGCACCTATTGCATAGTGCCGTACTTGCGCGGACGCTCGCGCTCGCTGCCGCTTGAGAAAGTGACAGAGTATGCAAAGCAACTGGGAGAGAAAGGATATAAAGAGATTGTGATAACAGGTATTGAAGTTTCTTCTTATTGTCATGAGGAGCCTGACAGGTTGCTTGCTGCTATTTGCGCTGTTCACGCGGCTGTGCCGAATGCAAGGTTGCGGCTTGGGTCGCTTCAGCCGTCAATTATGACAGGGGATTTTTGCAAAGAACTCAGTAAAATTCCAAATATTTGCAATCATTTTCATCTGTCGCTTCAAAGCGGTTGTGATAAGACTCTTAAAAGAATGGGGCGAAAATATACAACGGAGCAGGTGGCGGCTAACATGAAAGCCATCAGAAAGCATTTTCCCGGATGTGGAATAACAGCAGACCTGATAATAGGTTTTCCCGGCGAAACGGATGACGAGTTTGAGCAAACGCTGAGCTTTGTAGAAAAAGCAGAATTCTCTGATATGCACGTCTTCCCGTATTCAGCAAGACCGGGGACAAAAGCCGCGGAAATGGAAGGGCAAATTGAAAAGGAAATAAAAAGAGTCAGATCGCGCATGGTCACAGCAGTCGCAAAGGATAAAGCACTTGAATTTAAGAAAACATATCTTGAAAAAACCGTTGAGGTTCTATTTGAGCGGGATAAAAAAGGATTCAGCATTGGGCATACAACCAATTATCTGGAGGTTGCAGCAAAGCCGCAAGTTGAACGAAACACGATAAAAACCGTGAAAATAACAGCTTATGCAAACGGCGTTTTATACGGTGAAATAATTTAACAAAAAAATTATTCCATTCTAAATGAAACCTTGATATAATTTAATACAATAAAGATTATTATGAAGATACGTTTTGGGAGGGTAAATATGTCAACAGAAAGAATTTATAACTTTTCAGCAGGACCATCGATGCTGCCGCTTGCAGTACTTGAGGAAGCCGCCGCCGAGCTGACAAACTACCGTGGAACGGGAATGTCCGTTATGGAAATGAGTCATAGGGGAAAAGCATACCTCGCAATTTTCGAAGAAACAAAAGCAGACTTAAAAAAAGTCATGAACATACCCGACACACATGAGATTCTATTTATGGGTGGTGGGGCAACCATGCAATTTTCGGCGATTCCGCTTAACCTAATCGGCAAAACAGGAAAAGCTGATTACGCAGTCACAGGCAACTTCTCGACAGTTGCAATGAAAGAAGCAAAAAAATACGGTGAAATAAATATCGCGTGTTCATCGGAGGATAAAAACCACACATATATTCCGGAGCAGAAGGATATTAAAGTATCATCAGACGCTTCTTACTTCCACTATTGCTCGAACAACACCATCTATGGCACAGAGTGGCAATACATTCCTGAAACAAGCAATGTACCGATTGTTTGCGATATGTCGTCAAACATTTTGTCATATCCGCTTGATGTATCCAAGTTCGGCATTATTTACGGCGGAGTCCAAAAGAACATGGCACCTGCAGGAGCAGCAATTGTTATTATTAACAAAGACTTGGCAGGCAATGAGCATCCACTGACACCCAAGCTTCTCAGCTACAAAACAATGATAGAATCCGACTCAATGCAAAACACACCTCCGACATATACGATTTATATGCTCGGTCTTGTCCTCAAATGGCTTGAAAAACAAGGCGGCGTAGCAGCAATGGCAAAGCTCAAGGCTGAGAGGTCGAAGTTTATTTATGACGTACTCGACGATAGCAAAATGTTTATCGGCTGTGCCGAAAAGGAAGCTCGTTCAGATATGAACATCACATTCAGAACAGCAAGCGAAGAGCTTGACGATAAGTTTATCAAAGAAGCAAAAGCAGCCGGCTTTGATACACTCAAAGGTCACCGCGCAGTAGGCGGAATGCGTGCATCAATTTATAACGCAATGCCAATCGAAGGTACGCAAAAGCTTGCGGCGTTTATGCGTGAGTTCGAGACGAAAAACGGATAAAAAGTACTATATCATGAAAGGGAAGCATTAATATGTACAAAATAAACCTGTTAAATAACATTAAATCAAAAATGCTCGAAGCATTTGACGTTGAGAAATACGAGGTTGGTGTTGAGCTTGAAAACCATCAAGCGCTAATGCTCCGCAGCGCGAAAATTCACGATGCTGTGTTTGGTAATGACCTGCTGTGCATCGCAAGAGCGGGAGCAGGCTATAACAATATTCCGGTTGACCGCTGTGCAGATGAGGGGATTGTAGTTTTTAATACACCCGGAGCAAATGCAGGAGCAGTTAAAGAGCTTGTGCTCTGTGCACTGTTTCTTTCATCTCGCGATATAGTCGGCGGTATTGAATGGGTAAAAACTGTTGTTTCACAAGGTGATGAAATACCTGCGCTTGTTGAAAAGCAAAAAGCAGCTTACGTCGGTCCTGAAATTCTCGGCAAAACTCTTGGTGTAATAGGACTTGGTGCAATAGGAGCCAAAATCGCAAACGCAGCACTCGGTTTAGGAATGGAAGTAATCGGCTACGACCCGTATATATCGGTTGAAGGTGCATGGAATCTCTCGTCAAGCATCAAAAAAGCAGATGACCTCGAAACAATTTATGCAAAAAGCGACTATATTTCAGTTAATGTGCCATATATAGATGCAACAAAACAATTCATCAATAAAGAATCAATCGCCAAAATGAAACACGGTGTACGCATCATCAACGCAGCTCGTGCAGAACTCATTAACGATGACGATATGCTTGCTGCGCTCGAGTCAGGGCAAGTATCATGTTATGTGACAGATTTCCCGAACGCAAAAACAGCAGGAGCAAAAGGTGTAATTGCAATACCGCATCTTGGCGCTTCAACACCCGAAAGCGAAGATAATTGCGTGAAAATGGCAGCTGACCAAATCATCGAGTTTATCGAAAACGGGAATATAATTAACTCTGTCAACATTCCGAGTGCAGTTCTTCCGAGAACACAAGGCGACCCCCGTGTATGCATAATACATAAAAATGTACCGGATATGATTGCGAATATTACATCATCAATCTCCAAATTTGGCGTTAATATCGAAAATATGCTCAACGCAAGCACAAAAGGCAAAACTACGGCATACACAATCGTTGACATTGATAAACTCGCAGACGGCTTACAGGAGTCGGTGCAAGGTGTTGAAGGTGTTATTAAAGTAAGAATAATTAAGTAGTTTCGCGAAATAAAATCGGAGAAGTTACATGACTCGAAGAATGATGCTGATTATTAATCCGCACTCCGGCCGAGGGCTATCAAAAACAGCCCTCGGCACTATCGTTTCCAAGCTCTGTGACGAAAAACACAGTGTCACGGTGTACTTTTCTCACGAAAAGACACCCGAAGAGCTTGCCTACGAGAATGCAAAAAACTACGATTTAGCTGTTTGCGTAGGTGGAGACGGTACACTGAGCAGTGTCATTTCAGGGTTGTTAAATGCAGCAACACCAATTCCTGTCGGTTACATTCCTGCAGGTACGGCAAATGATGTGGCAAGCACGCTTGCACTATCACGAGACCCATCGGCAGCCGCACAGAAAATCATTGAAGGCTCTCCGAAACCAATTGATATAGGGAAGTTTCACGACAGGCATTTTACATATATTGCAGCATTTGGGGCATTTACGGGCGTTTCATATTCAACGCCTCAAAGTGCGAAGCGTGCATTGGGTCATTTGGCATATATTCTTGGAGGAATTGCAGACGTAGCAGCAATTAAACCGAGGTCTACAATCGTTGAATATGACGGCAAAACAATAAAGGGAGATTTTATCTTCGGAGCAGTTACCAACTCGACATCAATTGCAGGTTTTATAAAGCTCAACCCCGACCGTGTAGACCTTGGGGACGGTGAGTTTGAGCTAATTCTTGTAAAACAGCCGGTCGTCGTGGCTGATTTTCTCGATATAATGGCGAGTTTAACAGCACATACTTATGACGGAGACAATGTTCAAATGCTCCACGCTTCAAAAATCAAGCTAACGTTTGAGGAAGAAGTCGCATGGACAGTCGACGGTGAAGACGGCGGACTGCATAAAAAAGTTGAAATAGTAAACAATCACAAAGCAATAGAAATGGTGTTTTAAGGAATAATGGAAGACAGACAAAAATCAATGTTTGAAGTTTCAGAGCCGATTGGACCCTTGGCAAGCAGGCTTCGACCACGCGATTTGCCGGAGTTCATAGGTCAGAATCATTTGCTCAGTGAGGGTAAGGTTCTCAGGCAAATGATTGATAGGGATATGGTGTCCTCAATGATATTTTGGGGTCCGCCGGGTGTTGGCAAAACTACGCTTGCACGAATTATAGCAAGCAGAACGAAAGCAGAGTTCGTCAATTTCAGTGCTGTTACAAGCGGTATCAAGGAAATTAAAGAAGTGATGAATCAAGCTGACCGCATGAGTATAATGGGTGATAAGACCATTTTATTTGTTGATGAAATTCACCGCTTTAATAAAGCTCAGCAGGATGCGTTTTTACCTTTTGTTGAAAAAGGGAGTATTGTTCTCATCGGTGCGACAACTGAAAACCCGTCGTTTGAGGTGAACTCCGCACTTTTGTCACGCTGCCAGGTTTTTGTTTTAAATGCACTTACTCAAGAGGACTTGTTTAAGCTCCTCGGTAATGCTGTAAAAGATTCACGCGCCTTTGGAAGGTTATCGCCAACTTCGGGTGAAGTGGAAATAAAAATCACCGATGATATGTTAAATATTATCGCAAGCTTCGCAAACGGTGATGCTCGGATTGCCTTGAGCACACTTGAAATGGTCGTTTTAAACGGCGAGCCCGAAGAGCCTGACGCTTCGGGGAAGGTCGTAATTAACGTGACGATGGAAATGCTTGAGCAGTGCATCAGTAAGAAATCGTTAATGTACGACAAAAACGGTGAAGAGCATTATAATATTATTTCTGCTCTTCACAAGTCGATGCGCAACAGTGACGTTGACGCATCGATATATTGGCTTGCACGTATGCTGGAGGCAGGGGAGCCTCCGCTATACGTCGCAAGGCGAATAGTCCGCTTTGCCAGTGAAGACATTGGCATGGCGGACAGCCGCGCACTGCAAATTGCTGTGGCGGCATACCAGGCATGCCATTTCATCGGCATGCCCGAGTGCAGTGTCCATCTTACTCACGCCGTTACGTACATGGCACTGGCACCAAAATCCAACGCCCTCTACGTAGCCTACACCGAGGCGTCGGTCGATGCTCAGACAATGCTTGCTGAGCCTGTTCCGATGCAAATCCGCAATGCACCGACAAAGCTGATGAAGGATTTGGGCTACGGCAAAGACTACGTATACGCCCACAACAACAAAGACAAACTCAGCACAATGCAGTGCCTGCCCGATTCACTCCTTGACCGTAAATACTACAAACCCACCGACCAAGGTCAAGAATCCCGCGTCAAAGAACGCCTCGAACAAATAGAAAACTGGAAAGAGCAGTTTAAGAAATAAATCGACGGCAGCATAGACTCACAAGAAATACGAAGCTTAATAGATAAATACCTGCTGTAAAAATAGTAGTTGAATTATTCGAAAGTATTACGTATAATGATTATGGAGGTATTAGTTTATGCCAAATATTAAACCTGTATCAGAATTACGAAACTATGGCGAGGTATTGCGTGACGTTGAAGTTGGGTCTCCGGTTTTTTTAACAAAAAATGGTCATGGAAAATATGCAGTATTAGATATCGATGACTATAAAGTATGTGAAAAAATGATTGCTTGGAAAAAATTAAAGACTGAACTTAATGCCGGACGAGAATCAGGAGAGCAAGATGGATGGATTCCATCAGATGATGTAAGAAAGCGATTAAAGGAAAGATTCGATGGCTAATGTCGAATATTCAAATGCAGCAATAGTTGACTTGGAGCAAATAGGGGATTATATATCACAAGAGCTTCATAGCCCACAAGCGGCCTATAAAACAGTAACAGAAATCCAAGATTCTATTGATAATCTAAAGATGTTTCCACAAATGGGTGCAATGTTATCCTCTATAGTCGATATTAACACAGACTATAGATTTTTAGTTTGCGGAAATTATCTTGCCTTTTACCGCACAAACGAAAAGGAAGTATTTATTGACCGCATTATCTATGGAAAACGTGACTACATGGCGATACTTTTTAGTGCGATGTACTAATTTTACTCAGCTCTGCAGCTCTGACAAGTATCTCACAACACAGGAAATAAATCATGTCTGACAAATTCATTCCGCTAGCCAAGCAATCAAAGCAAAAACAAAAACAATACCACGCCTCAAAGCGTGGCACTTGGGGCGCAATAAACCCCGTCACCAGAAAACCTCCAAACCCAAAAGCGTATAAAAGGGTGAAAAGATGTCAGGGGGATACCCCCTGACTAGCCTTTCCTACTATCCTATCTCATCTAAGAGGCAAGCCCTCTTTTCTTATAAACTAATCCAAATGCGACAGCCAGGACCACAAAGTTTATTGCGATTATTCCCAAGCTGAGCAGATAGGGTTCTCCGTGATAAACCGCTGCGAGTCCGTAGGTCATTTGCTCAGCGAATACATATCTGAATACTTTATCGACAAAGAAGCTCTCTTGCGGTAAAAACATCGGTAAAAATACCAGAAGCATCATCACAGGTGCAACAACGGTTGAAGCCGCGGCTTGTGTTTTGCATAAGATGCCGATTATTGCCCCTACAACTGTAACCGGCAGGATTGCAACTGCACTCATTGCAAGAAACGGTGCGATTGGCAGGTATGCTCCAAGCCCCATTATAAAGAACAACAAAACATTTGAAAGGAATGTCAAAATCCCTGTAACTAAAACCTTGCTAATCAGGAAATCTGCTGCCGATACCGTTGAAGCAACCAGCACACTAAGCGTGTGTTTCTCTTTTTCTTCGGCAATCATTACGCATATAATATTTGCACCGTTTACAAGTATGTTCATCTTAATCAGAAAGTCGGCAAGCCCGATTATTGCTTCCTCGTCTTCCAAACCGATTGTGAACATTATCGCGATTACGGGCATAATAAGAAGACCCGATAAAATAAATACATTTTGAAATATTGTTTTCATGTCCTTTGAAAAAAGGGCTTCTATTTTTCTCATCGAAATCATTGCAGACCCCTCCCTGTAAGTTTTAAAAATATTGACTCAAGAGTAGGCTCCTGAGAGTGCATGGTCGCAATCTTGTCATCATTAATCAGCTCCGCGATTTTTGCACTGTTTTCGCGGTTTAACCCAAGCTCAATATTCTCGCCGGAGGTAAGCAGGATTTTAACCGACTTCTCTTTGTTATATTTTTGGCTAAGCTCATCGAGCGTACCCATGTCGATTATTTTCCCCTCGTTAAACAACGCAATACGGTCGCAAAGCTTTGAAGCCTCCGTCATATCATGCGTTGTCAGGAAAAAGGTAGTCCCACCCTCTTTCATTTCCATCATCAGCTTGTGTATTTCAACCGTTGTACTCGGGTCAAGCCCCGATGTCGGCTCATCAAGAAATAAAACCTTCGGATTATGCATTAATGCCCGTGCCAAAACCAACCTTTGTTTCATGCCGCGTGAGAATTTTTTCACAATCTTCTTTGCATCATCTTTTAACGCCACACGCTCAAGCATCTCGTTGATTTTCCTCTTGTCAACACCAAGTATTTTCGCAAAAACCAACAGATTATCATAAGCGTTCAGGGTTTCATACAAACCTGAATTATCGGAAACAATCCCGATTTGCCTGAAACTCTCATGATTGAGGGTCGTGGTGTCCTTTCCGAGCACCTCAGCCGTTCCCATTTCCTGCCTGAGCTGCCCCGTGAGCAGCTTGATAGTGGTTGTTTTACCCGCTCCGCTCGGACCCAAAAAGCCAATCAATTCTCCGCTTTCAATAGAAATCGAAACATCGTTGATAACCTTTTTGTCACCAAAGCTCTTGCGAATATTAGTCATTTTAATCGCAGTTCCCATATTATCCACCTTCCTTCCGAAAGATAATAACACACTTACCGACAGCATAGATTTTATTGAACAAACTGTCATGTGTAGCTACCGAGCGGCAACACATCTGCCGTTAATCCAAAATATTGACATTTTATCCCGACACACCCCCTGGCACAAAATTGTGATATAATCACAGTGAGGTGAGACGATTTGGATTTGATTATGCTTCTCAGTTTATCGTGCTATTGCATTATAATGTCTATGTGCGTAGAGAACATGGGTATTCTTCATATTGATTTTAAGAAGGAATTGAAGTACTTCGCCATATCTCTACCTATTATGTTTCTCACCGGTATGGCAATCGGCTACAGCGGGATTTTAAATGAGCTTTCGGTAGTAACATTCTATTTGATACTTTTTGCTTACGTGTTTATTATGTGTACTATCTTGCAAAAGAACATAATTAAAGGACTGGTAACTGGTGCTTTTACAACTCTTATGCTTTTTGGAATCGACGGAGTAACACACCTGTTTTATAGACTTATAAACTTAAGCGACACGTTTGATGCACTTGACATCGACCGTTATTGGATGATTGCTTTTTTTGTTTTCCTGTTGCTGCATATAGTAGTAGTTTTACTGCTCAGCCGTTTTTTGAAAAAGCGGATTGATATGAATATATTTAACAACAAAAGCCTATACTTCATCGCAGGAATTTCGGGTTTGATGATTATAATTTCATTTATAAACTTTATGGAGGATACATTTGAATCCATTGGCGATGTAATGTACGCACTCGTTTTTGTTTCGGTAATAATACTTTATGTAATAATTGTTATCAACGCATATAAAGAAAATTCAGTTAAAACGGAAAAAATGATAGCCGAAGCATCACAAAAATATATCAGCGACTTGGAGGAATCATACACCGTCCTGCGAACAATAAAACATGATTACGTAAACATCATGACATCGTTTAAGCTATATATAGAAAATGATGACATGGAAGGTCTTGCCGAATACTATAATAACGAGCTTTCGGAAATGAACAAAGATTTACTCAGCCAGGATAAGCTGCTCGGAAGCTTGCAAAACATTAAAATAAATGAGATAAAAAGTATACTGATATACAAATGCTCAATAGCGGCAGGGGTGCAAATAGAGCCGAATATCGAAGTCAGGGAAGTGGTAGATGAACTCGGCGTTTCTACGGCAATAGTTTGCCAGATACTCGGAATATTAATGGATAATGCGATTGAAGCTGTGGAAGAAATTGGCAATAAAGAGCTCAGCATTGCAATAATCAAAAATCCGAACTCAAAAGCCTTTGTAATAAAAAACACTTGGAACAAGCAAGAAATCGCGGTAGACAAACTCTTTGAGCTTGGTTTTTCAACAAAAGCAAAAGAGCGCGGAATAGGTCTGTACACCGTTCGCAATTATACCAATAAAATAAGCAACCTCTATCTTGAAACAGAGATTGATACGGACTATTTCACCCAAACACTAACCGTAAAGGATGCAAAATAATGCTCGATATTTATATCTGCGAAGATAATGAATCATGGCTTAAAACGTTAACAGAATATGTGACGAGTTATTGCGCAATAAACGAAATTGACGCAGACGTTGTTTTGTCAACCAATAACCCCGGAAAAGTGCTGGAGCATTGGAACGCAGCGAATCCAACGTTGTTTTTACTCGATATTGACCTCAAAGCAGAACTAAACGGGATAGAACTCGCCGGTAAAATAAGGGAGCACGGCAACAGCGGACAAAAAGCGTTTATTGTATTTATTACAACCCACTCGGAGATGACGTTGCTCACTTTTCAATACAAGGTCGAAGCACTGGACTTTATAATAAAAGACGACCCCGACAGCATTAAACGAAAAGTCGGAGAATGCATCGACACAGCGATTGGGCGCATTTACTCGCATAAGAACTTGAATATATTGAAAGTACCCGTTGACGATAAAATTATCATGGTTGATATGGATGAAATCGTGTTTATAGAAACCACCCATGTACGTCACAAGCTGCGCTTGCACACCGAAACGCGCGTCCTTGAGTTTAACGGCGAGCTAAAACAAGCGGAAGAAAAACTCGACGACCGTTTTATCCGCTGCCACAAGTCATACATCATTAATAAAAACAAAATCAAAGAACTCAACAAAAAACAAAACACAGTCACAATGACTAACGGCACAACCTGCCACATCTCCCGCCCCGGTATGAAGTTGTTGAAGTGAAAAGTCGAATAAAGGAGATATTCATTTGTGCCAGGGGGATGTGCCAGGGGGACGGTTCTCTCGGCACATTTTTTATTTAACGCTGTATTTATTATCACAAACATTGTAAAATACAGCAAAACTGAACAAACTTATAAAAAATGTTGCTCAGTTGCAATACAACTGCCGTTAATCCTAAATATTGACATTTTATCCAATTATCATTGAGGTGAGAGTATTAACGGTATATTGTCACAATGATGTGCCAAGAGAACCGTCCCCCTGTCTTGTATCCTGTTCTCACCCAGCCCTATGCAGTTCAAGCAACTCTGTGTTGCCGTAGTCGGGTAGAAGCAGGTTTGTGCCGCAAAATGACAGCAAGAAGTTAATTTTGCGCGAGTTAATATAGACATCGCGGTTAATTATTAATTCAATTTGCGTTTCTGAGAGCAAAAATATACCGGATTGGTAATCCGAAACAAAGTCTCCCGACTTTGTGGTTATGTATAGCATACTGTCGCGGTCGAACTCAAAGATGATTTCGGAGCCGTCTGATTGGCGGCCTTTCCACACGCCTATAAGCTGAGATATTGAGGGAGTGGTTGTTCTCTCATATTCTGCTGTAATGCCGTGCTGAGTCAAAAACATCTTCTGCTTGTCCTCGGATATGCTAAAAATCGGAGAAACCTCTGTTGGAAGTATACAAGTGGAACCTGTCTTATTAAATTCCAAGTGCAATCTGTCTGCTTGATAATCTGTTGAATAAACACCGCTATGCAACCTGTGCTGAATAAAATTGTATGTCGATGTAACGCTTAATTGCCCGTCCGGATAAAACGTAAATATCTCTGTTGCAGAATGCTCATTCGACCCTCGCTCTACGCGCGTTATCCAACTGCCGTTTAAGTCGTCAAGTTCGGTAGCAACCTGAGCAGTCATAAAGGTGATGCATAATGCAAAAGTCAAGATAAATGAGAGAATAGCCGCGAACACTTTGGTTTTATTAAAAACACCGACGCGCATGATTGTATTTATGCGCTTTTCCGCATTGGTGCATGACGCCATACCGATAAAGCGCTTATCAACCGCGAAGCCTGCAGAGCGCTCTAAAACTTCCAATAACGTATAGCTGTACTCGGCACAGCGTTGCGCTCCAATCACACTCACCGTATAAACATCGTTAGCGAGTTCAATATCCTCGCGTATATACTTTATCAGCAGCCTTAAAAACGGATTAAACCAATGCAGTGCCAAAATAAGCGGAATCAGAAAATTTACGGCTAAATCCTTGCGTTTGCAATGAGCAACTTCGTGCAAAAGAATGTGCAAGACACTTTGGTCATCCATATCAGTTACATACTCGGGCAAAACAATAATTGGCTTAAATAACCCAATTATCGCAGGAGAGTGGATATTACCCTCAATAGCAATCCTAATCTCTCTCGAAATGTCTAATTTCGTTTTGCATACATCAAGAATGTTCTCAATGCGTTCAGACTTACAAAGTTTTGTACCCTCTTGTATAAAGCGCTTCAATTTTATATAACGCAACAGATAGTAAAAAGCAACAACTCCAACTCCCGATATCCATAATACCGGAAGCGCAATATCAACAATGATATGTATTATATATAACTTGTTATGTGCTCTGCCTGTTTCTGTTTCGGCGAATGCTTCTGTTCTGATATCAAGTTCATTTACATAAATAGCAGCAGCGGTTGCGTAATCCTCGCGGAAAGACAATTGGCGGACAGGCTCGGCAATACTTGTTAGCGCAGTGCTGCTCTCGGGTCTGAGCGGAATCAAAAACGCTATAAGCACAAAAACCCATAGCAAGCGTTGCCATTTCGGAGAAATATACTTACTTAATACCGGGCGCAAAAGCAAAACAAACATACCGATAGCTGTTGCTGTAAGTGAAATGAATAGTAATTCCTTAAATATATATGCCAAGACGGAAACAATCATACTCATGCCCGAGCCCTCGCTGATATTGGTTAATGTCTATTCAAATAAATGACAATCCGTTAAGATGGATAAAAGCTCGTCTATTTGCTCACTGCTGACAGGGTTTCCCGAGAGGTTAAGGGTTTGCAAAGAAGATAGCCCGGATAAAGCGCTAATGTCGCTGATGTTGTTTTCTCTCAAGTCGAGATGATTAAGATTTGTCATGCCCTTCAGCGCTGTTATATCCTCAATTTGGTTCTCGTAAAGAATCAGATGTGTTAACTCGCTCATATTCTGTAAAGCGCTGATGTCCTTGATATTATTATTGCTGAGATTCAGCCAGTTAAGTTTTGCGAGGTTTTTTAGCGGCGAAATATCACGGATATTGTTGTTTCTAAGTGACAGAGATGAGAGAGAAGTCAGTTCACCAATTATACTGATGTCGTCAATTTCGTGATTATCTAAAGTGAGAACTAATAAATCATTCACCCGCGTAAGCGATTGAATGTCGTCTGATGTAAGACCTGCGTCCCTCACATCGATATGATAGCTGTTTTCGTTGTATTCAGTTCCACGAATAATTACACCCTCATCTTGCGGTTCGGACAAGGGCGGTTGCGAACATGATGCCGTTATCAGTGCGGTCAATAATAAAGACGGTAATAAAGACGCAAAAAACACTTTCATTTTCATGTTGTTAAATATACACTTGTATGCTCATTATGTCAAATATCAATATGCTCTTTGTCAATTTGTGCGATTAAACGGGTCAATTCCTCTTGTGTTATACTCTCTTCTTTGACAAAATTTAATAGAAAATCCTGTGGTGAGCCGTTAAACATTTTATCAATAAGTCTTCGCCTGTTTTTTGCTATATACTCCTGTTCCGATATAATGGGGAAATAAACATAATGTCTTTCGTTAATCCCTTCGCGTCTGATAGCTCCTTTTTGCACGAGTCTTGTCAGCAGAGTTTTTAAAGTGCCCGTGTTCCTATCCTCAGAGTTTTCGATAGCCGCGAAAATCATTGGAGAGGTAATTCCTTCGTTTTTCCAAAGCACCTTCATGATATCAAGCTCGGCATCGGTTATTTTGTCTCCGTAAGGCATATCGTCCCTCATTTCGCAGATGGATGAGCAGTTGTTGATAACAAAAAAACAGCGGTCTACTTAATTAAAATATACCGCAAATTCCCGACTTTGTCAAGATACAGTTGTATGTTCAGATTCTAGAATGCATGTAAAAATTCATTTGTCTGTTAACGATTCTAATAATAATTTCAAATCGTCATGCGAGATTTTTTCTTCTTTAATCAGGTTAGCAAGCATATCCTCTACAGAGCCGCTAAAAATCCTGTTTATCATCCACTTCCGGTTTTCGTTAATGTACTCTTCTTCCGAAATCGCAGGGCTGTAGATATAATGCCTTTCGTTGATTTTTCTGCGGTTTATGGCACCTTTTTTAACAAGTCTTAACAGTAATGTTCTTTTTGTTCCGATATGTGTACTCTTATCAGTACTCATTCCCGCAAATATATCGGGCGATGTGGATGGTCCG
>Ga0123356_10003646_pt1 | contig 16044 bp, 16 predicted proteins | sample TergutEmb28metaG_2_FD_92546 | JGI IMG/M metagenome (GOLD analysis project Ga0123356, IMG submission 92546) | Embiratermes neotenicus P3 segment gut microbial communities from Petit-Saut dam, French Guiana - Emb289 P3 | ecosystem: Host-associated > Arthropoda: Insects > Digestive system > Gut ... | reverse complement strand
CAGAGCACAAAGTGCACAGACCGTAAGAGTAACCAATGATGGCAACCAAGCAACGGGTGCACTTACGATAGCACTCAGCGGCACTAATGCTGCAAGCTTCACCTTGTCAAGAACAAGCCTAACAAGTATTGCTGTGGGAGGAAGTGCCACCTTTACCGTAGTACCAAGAACTGGCCTTGCAGCTGGAAGCTATGAGGCTTTGGTAACGGTTAGAGGTACGAACGGAATAAGTGAGTCCTTTACCGTGAGCTTTACAGTTAGGTAAGTATTGATGCATTGAAGAAGGTGTCAGGAGAAGATTAGACTGAGTGAGGACTCGCTGTGGACAGCTGAGGACGGGGCAAACTGTCTCATTTTACTGCGTAAAATGCAACAGCTTTCCCCCGTCCCCACTGTCCGTTGCGACTTTTGACACAGCCTGAGGCTCCCTTGACACCTTCGACAGTCTTGCTGCGTTGCGAGACTGTGCTAAGCGTCAGTCAAGCCAAATGAGGTCTGGCTGACGCTTACAGACTTTGTACGCAAAACACCAATCCCCAGGGCTCACATGCGCTATTATGAATGTAGAGGAGCAAAGCAAGGAGTTTTCTCTTTGCTTTGCTCATGTACTACGACTAATGGGAGGCACTATGAATGTATTGGTACTGGGAAGCGGCGGGCGTGAGCATGCCATTGTGTGTTCGTTGGCTGCATCGCCCTTGATAAAGCACATCTTTGTGGCACCTGGCAATGGGGGCAGTGCTCCAGGTGTTGTCAATATCGAGCTGGATATTATGGACGGCAGAGAAGTCGTGCAATGCGCCGATGAATACAATGTTGATTTTGTGGTTATTGGGCCAGAGGCACCCCTGGTGGCTGGCGTTGCAGATACGGTGCGGGCGGCAGGTATTGAATGCTTTGGCCCAAGCGCTGCCGGGGCGCTCATAGAGGGCTCAAAGGAGTTTTCTAAGGATTTGATGCGCAAGTATCAAATACCCACGGCAGAGTATGCTGTTTTTAAAGAGGAGGCAGCAGCCCTTGATTATCTGGAGCAGCATCCAGCACCCATAGTCATCAAGGCAGACGGCCTTGCAGCCGGCAAAGGGGTAACCGTTGCCATGACCAGCGAAGAGGCAATACAGGCCGTGAGAGAGTGCTTCTCAGGGCGCTTTGGTAAGGCTGGCTCCAAGGTGGTAATAGAGGAGTATATGACCGGCCCTGAGTGCTCGCTCATAGCCTTTGTTGACGGCAGGTATATGATTCCCATGGTTCCTGCCCAAGACCACAAACGTGCCTTGGAAGGAGATCTCGGCCCCAACACCGGGGGCATGGGCGTCTACTCACCCGTACCCATAGTGTCAGAATATGAATACCTTGAGATGGTGAGCCTCATGCAAAAGACCGTCTCTGCGCTCATCAGCGAGGGCATTGACTTTAGGGGCATTCTCTACGGTGGCTTCATGCTCACCCCAACGGGTCCTCGAGTCCTTGAGTTTAACGCCCGTTTTGGCGACCCAGAAACGCAGGTAGTCTTGCCTATGCTCAAGACCGACCTGGCAACTATCCTGTTGGCGTGCTCTAAAGGAGAGCTTGACGAGCTGGAGATTGAGTGGAGCGATAGCTGGGCAGTAAGCGTTGTATTAGCCAGTGCTGGATACCCCGAATCCTATGAAACAGGCAAGCTGATAACCGGTATAGAGGCAGCAGAAGCGCTTGAGCAGGTTACCGTCTTCCACGCAGGCACCAAGCAAGATTGTGAGGGCAAGGTATACACTAACGGTGGGCGAGCGCTTAACGTAACTGCCCTGGGCGATACTTTTGAGGCAGCCCGCCAACAAGCCTATAAGGCGGTGGATCTTATTGACTTTGAGGGCAAAACCTACCGCAAAGACATTGGAGCGCGCGCTCTTCGTGGTCGCGAAGCTTGGGAGGAATAGAAAATGCCATCAATACAGCAGCGCGTTGAGGAAGCCGTAGCTGCGGTGCGTAGCGGCTGGCTGGCAGCCGAGACGCTTGCAGCCGGTACACCACCAACTGAGACGCTTGCAGTCGATACGCCAGCAGCTGATACACAAGTAACGCCTGCTCCTGAGGCCATCTTAGTGACTGGCTCTGGCCTGGGTTCGATACTCAAATCAGTATCGCCGATAGTTTTTGAGATGAGCTATAACGATATTCCACATCTGCCTGCTTCTCGTATTGCAGGCCATACTGGCCGCCTGGTCATAGGTCATTATGGTAATGAACAAGGCACAAAGATCGTGGTACTAGACGGTCGAGTGCACGGCTACGAAGGGCACGACCCGCTCACACAGGTGCTGCCGCTGCTCATAGCAAACGAGCTCTGTGGTGGTGCACGTTTGGCTGTTCTTACTAATGCTGTAGGCGCTATTAACGAGCACTTCGCTGTAGGCGAGCTCATGCTCATAAAAGATCACATCAACTTTAGTGGACAGTCACTCGTAGAGCTTAACTCAGACTCCGATTTTGGTGGCACGAATCTGGATATGAGTTTTGTGTACACTCCCAAGTATCGTCAACTCCTCGTTGAGCGTTTTGCTCAAGGCATGGTGTTGCATGAGGGCACCTACCTTGGTGTTAAGGGTGCCATGTTTGAGACTCCGGCGGAGATACGTGCCTTTAGAACCTGGGGCGCAGACGTGGTTGGCATGTCAACCGTGCATGAAGCAACAGCTGCAAGCCGCTTGGGAATAGACCTCGTAGGCATCTCGGTTATAACCAATATGGCTGCCGGCATAGAAGCCAAGCAGCTTACCCACCAAGAAGTGCTCGATAACACTAAGGGCGCAGCCAGCCAGCTCGGTCAGCTCCTGCATGCTGTGTTTACTGCCCTTTAGAGGCAAGCGTGATACCAGAGAGAAGGTCCTGCAACATTCTGCTACGCAGAACGCGCAGGACGACAGGGGGTTTGCTACGCAGAACGCGCAGGACGACAGGGGGTTTGCTACGCAGAACGCGCGGACGACAGAAGTGTCAATAACAAGCGGACTTCAAAATCAAAATCACCGAGTTTTTCTGTTTTGTCACTCTCATAGTGGCAAGCAGCCTGTACAATGGTTTAATATACAAATTGCGGCATGACCGCTTTAATTGATGATAACAAGCGAAAGGAGAATCTTGATGAGCGAGGAACTTGATTTGCTTTTGCGAGAGGCCGATAAGAAGAAAGCCGAGCTTGCACAAAAAACGTTCGCTCCCGATGTTTATGATGCCTATCAGGAGCGATTTTTCTTTTCCGAGATGTACAACTCATTGGCGATAGAGGGCAACAGCCTCAGCCTTGAAGAGATCCAAGACATTCTCACTAATAATACCGTTATACCTGGAAAATCCCTCAACGACCATCTCGACTTGGTGGGCTATCGCGATGCGGTGGCGCAAGGACACGAGTACGTCAATCAAAACACACGTATTTCTGAGCATGAGATTCGCAAGCTGCACTACAAGCTGCTCATTGCGCATCAAACTATCAGTGGAGAGTATCGCAACTACAACATGATGATCCGTGGGCATCGACCCACTTCTTATGAAAAGATAGCCTACAAGATGGTACAGATTACCGAGAGAAGCTATGATCCTGTTGACGTGCATCCCATAGCTGCCATAGCCTTCTTCCATCTGCGCCTCGAAAAGATTCATCCCTTTGGAGACGGTAATGGGCGTGTGGGACGCATCATCATCAATACCATGCTCGCTCAAGAGGGCTATCCTCAGGTTATCTTTGAACTCAAGGATAAGGAGCGCTACTACAAGGCGCTGGAAGCCTATGATGGCTTGCAGGGTAACCCTCAAATAGAGCCCATGAAGATATTCTTGGCCGAGCTGGTCATTCGTCAGCTGGATGCATTGCTTGCGCTTGAGTAATCGTAGCACGAGCTCGTAAGCTGAGTGACACAACCATGAAGATCATTCTTTCTCCCGATACATTGCTGCGGCAAAAGTGCGAGCCTGTGAGCCCCGAAGAGCTCCCTCGCATTGCGCAGCTTGCCAAAAAAATGGCAAAGGCCATGTACCAGCACGAAGGATGCGGCCTGGCAGCCCCCCAGATTGGGGTGTCTAAGCAGGTCATCGTGCTAGATACCAACGTGCCCAAGGAGGGCGAGGAGCGTACGCATGACCCCTTGGTTATCATCAACCCATGCAACATCAAGCTAGGAGACGAGACAGAGCTCGACGAAGAGGGCTGCCTGTCGATTCCCGGCATTACGGTGAGCATACGACGCTCAACTTCCATAGAGCTTGAGGCCATGGATCTGGAGGGTAATACCATTGTGATAAGCGCTGAGGGTTTTGATGCGCGTGCTCTTCAGCATGAGCTGGATCACTTAGAGGGCACTACGATGTTTGAGCGCATTGATGTGGTAGCTCGATCTGCAAAGCTCAAGGAGTACGAACTGGCTCGGGCAGCAGGCGTCAAGCCTGGCGATACTTCGGTTGAGCAGAGAGGGCAGGGCGCATGAATATAGTCTTTATGGGAACCCCAACCATTGCGCTTCCTACTTTGAATGCGCTGGCAGAAAAGCACCAGCTTTCTGCCGTCTTTTCGCGTCCCGATGCCGTTTCGCATCGAGGAAGAGAAAAACTACCTTCTTTGGTTAAGGCGCGTGCCCTGGAGCTGGGCATTACCTGCTATACCCCTCGGAGTTTTTATGTAAGCCTTGATAATTGCAAGCCGCTCTTCAATAACGAGGGGCAACGCGTGGTGGATGCTGACATACTCTCTCACATTGAGCGCTCGGCGCCTGACCTTATCGTAGTGGTTGCCTATGGCATGATCTTACCTGCTGCCGTGTTGGAGATTCCCAAGCATGGCTGTATCAATATACACGCTTCATTGCTGCCCCAGTGGCGCGGTGCTGCCCCGATTCAACGAGCCTTACTTGCAGGCCAAGACGAGGTGGGCATCTCCATTATGCGCATGGAAACCGACCTGGACACCGGCCCCTATTGTCTCCAGGCAAAAACCTCTGCAAAAGGCAAAAACTATCAGCAGCTGATAGTTGAAATGGGAGCCATGGGAGCCGAGCTTTTGGTACCCAATCTTGAGGCCATTGTGGCGGGCGAGATTGAGTGGGTCAAACAAGATGGGAGCCTTGCAACCCATGCCGATAAAGTGCTCAAAGGCAGTATTGACCTCGACAACAGTCTTACCGTGCAAGAAAATCATAATCGAGTGAGAGCAAGCTCGCATCACGCACGTTGTAGAACAACGGTTTTTGACAAGTCTATCATGGTGCTTATGGCGCGCCCCGCCGAAGAGCTTAACGATAAGAGTCTTTACTATAAGTGTCTAGACGGCTGGCTTGAGATAACCCAACTCAAACCAGACGGCGGTAAAGAGATGACCGGAACAGCCTTTGTGGCGGGAAGACGGTAGGAAGCAAGATTGCGGCTCGGAGGCCGCAATGACGCATGATGAAATGATTGCGGCTCGGAGGCCGCAATGACGGATGATGAAAAGATTGCGGCTCGGAGGCCGCAATGACGGATGATGAAATGATTGCGGCTCAAAGCCCGCAATGACAACAAATAGTTGAAAGGCCTGCAGATGGAGCTTACTAATCTTCGTACCACCGACCCGGTTGTTGCCAGTCTTATTACGGGCGAGCTGGATCGCCAGCGCAACTGCATCGAACTCATAGCCTCAGAAAACTTTATTTCAAAGAGTGTGATGGAGGCTATGGGAAGCGTGCTCTCAAACAAGTACGCTGAGGGGCTCCCCGACAAACGTTACTATGGCGGCTGTCACGTGGTAGACGATGTGGAGAAGCTGGCCATCGAGAGGATTTGCGAGCTCTTTGGCTGCAACTACGCCAATGTGCAGGCGCACAGCGGTGTCAACGCCAATATTGCCGCCTATCTCTCCTGCGTACAACCGGGCGACACCGTGCTGGGCATGAGCCTGGCGCACGGAGGACACCTCTCTCATGGGAGTCCGGTCAATTTTTCGGGCATTCTCTATAACATGGTTTCTTACGGACTCGACCCAGATACCGAGATCATCAACATGGATGAGGTGGAGCGCATAGCCATAGAAACGCAGCCCAAGATGATCATTGTAGGTGCGAGCGCATATCCGCGCATACTTGACTTTGAGCGCTTTGGCAGTATTGCGCAAAAGGTGGGCGCCTATCTCTTAGCAGACATTGCCCACATCAGTGGTCTAATAGCCGCGGGCGTGCATCCCAGCGCATTTCCGTATGCAGACATCTGCACCTCAACAACGCACAAGACTCTGCGGGGTCCGCGTGGTGGCTTTTTGCTCGCTAATGATGCAGAGATTGCCGCCAAGGTTAACAAGGCCATATTTCCTGGTACGCAGGGTGGACCACTCATGCACGTCATCGCCGCCAAGGCGGTGGCCTTTGCCGAGGCGCTTCTTCCAGAGTTTAAGATCTATGCTGCCCAAATCGTTAAGAACGCCAAGGCCATGGGCGAGGGTCTGATTGAAGGCGGACTACGCCTCGTAAGCGGTGGTACCGATAACCACCTGTGCCTGGTAGACCTGAGTGCGGCAGGCATAACGGGCAAGGACGCCGAAGAGCTTCTTGAAAGCCTAGGCATTACAGCCAATAAAAATGCTATACCATTTGACAAATTGCCTCCCTCGGTGACCTCGGGCATTCGCGTTGGTACGCCTGCCATGACCACTCGTGGCTTTGACGAAGAGGAATCCAAGTTGATAGGAAGCCTCATTGCCAAGGTAATCTTCAATCGCGATGACGCCACCGCCAAGCAAGAGGTAGAAAGCACCGTGCAAGAACTCATAGCCGCCCACCCACTTTACCCCCAGCTATAGGCAGGCGGCAGCCATGAGCCTGATATTACCAATGCTGGTGGACTGCAGATGCTTTTTTCAGTTGACCCATCTTGCTCTTTTTGCAGTAGTGTCGCAAGAGTCGCTGTTAGCTAGCTTTGCTCAAATAGTTTAGCGAAAAGTGAGCATGAGGTTATATAATGATGGATCAATTCTCAGCGCAAGATTATCTAGAGGGTTATCATTTGAATCGGTCATCTCACCTTGCATAACGCCAAATGCTATTGCTCCAGATGAGCCCGCGCCTTGTCGCCAAAGCGGGCTGCCGCTCTGGCCACTGGTCATGGGTAGTTCGTGAAACATAACATACGTGCTAGAGTGCCCAATGCTTCCACTACACTCGTACATTGTAAATCCATCACCAATGCCCTGAGGAGCATCGACCGCATCGTATGCCCAAGGATATCCATCCGAAATCACAAACAGATTTATATATGATAGCGTGCTAGAGTAGTAGCCAAAACCCATATAACCATGGTGTGTGCCCAAATTTTCCTCAAATTCCAGCACCGCAAAATCAGTACTGGGCTAAAGAGTCAGGGGGTAGTATGACGATACGTTTACATGCTCAGCGGTATAAACCGGCGTTATCGGAATACCAATGATATCCTCTTGATACGCCGGGTAGAATGTTACAGTTGTAGCGTACACTTGATTCTCGCTGTCGTAAACTGCATGAGCATTCGTCATAACTGCATTTTTAGCAAATAGAAAGCCAGTTCCATTACGTGTAAATGAGACCAGGTTATCCTCCTCGTCATAGTGGAGGAATAGAGATGACACAATACCGATGCTCTCGTAAGGGCTCTCGGTAAGCAGGCTGCTAGGAACGGGAAACCTGGTGTCATTGCCAAAAACAAATCTGCCTTGGGCTGTCGGGCTAGAGGCAGGCGCGCATACCATGCCGCCAATCGACCGTTCTTGACTATCTGACAACCTAGTAGCTACCGTGTAGTGCTCCGCCTCTCCTGTTTCTAGATTGATTCTTGTATAATCCCCCCGCGCAGAAATTTCTTCCTGCTTCTCCTGTTGAATGCCAACCTGTTGCTCTGATAAAATAACTTCACCTCTGGCAATTGAGGCTGAAAACAAAAAGACCAATAAAATAGTGATGAATATAGAAACAAGTTTGCTGGATACGCCCTTAACGCTTTTCTGCATGCCCGCCCCTCTCATAAAGCGATTATAAAGTGTATGGAATTTGCTATAGAAAAGTATAATATATCTTTTACTCTATGACAATCACAAATGGGCATATTTACATCCTATTTACATCGACATCCTCCTGGCACATGATCATGGCTAAGGTTATGTCCGCTCCCCGGTGTTGCGCTAAGTGTAAGAGCAATAATGGGTGGACTGCTAGCTTTGTCGTGCGAATCACGATCCAATAAAAGTAGGCACGAAGCCGCTCGCACGAGCAAGCATGCGGCACTCTACATAGGATGGTAAAGCCAAGGTGTAGCTAGCTAGCGCTCCCTAAGGACTATTAGTAATGTGTCGCTGTGTATGGGAGGTACAGAGAGGGTAGAAAGTCTGGCAATAAACTGTATACGCTTGCCTTTGATGGTACTTAGATCGATATCAAGAGTTTCCTTGTCAGCATTGACAACTCGTACGTCAAGTGGGGCTATCAGGTGTAACGTTTTTCCAGCAGTTTCATCGAGTGAAAGGTTGGGGTGCAAGGGACCTTTAGCCAAAATGAAGAAGTAGCCGGTTTGGCCCTTACTGGCTGATACAACATAATAGATAGGCCTGTTATCAATAGCTCTTTGAGTCCATTTTGATTCTGAGTATTGTAGGATAATTGGCACTGAGATGAGCGTTATAAGCGCAACTGCAACTGCAGCTTAAGCAAACAAACACCTTTTTGAAAGCAGCTTCGGCTTCTTCTTTTTAATCATCAAGTCAATATACCAGAAATGCTTAATCGATTGCTAAAGACGCAGTCCTAGCTTAACCATACCGAATCTGCCCGCTCATTGACCTACGCTCATTTATCTGCCAAAGAGTAGGGGTGTCCTTGCCGAGCTACCAGCGATTATTTGATATAGTGTTAAGGGTTGCACAGTTGTCAAAAGGAGATGAATACTTGAACACCATTATTGCCGTTATTGCTGGAGTCATTGGAGGGCTTTTAGGGGCTGTGCCTTTTTATGCCGCTCGTAAAAAAGCCAAGGCAAAGCTTAAAACTGATGGTGTAGGTGGCATCATGATTGGCCTGGTGGCCACCGTTGTTTCGTTCTTGATTATGGTAGTAGAGCTTGTAATATGCTCCTTAGTTGCAAGAGACTACCTCCTACCGTTTGCTATCAGTGTCATTGTGGTTTTCATACTTGCAATGGCTGTGTATACTGCTATACTCATGCGAAAGTGAAGCAAAGGTGAGTCGTGAGCAACGTGAGCCCCAAACTCGCAAGGAAGGATAGCTTGTATGGTTTATATGGATCCGATTGATCCTTTTGACGGTTTTTCAGCAGAGATAAATCATCTAATGGCTAAGCTGGCCGGCCAAGACTTCTGGGGCCCGTTTACCACCTTTACCCCTTTTATCATTCTCATACTCCTGCTCGTGCTGGTTGTGGTGTTTGTTGCCAAAAAACAGCTGAGCCTGGTTCCAAAGAATCGTTTTGTGGGTGTCATAGAGTTCTTTGTTGACTTTACCAGAAACGAGATTGGCTTTAATGTGCTTGGTGCTGCTGCCAAAAAGCACGTGCCCTTCTTGCTTACCTTATTTATCTTCATACTCTTTTCCAACCTTATTGGTATTATCCCTGGCTCTACCGCCGCAACGGGCACCATGGGCTCCACATTGGCGCTTACGGTCATATCCTTTGTGTACTTTACCTACTACGGCATCAAGCATCATGGCCTGGGGCGCTACATTCTTTCCTACATGCCCCACGGGGTCAAGCCGGCGCCGCTGGCGCTCTTTGTAGGCTTGCTGGAATTTGTCTCCATGATACTGCGCCTGCTGACGCTTTCGGTTCGTCTCTTTGCCAACATGTTTGCAGGGCATATGCTCTTGGGCGTCCTTGCCATTCTCACTACCTTGTTTATTACGCCAATGTTTAGCGCCTTTACTGCCGAGACTGCCGGTCTTGGCGGTGTAGGAGTACTTTGGCTTGTGCTACTCACTGTAATGTATGCCATGGAGATATTCATTGCGCTGTTGCAGGCCTATGTATTTACCCTGCTCTCCAGTGTATATGTCATGTTGGCTACGACAGACCACTAGCAATAAAACGAGAACGTGGAGTGGGCGGCCAGAAGTAAGGAAAGACTGCGGCAAGGAAGCCAAAACGAAACAGGTAATAATCCGGAAGTCCGGTTGACTATAAGTAGAATAAGCCGAGAAATCTCGGCAGAAAGTAAGGAGGAATAGTGGAAGCAGCAGTTGAGACAGTTATGTCCTTAAGCGGCATGGGTTTAGGTGTCATCGGTTTTGGCCTGGCAGCCATAGGTGGCGGTGTAGGCGTAGGCCTGGCTGCTAATGGTGCCGCACAGGCAATTGCTCGCCAGCCAGAGATGTATGGAAGAATCTTTACCATATTCATCATGGGTGCAGCCATGGCAGAAGCATTAGCCTTGCTTGGGTTCGTACTCGCCTTTATTGCATAGAGCCTGGTGCTCTATTGATGCAATGTGTGAGGCACTACAACCCGCCTTTGTGCAACTCGTGTACCTTGGCGAGGTTTTGAGCCTCAGACACTCAAGCGGTGATGTACTGGTGTCTACCAGGCAATGGATATCGATTACACAGCTTACCGGAGGTAAGTAGATGAAACAAAGAATTAAAACTGTGGCAAAGATGAGCGTGCTGTTGACAACAGCAATGTTGGCCATGCCAGCAATGGCCTTTGCTGCCGAAGACGGCGATGCCAAGCTGGGCATTGAGCTGCTCTTTCCGCCCTTGGGTGAGTTCATACCCATGCTCATTGGCTTTATTATCCTTTGGATAATTTTGGCTAAGCTGGCGTGGCCTCACTTTATTGGCATGATTGACAAACGTGCAGAAAAGATCAAGGACTCTCTTGAGAAGGCCGAGTTTGCCAAGCAAGAGGCCGAGCGTTTGTTAGAGGAGTACAAGGTAGAGATTTCTGGGGCAAAAAAAGAGGCCGCAGATATTATCGCCAACGCCAAGCAGCAGGCAGAGCACGTCAAGGCAGAGATTACTGCCAGTGCACAAACTGAGGCCGAGAGTATCATATCCAAGGCTCGCCGTGCCATCGAAACCGAGAAGAAGACTGCCATTGCCGAGTTGCAGGCATCTGCAGCCGATATGACTATTATGGTTACCAAAAAGGTCATAGGCACCGATCTCTCAACCGCTGAGCACAAGAGCATTATTGAGCGCTATATAGCCGAGGCAGGAAGTTTTAATGAAAACTAATTCTGCAAATAACCGTGCAAAAGCAACGGTGTACGCCGAGGTGTTGCTGGCTGCGGCAAGAGTAAAGAACAATGTCTTTGCAGTTGCCAATGAGTTTGATCTGCTTACAAAGACTGTGCGCGGATCCATTGAGCTACGCAAGACCTTGGTAGACAAGACCGTGCCTGCAACGGCAAAGCGGGCAATTATTACCGAGATATTTGCTGGCTATGCCAGCGAGTTGCTCGAGACCTTTATTGTGATGGTAGACCGTGGCGACCTTGCGGTTTTGCCTCGCGCCAATGAGCTGTATACCACCTTGGCCGAAAAGGCCCTGGGAGCAGCTTTTGTAGACGTTACGACGGTGGTACCCCTAGATGAAGCCTTGCGTGAGCAGATTATTAGTAAGTATTCTGCTGAGTTGGGCTGCGGAGTCATGCTGCGCGAGCACGTTGATTCCGACCTCATCGGCGGCATCATTCTTTCGACCCACGGCAAGCGCATAGACGCGAGCGTATCTTCTCAGCTAGAGAGGGCTCGCCACGTGCTTTCCAAGACTTTTTAGTAAGCAGTAGGTAGTAGGACTTGTTTGGAACGGCGAGCAGACTCGCCAAGAGATATGTTGAGCAAGTGGCAACTTGCTCTGAGCGGAGGTTACTATGGCGGAGATAACCGCTAGCAGCATCGATGCAGTGCTGCGTAGACAGCTTGACGCCATCAACACCAGCGTCGAATCGCGCGAAGTTGGTACAGTTAGCCAGATTGGCGATGGTATTGCGCGCATCGACGGACTTAAGGGTGCCATGGCCGGCGAACTCCTTGAGTTTGTTGGCGAAAACAACAAGCTGGTATACGGCTTGGCACAAAATCTTGAAGAAGACGAAGTAGGCGCTGTACTTTTGGGCGATCTTACCGCAATTAAGGAAAATGACCAGGTACGCACTACTGGTCGCATTGTAGAGGTGCCCAGTGGCAAGAACTTCCTTGGACGCGTGGTCAACCCTCTTGGTGAGCCTATTGACGGCAAGGGTGCCATCGAAGCCGAAGGCTACCGTCCCGTGGAGTTTCGTGCTCCGGGCGTAGTTGAGCGCAGAGGCGTACATGAGCCCGTGCAAACGGGTCTGCTTGCCATTGACTCGATGATTCCCATTGGTCGTGGACAACGTGAGCTCATCATTGGCGACAGGCAAACGGGTAAGACCGCAATTGCCATTGATACCATCATCAACTCCAAGGGCAAGGATCTCATCTGCATCTATGTGGCCATTGGTCAAAAGGCTTCAACGGTTGCAAGCGTGGTGGAAACTCTCGAGCGCTTTGGTGCCATGGAATACACCATCATTGTGAGCGCCACAGCCTCTGACAGCGCACCACTGCAATACATTGCACCTATGGCTGGTGTGGCCATGGGCGAGCATTTCATTTATAACGGCATTAATGGAGGACCTGCCAGTGAGGAGAATCCCGGCCGCCATGTTCTCTGTGTATATGACGACCTTTCGAAACAGGCAGTTGCCTATCGTCAGATGAGCCTGACGCTTCGTCGTCCTCCCGGCAGAGAGGCCTATCCGGGCGATGTGTTCTATCTGCATAGCCGCCTCCTCGAGCGTGCTGTCAAGCTCTCCGATGCCAATGGTGGCGGATCTATTACCGCACTGCCGGTCATCGAGACGCAGGCCGGCGATGTATCTGCCTATATTCCCACCAACGTCATCTCCATTACCGATGGTCAGATATTCCTGCAAAGCGACCTCTTCTTCCAGGGTCAGCGCCCTGCAGTCAACGTGGGTATTTCGGTATCGCGCGTAGGCGGCGACGCACAAATCAAAGCTATGAAGCAAGTTGCTGGATCGCTGCGTCTCGACTTGGCGGCCTACCGCGAGCTGCAGGCATTTGCCCAGTTTGGCTCTGACCTCGACAAAGCCACGCAATCTCAGCTTAACCGTGGTGCACGCATGACCGAGCTGCTCAAGCAGGCACGCTACGTACCTATGCCGGTAGAGGAGCAGGTTGTTTCGATCTTTGCAGGCAACGAGGGCTTCTTAGATGACATACCCACCACTACGGTATTGCGTTTTAGAGAAGAGCTACTACAGTATATGCGCGCTTCGCAAGCTGCGGTGCTCAAGGCCATCAGTGATGAGAAGAAGATTTCTGACGAGCTCAAAGAGCAGCTCAAGGCGGCCATTGCCAGCTTTAAAGAAATGTTTTCGGTTGACGAGTAGGGTTTTCTGAGTATGCCTAACTTAAAGGACATCAAAAAACGTATTAATTCGGTTGAGAGTATCAAGCAGATCACTCGCACCATGGAGATGGTGGCAACGGCCAAGATTCGTAGAGCTACCGACCGAATCATAGCAGCCACTCCATACGCCACGGCTATGCTTGAGGTGCTGGAGGAGGTTTCGGCCAGGGCGCAAAATGCCGACTCGCCGCTGCTTCGCATCCATCCCGAGGTCAAGCGCGTCGTGGTGATTTGCGTAGTGTCGGATCGAGGCTTGGCCGGCGGTTTTAACTACAGCGTGCTGCGTGCTGCAGATCGCTATATCCAAAACATGAAAGAAGAGGGCATCACCTGCGATGTTGTAGTGTGCGGCAAGAAGGGGCTTCCCTACTTTAAGTATCGCAATATTGCGGTATCGCTCTCATTTCGTGATCAAAGCGCCAATCCCAAGTTCGTACAGGCTCGTGAGATTGCCAGCTACATAGTAGAGGCGTACACCTCAGAGCAGGCTAATCGAGCGGTAATCTTTTACAACCACACAAAGAACGTAGCTGAGCAAGTCACTACCACCGAGCAGATATTGCCGGTTGACAGCTACACTTTTAAGGATTTGAGCGCCGAAGACGAAGATGCTGTCTACACTGACGAGAGCGCCAAGGCCGCTGCTGCTTCGCAGAAGAGGGCCTTTGATCAGGCGCGAGAAGTGGTAAAAGAGGCAAGCCTGGGAGACGACAAGCTTCGGGGAGACTTTGACTACGAGCCTTCGGCTTCTACGGTACTTGAATCGCTGGTGCCTTCGTATGTGGAAACCCGCATCTACCACGCACTGCTTGACAGTGCCGCAGGTGAGCAGGGAGCCAGACGTAAGGCGATGAAGAACGCCACCGACAATGCAAGCGACATATTAATAACACTCAAGCGTGTGTTTAACCGTGTAAGACAAGGTGCCATCACCACCGAGATCACCGAGATTGTCGGTGGGGCAGCTGCACTAGAGGATTAGAGAATCAAGAGTAAAGGATTTAGAGGAGTCATTCATGGCAACAGATAAAAACATTGGTACGATAGTCAGAGTTGTAGGTCCAGTCGTTGACGTGGAGTTTGCCGAAGACGCAATACCTGCTATCTACAATGCGCTCACGGTACAGTCAGAGACACCCATCGGTTCAATCGACGTGGTGCTTGAGGTAGAGATGCATCTGCCAGGCAACCAGGTTCGCACCGTGGCCATGTCTTCAACCGACGGCCTGCAGCGCGGCATACCGGTGGTTGACACCGGCAACCCCATCATGATGCCCGTAGGCAACAGCACACTCGGCCGTATCTGGAATGTCACAGGTGGCCTGATAGACGGTGGCGAGATGCCCGAGGTAGATGAATACTACCCCATTCATCGTAAGGCTCCTGAGTTTTCCGAGCTCACCACTACCACCGAGATTTTTGAAACCGGCATCAAGGTTATCGACTTACTTGAGCCTTATATCAAGGGCGGCAAGACCGGCCTCTTTGGCGGCGCTGGCGTAGGCAAGACCGTTATCATCATGGAGCTCATCAACAATCTCGCCCAGGCACACGGAGGCACCTCGGTGTTTGCTGGAGTAGGGGAGCGCACCCGTGAGGGCACCGACCTTTACAATGAGATGACCGAAAGTGGTGTTATCAAAAAGACCTGTCTGGTATACGGGCAGATGAACGAGCCTCCCGGAGCGCGCCTGCGCGTAGGTCTTTCGGGTCTTACCGCTGCTGAATACTTCCGCGATCAGGGGCAAGACGTACTTTTCTTCATTGACAATATCTTCCGCTTTACCCAGGCAGGCTCTGAGGTTTCGGCTCTACTGGGACGCATGCCTTCTGCCGTAGGTTATCAGCCCACACTCTCCACCGAGATGGGCGACTTACAAGAGCGCATTACCTCAACTACTACGGGCTCCATCACTTCGGTCCAGGCCATCTACGTACCTGCTGACGACCTCACAGACCCTGCGCCGGCTACGGCCTTTACCCACCTTGATGCCACTACCGTACTCAGTCGCTCGATTGCCGAGCTGGGTATCTACCCGGCCGTGGATCCGCTCGCTTCTACCTCACGCGCACTCTCTGCTGAGGTTTTGGGCGAGGAGCATTATCGTGTAGCGGTTACCGTACAGGAGACCCTACAGACTTACTCCGACCTGCAAGACATCATTGCCATTCTCGGTATGGATGAGCTCTCAGAAGAGCAGAAGGTTATAGTAAACCGAGCTCGTAAGATTCAGCAATTCCTCGGACAACCCTTCCATGTGGCAGAGGTCTTTACCGGCAATCCTGGCAAGTACGTTAAGCTTGAGGATACTGTACGCTCCTTTGCCGCCATTATTGACGGCAAGTGCGATGACATCCCCGAGCAGGCATTCCGCTACAAGGGTGCCATCGAAGAAGTCTACGAAGCCGCCGAAGCTCTCAAGGCACAAGAGTAAGTTTGCAGCTAAGCTGTAGGAATAAAGAGCAAAAGGGTTTCTGTGGGCGTTTTGCCGCTTTCAGGAAGCCGTAAGAGGAAAGAGGGTTTCTGCAAGCGAGTAGATTGCCTTGAAAACAGGGGCGAAGCCGATAGGAGTGTATACCTGATACATGACTGAGGCTGAGCAGCTGTTT
>Ga0123356_10003645_pt1 | contig 16047 bp, 14 predicted proteins | sample TergutEmb28metaG_2_FD_92546 | JGI IMG/M metagenome (GOLD analysis project Ga0123356, IMG submission 92546) | Embiratermes neotenicus P3 segment gut microbial communities from Petit-Saut dam, French Guiana - Emb289 P3 | ecosystem: Host-associated > Arthropoda: Insects > Digestive system > Gut ... | reverse complement strand
ATGAGGTGATCGTCTATACCGCGCACTGGGATCACCTGGGTACCGACAAGTCGCTCACGGGCCACCAGATCTACAACGGCGCCATCGACAACGGCACCGGTGTAGCCGCGCTGCTGGAGATCGCCGGCAAGTTCGCCGGGCAGACGCCGGAGCGCTCGGTGCTGTTCATCGCGGTGACGCTGGAAGAATCGGGCCTGATGGGCTCGGCCTGGTACGTGGCCCACCCCGTGTTCCCGCTGGACCATACCGTGGCCGATATCAACATCGACGCGCTGGCGATCATCGGGCCCACGCATGACATGACGCTCGCCGGATCCGGCTATTCGGAGCTGGATGCTTACCTGGCCAGGGCGCTTGCCGCGCAAGGCCGGCACCTGTCGCCGGATCAGCATCCCGAAGCGGGAAACTACTTCCGCTCCGATCACTTCAATTTCGCCAAGGCTGGCGTGCCGGCGCTGTATCCCGGGACGGGCAGCGACCTGGTCGAGGGCGGCATCGCTGCGGGCCAGGCGGCACTCACCGACTACGGCGAGCATCGCTACCACCAGGTCACCGACACCTACGACCCGGACTGGGACTTTCGCGGCGTCATCCAGGATGTCGAGGCGCTGTATCAGATGGGGGCAGCGCTGGCGAACGAGACTACGTTTCCCGCGTGGACCAGGGACGGTCCGTTCCGTGCCAAACGGCAGGCCATGATGGACGCCAGGCACTGAGTGCTGCGCCGGTTCGCAAAGCGCCCAGCCGCCACCGATGATGCGCGCCTGCCGGGTCGTGCAGGTGGCGCCGGCAAGATAGACGGCGAGGTCGGTCGGCGGCCGCCCGCGGGCTGTTGTTGCAGGGGCGCGGGACGGCGGCGGCTGGCTGCTTCAACCGTGCGTGTAGGGACGGTGCAGCGGCACGTCACGGTTGAGTTCGACCCCAAAACCAGGGCGATCCGCAAGCTTCAGGCGCCCATTCACCGGTACGGGCTCCCCGACCAGCTGTGGATGGAACATCGGCTGCACCTGTTCGGCGGTGGGATGCATCATCAGGAATTCCGCGAATGGACTGTTTGGGCGGGTAATGACGAAATGATAGCTGTAGACACTCGAGCCGTGGGGAATCGTGAGCACGCCGTGAGCGTCCGCGAGATTGGCGATCTTGATGAGTTCGGTGAGTCCGCCGCACCATCCCACGTCCGGCTGGATGATGTCGCAGCAACCCATTTCGAGGAGCAGGCGAAACCCCCAGCGGGTCGCTTCATGCTCCCCGGTAGTGACCAGCATTCCGGCGGGCACTGCGCGTTTGAGTGCGGCGCTCCCCCAATAGTCGTCGGGACTCAGCGCCTCTTCGATCCACTTCAGGCCGTACTGCCACGCCGCATTCGCCAGGCGCGTGGCGTAGTTGAGGTCGAGGCTCATCCAGCAGTCGAGCATCAGCCAGAAATCCTCGCCGGTCCGCTCGCGCATCTCGGCGATCATCTGCAGGTTCTTTCTGAAGCCTGCTTCGCCTTCCGCAGGGCCATGGTGCAGTGGCATCTTGCCGCCGATGAATCCCAGCGCTTTCGCAACGTCCGGGCGGGAGCCGGTGGCGTAGAATACGAGCTCGTCGCGCACCTGGCCTCCCAGCAGCTGATACACGGGCTCGTCGCGGAGCTTCCCGAGCAGATCCCACAGCGCCAGATCGACCCCGGAGATCGCGTTCAGCACCAGCCCCTTGCGCCCGTAGAACACGGTCGCGTAGTACATTTGATCCCAGATCTTCTCCACCTCGCCGGGATCGCGGCCCTCGAGGAAGCGCGCGAGGTGTTTTTCTACGAGATACGCCGCAGGTTCACCGCCGGTGGTTACGGCGAAGCCTACTGCCCCGTTCTCCGCCTCGATTTCCACGACCAGGGTCCCCAGCACATTGGTGCCGAAGGCCCGGCGGCTTTGCCGGTACTCCGGGTAACGCGCCATCGGGCTCGCCACGTGATCGTCGATCCAGTGAGGCCCGGGGTGGTCGTGATAGTCAGCACCGCCCCCCCGGGCAACCCACGCTCGCACCTGTTTGATTCTGGAAAACCTCATATCTTCTCCAGTCCGTAGAAGCGCTCCGCATTGCTGCGGAATACCAGCTCCAGCTCTCGCGGCCCCAGGCGCGCGCCCAGGATCGTACGCAGTGCGTTCACGACCTCGCCGTATTCGGCAGCCAGCCGGCACACTGGCCAGTCGCTTCCGAACAGCAGTCGGTCGGCCCCGAACACGTCGATGACGTGATTGACATAGGGCGCCAGCGAATCCGGGGACCAGGTATCGTGATCCGCCTCCGTCACCATGCCGGAGAGCTTGCAGTGCACGCCGGGGAAGTCCGCGACGCGCCGGATGAGCATGGCCCACGGCTCGAGCGCACCGGAGGCGATGGGCGGCTTGGACAGGTGATCGATCACGGCATGCAATCCGGGCGTCTCCTCCAGCGCCCTCGCCACGTGCGGTAAATGGCGCGGGTAGGTGAGGAACTCGAACGGAAAGCGCAGCTCGGCAAGGTGTCCGAGGTTGCGCAGTACGGTGGGACGGAGGATCCAGGCGTCATCGTGCAGGTCCTGCAGCATTGGACGCACGGCCAGGAACTTCGGGTGCCGGCGATAGCGTGCCAGGCGCTCGGGAAAGGTGTGCTCGCTCAGGTCGAGCCAGCCGGTCACGCCGGCGACGAAGTCTGCCTGCGACGCCAGCTCGAGCAGGAAGTCCGTTTCCGCCTCGGTCGCGGCGGCCTGCACGAGCACGGTGCGCGCGACCCCCGCCTTGCGTAGATGGGGTCGCAGATCCGCGCTCAGGTAGTCGCGTGCCAGCAGGGGCATCGCGGGCGTCATCCAATGATAGTCGCCGCGGGTAATCTGCCAGAAATGGTGGTGCGCGTCGATGATCACCCGGCTGTCCTACGATGGAGTGATAAACGAGATCGGCGTGAGGGTGTAACTGTCTCGGAAGGCCTGCAGGCGGGCTTCGACCTTCGCGTGCGCCGACTCGAGATGGGCGCGTAACGCCGCCCGCGCGCGGCCCGGCTCCTGCGACAGCAGCGCCTCGATCACCGCCAGGTGCTCGGCGAGGAAGGGATCGGCCGGCGGATAGGGAATCTGCCTGCCGAGGATGTGCTTGCCCGAAATCAAGACGCAGCGGGTGCGCCTGAGCGCTTCCAGCATCTCTTTGTTGCCCCCGTACTCGAGGCAGCGCACATGCAGGTCGTGCTCGAGGCCATCGAGCTCGTCGAGCCGCACCGGCGGATGCTGCTGCATCGCGGCGCACAGCCTGCCTCGCATCCGCGCCAGGGTCTCCGCCGGGATGCGGCCGGCCGCCTCGCCCACCAACACCGGCTCTATCAGCAAACGCAGCTGATACAGCTCGTCGAGGCGCCTGGAGTCGAGCGGCACCACGTACCAGTGCGCCTTTCCGCCCTTGTCGACGATGCCGCTCGCCTGCAAGCGCAGCAGCGTGTCGTGTGCCACCGTGCGTCCGACCCCGTAGTGCCGTGCCAGCTCGAGCTCATTCACCTGGAAGCGCCCGAACACCGAGCGATAGAGCAGCTCGCGTTCGATCGTGCCGTAGAGCCTCTGCCACGCGTGCAAGCGGGGAAGTGCGTCGCCTTTGTCCTCGAGACCCAACATTGCGCGGGTGAGCGGCGTTCGGTCCGGCCTGGCGGCACTGCCGCCGACCAGCACGCCGCGACTCTCGCAGCGCGAAACAAGTCTCTCGGAGATCAGTTGCCTGAGGGCCGCCCTGACCGGGGAGCGACCCGAGCCGAACAGTGAGGCGAGGGCAGCCTCCTGCAGCAGCAGTCCGCGGCGCAGGCGCCGGTGCCGGATGCTCTGGCGCAGTGCATCGGCGATGAGCTGGTAGGCAGGGGGATCGCGCTGCAGCAGTCGCGCGTGCGTGGCAGGCCGGCGAGCGCCGCGCATGTCAGTGCCTGCGCCGCAAACCGATGCGGCGCCCGGCGTACACGCGGGTCATGTGATCGCACCCAGCTGCCAGGGGACGAACTCGTTGTCACCGTAGTCGTAGACCTCGCTCCTGGTCTTCTCGCCGGAGGCCACGGCCACGATGCGCTCGAAGATTTCGGCGCCGGCTCCCTGGACACTCTGCTGCCCGGTGATGATGGTTCCGCAGTCAATGTCCATGTCCTCGGACATGTGCTGATACATCTGCGAGTTGGTTGCGATCTTGATGCAGGGCGCGGGCTTGAAGCCCGAAACCGATCCGCGGCCGGTCGTGAAGCAGATCAGGTTGCAGCCACCGGCGACCTGGCCGGTCACCGAGACCGGGTCATAGCCCGGTGTGTCCATGAACACCAGTCCGGATGCATCGATGCGTTCGGCGTACTCGTAGACCGCCCGCAAGGCGGTCGAGCCGCCCTTGGCGACCGCACCGAGCGACTTCTCCAGGATGGTGGTGAGGCCACCCTCCTTGTTGCCGTGCGACGGGTTGTTGTTCATCTCCGCGCCGTTGCGCGCGGTGTAATCGAGCCACCAGTCAATGCGCTGCAGGAGCTTGTTCGCCACCTCCGGGCTTACCGCGCGGCGGGTCAGCAGATGCTCGGCGCCGTAGATCTCCGGCGTCTCGCTCAGGACTGCGGTGCCGCCTTGGGCAACGAGCAGGTCCATCGCGCAGCCCAGCGCGGGGTTTGCCGAGATGCCCGAGTAGCCGTCGGAGCCGCCGCATTGCAGCCCAACGCGGATGTGCGACAGCGGCTGCACGGATCGGCGGCAGCCGTCGACCTCATCGAGCATCTCTGCGATCGCCTCACACCCGGCCTCTATGGACTTGCGCGTCCCTCCGGCATTCTGAATGGTGAGCGTCCGCAAGGCCGGACCCTCTTTGAGCCCGTACTCCTCGACGATCCGCTGGATCTGGTTGGTCTCGCATCCCAGACCGAGCATCAGCACCCCGCCGACGTTCGGGTTGCGGGCATAGCCCTGCAACGTCCTGGTCAGCAGCCGGTAGCCCTCGCCCTGGGTGTTGATCGCGCAACCGCCGCCGTGCGTCAGCGGGACCACGCCGTCGATATAGGCGCGCCCGTGCAGGCCGCCGTCGCGAGCAAAACGCTCGGCGATATTGCGGGCCACCGTCGCCGAACAGTTCACGGAACTGATGATGGCGATGTAATTTCTGGTGCCGACACGGCCATCCGGCCGCAGGTAGCCGGAAAAAGTCCGCCGCTCAGCGGCCCCCGGCGCAGGGCCCGGAGGGGGGAGACTCCCGCAATCCCCGCGACGCAAACCATCGTGCATCGCAACGTTATGAAGATGGACGTGCTCGCCGGCGCGCACCGGTGCCGAGGCTACCCCGATGGGTTGCCCGTACTTGAGCACGGCGTCCCCGCGCGCGATATCGGCCAGCGCCACCTTGTGGCCGCGCGGAATCGCCTGGCGGGCCGTAACATCCGCCTCGCTGAGCCCCTGTCCCGGTGCGATGTCTGCGCGTGCTACGCCAACGTTGTCGGTGCGACTCAGGCGGATGACCGGGGATGCGCTGGCAAGCGGCGAAATCATCGCCAAGCAACATATCGGCTATTGCACGCAATGTCCACGCTGCCGGACTGCGCCTGAGCTGGCCTTGCGTCCGAGAGGCTTCCGGTTCAGGAGCCAAGGGCAAAGCCCTGTTTGACGAGGGTTTTCTGGTGCTGTACGGCTTGTGCTACAATATGCCTATAATCCCAGATTATGAGAAGGATTCATCACGGCCCGGTAGCCGGTGACTCGGCGTACTCCGACGCTCCGCACTCGTGATGGTGTACCAGGGACGTTTTGCTCAGCGCACCGCGGTCATTACTGGCGGCGCTTCAGGCCTTGGACGGGAGATAGCACGTCGCATCGTCTCGGAGGGCGGTGCGGTCGCGCTGTGGGACATTGCCAGTGCTGAACTCGGCCATGCGCAGAGCGAGGTCGGAGCCAGTTTCTCCGTATCACTCGACGTGGCGAATGCGGCCAAGGTGGCCCGGGCTGCGGCGGCGACCAACGAGGCGTTGAGGCGAATAGACATCCTGGTGACCTGCGCCGGAATTACCGGCGCGACCGCAGCGCTGCATGAGTTCCCCGTGGAGAACTGGCACAGGACCATCGAGGTGAACCTCAATGGAGTCTTCTATTGTTGCCGGGAGGTGATTCCCTTCATGGTGGCGGGTGGTTACGGGCGGATTGTCAATGTTGCCTCCGTGGCCGGGAAGGAGGGCAATCCAAATGCTTCCGCGTATTCCGCCTCCAAGGCCGGCGTCATCGCGCTCACGAAATCGCTGGGGAAGGAGCTGGCTACCCGGGGCATCCTCGCCAACGCGATTGCGCCTGCGACCTTCGACAGCCCGATTCTCGCGCAACTGCCGCAAAGTCAGGTCGATTACATGCGGTCGAGGATTCCCATGCAACGTCTCGGACGTGTCGAGGAGGTTGCTGCGCTGGCGTGTTTCATGGCCAGCGAAGAATGCAGCTTTACTACCGGCTTTGCCTTCGATGCTTCCGGCGGCAGATGCACCTATTGAGGCCGCCCGGTCCGCGGACGTCTCATCCCTGTGCGTTTTTTCGATTAGCCCCGCGGGTCGCATCCGGCGGACGCCGGCTCTGAGCGTCATATCCAAGTTCGCGGCTGATCATGTCGGCGGTATTCTTCACATCGAAGGTCAACCCGTGTAACCGAGTGTCGTCCATGTACTGGGCCGCGCTCGATACGCTGATCGAGCCCACGATCGCGCCGCTGACATCGCGCACCGGCGCGGCAACGCAGCGGATGCGGTCTTCGTTTTCCTCGAGGTCGAAAGCGTAGCCCTTCTTCGCGTACTCGTGCATGCGACGCAGCCATAGTGGCAGGTCGACGCCATATCCGTGGCCCAGACGCGCCTCGTAATCATAGTACTCGCGCCATTGCTTCTCGTCCGCATCCAGGATCAGCGCCTTGCCAAGGCCGGTAGATCGCAGGGGCTGGCGCTCGCCGATACGGGAACTGATCTCAACGCGCCGGGTTCCCTGGATCTTGTCGATGTAGAGCGCCGTCGAACCGTCGAGGACACCGAGATGCACCGTGTCGCCGGTGCGGGCAGCGAGTTCTTCGAGGTATTCGCGGGCGACACGAGCAAGGCCGGTCTGTCGTGTTGCCAGATAGCCCAACTCGATGAGGCGTGGACCGAGCGTGTACCCGGTCCCTCGCGAAAACTTGAGGTATCGGTGCTTGACCAGCGCGCGGGCGAGGCGGTGCGTAGTGCTGCGAGTTAGCCGGACGCTGGCGGCGAGCTCATCCAGTCCGATCTTGCCGCGCGCCACCGTATCGATCACCTCGAGTCCGCGAAACAGAGTCTGTGCGCCCGCAAGGGCCCCGCCGGTGTCATGAATCTGAGTTGCATCGGCATCGCTCGGGGGAGGGTCTTCGCGAAGCTTCTGTCGTCTGGGATTCTTCGGTTTCATCTGCGCCGCTTCCTTGAGGAGAGGGTCGACGACTACGAACCGGCCGCCAGTTCGTTAACCTGGGGCGCTCCGGGAGTACCTGACATCAATCTCACATAGTGACATATGTGCCGCTGCGGATCCAACCGAAGGTCCGTGGACCGGGGAGGGCCATTTTCTGCCGCCGCTGTCTGGCATGTCGGTCTTATGCAGATTTTATGGAAGAGAATGTCATATGATGACGATATTTATTGCGCCCACGGGTCGCCAATCGTATAAGGAAATCGCCCTCGTTTAAACTTGGGCGGAGCTGCATCGCCCGACTGGGTACAGAGGAGCAGCGGACCGTGATGACACGGCGGAACTAACAGTCAATCTTTTCATGCCCTCCCTGACCAAACCGCGCTACCGCGGCATCTTTCCCGTCGTGCCTACCACCTTCCAGGAGGACGGCAGGCTCGACCTGGTGAGCCAGAAGCGCGGCCTCGACTTCATGATTGATTCGGGTGTGGATGGCCTGTGCATCCTCGCCAATTTCTCCGAGCAGTTCCTCTTGGCCGACGACGAGCGCGAGCTGCTCGCGCGCACGGCGCTCGAGTACGTTGCCGGCCGCGTTCCGGTGATCGTGACCACCACGCATACCAGCACGAGGATCTGCGCCGGCCGCAGTCGGCGCGCGCAGGACATGGGCGCCGCAATGGTGATGGCGATGCCGCCCTATCATGGGGCCACCATCCGTTTCGGCGAAGCGCAGATTTACGCGTTTTACGCAAGCGTATCGGACGCGATCGGCATACCCATTATGGTCCAGGACGCCCCGGCCGCAGGCAGGCCGCTCCTGCCTGGTTTCCTCGCCAGAATGGCGACGGAAATCGAACAAGTCAGCTACTTCAAGATTGAAACCGCCGGAGCCGCCAGCCAGCTGCGCGAACTCATCGCACTGGGCGGTGAAGCGATCGAAGGCCCGTGGGACGGCGAGGAAGGCGTGACCCTGCCTGCTGATCTGCAGGCGGGCGCCACCGGCTCCATGACTGCCGGCGGTTATGCCGACGGTATCCGCCCGATCATCAGCGCACATGACGACGGCGACCGCGACCGGGCCTTCGCCGAGTATCAGCGCTGGCTGCCGCTCATCAACCATGAAAATCGCCAGGCGGGTTTTCTCGCCGCCAAAGTGCTCATGAAGGAGGGCGGCGTCATCGCCTGCGACGCACCGCGTGCCCCCTGGCCGCACATGCATCCTGAAGTTCGCAGACAGTTGCTCGCCATCGCGCGCCGGCTCGATCCGCTGGTGCTGCGCTGGGCACACTGAAGGACGCAACCTTGCCAAATACGCGTCCTTCCGTTTTCAAACGGTTGTTTCTACCCGGGTTTGCCTTCAAGGCAGTGGTTATCGGCGGTGGCTACGCCACCGGCCGCGAGCTTGCCGAGTACTTTCTCCCGAGTGGCCCATGGGGCGGGCTGCTCGGCATGCTGCTGGCGATGGCGCTGTGGGGCGTCATTTGCGCGGTGACCTTCCTCTTTGCACGAGCGACTCACAGTCACGACTATGGAGCGTTCTTCCGCCACCTGCTGGGGCCGGGGTGGTTTTTGTTTGACATCATCTATGCCTGCGCGGTCCTGGTCGGGTTGTCGGTGTTTGGCGCGGCGGCGGGAGCGATCGGGTCGGCCCTGTTTGGGTGGCCGGCAGTCGCGGGTACTCTGGGACTGGTCGCGGGCATCGCCACGATTGCCGCCTTCGGCAGCGACTCCGTGGAGCGTCTGTTCAAGTACGTAACGTACTTTCTTTATGCCGTATACGCGATTTTCTTCGCGCTGGTGTTCGTCAAGGCATTCGGGCGCATCGAGGCGGGTTTTGCGGCGTCCCATCCGGTGCCCGGCTGGGCCATCGGCGGCGCGACGTACGCCGGATATAACGCCGTGGGCGCGGTAGTCATACTCCCGGTGCTGCGGCATCTGACGAGCAACAAGGACGCGGTGATCGCCGGACTACTGGCTGGCCCGCTCGGCATGCTGCCGGCGGTGGTTTTTTTCGTGTGCATGGTGGCATTCTTTCCGGACATCACCGGCGCCACCCTGCCGTCGGACTACATGCTGCAGCGTCTTGATGTTCCGGTATTCCATTTCGTCTTCCAACTGATGATCCTGGCGGCGCTGCTGGAGAGTGGCACCGGCATGGTGCACGCCATCAACGAGAGGGTCGCCGGCGTGCTGCGCATGCGGGGACGCACTCTCTCGAGAGGGATGAGATTGTGGATTGCGACCGGCATGCTCGTTATTTCAATCTTCGTCGCGACGCGCTTTGGCCTGGTTACGCTGATTGCCCGGGGTTACCGCGCGCTGGCGTACGGGTTTCTCGTGGTTTACGTGGCCCCGGTGCTGACCTATGGCGTCTGGTTCCTGCTGCACAGCCGTCGGACCAGGACGGCGGCGAAGGCCCAACAGGTCGTCGACAGTGGACTTTGAGGCCACGCCGCGAATGTCGTGCCCGATGAGGTGGTACTCCCATGATTGATCTCGCCGCGTTCCCGCGTGTCCACCTCGCCCATTTGCCTACACCGCTCGAGCCGATGGATCGGGTTTCGAAGCTCCTGGGTGGCCCGCGCCTGTGGATCAAGCGCGATGACTGTACCGGCGTCGCCACCGGCGGCAACAAGGCGCGCAAGCTGGAGTTCGTGCTTGCCGATGCGGTGGTAAAAGGGGCGGATACGGTGGTCACGGCCGGCGCATGGCAATCCAATCACTCCCGGCAGACGGCAGCCGCCGCCGCGCGACTCGGCCTGAAGTGCCACCTCATGCTCTGGAACATGACGGGCTTCAGTGACCGCGCCTATCGGGAGAACGGCAACGTCCTGCTCGACCGACTGTGCGATGCAACCATTCACGAGCTGGGCGGCCCCGACGGGGAAGACGTGCTCACTTACCTGAATGCCGAAGTAGACAAATGCACGCAGCGGCTCAAAGGGCAGGGGGCCAGGCCGTACGCGATTCCCGTCGGTGCGTCCAATCCCATCGGCGCCCTGGGCTACGTCGGGTGCGCTCGCGAAATCGTCGCGCAGGCTGAGCAATTGGGGTTCAAGGTCGATGCAATCCTGCATCGATCCGGCAGTGCGGGCACCCAGGCCGGATTGGTCGCCGGCCTCGCGGTGGGTGGTGAGCAGATTCCCGTGATCGGCATAGGCGGAGGAAGAGCGCCGGCGGACCTGGAGGCTCTGGTTTTCCAGATGGCGACAGAGACTGCCTCGCTGCTGGGGAAGCCCTCAGCCGTGAAGCGCAACGCCGTGGTGGCGAGCGACCCGATTCCCGTTGAATACGGTCATCTGACCCGTGAGGTATCCGATGTCATTCGCCTGTTCGCGCGGACCGAGGGGATCCTCGTGGACCCGGCTTACACCGGTCCGGCCTTGGTCGGATTGCTCGACATGATTCGCCACGGCAAGTTTGCCCGCGACGCCAACATCGTATTCATTCATACGGGCGGAACCGCGGCCTTGTTCGGCTACGCGGATGCCTTTGTCTGACGAATCGAGAGGAGCCAACGCGGGGGGTCCGCAGTTGGAACGAGGTGACGGCCCGGTGACTTCAGGGCTCGATGATGCCCTTCTGAAGAATGAGATTTCCGTAGAGACGGCGTTCACCCGTGGCGACCACCGCGTACGCCTGGCGTGCGCGTTCGTAGAAAGCGAACCGCTCGAGTCCGGCAATGTTCGAGAACCTGCGGCCCGCCCGCGCTGCGACGATCGTCCGAAACTCTTCGGTGATGGGTGCAAAGCTCCCGGCGCTGCCGACTACCTTCATGACGAGCACCGCGGAGTCGGTGAACGTGTCGAGCGGGAGCACGGACAGTACTGCCGCGAGCATCTGCGGGGTCGTGACCCCTTCGCATCGGACCAGCCGCCTGGCCACGGATTCTGCGGGGAAGTTGGCATCGGCGATGACCAGCTGATCGCCGTGACCCATGGCGCGCAGATGCTGCAGCAACTCCGGACCCAACAGCGGGTCGATACCGATCAGCATGCGCTTGCCTTCATGAACCAGGTTGCTGATTCTTCCGCTCGCCGGAGTATACGCGTCGCTGACAATGTATTCGCTCTCAGGTGCCCGAGGCATACATGATCACGAACCGACATTTGTCCGCATCCATTCCCACCCGCCGTGTGGGGCGAACCAGGCTCGCATTGTCGGAGCTCGGTTTCGGCACGGTGCCGCTTGGCAATGGCTTTCGTCCGATCGATGACAGGCAGGCGCACGCTGCCCTCGAGGCGGCACTGGCTGCCGGGTTTTCCTATGTCGATACGGCGCCTTACTACGGCTTCGGGCTGAGCGAGCGCCGCGTGGGAGATGTGCTGCGTGGCCGGTCCGGGTTCGTGCTCTCGACCAAGGTGGGGCGGCTTCTCGATCCGGCGCCGCAGATACAGGATGCCGCGGAGCGAGGCGGCTTCCATTCGCCATTTCCCTTCGAGCCGCGTTACGACTACAGCTACGCCGGTGTCATGCGCTCCTACGAGGACAGCCTGCAGCGATTGGGACTCGCCCACCTCGATATTCTGCTCATCCACGATATCGGGACTCTCACTCACGGGGACCGGCATCGTGAAACATTCGCGCAACTCACGACCGGCGGTGGCTTGCGGGCCCTGGAGGAACTGCAGACCTCGGGAGACATCACGGCCATCGGCGTGGGAGTGAACGAAGTCGCGATCTGCCTCGAGCTCATGCGAGCCACGCGCATCGATCTGATACTCCTCGCGGGGCGTTATACCCTGCTCGAGCAAACGCCCCTGGACGAGCTCTTTCCGGCCTGTCAGGCAAGCGGTGTGCAGATCGTGGTGGGCGGACCCTACAACTCGGGAATCCTTGCCACCGGTGCGCGCCGGGGTGGCACGCTGTCGCACAACTACGGCGCGGCACCACCGGAGGTCGTGCAGCGGGTGCGGACGCTGGAAGAGATCTGCGATCGCTACGCAGTGCCCTTGCCCGCGGCCGCCCTGCAGTTTCCCCTGGCTCATCCGCAGGTCGTCTCCGTGATTCCGGGTCTCGAAAGCGCCGAGCGCGTTGCGGAGACCATCGGCCTCTACCACACGCGAATCCCATCTGAGTTCTGGCAGGCTTTGCGTTCGGCCGGATACCTGCGGGAGGACGCGCCCATCCCCAGTGCCTAGTGGCAGGCTTCAGCGCACCGGGGCAGGCCGCACTCTGGCGCTGACTGCGGCGTACCGGTTGACAGGACGTCGGCCAATGCCTGCATAATTGCCGTGACAAAAAACGTTTCCAGGCTGCTTTGGCGCCGATGCCGGCTGGCGCCGCTCCATCGGCGAGCGAGGTATTGAAGTGAGCGACCGCATCCGCGTGGGTGTAGTGGGCACCGGGTGGTGGGCGACGCAGTTTCACTTGCCCTCGCTCCTCCGCAACCCGAACGTCGCCGTGACTGCAGTGGCGGACCCGGCGCCGCAGCGCCTGCAGAAGGCCGACCAGCACTTCGGCATCAAGGCCTCGTTCAGCGACGCGCGCGAGCTGTTCGCGAGCGGCCTCGTCGACGCGGTGATCATCGCCACGCCGCACGCCACCCATTACGGGTTGGTCAAGGCGGCCCTCGAGCACGACCTGCACACGCTGTGCGAGAAACCCTTCGTGCTCGAGTCGAAGCAGGGCTACGAGCTGCTGCGCATCGCGCGCGAGCGTTCCCTGCACCTGATGGTGGGTTATACGTACCAGTTCACCCGTCACGCACGCCTGGTGCGGGACATGGTGCGGCAGGGCAGGATCGGTGAGTTGCTGTTGGTCTCCGGCCTGTTCGCCTCGATGGTGGAGGCTTACTATCGCGCCAGGCCGGGCGAATATGCGCCGGTCTTCCAGTTTCCTGTCTTCGGGCCCGATGCACGCACCTATTCCGACCCGAGTCTCTCTGGAGGCGGCCAGGCGCAGACGCAGATCACCCATGCGATGAACATGGTGCTCTGGGTCACCGGCCGGCGCGCCAGCGAGGTGCACGCCTACATGCAGCGCCGGGACCTGGCGGTGGATCTCGTGGATGGCATTGCTTATCGGTTCGACAACGGCGCGCTCGGCACGATGAGCTCTACGGGCAGCCTGCAGCCGGGGCAACCGCAGCAGCAGGAGCTTCGCTACTACGGAACCAGGGGCTACATCCTCCAGGAAATGATCCACGGCAAGGTCAGTTTCTGCGGCAACGATGGTGCCGTCGAGACCGCGCCCGATCTGACGGCCGAGGAGGTGTATCCGGCAGGGGCGGTGTCCGCGGGTTTCGTGGATGTGATCCGCGGCGTCGGCGATAACCCGGCCGATGCGCAGACGGCGGTCGCCACTGTCGGGTTCCTCGAAGCAGCGTACCGCTCTGCGGCCACGCATGCTCCGGTGGCCGTCGAGGACTCTGGGAAGTCCTGAAGTGCCGAGTGCTGCTCTTGCAGGCGTCATTCCCATGCTGCCGACTCCATTCGACGACAGCGGGCGGATCCTATGGGATGACATTGCGCCGATCATCTCCTATCAGCTCGACAATGGCGCTCATGGAATCGCGGCGCTCGGACTCGGCGGCGAGGCCTCACGTCTTGCGATCGGGGAGCGCATGGAGGTCGCGGACACGGTACTGCGCGCCGCGCCGCGTGGCACGCGTGTACTCATCGGCATCAGCTCGGACGACACCGCAGACTCCTGCGTCCTGGCTCGTCACGCCGCCGAACGCGGAGCCACGGCGGTCATGGTAGCGCCGCCGCGAATCCCGGCCATGAACAGGCAGGCGCTGCGGGACCATTACTTCGCCGTCTGCGACGCGGCGGCCTCGATCGAGGTCATGGTGCAGGACGCGCCGGCGTTCATCGATGTCTCCCTGGGTGCCGGGTTCGTGGCGGAGCTCGCGGCGGGCCGCGCGAACATTCGTTACGCCAAGTCGGAGGCCTTTCCGGCAGCGGAGCGCACCGCGGAGCTCGTCACCTTGCTGGGCGAGCGGCTCAGCGTTTTCGGCGGCGCCGCCGGGCTCCACTACCTGGACGTTCTGGACGCCGGGGCCGTGGGCATGATACCGGGGTGCGAGGCGCCGGGTGAGTTCGTCGGCATCCACGATGCATACGTCGGCGGACGCCGGGACGAGGCGGCGCGGCGCTTCGCCCGGTTGCAGCCTCTCCTGGTCTTCGAGGCGCAGACGCTCGACATATTCATCGCATCCAGCAAGGCGATTTTGAAGTCGCGCGGGATCATTCGCAGCGATGCCCTGCGTGCGCCAAATCCGCTGGGGGCCGCCAGCCGCAGGCTTCTCATGCAACACGTGGAACTTGCCGACGGACGGAGGGCTCTATGACGCTGGCGCACAATCCCGTTCTGGGGCGCGTAACGCGCCATGAATCCCCCCAGGACCTGCGGGTAAGCACCTACCAACGCGTGCGGGAAGCGATTCTCGCCAACCGTCACCCGCTCGCTCGCGACTACATCGGTTACTTCCACGACGAGGCGCTCGTTTGCTGGCGGCTCTACGACCAGTGGCTCGCCGAGACCCGCAGGTATTTTCTCCTCAAGGGCCTGGGCGAGCAGAAGTTCTCGACGGCCCACGCGCGCGTCCTGGGTGTCATTGCGCCGGCCGGTCAGCCAACATGGGACCGGGCGGCGGGCTGGCGCCGCTATCTGGAGCTCAAGGATCGGTTGCTCGCGGAGCTGTGGGCTGATCCGGCGCCGGCGGCGGCCCTGCTCGAGCGGCTCGAACAGATGAAGGAAGCCTGGCGGCTGGTGCATGACCTGGACGTCGATACGCTGCTCGGTCTTTTCGATGTGATCGTGGAGGAGCTCGGCGAAGCGGCCATCGGCGAGATGTGGGAACAGCACCTGGTCCGCGACTGGTTCGATCAGCGCTACGCGCGTTTCGACGTGTCGCGCACCGACTGGAAGGACAGCTTCCAGCTCCTCGTGTTCCTCAGCTTCGAAGCAATGCACGGGCACCTGTGCGGTCCGAAGCGCGAAGGGGACGTGGAGTACCGGGAATTCGACGACCGGGTAGAGCTGGAGTTCGACCCCTGCGGTAGCGGTGGCCGTGCGTATCGGGGCGAGCCCCTCGATGGAACCGGCTCCCGGATGCAGGCGCCGTACGGGTTCAAGCCGCTGCAGGGCGCCTATGACTTCACGTGGAACAAGCGCGGCATCTGCACGTACTGCGCCCACTGTTGTGTTCTGACGGAAATGATGCCGGCGAAGGCATTCGGGTATCCGGTGCGCGTCATCGATCCCCCAAGTTATCCGCACGCCGCGAATGCCAAGTGCCGTTACACGATTTACAAGGATCCGCGCGCCATCCCGGCACACGTCTACCAGCGGATCGGATTGTCCAAGCCGGCCGCCGATCAGCCGCTCGGCAGTGAACACGGGCCGTTTACCTAACGGGAGGCGAAGGCATCTTGTGGAAACTACTACCTCACAGCGGTTGAAGAGAGCGCGCTCACCTGCCACACAGCCGACGACGTTGCGGTTGTTGAAACGAGTGCTGATTGTTTGGGCATGGATCCTGCCGTGTTCCCTGGTCCTGGCTATGTCCAGTGCAATCTTTGCGCAGACGGGAAGCAGTACGAAGTCGGAGCTTCCTGATCCGGCGGCTCGCTGCAGCGATATCCTCAAGACGAGCTTCAAGCCTGATGAGCTCACGAGCGTAATCGCGGTGAAGAGGT
>Ga0123356_10003644_pt1 | contig 16062 bp, 13 predicted proteins | sample TergutEmb28metaG_2_FD_92546 | JGI IMG/M metagenome (GOLD analysis project Ga0123356, IMG submission 92546) | Embiratermes neotenicus P3 segment gut microbial communities from Petit-Saut dam, French Guiana - Emb289 P3 | ecosystem: Host-associated > Arthropoda: Insects > Digestive system > Gut ... | reverse complement strand
ATGGGATACAAGAACAATTTGTTTTTTTCGGTGGCCAAATACGTCGAGCTGCTCAAGCCCCTGCATAAAAAAGTGATAGACTGGGCGCATGAGAAAGGCGTTTACGTGAGGATGCACTCGTGCGGGGATATAACCCCGTTGGTGCCGCATTTTTATGAGATCGGATTGGACGCGCTCAACCCTCTGGAGGTCAAAGCGGGGGTGGACCCCATCGCCCTCAAGAAAAAGTACGGCGACAGGATGACTTTCCACGGCGGCATAAACGCCGTGCTGTGGGACGACAAAGAGGCGATATCCGAGGAGATAAAACGGGTTTTGCCGGTAATGAAGCAAAACGGCGGATACATTTTCGCCTCTGACCATTCCATACCCGACGCGGTGAGTTTGGAAAATTTCCGGCACATAATCTCGCTTGTCAAAGAAGCGGGAAGCTACGAGTGATAATATTAAAATAAAAATATATAATAAAATCGGGGGTTTATTTAGTGATGATTATAACGAAAAAAATGCTGCTGTTCATAGTGGCGGTTTTGCTCGCGGCGGGGCTTGTATCCGCTTGCGCGAAAAGCGCGGGGGACACCCTTGTCACCGACGAAGCGGGCGCAGGCCCGGCACAGACGGAATCGGATGAGGACGGGCCGCAAGAGCCCCAGTTCGCACTCGAACTGCCGGAGGGCGTAAATTACGGAGGATATGAATTCAAGGTCTTGACGCGCGGGGACGAAATGCACCAGTACCCGCTCCACTCAAGGGACATCATAGCCGAGGAGGAAACCGGCGAACCGATAAACGACGCCGTTTACAAAAGGAACATAATAGTCGAGGACCTGCTGAACGTAAAAATAACGATGATAGCGCTCGACGAGGGCGACGAGACCAGGCCGAACCAGGCGGTCAAAAAAGCGGTTGCCGCAGGCGACGACATCTACGATCTGCTCATGACCCACGAGATATATTCGGCGCCCACCGCGCAGAGCGGATATCTGATGAATATGGCCAACATCCCGTATATCGACTTTTCAAAGCCGTGGTGGTGCAAAAGCGCCACGGACGACCTCTCATTCGGCAACAAGATTTTTCTGGCCCTGAGCGATTTTTCGATAAGCTCCAACGACCACGCGTATATCGTGCTGTTCAACAAAAACCTGCATCAGGAATACGCCCTGGAGAACCTCTATGAGTCGGTCAAGGCGGGAAGCTGGACATTTGACAAAATGTACGACCTGATCAAAGATGTGAGCAAGGATTTGGACGGCGACGGAAAAATGACGGATGTGGACTTGTACGGGTTGATTCTGGGAGGCGGCCAGCTCAACTTTTTCTACGCCGGAGGCAACACCGTCATGAAAAAGGACGAAAACAACATCCCGTATTACGATATTTTGACCGAGCGCTCGATTTTGACGTTTGAAAAGGCGTTTGACATTTGCATAGGCGAGCACACATACGCGTTTTCGGACTGGAACGACAAAAAAGTCCCGCCCACGTTTGCCGGCGGCCACGGGTTGTTGATGACCACGCAGATAGGCATCGTGCCGCAGCTTCGGGACATGGACGTGGATTTCGGCATACTGCCCTATCCGAAATTGGATGAAAGACAGGAAAAATACGCGGAATACGTGGACGGGCACGCGCAGCTCATGGCTATCCCCATCACTGTGCAGGACACGGAAAAGGTGGGCGTGATAACCGAGGCGCTGTCGTATTACGCGCGCGTATATGTGGTGCCCGCCTACTATGACATAAACCTCAAGACCAAATTTTCACGCGACGCCGAATCCTCCGAAATGCTCGACATAGTCATGGAGGGGCGCGTGTTCGACTTCGGGTACGTGTACGACAACTGGGTGGTGGCATTCAAATTCGCCGACCAAATAAACGCGAAAAAGAGGGAATTTGTTTCAATTATAGAAAAGAACCTGCCCGCCGCCGAGAGACAGCTCGTAAAAATCATCGACGCCTACGAATCCATCGACTAAAAAACGGAAGCCGAAAGGAAAGTGAAAGCAATATGAATATGCCCATGGAAATGGCGACGTCCGGAAGACATAACGACATAATAAATTCAATCATAGGCGAGCTGTACGGTTTGATAAAACCAAAGAAAATTCTTGTTCGCCAGTCCGATTGTTCGTTGGTTTACTGGGGCAAGCGCACCAACTTGGATACCGTGAAGTTGGTGGAAATAAATAAACTGACAGATGAGGAATATTTCAGAAATGAAGATATCTATAACCTGCGCTGCGTCGAGCCCGACTTTATGCTGTTTGAAAAAAATAAATATATAGAAACCAAACATCAAACGAGGCTGGCGGGTTTTCCGGACCTTGTAATCGAAGTGTGGTCGGAAGGCAACACGGATGATGACAAGATATTCAAAAAATTCTTGTATTCCACTTCAGATAAAGTCGAACATTGGTATATAATGCAGAGAGATAATAACATTGAATGTTATCTCGGGCAGAACCCTTTGCCCCCGCAATCGCTGACCGATATACTGCAAACACAAAACGGGATAGAAATCGATTTGAGGCATATGGCGGTAAAAGGTTTATGAATGAAGAAATAATGGATTTGTTTGACTATTTGCCAATTCACGGCGAACCCGTCTATACCCTTGCCGAATGCGTCGCCGCCGCAAATCAAAATGAAGAACCTGCAGAGGACGATTATGAGGATATGACCGACCCGGTTACGGAAATCAAGGAACGGTTTCGCAAAGCTGTTTATCTTTGCGACGAAAAAAAGCTGGGGGTTTTTCGCCGCGCGGCGGAACTGTCAGAGAAAAAGGCAATATGGGAAGAAGATATCTTCCCATATCCGTTCTGGCTGTTTGCCGATAATAATTTCGTTTATCTGTATGAAAAAAACGACAATTATTATCTTGTATTGCCAGTCGAATTAATAGAGATATTCCGCGAAGTTACGGCTGACGAGGGTTTTACGGACATCAACGCCAAAAATTTGGAACTCATATCCTATGCCGCCGCTTTGCTTGAATTGTACGGCGCATACGAAATACGGCATCTCGCAAATGTATGGAATCAACATCATAAAGATAAAATCACATATGAAGAGGCAGAAACTTTTCTGTCCGATTTGGAGTATTTCGGTTCGGATTATTACTTGGAGGAAGATTACGTCGTGCATGACTGCTTGGACATCGAAGAGTTTGATGAACTTTGGGAAGAGACTTGCGACATGTCATATTATATGCCGACCAAAAGCGTAATCGGGGAGTGCGTCGCCAAGAGGTGGGATTATGATTATAAAATCCCCGGCGAAAAGGCAATGGACGACTTTCTGGCGGAGCACATCAAAGACGAGCGGGATTTGGAAGATGTGCAATTCGAAATCCGACTCTCATGCGAACGATTATTAAGCCCCTCGGAAATCAAAATAATATTGGAAGATGCCGACGCGCCTTTGGAAGATACGGCGTTTGCTGAGAAATTCGAGCGGCTGTACAATACCCTGCGCGAAAACACTCACATATGGGAATTGCGCGGTTTTACGCCGCATCAATATCAAAACGAAACGGGCAAACCAATACCGCGCTTTCGTCTGCCAAAGAGCAAAAAACATAAAAAATGAGGCGCAAGATCGCAAAATATCAGCATGCACGAAAACGCCGACCCAGACGTCGTGCATGATAACTGGAGGAAGGATTTGCATTATGGCGATTACCGAAGGAAAATCTAATATTAAAAGTCTGTTCATTGAAGATAGATATTTTGAAGTGCCGAATTATCAGAGAAGTTATGCTTGGGGTGAAAAACAACTCAAAGATTTTATTGACGATTTCTCGCACATAGAAAATTACCAGAATTATTATTATGGGACGATTTTATTTCAGCAAAAAGAAAACTGCGACGATTCATACGACATTGTCGACGGTCAGCAACGTTTAACCACTTTGATTATTTTTACTTCTTGTTTGGCGGCTCGCTATGAAAAATTGGGACAAACAGAAACCGCTGACGAAATAAGAAAGAAATATGTAAAATACAAAACGAACTTTATTTTGAAATTGCAAGAACAGGACGATGGCTTTTTTAAATCATATGTTTTAACGGATAACGACGGCAAAGCGATAAAAAAAACCCCGGCGCAAACAAACTTACTGTATGCTAAAAACTTTTTCAGAGATAAATTGGATGCTTTTGATATTGCAAACTGTGAAAAAATATACAAGAGGATTCAACTTGCAAACTGCCTCGTGTACAGCGTTACCAACCGCAATGAAGCGGCTATGATTTTCGAGACTACAAACGACCGCGGAAAAGTTTTGACAAATTTAGAAAAAACAAAGAGCTTTTTGATGTATAAGGCGTCTGCTTCCCTGAAAAAATCAGATTCTTTGTTAAACACTATTCAACAGAGCTTTTTTGATATATACACAACTTATGAAGCTCTGAAAAGCAACAAAAAATTCAATTTGGATGAAAGCTCTCTCCAGCAGTATATGTTTATCGCGTATGAAAAATGGTTTAACCGGAAAAATTATAAGGCTTATCAACACTACATGACTGAATTGAAAATCAAGATTAATACGCTGGCGGAAGAGATATATGATTCCGAAAATGACCGCGAAGAAAAAGAAAAAAAAGAAGAGGTTTTTAACAATTATATTGTGACTTATGTAAGCAATTTAAAAGAATCCTTTGATGCGGTAAATGCGATGTTTGCATGCAATGGATACTTTAGAAATTTAATTGCTTTAGGAAGAATGGCGTCGATATATCCTGTTTTAATAAAAGCATATTGGCTTGATAAAAGTGAAAATAAAGAAGAGTTCGACGAATTGTGCAGATATTGCGAAATATTTTGTTACAGGGGTCTTGCAATATTAAAAAACCAATCCAATAAATTTATGACTCAGTGGTACGATTTGGCGAGGGATTTCGATGGCGATTTTTCCGCACTTTACAATTCGGTAAAAGTATTGATACTGCAATTAGGTGATGATGAAAAATTCTTTGACAGAATTAAAAGCAGGGATTTTTACAGGGAATATTACCCGCAGGACAGGAACTATTTTTTTTGGTCATATGAGAACGCATTGCGGGAGAAAAACGGTTATGCGCCGTTGACTTTTAACGATTTATGGGAAGAAGATTACAAAAAGAGACTGACTATTGAGCATATAGTCGCCCAAAACGACGCAAAAGACAAATGCAGAATATTAAAAGACGAAAAATATATCGCAACAAGCTATCGCAGCATTTTTGATAGAGAATATTTACATTCTGTCGGTAACCTTGCTATCGACCCGCAATCGGCAAATTCCAGCAAGGGAAAAAAAGAGGTAGAAGAAAAAAACAGCCGGTATTTTGTAAAAGCTCCGTTGATGAGTCAAAACGAATTGGAGACTTTTCTTGTAAACGGCAAATGGACAAAAGAATCGATTGAATTACGCAGAGATATAATCGTTAAGTTTGCCAAGGATAAATGGTGTTTTGAAATGGATAAAGCGGCTATTGTACCGATACCGGAAGAAGATGACGATAACGACGGACAAATAATAGAGTGAAAAAGCCCCGTTGCCAATCGATTTTCATCGATAGGCAACGGGGAAAAATCGAGATTTTTTATAAAAATTTTATCATCTGTAAATATTTTTCGTCTTCGCTGTTCTGTAAATACGCAAAACCATTGTCCTGATAAAATTTTACCACTTTTTCATTGTCTGCACACTCCAAAAAGACTATTCTGCCGCCGACCGCCGTATGCGCGATATACACCGTTTCCAGTATGTATTCAATAATGCTTTTTCCGTTTATTTCGTTTCTATGATTGTAATCTTTCCCCAGTTGCCCGATCAATACCGCTTCGGTTTCCGTGGCGTTCGCCCTGAACCCGTCTATCTTTCTGATTTTCGAGTTTGACAGGCCAGAAATAAATTTCAGCGACTTCATCGTCACCGAATAATAAGCCAAAATAATTATTTCGCCTGATTCGTCAATGTCAATTATCAAATAGGTTCTGCTCTTGTGCCTCCGGTCAAAATCGAGCGCTTTGGTTTTGAGAAAATTTTCGACCTCTTTGTCTTGGCACGTGAATTTGTCTATTGCGGCTTCAAAGTCTCTTTCTCGGCCTTTTTTGATGATTTCTTTGACAGATATGCGTTCCACCATTCTTCCTCGCTTTTCAATATTTCCACCGCGTTTCTCTTTGGCGCGTACGGTTCCCGCGGTTTTTCCATCTCCGCAATCAGCCGGTCCGCGGCGGCTTCGTCAATGTATATTGTTTTAAAAAATGTTTCCGTTGCCATCTTTTTCATCCCCTTTTCGTTTTCGCCCCCTGCGCAATTCGCCGGGGCACTTTTTTCAATCGCACCAAATGGCACGATCAGCGTACTTCGTCCCACAGCCGCTCGTATTTTGCCGCGGCTTCGGCGTTGTGCAAAAAAGCCTCGCAGCGCCCGAGCTCCTCATCGGAGGGGAACATGACCGCATTGCCGCCGAATTCGCCCCAGGCGCCTCTGATAGGCGAGGTGTACCCCGTTTTTGTCATATTGCGCACCGCTATGTTGGGGCGGCACATGAAATCGATGAACTGCTGCGCCGCCTCCATGTTTTGCGCGCCCTTCATTATCACGAAGGCGTCCAGCCACTTGTTCGAGCCTTCTTTGGGTATCGCATAAGCCAAGTCGGGGTTTCTGTCCATCGCGGTTTTGGCGTCCCCCGAATATACCACGCCGAACACGCCTTCGCCCGCCACCATCAGATCGCGGATCGTCTCGCTTTCGCCGTAGACAAACTGCATCTCCAAAATTTTGGATTTCACCTGCGACAGCTCTCCCTCATCGCCCGAGTTCAAGCCGGAGCCGAGCATTTTGAGAGCCAAACCGATGACGTCGCGCTGCGAATCCAGCATCAGGATTTTGTCGCGGCGGCCCCTGTCAAACAAAACCTCCCAGCTGTCGGCATCCGCGGCGTATTTTTTGCTGTATAGTATGCCCAAGGTGCCCACCATATACGGAACGGAATAACTGTTGTCCGCGTCATATGCGGGGTTTTTGTATTGCTCGGCCACATGGCCGATGTTTTTTATTTTATCTTTGTCCAATCTTTCCAATTTATCCTCCTGGATGAGGCGGTCTATCATGTAATCGGAAGGCACCAAAACGTCGTAGGCGTTCGGGTTTTTCGAAATTTCGGCGTACATGTCCTCGTTACTCTCAAATTCATGATACTCGACCTTTATAAAAAACTCCCTCTCAAAATCCTCGAGGACGGTCCTGTCGATGTATTCCCCCGCGTTGTACACCCGCAAAGTCCCGGTATAAGCGATATGCTCCTTTTTTTTGCCGTCTTCGCCTTTCGTTTCACAGCCCGGAAGGCACGCCAAAAACACAAGAAGCGCGGCGGCGATTATTATCATTTTTTTACTCACGGTATCCCCCCTTCTCTTTCGGCATAAAATCACGTCTGCGACCGAAACAGGCTTTCGAGCCTGTATATTATGTTCTCCGAATCGGCGTCCATGGCCGCCGCTTCGTTTATTTCCGACAATTTTTGCAAAACCTCGATATCCGCGTTATAGCCTATGGTATAAACCGGGATCCTGAGCCCTTTTGTCATTTTCTCGACGTCTTTGAACGTATAGCCGATGTTGGATTCGCCGTCGGTCAGAACGAACAGCAGCAGTTTCGTGTTGGGGCTGCGCTCTTTTGCCTCCGTCAGCATTTTCTGGGCGGTCACAATCGCGTCAAACATCGCGGTGCCGCCGCCCGCGGTCATATTTTTCACCGCATTGGAAAAACACGACTTCTGCGTGACGTCGAATTTCGCGATTGGAAGCGCTATATTCACGCTGTCCGAGAAAGTGACAAGCCCGATATTGGCGTTCGAATCAATCACGTCTATCGCGCGGTACAGGCTCGCCTTCAGGTTTAAAAGCGGAGACCCCTCCATACTGCCCGAAATATCGGCCACAAACACGGCGGTGATCACACTCGACCCGTGTTTTTCCCTGTTGTATATCTCATAGGCCTGCCCCACGGCCGCGCCGGTGACGGCGGCGGCTGCGGGGGCATAATCGTTTAAATTGTTGAACCCTTTGTCCGCGGCCGATTTCTGCGATTCGGAACTTTTGCAAAATTCCGCGAATTTTTGCGTGATCTGCGATTTGAGCGCCCCGACATCCCCGATTTCATATATGGGGTTGTCCCTGCGCTCGCCCACAGGCACGAAATCATATGAGGATTTTAAAGCGGGGGAATCGGAATACGATTGATAATCCAGCACCACGGCGTCCAAAATCCCACCGGTCAGCGCCGATTTCAGCTGTTCGTTGTCATAGGCCACAAACAGGATTTTGTCCTGGAATTTGCGCAAACTTTCGACCGATTCCTCGCTGAGCGGGTTTTCGGTGTCAAAAGCGGCGAAAAGGGCCAAAACAAAATGGAAACCGTTCTCATCGGAAGAGGGCGAAGTGTATCCCAGCGACAGCTCGTCGGACAAAACGCTTTGGATTATGGTCTCGATATCCAAGGACTGCGCATTGTAAATTTCTTTGATTTCATTGATTTTCTGCGCGCTGAGCACGACGCCGGTCACATTCCCCGCAGTCCGCCCTTCGGCCTGCCGCAGCTTCACTCCCCTGCCCACAAGCAGCTCCCCGTAGAGCGCGCTCGAGGGCGCGTAGACGTCGGGCGTGTATTTTTTTGAAGCTATGAGCTCCGCGGCGAGGCTGCTGGAAACGGCGCGGATACCCACAGATACGGGTTTTCCATCGGCTGAGGCCCCGCTTTGGTTGAATTTATTGCCAACCTCGATCAGCCATTCGGTTTTCTCCGGGGAGGCGTATATGGTCAAAAAATCGTCCGTCGTCGGATTGACGATAAACGGATATTCTGAAATATCCGGCAGAACCGCGGTTTTCTCGGTTTCATCGCCGGCTGTGAAATCCGGGTCAAAAAAAAGCGGCAGTCTGTTTATTCTCAATGCCGAATACAGGCTGTCCAATTTGTTAAGGGCCTGTTCGGCGGTCATATCCTTGCCCGCGCCCAAATTCCCGATCACCGCCACCGCGCCGATGATCAGCGCCAAAACGGCGATCACCAGCCCTATGCGCGCCGCGTTATTTTTTTCTTTCACTTTAATTTTGCCCTCCTTCACCCTTTCTTTGGTATATCCGTCAGGCCGTCTTTTGACAGCATCGATTCAAGCACTTTTACATCGGCGGTTATATCCACCATTTCGTCGGTGAACATATTGTCGAGTTCTTTTTCAAAACCCTTTCTGATGAAGGGCATGATCTTCGATATCTGCGCCTTGGTCTCCTCGGCGTTTCCGCCTTTCAGCCTGTTTTTTTCGATGCGCATGTAGCTGTTTAAAATTTTTACGATTATGGGCATATAGCATTCGAAAAAATCCGCAAGCTGCCCCCTGCGGCCCGAGGTCATGGTCTCATCGTCCAAAAGCGGCCGCATTTTGCGCATTATCTCCTCTATCTGCAAAAGTTCGCTTGAAATCCCGGCGTCGTCGATATAGGCGTTTATTTGCCTCATTTCCGCCGCGTATCCGTCTATTTTTCCGCCGAGCCCGGCCGCCTTTTCTTCGCCGGAGGCAAACAGGCCGAAATCAAAACCGAGGTTTTGCTTTTTTTCCTTTATCAAAAGAAAACTCAGCAGATATACGGCAAGCGCGCAAATCGCCAAAGCCAAGACGACCACTAATGTATACGAAAATCCCTGCAAATTGAAAATATTTCCGATAATGACAAAATACAGGCAGTATCCCGCCGCCGCGCAGCCGCAGACAAACAACAAAAAATTTTTCACTTCAAGCTCTCCAATTTTGATTTCTATTTCTCAGCTCTCATTCGGCGCACCATTTCATTCATTTTGGCGTATCTCTCCGGGGAGATATAGTCCGTGATCGAATTTCCGCTGCCGATCGCTATCCCCGGCAAATCGATCACCGGCGCCACGACTTCCTTTATATAATCCTCTATGTCGATCCCCGAAACGTCGCACAGCGCGTCGGTGTCGATTCCGCCGAAAAGCGCGATTTTGTGCCCGTAGCGCCTCACCCACTCGGAAAACGGCGCGATAACGTCTTCGTTGCTGTGCTTCGCGTCGATTTTCGCGACGTCTATTATATCGTCCATCACCTCGAATATATTGCCGCACGAGTGCAGCAGAAACGGTTTGCCGGTTTTGCGTTTTATCAGCCCGATGATTTTCGCGTAGCCGGGCACTATATGCGCCCTCACGTCGTCCGGCGTGAGCATGGGCGAAATCTTGTAGCCCAGATCGTCGCCGAACCTGTAAACGCAGAACATATCGTCGTACATATCCAAAAATTTGTCCCAGATGGCATACAGCATATCGCCGACCTTTTCAAACAGCAGCCCGAACAGCTCGGGGTCGTCGTTTCTGATGTAGCACAGATCCATAAAACCCGTTATGTCCTGCACGCATTCGAACAGCCCGTTGCCCACTCCGCCCACGAGTTTCATTCCGGCCGGTATCGCCTCGCGCATGCATTCCAGCGCGAAAGCGGATTTTTCCAAATATATGCCCGGAATCTTATCCCATTCGTACCTGTCGAAATCGGCGCGGTCCCTTATTTCGCCCTCTTTATGTCCTCCCAAGGACCCGCTGCCGGGCATATAGCCCGCCGCGCAGATCTCAAAGCTCGTCGTGTCGTAGCCCAGTGCCTTAAACGACTTGTTGTAGTTTTTATAGTACTCCACCGTGTCGGATCTGACATCCCCGGTGGCCGTCCCCTTTATTTCGATGCCGGACACGGCCGTCATCACCCGGTTGCTCACGATGTGCTCATAGAGCGGGGTGCGTTTGGGTTTTTGGTTTTTGGCCGCCAGCACCAAATTGTTGTAATCCGGCTCGAAGTCTTTTTTTATATATATGTTCATATCTTTATGCCCCCTATATTATTTTCTGAATTTATCCGATTCACCCTACAATGGTTTTCTGTCCTTGAGCAAGACGTCGTGCGCCCCGCCCTCCACGATGCTCACCGACGAAACCAGCGCGATTTTCGCGTTTTTGTGCAGCTCCGGCACGGAGAAGACCCCGCAGTTGCACATGGTGGATTTGACTTTGCTGAGCGACAGCGCCACGTTGCTTTTCAGACTGCCCGCATAGGGCACATACGCGTCGACGCCTTCTTCAAAGGAAAGCGCGCCTTTTCCGCCCAGATCGTATCTCTGCCAGTTTTTCGCGCGGTTGGAGCCCTCCGCCCAGTATTCTTTCATATAGCTGCCCTCGATATTCACCTTGTTGGTGGGGCTTTCGTCGAAACGCGCGAAATATCTGCCCAGCATGATGAAATCCGCGCCCATCGCGAGAGCTAAGGTCATGTGGTAGTCGTGCACGATCCCCCCATCGGAACATATCGGGATATATACGCCCGTCTTCTCGAAATATTCGTCGCGGGCCATCGCCACTTCTATTATCGCCGTGGCCTGCCCCCTGCCGATCCCCTTTTGCTCGCGGGTGATGCAGATCGTGCCGGGGCCGATGCCGACCTTGATGAAGTCCGCCCCCGCCTCGGCGAGAAACAAAAACCCGTCCCTGTCCACTACGTTGCCCGCCCCTATCTTTACGCTGTCCCCGTATGCGCCGCGGACATACTGCAGCGTCATTTTCTGCCATTCGGTGAACCCGTCCGAGCTGTCGATGCAGAGCGCGTCGGCTCCCGCTTCGATAAGGGCGGGGACGCGTTCTTTGTAGTCCCGCGTGTTTATGCCCGCGCCCACCATATATCTCTTTGAAGCGTCCAGCATTTCGTTTTCGTTTTCTTTGTGGGTGTCGTAATCCTTGCGGAAAACAAAATACTTCAGCCGCTGCGCGCCGTCGATCAGCGGCAGGCAGTTGAGCTTGTGTTCCCATATGATATCATTGGCCTCTTTGAGCGTGGTGTGCTCGCCGGCGTAGATCAAATTCTCGAATTTGGTCATGAACTCCTTGACTTTTGTTTCGGGCGGCATCCGGCTCACCCGGTAGTCCCTGCCGGTCACTATGCCCACGAGCCTGCCCGACAGCGTGCCGTCCGTGGTCACCGCGACTGTCGAATGGCCCGTTTTTTCTTTCAGCGCCAAAATATCGGAAAGAGTGCCGTCGGGGGAGATATTGGAATTGCTCACCACGAAACCCGCCCTGTAGCTTTTGACTTTGGCCACCATCTGCGCCTGGCTTTCGATCGGCTGCGAGCAGAAAATAAACGAAAGCCCGCCTTCCCGGGCCAGCGCGATGGCCATCGTGTCGTCTGAAACGGATTGCATAATAGCCGATACCAGCGGGATATTCAAATTGAGCGCGGAAGAAGCTCCTCCGGGGTATTTCGCCAGCGGCGTTTTCAGACTGATATTTGCAGGTATGCAATCCGTTGAGGAATAACCGGGAATCAGCAGATATTCCCCGAATGTGTGCGATTGTTCTAAAAAAACAGCCATAAATTTTGCCCTCCTGTTTAATTATTATTGATTATTATTGATTTTGTTTATACGCGCTCCACGTTTTGTTTCAGGGTTTTTATCCTGTGCACGGGGTTCAGCAGGTTGCCCAGCGAATGGTCGCAGTTCAGCGCGTCGATCAGTTTGGCCAAGTATTTCGACATGTCCACATTGCAGAACCAGGGCTTTGATTTTATCTCCTCGGATTTGTATGTGGTGTCGGCCACGAATATTTTCTCTATGACGCCCTCTTCATAGGCTTTGTCGACAATGGCGGCCCCGCCGGTGAACTGTCCGAAGGTTATAAATATGAATATCCGCTTCGCGCCCATGCCGTGCAGCTGCCTTGCCACATCCAGAATTGAGTCGCCGCTGGCGAGTATGTCGTCGATTATTATGATGTCCCTTCCCGCCACGTCCTCGTATTTCCCCAAAAAATCATGGCTGACAATCGGGCTTCTGCCGTTTTCGATCCTGCCGTAATCCCTTCTCTTGTAGAACATGGCGATATCCAGGTCCAAAACGGTGGAATAAAAAAGGCATCTCGAGACCCCTCCTTCATCGGGGGATACGATAAGCGCCCCCTCGCGCGTGAGCCTTATATCCCCTACATTTGCATACAGCGCCTTGATCATCTGATAGGACGGGCGCACCGTCTCGAAGCCGTTCAGCGGTATCGCGTTTTGCACGCGGGGCTCGTGCGCATCGAATGTGAGCACGTTTGAGACGCCCATGCCGACGAGCTCCTGAAGCGAAATCGCGCAGTCGAGCGATTCCCTCGCGTTTCTGTTGTCCTGCCTGCTGCTGTACAGCATGGGCATGATCACATTTATCCTGCGCGCCTTGCTGCCCCTCAGCGCGGCTATTGTGCGTATCAGATCCCTGTAGTGGTCGTCGGGGCTCATATAGACGGTTTTGTCGAATATCTTGAAAGTTTCGCTGTGGTTGTAGCAGTCGCAGATCACAAACATGTCATATCCCCGGACCGACTGCCCTATGAGCGCCTTCGCCTCTCCCGTCGTAAAGCGCGGGCACGACGATTTGACCAAAAAATTCGATTCTGCCCCAAACCTGAATTCCGTGAGATAGCGGTTGATTTTTTCGCCGATTTCCTCACAGCCGCGCATGACTATGACCCCGAGCCTGCCGAATGTGGAAAAATCATCCTCCTGGAGCAAATCGGCGTCGATATCGATGACATCCATTTTTAATTATCCCCTCCCCGTTTTTGTTGGTTGATATATTTTAATGATACCACAAATCCGTTTTTTTGTCAAGACAAATATTTTACCGTTTGTTCTAAATTTTTGTGTTGCAGTTTATTGTTTTTTGAGGTATAATAAAAAGACAATGAAATTTACCGAAAGGATATATGATGCAGCAATCGAAAAAAGCGGTGATCACCGTGACAGGAATAGACAAAATAGGCATAATCGCGAATGTCAGCGCGATTTTGGCGGATAACAACGTCAACATCGAAGATATTTCCCAGACGACCATGCAGGGATATTTCATGATGTACATGCTCGTCGACATATCGGCCATGAGCTGCCCCTTCGACGGGCTCGCGAAAAAACTCGCCGACAAGGGCGAGGAGATCAAGCTTGAGATCAGGATACAAAAAGACGAAATATTCAAGGCTATGCACTCGGTGTAGCCGGTTAGAGGGAAGGGAAATTTATGATCGGCAAAAACGAAATATTTGAAACCGTAAAAATGCTGGGCGAGGAAAAATTGGACGTCAGGACGGTCACCATGGGCATATCAATTCTGGACTGCGCAGATTCGGACATGGCCAAATCCTGCCGCAAAATATATGACAAGATCGCAAAAAAAGCGGAAAATCTCGTGAGTACGGGAGAGCAGATCGAAAAAGAATACGGCATCCCGATAATCAACAAGCGGATTTCCGTCACCCCCGTGGCGATTGTCGCCTCGGCCTGCGAAGGCCAAAACGATTTTGTCGGCTTTGCCAAGGCTCTCGACGCCGCGGCGCTTGCCACAGGCGTGAATTTCATAGGCGGATTTTCCGCGCTGGTGCAAAAAGGGTTCACCGAAGGCAGCCGAAAACTCATAGATTCCATCCCCGAAGCCCTGTCTTCGACTTCGCGCGTGTGTTCTTCGGTCAACGTGGCGACCACCAAGGACGGGATAAACATGGACGCAGCGGCCAAAATGGGCGCCGTGATAAAAAAGGCCGCGGAATTAACGGCGGACCGGGGAGGGATTGCCTGCGCGAAATTGGTCGTATTCGCCAACGCGCCCGGCGACAACCCGTTTATGGCGGGGGCCTTTCACGGCATAGGGGAAGCGGAGTGCGTGATAAATGTGGGCGTGAGCGGTCCGGGCGTGGTGAAACGCGCCCTCGAGCAGGTGCGCGGCGCGGATTTTTTGACAGTCGCCGAAACCATAAAACGCGCCGCCTTCAAGATCACGCGCATGGGCCAGTTCGTGGCCATGGAGGCCGCAAAGAGGCTGGAGGTGAGTTTCGGCATTGTGGACCTGTCGCTTGCGCCCACCCCGTCGGTGGGCGACAGCGTGGCGGAGATATTGAAGGAGATGGGGCTTGAGCAGTGCGGGGCGCACGGCTCGACTGCCGCGCTCGCGCTTCTCAACGACGCGGTAAAGAAAGGCGGAGCGATGGCGTCGTCCTGCGTGGGCGGGCTCTCCGGGGCTTTCATCCCCGTGAGCGAGGATGTGGGGATGATCGAAGCGGTCAGGGCGGGGGCCTTGGATATAGCCAAACTCGAGGCGATGACCTCGGTATGTTCGGTCGGAATAGATATGGCGGTGATACCGGGAGACACCCCCCGGGAGACGATTTCGGCCATCATAGCCGATGAGGCGGCGATCGGGGTGATAAACAACAAAACCACAGCAGTGAGAATAATACCCGCGCCCAAAAAACGCGTGGGCGATACGGTGGAATTCGGGGGGCTTCTGGGCTTTGCCCCGGTCATGGCGGTAAACGGTTTCGGCTGCGCCGATTTCATTTCGCGCGGGGGCCAGATACCCGCCCCCATTCAAAGCCTCAGAAATTAAAAAACGATATGTCGTCGATACTGAAAGGATATTTAAAATCATTGTTATGAAAGAAATTTTTGTAAGCGGAAAAACCCTTCCCGAAGCCTATCACAACGCGCTCAAGGAACTCAGCGAAAACGGCGAAATCATAGACTGCCCCGATTACGGCCAGCGGCAAAAAGAATGCAGCATGACTGTTTTTGTCGAAAATCCCGCCGCCGAGCCCCGGATCAGCCGCCTCATCATCGGAGGCGCGCACGAGCTCATGCAGTATGAAATGGAAATGCTGGACGGCGTCCTCGACTTCATGGTCGGCGCTTCTGAAAACGTTTGGGAATACACATATCACCAAAGGTACGCCCATCAGCTTCCATTCGTCATATCCGAGCTGAAGCGCAATCCCCATTCGCGCAGGGCGGTGATGAACATACGGGATTTTGAAACCGACAGCGCGAACAGCGACCCCGCCTGCATGCAGTCGATACAGTACTTTATACGCGGCGGCGAGCTGCACTGCAAGATTCTGTTCCGGAGCAACGACCTCGCCGAGGCGTTCTTCTACAACGCCTTCGCCCTCATACGCCTCCAGGAAAAAACGGCGGCGGCTTT
>Ga0123356_10003643_pt1 | contig 16063 bp, 13 predicted proteins | sample TergutEmb28metaG_2_FD_92546 | JGI IMG/M metagenome (GOLD analysis project Ga0123356, IMG submission 92546) | Embiratermes neotenicus P3 segment gut microbial communities from Petit-Saut dam, French Guiana - Emb289 P3 | ecosystem: Host-associated > Arthropoda: Insects > Digestive system > Gut ... | reverse complement strand
GCCGCGCGCGATCCCCGCGGCGGGGAGTCGCCGGCTCTCACCAGTAGGTCCGTGGTGCTTCGATGGGATGCGTCTGCCGCTTCCGGTTCACCGCAGTGGAGGCCCACTTGCGTCGCCAATCGATGCGGGCTCCGGCCACGCCTCCGCGCAGCGGAACCTGCACGTATCCCGGCAGGACATCGGGCGGAGATTCCGCCGGCGCGTCTTCCCCCGCTGTCCTGGCCTGTGACGCCCGACTCAGGCCTGGACGAGTAAGTGATGGCAGAGATCCCCGCCCCCCACTCGCTCGCTCCGTGACGGCGGCGCTCCCCCTCGAAACCAGCTCCTTATTCATGCCAGGCGCCTAACGGCCATGGTCCCAATGCGTTGTGCGCGTTCATGTGCTTATTCCTGACCGGCGCCTTCCGGCTGCGGCACGTACGCGAGCATCACGGCCGCAGGGAGCACGGACGCATCGAGGGCCGCCGCAACTTCGATCGCCGACTCGATCCGGTCTAGGTAATCCCACGTGTCCATCTCTTGGGGGGAGTAGACGACGGCTGCCCGCTGCGCCACGATTACTGGGAGGCGCGTAATCATTGGCTCGTCCGAGATCACGTCCTCCAGCCGCTCCCGCCCGAACACTGCCCGCGACAGGTACGCGTAAATTTGCTCGGCTTCCAGGTGGAGCCGCTTCGCGGTGGTCCCGGCCGTAGCAAGAGCCTCGGCGATCTGGCGGACAGCGGCGTCGTTCGGCCATTTCGCGCCGCAAACATCCACTACCACATAGCTGGCGACCATTATCGCCAGGGCGAGGGCCTCTGCGCGTTCTGCGTCATCGAGTAGGGCGAGAGCCGGCTCGATCTGTTCCGCCTCGGCATGCGCGACATGACCCATCGCGACCCGCAGCGCCTTTTCCACCTTCTCATTTATTCGTACGATCATGCTCGATCCTATTCCTGTGCCCTTCTACTTTCTGCAGAAAAAACCCGACTATGGTGAGCGTAGCGAATGCAGCTCCCCAGCCTGCTGATGCTGTCACGTGATGAAACAGCGGCATAACTTCCTGAATTAGATTCCCGATGGCTCCGGCGCCGGTGAAGTTCTCTGCCGAGAGTTTCCCCCGAACGGCTTCCCGAATATGTCCGCGATCCGCGGCATCTATAGAATCGCCGCTCTTCTCAGCTCTACTTATCGCGGCTCTGAATTGATCAGCTCGCTCCCCCGCCGTGGCAGGTATCCGAAATGCAACCCGATCTCGAGTATGCCCACCATCCGCGGCATCTATAGAATCGCCGTTCGTACCTTTCTCAGCTACACTTATCGCGCCTCGGAATTGACCAGATCGCTCCCCCGCCGTGGCAGGTATCCGAAATGCGGCCCGATCTGCGGCGACAGCCACATCGGCGCGGCGTTCATGCCGTTCTCCCGCAGTTCGGAGTGCCTGGAGAACTGCGGGTCTGAGGGCGGAGGCGTCAGATGGATTGCTTAGCCCCCATGGGTCCTGAGGCCGGGCTACGTTAGCCGGGCTTGTGTCGCTGCTAGCGGCTTGGGCGTGCTCGCCACCCCGACGATCACCGAGCTGACCGCCCTGGACCGTGCCGCGCAAGTTCCCCGGGGCGTCGGTCCCGTCCCTGCCGGACTGATTGCGTTCGGCCATCGCCCTGCTATTGGCCTCCGTATCAGGCGTGGCGCCTTGGCTAAGTTGGCCGTCTTCTGAGGTATTCGTATGTGCTAATTGCCCTTCAACCCTTGACAGTCGCTCCGCAAAGCGCTCCTCAAAGCGGTCGAAGCGGGCCCGTATCTCCGCGATTATGTCCGCGATCTGCCCCCGATCAACTGCCCGCCCCTCCTGCGCGTTGCCGACATCTAGACGAGCCTGCGGGCCAACGTCCACGCCGCGGCCAGCGGCGTCGCGGCCGCCAGTCTCGGTGCCGGTGCTGTCTTCGCCCTTCATTTTGCGCCAGACTTCTTCAGGAGCCTGCTGGCTGGCGTCCTGGCCGCGGGGGGCGGCGGGGCTGGCTGTCTGATCCGGAGTCCCAGTTGTCTTTTCATCGCTTTCGGGCGCCGCTTGCCGGTCCGCCTTTGCCCGTATGGCTTCCGCGACTGCTTTCTGGGCCTGCGATTGCTGCAATGCGTCGTGGGACGGGGACCGTGGATTGTCAGCGCTCATCTGACCTCCTCTCACCGCCAGCGGGGTGGCTCACAGTTTCTGCGGTCCGCACATCAATAGCCGCAGATCATCCGCCTGCGCTGGCTCTGCCCAGGTGAGTACGGCGAAGGCGCTGGCCACTCGTTGATCAGCGCCCGCTTCAGCGTCCGCAAGCTGGTCGGCCGCGATTCTGAATGCGGGCGGGTCGGCACTGCCGACGAGCATGGCGGTCTGCTGCTCGAGCGTGTGGCGCGTCCAGGGGAGACTGCTCACGTAGGAAAGATGCTCGGCCGGTGAGGCGTTCTCCGGCAGGACCAGGCCACGTTCTCGGGCGGCCTTAATGATCTCGGGATGCGATCTGGCAGGCGGTTCGACTCCGCTGGCCAGAGCCCGGAGCCCCTGCTCGATATCGGTGAACCGCAGCCCCCCGACTTGCCAGCGACCATGGTCTTCCTTGCACAGCTTGCCGAGTCCTTTGCCCAGGATTGCCAGTGGGGCAGCCGCCGAGAGATGCCGGGCCAGCGCGTCTGGGTCGTAGAACTTCTGCAGCATTTCGTACCGAGTCCCGATCGCATGCTCGGCTGCGTGGGCGATGGCACACTCGACGAGCCTGGTATCGGAGCAAAGCCGCTCCCGCAGCCTGACCGTCGCGTGAGTATCACCCAGGCCGGGCGGCAGGTACCCCACCTCGTGGGCTGCACAGCTCACTTCGGTCCACAGCGTCAGCTCGGGATAATCCCGGAGAAAGCGTTCGCCCATTCGGATTTGACGCAGCGAGCAGGGCTGTCCGCCAGTGCATGACCCACCGCACGCCTTGCTTCTGCGCCCGTGTCCGGCAAGCGGCGGAAGCCGCTCGACCTGCTCTGCCGACTCGCGGTCTTCGCCTGCGGTCATCCGCGCGAGCAGCGGGCGATCCATCCCGTCGGCGAAGACGGCGGCGGTTCCGGGTTCGAGTGTCACGACGTACTGGGATTGCTCTTCGGAGAGGTTGATTGTTGCGCCCACGGCCTGCCTGTCGTCGGCAGCCGGAAGCCTGTGCACGACCTTGAGGGCGGTGTTCTTGATGACGTCCGGGATGAGCTTGCTAGGGATCTGCTCGGCGACGATGACTCCTTCGCCGTAGGCCCGCACCTCAGCCAGGATTCCGGCGAAAAGCTCTAAGGCATGGCTGGCCGGCGACTCCTCCGCGACATTGCGGAGCAGCCGGTGTGCTTCTTCCACGACCACGACGTGACGCAGGACGGCTGGCGACTGCTCGTGCCGGAAGCGCTCTTTCTCTTCCAGCCGCAACTGCTCATACAGCCTGATGAGCACCGCTCCCATGAGAAAAGCCTTGTCCTGATCGTTTGTCACGTTCTCGATCTCGAGCACGACGTTCCGGCGCAGCAGCGCGCCAACGTCGAGGGGATGACCTCCTTCGAAGAACCGCCCTGGCGTGCCAAGCCGCAGGCTGCCGATCCGGACATCGACGAAACCCTGAACCCTTTTGCGGATGTCCTCGTCATAACCGATCTGCGCGACGACCTGCCGGGCCGTCCGCTGCAGCGCGGCGAGAGTCGGATACCGAGGGGTGGCCGCGCCCGGCGCAACGGAATCCGGATCCGGCACCGGCTGACCGGAAGCGCTGTTCCAGCGTTCCATCGGCTCCCCGAGAACCAGGTCCCAGCCTGCCGCCTCGTAGCACTCCACCAGGGCTCGCGAGATCACCTGGGGAAAGGGCTCATCGGAGTGGAAGGCCGCGAGAAACAGCGCACGCACCAGATCGGCGTGGCTTTGCAGGGGAAAGGTGCGGCTCGGATTGCCCGGCTCCAGCGACGCGGGTTCCAGCGGATTGAGCGACCCAGGGGGCGCTGCCGGGTCACCCGGAGCGATGACGAGCACATCACTCAGCCCGGCTAGCCGCCCGGCCATGCGTGCGTACTCGGCCTTGGCCGGCTCGATGACCAGCCAGGGTATGGGATGCGGCGGCCGTGACAGCTGCTCGAGCAGCGCTCGCACGGTCTGAGATTTGCCACCTCCGGTGGCGCCGCAGACGAAGGTGTGCCGGTTCAGGGTGGACCGTGCCACGGTGAACGGGCCAGCCGGCCGGAGGAACCGGTCCAGGACGGTGCCGACCTGCACTTCAGCGACTGCGGGGCCACGATGCTCGGGTGTGGTGTCGAAGGCGGGCGGGACGACCACATGGACACCGGGAAGCTCGGTCTCCGGCGGCCGCACGAGGGCGCAGACGAGGTCGGCAGTCGCGAGAAAGGGCGACCTGATGGGTGCAGAAGCGCCGACGTCCCCGTCCAGAGGTTGCTGCGCGGGTGCTAGCGGGCGAATCCGGTAGGACGGCACCGCCTGCTCGGCGGCGCTGCACAAGGCAGCGGCAACCGCCTGAGCCGCCGGCGTAGTCGGACCGCCGACCCAGATCGACACCGTCCACGTCCCGCCGGCGCCGGCCCGGGAGACCTCATGAAACCACGCTTCATGACGCTCGGCTTCGACGGCGTCGGCTTCCGATTGCCGAGTTGACTGGCGAAGCCGGAACAGGGCACGCCGCGACTGGTCGAGTTCGCGCTGGACCGCCTCTTCAGTCAGCGGCTCGCAGTACACGAGCCAGGCGAAGTCCTGGTGAGCCAGATAGCCGACTAGGTCATCGAAGGCAGGCGGGGTCCAGTTACGCTCCGGGCCGCGACCGGCACCACTCCAATCGCGACCGGCACCGCGTTGGTCCTCCGAAGTGGGCTCGGCCCGCCCACCGCCACACGGAACCCACTGGTTCACCGCCGACAGGAGCTTGTGCACCTCTTCCGCCGAGATGCGGTCACCCGTAGCCCCGAGCGGGAAGAGCAGCGGAATGCCGTGGTCCGGTCGGTGCGGAGCGTCATAGGAGGAGCGAGCACCCGAGATCATGACCTGCAGCGGTTGCCACGGCTGCGGCCGCGCCCACAGGACGGCGACGCTCTGACCCTGCACGCCGGCATCAAGCAGCCCAGCGCGAAGCGCGCGCCGAGTGGGCGGCTCTTGCCGCGGATCTATGTTCGCCGGCGTAGAAAGGATGCGCATGAAGGGGACGGCGCTCACCAGGGCGAGCGGGGCACCCACTGCGTCATCCATGACATTAGCCATGCACGTCATCGGCACTGCGGGAGAACTGGCTCGGTGGCGTGCTCTTGCCCTGGGACGGGTGCACTCGCGGCTCCATCGAGACCCGCGGAGCGTAGTTAATCTCCGGATTACAGTCCACGTTCGCTGTGACCCGCTGGCCGCCGGGCTGGACTTCAACGTAAATCATCCCGGTCACCGCAATCCCCATGAGCACTTCTGGCTCGATGACTGCTTCGCGCACTCTCTGCTCGCTGGTTGAACGTTCTTGGGATGCGCCCGCCGCCTCGCTCTGCGATTGGCCGACAGTTGTGCTGCGTGAAGCGGTGGCGGACCGGTGCGTACCGGTCGTGGTCGTCGTGCCAGAGCGTCCTGAAGAGGAGCCGGCAGAGAAGCCCGTGGTGAACGAGTGGCCGACGCTCTCGCTCTGCTCAGTGCCGCGTGACTGGGTGACGGACTGGCTGTAAGCGCGGGTGTGCTGAGATTCCATCCACTTGAATTCGCTGCCAATGAAACTGACCGCTTCCTGCGCCTCACGATGATTCGCCAGCGTGAAGAAAGCCGCAGCGGCACCACCACCGCCGATTACCTGGACAGCGTCATCCCGCAAGTGCTCGAAGAACAAGAACGCAGGCAGCTTCTCCCGCTCGGCGTAGGTGCTCAACGATTCCAGAGCGGTCTTCGATGCCCCGTCCGCGCCAAGCAGGATCAGGAAGTCCGCAGCAACTGCCCCGTTCCGCATCGAGTGGAGGAGCAGCTGGACGAACAGGTCCGAGCGAATCTCGCTGTCGAGTTCGTCGGCTTTCTTGTCGATGCTCGCCACACGCAAGGAAGAATCCGGTTCTCCCGCGGCGTGATCCCGCTCACCCGGCGACTGCTCCAGTGCAGGCAGTCCGCGGAGCATACGCTCAAGCCTGGTTACCCGCTCCATGACGCCGCCGTGCTGGCGCTGCACATCGTTGTAGAGCACGGAGAGGCGGTCGTACTCCTCGTCTGAGAGGCTGCCGTTCCCCTGCGGCAGGCCGGCACTCGCCACTACATGGAGGGCTGCTTCCAGGCGGGTAATGGAGGCGGGCGCGGTCCGGTCAAGGCATCCTGCCACCTCCCGGAGCACCGCGCGGTCCTCTTGCCGCTCGTGCCGCCGCAGCGCCGCGTCACGCTGGGCCGAGTGACTGACCTCCGACACGACATCGGTGAGGCTTTCCCAGTTCATTTCCTTGACCGCAGGCAGCATCGGTGTCTGCGACGGAACGGACTCCGGATACACCGGGTAGCCCTGACGCCGGGCCAGGTCCCAGAGCTGGTCTACGGACCTGCGCCGGGACACGTCGACGATAAATACCCGCCGCCCCGAGCCCAGCATTGAACCGCCTAAGGTCACCAGCGCATCAGCCCAGGTAAGGCTCGATCCGCCGAATGCACAGATCAGGTGCGAGCCGGGAGACGGCGCAACGGGGTACCAGTGAGGGACCTCGTTCACCCGCTTCTGCTCGGAACTTTCGAACTCGCTGACGCGGCGCCGCCAGTCGACCAGCGCTCGCTCATAGTCACGCTGTGCAATCGCCAGATCCCCAGCATCCGGGACCCGCTGCTGGCGTAGATGAGCAGTGCGTGCCCGGCCTATCAGCCCTTGTACGAGCAAGCCGAGCGGCGGGATGAAGAGGGACAGCAGCCCGATTCTGATGGCCTCGAAAGCGCCGGGCTGACCGAGATTTGCTTTGCTGCGGAACGCCGCCGTGGCCCATATCGAGGCGCCCGCCCCCGCCAGGGCGACGAGGTAGATCAGCGCAGCGATATTTGCCGCGAAGACGACAATCTCCAGGACCAGCGTAATAGCCGCAGCGGCGAAGATGGCGGTCGTGATCTGGCCAACGCCGGCGGCCGCTGAGACCGTAGTAGGCGCACGCAAGCCCGGAGGGCGATCCCGCTCTGGACTGGGCTGCGCAGGCCTGGGCTGCACGGGTTCGAAGCCCCATCGAACCGGGCCGCTGAAGATCGGTCCGAGGTCAGGACCTTCCTGCTGCTCCGTATCGGTCATGGCAGGGCCGCCAGGACAGAGAGCAGGGCCTGCCGCGCCTCGGGAGCGGCACGGACGGCAATGGACGTGGTACCCGACGAGCTAGGTACCAGGCAGACGTCGGCCGGCAGCATCCTGGTTCGGGAGGCTCTGATCATGTAGATGATGCCGGGAATGATGCAGAGTGCGTCGAGAAGAATGGCGCGCATCACGTTAGGCCTGCCCCGGAGCGGGACGACAGCATGAACCAGTCCGGGCTGCTGGCCCTGTATCGGAATACCCGCCGCGGAGAGGACTCGGACGACTTCGCTTTGCGCCTCGGCGGGCGGCAGGGAAGTCCAGCCGCGTTCCATGGCACCCAAAGACCGCTCGGGAGGTGCCACCCCCAGCCTGGCATCGGGCCCGCCGCCTGACGGCGGCGGCGGCACGGAGGGAGAGCCGGCAGACTCCCCGGCCCCTAACCCAGCCGGAACTGCTTCCGGATCGCTCTCGACGTGCTCACCACGCTTGACTGCCGATGTCCAGCTGGCACCATCCCAGTACCTATCGTCGAACCGGCCCGCAGGATCCGCATACCAGCCGGCACCGTCCGGTACTACCGATCCCATGGGCTTTCCCTCCGCTTTCCGACGACGGCCCCCCCAGCTTCGGCCTGTGCGCTCGCAGATCGCTCGAATTTGATCATCACTTCCGCGGGTGCGCTCACAGATTGCTCGACTCGCCGCCTTCCTCTAGCGGCGTGCGGTGCCTTCCGCTGATCGAGTCCGACGCTGTCGGCAGCGTCAGTCAACCTCGATGATCCGCGCCTCGAGCAGCAAGCCAGAGTCGATCTCCAGCACGCCGATGGTGCCGTGCGGCTGGCGCCGCCGGTCGGTGGGCGAGCCTGGATTGAAAATCCGGAACCCTCCGTCGCGTGCGTCGAGGGGGATGTGAGAGTGACCGTAGACGACAACGTCCGCATGGGGGAACGTGGTTCGCATCCGTCGCAGCCGTCCGTCAGCCGCGCCCGCGTCATGGATCATCGCGACCTTCACTCCGGCCAGCTCGGTCGTCAGGGTCGGCCGGGCGCCCCACGCGGCCACGTCGGGCGCGTCGTTATTGCCGACCACCACGTGCACCGGCGCGTACTCGGTCAGTTCTTCGAGCACCGCGGCGACGCAGACGTCGCCGGCATGCAGGATGACATCCGCCTGCCGCAGCCACAGAGCGACCGCGGGCGGGCAGGATTTCCACCGCCGCGGGGCGTGGGTGTCGGCGAGGGCGATGACTCGCATCTGCCTATGGTGGCCCGGGTAGGGTTTGGCTGATGGACGACAGACTGAACGGGCAGGAGCCCGACCACGAGCCAGTGCCGCCGGATGCGGCCGCGCTGGTCGCGTCCCGGGCGGCGACCGCGGTCGATGCGGGCCGGATGCCCGCCATGTACCTCGGGCATGGCGCCCCGCCTCTCGTCGATGATCCGCTCTGGGTTGTGCAGCTCGAGGCGTGGGCCAGGGCGCTGCCGCGGCCGGCAGCCATCCTCGTGGTCTCCGCGCACTGGCAGAACGCGCCGCTCGCCATCGGTGCCACCGCCGACGCGGCCCCGTTGCTCTACGACTTCTACGGCTTCCCGGAGCGTTACTACCGGGCCCGCTACCCCGCCCCGGGAGCGCCGGACCTCGCCAGCAGGGTCCGCGCCTTGCTGGCCCCGCATGAGCAGGTCGCGGACGTGCCGCAGCGCGGACTCGACCATGGCGCGTACGTGCCGCTGACGGTCATGTACCCGGACGCAGACATCCCGGTCTTGCAGATCTCCATGCCAAGCCTGGATCCCGCCCGGCTGCTGCGCGTCGGTGCGGCGCTTGCACCGCTGCGCGACGAGGGCGTGCTCATCATGGGAAGCGGCTTCCTCACGCACGGAGTGCCTTTCCTCAGCGATTTCCGGTTCAACGCGCCGCCGCCGTCATGGTCGGCCGAGTTCGACCACTGGGCCGCCACCGCGCTGGACAGCGGCGACGTCGACGCGCTGGCCGCCTTCCGCGGCGCGCCCGCGGTCCGGTACGCGCACCCGACGACCGAGCACTACGCGCCGCTCTTCGTCACGCTCGGCGCAGCCGAGTCGCCGGCCCCGGTCACCACGATCACCGGGTACTGGCTCGGCCTGGCCAAGCGATCCGTGCAGGTCGCCTGACGCCCCGGCAGACTCGCGCCGCCGGATCGGCGCGTCGTCCGCCGGGGCCTCTTCGGCCAGGACGAGGCGCGCGGCGCGGGGTCTTCGGATCCCCCCCAGTCCCCTGCTTACTGGCTCGAACCGTGCCTGCGTGCGGCCACCGACAGCACGGGCCAGGCGCCGACACGCCTCGTCCTGACTGAGCGAAGTCAACCCAAACCGGCCGGCTGGCACCATCCCCGAACTCATGGATGCATGGCGGGCGCGGAAACCCTAAACTGCCCGCGACCACATCAGCGCCAGCAGCAGGATGCAGCGTGACGCGCGACTTTGCCCATGTCACTGCCCCGGACGGGACAGTGACTCCGATCCCGGACGGGACCCGGCTGGTGTTCGGCCGGGGTCCGGATGCCGACCTGGTGATTCCGGCTGGGCTGGGGCTGTCGCGGCGTGCCGGAATGATCAGCGCCGTAGCTGGCGGCGCGTGGGTTGCCAACATCAGCCATACGCACGCGCTCTACGCAGAAGGCGACGGGTACCGGGTCCGGCTGCCGCGGCTCGACGAGGGCAGCGAGCCATCTGAGGGCTGGTTCCTGCGCGGAGGAGCGGCACTGGTCGGCTCGCGCTCCATGCTGGATGAGGGCAAGCCGCTACGGCTGGTGGTTGCGGCAAGCGAGCCGCCTTCCAGCCAGCCACCTCCGGCCGGCCGGACGGACGGCGAACCAACACTGCTGCCCTTCTATCTCGACCCCAACACCAAGCTCTTCCTCGTCGCACTGCTGTGGTGCCGGCCATGGCTGGTGGACCCGGCTCGCGGCTCACCGCTGCCGAGAACGCCGGAGATCGCGAGGAGCGCCCTCGAGGTGACCGAGGCGCATCACGAGCTGGCGTGCTTCGACACCGATGCGGCCTTCCGGGACCGGCTCTCCGCGCGCGTCGGCGAGCACGTGAAGGTCCTGCGCCGCAAGCTGCTCGACCGAGGCATGGTCCGGCCCGGTGTGCGTCTGTCCGATGAGGTCGCCGTCACCGTGCTCATCGAGAGCGGCATCGTTACCCCCGCCGACCTGGACCTGATCCAGGATCCCGCCTGGTGCTCGCGACAGGAAGATCTGTGGTGGACGCAGGTCCGGTGATGCGGTCCGGCTACGTCACCTCGAATCTCGCCTCCGCGCTCATCCCGGCGCCGTCCGTTACCTTGAGCGTGTACGTACCGGGCGGCAGGAGGCCTGAGTAGAACTCGTGACCCTGGTTGATCGCGTAGTTGAAGCTGCCGTCATGGTCGGCGATCGGATGCACCGGTGAGGTACCGACGCCGACGAGCGTAATCGTCACCGGCTTACCCGTGGGCCACCACTGTCCGCGAATGATGAACACGGTGTCTGCATCACCCGTCGGCTGGCTGACGCCGATGGCCGGGATGCCCGGTGTCGCGTCGGCCAGCGTCGGGAAGGGTCCGGTTCCTGGCGGGTTCTGCCCGCCACCCGCCCCGCCCGGAGGCGGTGCCGCGATGACCGGACCGAGCTGCTGCGATCGCCCGGCGCCCGTCGAGCCCGTGCTGCTGCCCGACGCGGCGGGACGGCCGGCCGCCGAGCCGGCGGTGGCGCGGCCGACCAGCCAGCTCACGCCGACTAGCGCGATAACAGCGACGACCAGCGCAGCGGGCCGGGCATAGCGGCCCGGCCACTGCCCGGCATGACCGCCACGCTGGGCGCTAGCCCGCGCCCCGCGGCCCGTATCACTCCGGCCCGGGACGGCCGCGCGTTCCAGTCCCGGCTGCGACCCGATGGTTGCGTCCGCTGCATCGGCAGCCTCGGCCGCGAGCGTGGCGGGACTAGCCGGGACGGGCGCACCCGCCAGCGTGCGGTATTCCTCCATGAGCGCCAGCGCCCCGGACGGCAGCGGCGCGCCGTCGTGCCCGCCGCCGGCCAGCCCGGGCGCGAGCCGCATGAGCAGCGACGCTGAGGTTGGCCGGCTTCGCGGGTCGCGCTCCAGGCATCCCGGCACAACCTCGGTTAGCTCGGCTGGCAGGTCGCTGAGGTCGGGCGGCCCCGTGGCTAGCCGGACGAGCACATCCATGACCGTGTCGCCCTGATACGGCGCGTGCCCGGTCGCCGCGAACAGCATCGTGGCGCCGAGCGCATAGATGTCGCTGGCGGAGGTCGCCTGCCGGGTGTCTCTGGCCTGCTCGGGCGCCATGTACGCCGGCGTGCCGACGCCACCGCGGGTTACGGTGAGCGCGATCCGCTCGGCAGCCCTGGCGACGCCGAAATCGATCACCCGCGGTCCGTCCGGCGAGACCAGCACGTTCGACGGCTTGAGATCGCGGTGCACCAGGCCTGCGCCATGAATCGAGTCAAGTGCCTCGGCGCAGCCAGCCGCGAGCCAGCGAACGGCGGGTGCTGGCAGGGGCCCGCAGCTCAGCACCAGCTGGGCCAGCGACGGTGCCGGCACGTAGACCGTCGCGAGCCACGGGATATCAGCCTCGGAGTCGGCCGCGACCACGGCCGCCGTGAAGGCGCCGCTGACGCGCCGGGCCGCCGCGACCTCCTGGCCGAACCGCGTGCGGAAGTCGGGTTCGTCGGCAAGCTCTGCCTTGATCGTCTTCACCGCGACGAGCCGTCCGGCGGCTGACCGGCCGAGAAAAACCTGCCCCATTGCGCCAGCGCCGAGCCGACCGAGCAGCGAGTAGCCGCCAACGTGCTCCGGATCCCACCGGCGCAGCGGCTCTACTAAGGCTGGCTGTGCCACCGCCAGTCCTCCCCCCGACACGGGCGCAATAGGAGCAATCATGTCCGTTCCCGGACGCACATGTGCCAGTTCGGTCAGAAGCCGGGCCGCAGGGCGAGCAACTGTGTCACAGCAGACCCAGCAGCCACGCGGGCCCTGCGACTGCCGCGCCCGCCGCGACGCAGCGCTGCCGGAGTTCTCGGTCGGCGGTGACCACGATCCGGCGGCCCGCCAGGTGCGCCGCCAGCACCGCGATCGTGTCGTCGCCCGCGGCCGGGGCAGCCAGCACGCGGACCGGGCCGGCCGCGGCTTCCGCGGCCGGCCTGGCCTCACCTTCGACCACGAGCATGACCTCCGGCAGCCACCACAGCGTGGTCGTACCGTCCCCCATCCGCGCGAGCTCGTCATCGCCGCCACCGTCGAGCGGGAGGTGACCGGCCTGTCTCGCCGCGGCCAACCCGTCCGGCAGCTCGGTTAGGCCGCCCGTTACCAGAGGGGTCAGCTCGCCGGCCAGCCGCACCGTCGCGCCTGCCCGGTCCTGCCACCATCCGTCAGGGCGGGAGCCGACCACGTTCGCGCTGTCGACGATGATCGTCACCGGGGACAGCTCGGCGGCCAGCAGCGCCCAATGCGCGCCGAGGCCCGGGTGCAGCGCGAGATCGCCGACCGCCCCGGACGGCACCCACGCCACCTCGTCGGACTCGTCGTCCGGGTATACGGCGAACGGCTCGTCCGTCTCGGCCAGCACGGTGGTGTACGACCAGCCGCCGTGATCGTCGGTGAAGACCGCCCGCTGCCGGACCGCGTCGGCCGGCACGCCGCACTCCTCGTACGCCTCGCGCAGCGCCGCTGCCAGCGCGGACTCGTGACTGTCGCGAGCGCCGCCCGGCAGCCCCCAGGTGCCGCCGTGATGGCTCCACCAGGTTCGCCGCTGGACCAGGACCGGGCCGTCGGTCACGTAGGCGAGCAGCCCGGCAGCTCCGAACCGGCCCCAGTGGCGGTGCCCCAGCTCGCAGCGGACCCAGCCGTTGCCGTCTCGGCTAGCCATCGTGCCGCCGGCCTGCCCCGAATCGAAGGCCGTCCAGAAGCAGGTCCGCCAGGCGGCGGGCCTGGGCGCGCTGCGCCGGCTCGCTCGCGGCCAGCCAGATGCCGCTCGCACTCGCCAGGACGTCGGCCGCGCCGACGTCAGAGCGCAGCGTGCCGTCGGCTGCTCCCGCCGCGAGCAGCGCGGCGAACGCTGCGATCAGGCGGCCGCGGCTCTCGGCGAACGGGTCCGCGCCGGAGGCGATGACCATGCGCAGCGCGTCAGTCATTCCCCGCTTGGTGGTCATGTACTCGCCGAACAGCTCCAGCCACGCGCGCAGCGCCCGGTCAGCTGGCCGCGACTTGAGCAGGCCGGGAACGCTGTCGCAGAGCCGGGCCAGCTCGCTGCGGTAGGCGGCGTCGATGAGCGCCTCGCGGCTGGGGAAGTGCCGGTACAGGGTGCCGATCCCGACGCCGGCGCTCCTGGCGATGGACTCCAGGGTGATCTCGGGCCCGTCCGCGGCGAACGCGGCCACGGCGGCGGCGAGCAGCTGCTCGCGATTGCGCTGCGCATCGGCGCGCATTCGCCGTGCCACGGTATTCACGTGCGCCTCCTGTCCGGGTGTCCTGGCCACTTTAGCGGAGGTTCCTCCATTTCTTCCTGCTAGTGCGGCCGGCCGCCACCAGAGAGCACGCCTAGGCTGGGGTGCATGCCTTCCTCGCCTCTTGCCGCCCGGCTCGCCAAGCTGCGCCAGCAGCGCACTGCGCCGCTGATCCTGGAGCTCGATCTCACCGAGGGTCTCGCCGAGACCAGGCCCGCTGATCCGATCGCGGCGCTCACCGCCCGGAACCGGGCCGTCTTGCCCGATGTCCTGGATGGCCTGCGACGGGCCAAGGACGACGCCAGGGTCACGACCCTCCTCGCACGCCTCGGCGGGAAGCCCATTGGACTCGCGGCCGTGCAGGAGCTGCGCGGCGCCATCGCCGAGTTCGCCGCGGCGGGCAAAACCACGATCGCGTGGGCCGACTCATTCGGCGAGTTCTCTGCGAGCAATGTCCAGTACTACCTCGCGACCGCGTTCGACCAGATCTGGCTGCAGCCGTCTGGCGACCTCGGGCTGACCGGCATCGCGGTCGAGCGGCTCTTCCTGCGCGGCGTCCTCGACCGGCTCGGCGCCGAGTTCCAGGTGGCGAAGCGGCAGGAATTCAAGAGCGCGGCCGAGCAGCTCACGGAGACGGGTTTCTCCGAGCCGGCCAGGCAGGCGACGGAGCGGCTGACCGCGTCGGTCACCGAGCAGCTCGTGCAGGCGATCGCCGACCGGCGCGGGCTGTCCCCTGACAAGGTCAGCTCCCTGATCGACGCAGGGCCCTTCCTGGCTGCCCGGGCGGAGGCCGAGGGCCTCGTCGACCACCTCGGCTACCGCGACGAGGTCTACGCCTACGCGCATAAGCACGCCGGCCCCGAGGCAGTCCTGCTCTACCTCGGCCGCTACCAGCGCGGCAAAGTGCTGGCGGAGCGGGCTCGCGACGCCGTCACGAAGATGCCGAGCAGCCCCGAGCCTGGCATCGCGGTCATCTACGCGAGCGGGCCGATCCGGCGCGGGCGCAGCGGCCGCGGCCCGGGGTCCGGTAACTCGATCGGCTCTGACACGATCGCCGGCGCGATCCGCACAGCCGCGAAGGACCCCGCCAGCCGGGCCATCGTGCTGCGGGTCAACAGTCCGGGCGGCTCGGCCGTCGCGTCGGACACGATCTGGCGCGAGGTCGTCCGGGCCAGGGCCACCGGCACGCCCGTCGTCGTCTCGATGGGCGACGTGGCCGCCTCCGGCGGCTACTACATCTCGATGGCAGCGGACGAGATCGTCGCCCAGCCGGGCACGATCACCGGCTCCATCGGCGTGATCACCGGCAAGCCGGTACTCGGCCAGGCGATCGCCCGGGCCGGCATCAGCAGCGACCGGATCAGCCACGGTGCGCACGCAGCCATGTACTCACAGCTGGAGCCGTTCTCCGCGGACGAGTGGGCGCTGGTCAACGACTGGCTGGACCACATCTACGCCGACTTCACCGGCAAGGTTGCCGCGGGCCGGGGCATGACCGCCGAGCGGGTGCAGGAAGTGGCGAGGGGCCGGGTCTGGACTGGTGCGGACGCCATCGCCAACGGGCTCGTCGATCAGCTCGGCGGCCTGGACAAGGCGGTGGCCATCGCCCGGCGCCGGGCCGGCGTGGGAGCGGAGGCGCCGCTGCGCGCGTTTCCGCGAGTACACCCGCTCGACCGGCTGCGCCCGGCGGCCTCGAGTGAGAGCCCCGCCGCCTCGGCCGCGAGCCTGCTCGCCGATGCCTGGGGCCCAGCGTGGCAGCTGGCCGCTCGCGCCGGGCTGTCGCCGTACGGCCCGCTGACGCTGCCGGGCAGCTGGATCTTCGAGTAGTGCCGCCGGGCTTCCTGGACGCGATCGCTGCGTGGCCCGCGGCCGTCACGCTGCTCACCATCGCCGACGGCCGGGACGACATCGGCGTGACCGTCAGCGCATGCTGCCCGGCTTCCGTCGACCCGCCACTCGTCCTCGTGTCCCTCATCGCGTCCTCCTATCCGGCCGAGGTGCTGAGCCGGGCAGACCCGTTCGCGCTCACCCTGCTCGCCTCCGGTCAGCGGGTGCTCGCCGGGCGGTTCGCCTCCGCCGGCCGGCCCAGTGCGCGGGTACTGCTGGACGGCGTCCCGCATGACCGGGGCGCGCGCTCAGGCGCCCTGATCCCGGAGGGCGGGCTGGCTGCGCTCGAGTGCGAGGTGACGGACCGGATCCCCGCGGGTGACCATGTGCTGCTCGTCGCGAGAGTCGTGGCAGTGCCGTACGCAGCCGAGTCCGGCGACGCGCTCATCCGGTTCCGCGGCCGCTACGTTCGCTGAAAAGCCGCCGGCTGTTGGCCTTTG
>Ga0123356_10003642_pt1 | contig 16064 bp, 12 predicted proteins | sample TergutEmb28metaG_2_FD_92546 | JGI IMG/M metagenome (GOLD analysis project Ga0123356, IMG submission 92546) | Embiratermes neotenicus P3 segment gut microbial communities from Petit-Saut dam, French Guiana - Emb289 P3 | ecosystem: Host-associated > Arthropoda: Insects > Digestive system > Gut ... | reverse complement strand
GTACAGTACAAAACTGGGCTCCTTTGACTTGAAATCCCCAGCCTCCGGCCTCCAAAAACTTCCTTGAATTCCGTCCACCATCTCTCAAAATATGTGTCCACTATGTCTTAAGGATGGACAGAGCCCCGGAGGGTGTTTTTTTGGTTACTTTTTTGTCACACAAAAAAGTGACTCGCCGGTAGGCGAAACCTACTGCGGCCGCGCAGCGGAGACGGCCGGGCCGCAGGCCCAGCAATAAAACCCCGCCCGGGAGGGCAAAGACCCCCCCCTGGGGGGTGAGACGCCCTCTGCGGGGGCGGCCCCGCTGACAGCCCCCTGGAAGGGGAAAAAAATACCTTTAACCCCCGCCCGGGAGGGCAAACAACCCCCTTCACCCTAGGCATATAACACCGATAAACCCTGCGTCTGGCGCGACTCCAAGGCCTCGTGGGCTTTGGCCGCCTCCTCCAAAGGCCAACTCTGCTCGCAGCGCGCTTGAAACTGCCCCTGCGCCAAAGCCTCAAACACGTGGGCCGCCGCCGCCTCCAACTCGCTGCGGGTGGCCATATAGTCCGACATACGTGGACGCATGAGTACCAGAGAGCCGCGCGAAGCCAACTCCAAGGGCGACACCGGCTCCACAGCCCCCGAAGCATTGCCATAGGACACCATCAGCCCCCTGGGCTTTAAACAACCCAGCGCCTCACGGAATGTGGCCTTGCCCACACCGTCTAAAACCACGTCCACGCCCTGCCCCTGCGTGGCCTCTCGTACCCCCTTCGAGAAGGACTCGCTTTGCAGCCATACCTCCTCGCAACCCGCTAAAAGCGCCCTCTGCCTCTTCTCCTGACTGCCGACTACCCCCCATACCCGAATGCCTTGCGCACGCGCCCAGCAACACAAAAGACTGCCCATGCCCCCTGAAGCCGCGGTAACCAGCAGCGTGGAGCCCGGCGCCAATTTCCGCAGGCGAAACAGCAAAACCTCCGCCGTCAGGCCTTTGAGCAGCACAGAGGCCGCCATTTCAGGCGACACGTGCGGCGGAAGCTTTACCAGGGTGGAGGCGGACACGTTGCGCAACTGCGCATAGGCCCCCTGGGGGCCCAAAGCATAGGCCACCCTGTCGCCTTCGCTAAAACCCTCCACCCCAGGGCCTACCGCCACCACACTGCCGGCGGCTTCCATGCCCAGCCCACTGGGCAAACGCATGGGGTAGAGGCCACTGCGGTAATAGGTGTCCACAAAGTTAAGGCCAATGGCCGTCTGCAACACCTGCACTTCCCCAGGCAACGGAGGCTCCACATCCACGTTTTCAAGACGAAGCACATGGGGGTTTCCGTGCTGGTAAATACGAACCATTTGGGGCATGAATATTCTCCTTCCATCGAAAGAAGCTTTCGCTCCTTCCTGGTGAAATTGTTTTCTTCAACGTTTTTTTGAAAGGAGCGCGGACACGCCTTTCAAAAGCCTCATTGCTTGGCCTTGCCTGCCCAGAGAAGGGCTTTGGAAATGGCCAGCTCCTCAGCTATAGCCCATACTGTGGGCGCTGCCAAGTGCTACGTGCAGCACATGCCCCCCTATGCCTTCTGGTGTTGCTGCTAAATGTCGAGGTTGGTGGCGGACAATGCGTTTTGCTCAATAAACTCTCTGCGCGGCTCCACAGCTTCGCCCATCAGCAAGGAGAAGGTTTCGTCGCTGGCGACGGCGTCTTCCACACGCACTTGCAAGAGGCGGCGCTTTTGAGGGTCCATGGTGGTTTCCCAAAGCTGCTCAGGGTTCATCTCCCCCAAGCCCTTGTAGCGTTGAATGCTTAATCCCTTCTGCGCCTCGTCGAGGACTTGCTTCAGCAAGGCCTGCACATTGTTGGCCGTCTTCTCCGTTTCGCCCATTTTGAAGCGAATGGGCCTTGAGTCCAAAAAGCCCCAAGCCTCAGCCAACAAGGACAAGTCCGCAAATTCGGCAGAAGCCACCTTCGGGTTGTCCACCACAAAGGACTTGGCGCTGCCGTTTCTCTCCGAGGAAAGCACCAGTTTTTTGCTGGAGTGCTCCAAGTCGTCCTGCACTTCCACTTTGAAGGCGTTTTCTTCGGGAAAGCACAGCGCCAAATAGGCCTTGAGTCTCTCTGTCTCCTTGCAAAGCATTTCCTCGTCCTGGAGTGTTTGGGCCGTCCATGTGCTTCCTTGAAACAAAGCGTCCACAAGGCGCATGTCCGTCAGGCGGGCAAACTTTTCCAGGCGCGTTTGAAACAGCAAAATTTTCTTCAGCAGAAGCTTGAGTTCCTCACCCGTCAAAATACCGTCAGGCAAAAGCAACTGCGTCTTCTCAGCCGCAATGGAAAGCAAATGGTCGTTCTTCGCTTCGTCGTCCTTGAGGTAGCGCTCCTTCTTGTTGTGCGTAATTTTATAGAGGGGCGGCTGCGCAATATAAATATGCCCTCTGGAAATTAACTCGGGCATTTGTCTGAAGAAGAAAGTCAACAGGAGGGTGCGAATGTGGCTTCCGTCCACGTCGGCATCCGTCATGAGTATAATGCGGTGGTAGCGTAGGTTATCCGGTTTATAGTCGTCACGCCCTATGCCCGTCCCCAGCGCCGTAATGAGGGTAATAATTTCTTGGGAAGTCAGCATTTTCTCAAAACGCGCCTTCTCCACATTCAAAATTTTTCCACGCAGCGGCAAAATGGCCTGGTTGGTCCTGTCGCGGCCCTGTTTGGCGCTCCCACCGGCCGAGTCCCCTTCCACAATATAAATTTCACTCTGGGAGGGGTCCTTGGACTGGCAGTCCGCCAGCTTTCCGGGGAGGGAGGCGCTGTCCAACGCGCCTTTGCGCCTCACGGTTTCACGCGCTTTGCGCGCAGCCAGGCGCGCACGCGTCGCATCCCCCACCTTCGCTATAATTTTTTTCGCAAAAGCAGGGTTCTCCTCAAAAAAAGTCCCCAGCTTCTCATTCACCATCTGCTCCACCAAACCGCGAATTTCAGAGTTGCCCAATTTGGTTTTGGTTTGGCCTTCAAATTGCGGGTTGGGCAGCTTCACCGAAATGACGGCCGCCAAACCTTCGCGCGCGTCCTCCCCGGTGGGCGCCTCCTTCAAGTCCTTCCAAAGCTGGTTTTTCTCCGCATAGGAATTCAGCGTCCGCGTCAGGCCCGCACGAAAACCCGACAGGTGGCTTCCGCCTTCCTGGGTATTAATATTGTTGGCAAAGGTGAAAATTTTCTCGTCATAGCCTTCGTTATATTGAAAGGCGATTTCCAAAACGACATTGTCCTTCTCTGAAGAAAACACCACGGGCTTTTCATGCAGGGGGACTTTGGATTTGTTAATGTGCTCAACAAAAGACACCATGCCTCCCTCAAAACAGAAGTGGTGCCCCTTGCCGGTACGCTCGTCCTCTATGTCTATGGATAAGCCTGCATTTAAAAAAGCCAGCTCCCTCAGACGCTGCGACAACAACTCAAAATTGAATTCAACCGACTCAAAAATGCTTGTGTCCGGGCGAAATGAAATGCGCGTCCCCGTCTCGTGTGTTGTCCCAATAACCGTCACCTTCTGCTGCGGAATCCCCTTCGCATATTTCTGCTGAGAGACTTTGCCCTCACGCAAAATTTCAACATGCAGCCACTCTGAGAGGGCATTCACGCAGGACACCCCCACACCGTGCAAACCTCCTGAAACCTTGTAGGCCTTGTTCTCAAACTTCCCCCCCGCATGCAGCTTCGTCATCACCACATCCACCGTGTCCATGTCCGGAATGTTGGGGTGGGGGCCTGTGGGGATTCCACGACCATTATCATGAATGCTGACGGAGTTATCCACGTGAAGCCACACTTTGACGGAGCTGCAATACTTCGCAAGCGCTTCGTCCACAGAGTTGTCCACAACTTCATAGACGAGGTGGTGAAGGCCATAGGAGGCAGTATCGCCTATATACATGCCTGGACGCTTGCGGACGGCTTCCAAACCTTCCAATACGGTAATGGAGGACGCTCCATAGCTGTTGTCCTCTTCGGGCATACAATTCATGGACGATACTTAACCCTTTCTTCTAAACTTTTCAGGATACACCCACCCTCAAGGCCAAATCCCTCACCCCATAAAAAAACTCCCTCCAACTTCCAACCCTTAACCCCTTTGTTTTATAAGGTTTATCCCTATACATAAAAACGGGCTATCCTAGCACAACCCTCCTCTTTTTTTTAGAAAAAAAACCCCTTCACTTCGGAATGTCAAAACACCCCCCTTCTGTTAAAAACATTGTAACATCCCCCCTCGTATATGGACTCAAAGCAATGGGCACAACCTCTGTCCAAAGAACCCAAGGCTCTCGGAAAATATGAGGTTTTATGCCGCTTATCCACAGGCGGAATGTCGGAGATTTTCCTTGCCTACCAGCGCGGAATCGGCGGCTTTAGAAAGATTGTGGCACTCAAAACCATTCTGCCCGACACGCGAGGCCATGAAGACGTTGTACGCATGTTTTTGAATGAAGCCCGGGTTACCGCCGAATTCAGCCACCCCAACATTGTCCAGGTTTATGACTTGGGCATCGACAACGACATGCTGTTTCTGGCCATGGAATATGTACAGGGCTGCAATGTGGTGGAAATGGTGCGCGCATGCCATTCGGCCAAACAAAGCATCCCCATGGGCTTCAGTCTGGCTGTGGCGCGCGACACCGCTTTGGCGCTCTCCTATGCGCACAGCTTTGTGGATATGCGCCACCGCAAACGCCCCATCGTCCACAGCGACGTCGCCGGAAAAAACATTATGGTCAGCTATGACGGCACAACCAAACTGCTGGACTTCGGCATCGCTAAAATGCAGGACACCTCCCCTCAGGCCTTCTCCGGCGTTATTAAGGGTACCAAAGGCTATATGTCGCCGGAGCAACTTTTGGGGTTGCCTCTGGACGGACGCAGCGACATTTTCTCCCTGGGCATCGTCATCCATGAGTGCCTGACCGGCTTTAGGCTTTTCCATGAGTCTTCCTCGGAAAAAAAGAAAACCTCCATTTTAAACCGCCCTATTCCCTTGCCCTCCTCCCTTAACCCAAAAATTCCAAGCCCCTTGGACAGCGTGGTGATGAAGGCCTTGGAAAAAAACCCCTATGCCAGGTTCCAATCCGCTTTGGAATTCGCACGCGCACTCGAAAACGCCGCCGGAGAGCATATATGGCGCGCAGAGCAGGTTGGAGAGCTGGTGTCTCAACACTTCTCCCAACGCAGAGAGCAGACGCGCGAGCTTATTGAAGAAGTCCAAGCCCGTCTCAACGACGTTACCGGACAAATTCAACTGGAGGGCTTCTTCAACAAAAATACCCTCGAAGAAGCCGCGCTTTTAGAAAATAACCCCCTAGAAGAAAATATACCCCCCCCTCCAGAAACAGCCGATAACTCCGCACCCCCTGCCTTCGTTTCTACGACGGATGAGAATACCCTTACCCTGCTGTCGCCGGAGCAACTCCAAGCGGAAAGCCCCCCCTCACCCCCCCCTCCACTTGCTGTACACTCAGAGAATAACCCGGGACGCTCCGCCCTTGTCCCTATTCCATACCCACCCCTTGAAAAAAATACCCAAGCCCCCCCCTCCGGGGAAGCTGAGTATAAGACAAACCCCCTCTATGCCCTGCTGGCTAACAAACGCTTCGTCTTTGTGCTCGCAGCCTTGTTGTCGCTGGGCTCCTTGCTGTCCCTTGTGCTCCTTCTTATCTAAACAGACTTGCGCGGTTGATGGGCCGTCTTTATATTTTCGGAAAGAGCCACTTTCCTGAGGGTAGGCCGACGGCTTGCTGTTGGAATAGAGGATATTTTAGTCGTAGCCGTCGTAGGGGAAGAGAATGTGTTAAAAAGTCTCCAAGGGGCGAAAGTTTAAAGCAAAAGAGCCTGGGTTTCTTGTGGAGAAAAAAGGGGGGGAACAGGGGCAAGCCCAAGGGCCTTCGTCTCTCAACAAATGGGACGGGGTTTTAGGGGCTTTTCCACACACCCCCCACAGGCCGGGGTTAAAAACTTAGCCCCCTAGGGGTAGAGGTTTACCCCTCCCTGGGTTTATTCCAAGGCCTCTGCGAGTTTCTCCTGTTCCTCCAGCATGCTTTGCAATTCGCCGAGGGTGCTATGGGGGTTGGCCAGGACGCAGCGCAAATAAACAGCGTGGTTATGGTGGGGTGTCAGCAGGGTGGTACGCGAGACGAAGCTTTGGCCCCTTTCGCGTTGTTGGGTTTGGAGGGCAATGTTGAGTTTGTCGAGCTGTAGGTTTTCTTCTTTTGAGTAGCTGTGTGTTTTTCGCCGGAGGGCTTTGGGTATATAGCGGTAGCTGACAATATTCAGGCTAGGGGCATAGGGGACTTCAAAGGCGGGTAAGTCCAGGAGGCGCTCATAGAATTGGCGGCAAAGCTCTATTTGCCTGTCAATGAGGAAAGCGAAGCCCTCCTGCCCTAAAATATGCAGCGCCGCATGCAAATAGAGGGCATTGGCGGGGCGGCTTCCCTCCAGTCCAAACCTCCCCAAATCCCACGAGTCCTTTCGGATAATATAGTGGGCGGACTTTTCTATGTGCGAGGCCAACTCTGGTTTTTGGAAGAGGAGGAGGCCCGTTCCGATGGGCAAATAAAGTTGCTTATGTCCGTCAACAGCAACGCTATCAGCGCGTTCTATACCTTTCAGGAGTTGTCGGTAGCGTGTGGAGAAAAGCAGGGGCCCGCCCCAGGCGGCGTCCACGTGAAAGAAAACGCCTTCGTTTTGACACAGGTCGGCCATGGCCTCCAAGTCATCCACACTTCCTATTTCCGTGGAGCCGGCCACACCCACCACGGCGACGACGAAGTCTCCGGCTTTTTTTGCATGGAAGAAAGCTTCCTTGAGGGCGTCCATGCGGAGTTGGCCGTGTGCATTGCAGGGCAGACTCAGGACGTTGTTGGCGCCGAGTCCGAGGAAGTCGGCCGCTTTCTCAATGGAATAATGCATGAAGCGGCTGCCGAAAATCAGTCCCCTTTGAGTGGGGTATTTTTTAAAAGCTTGGGAGAGGCCTTCTTTTTGAATGCCTTCAAAATGCTCTGTGGCCTTGAAGCGGAGGTTTCGCGCGCACCAAAGCGCCATGAGATTGGCCAGTGTGCCGCCCGTCGTCATCAGCCCCAGTGTGCCTTGCATAGAGAGGAGCTGCTGTGAATAGAGCTCTGCCGCGCCGCCGAAAAGCAATTGGTGCAAACGGCCGACAGCATGTTTTTCCAAGAAGGTAAAAACTTCTGAAGTCTCCTGTTTCACAACATTTTGATGCAAGGCCACCAGCAGCCTCGTTAGAGGAGAAATGAAAGCAGGCAAAGCTGAAGTCATATGCCCGACGAAGGTGGGCGAGGCCACAGCAACGCTGAAGGGAACGACATTTTGGAGGACGAAGTCGAAATATTGGCCTGGAGACATGCCTGAAGAAGGGAGGGCGAGCAGGTTTTGTGCATATTCCGAAGGCGTTGCCACATGCCCTGCGTTTTTTTTGCAGGCCTCAAGCTGGGTATCCAAACGGGAATTTAATTCAAACTCTGTTTTATATGAAAATAAAGAGAGAAGATTTAGCTCTAGGGAATTCATAAGTCAATTAAAACAGTTATCCTTCCTTATGGCAAAACCTCTGTTGTTTTTTTTAAGTTTGTTCAACCCTGCAAAAATTCCGATGGGCCAAAAAGAAATGTGCTTGTTATAAACTTATTATGCAAAAGAAGAGACTATGTAGACAATGTCTGCAAATATCTCTAAAAGGTGTAAGTATTATCAACGAGGTTTTGTGAGTGATGGTTGTGGTTTAATTATAGGTTTGAATGTTCATCAAAATGAAATTAACTGATTTTATAGAGCATGCAGAAGACGCGGCAAATTTATTTAAGTCATTGGCGAATCCCTTGAGACTCAAGTTGTTGTATGCCTTGGCCGAAGGTGAAAAGTCTGTCGGAGAATTGGCAGGCATTTTAAAGGCACGCGACAGTACGGTTTCTCAGCACCTCGCCTTATTAAGGAAAGATGGAGCGGTTGCAAACAGAAGAAACGCACAGACCATTTTTTATCACCTTTCGGATAAAAAAATTTCCAAGCTTATTGAAGCCCTCCGAGAATTTTATCCCTAGTCCAGGGTTTTCCCGTTCTGTTTTTTGGGTTTTAGAAAGCGAAGACAAAGGCGCGCAGTCTGCATAGGCAGCCTGCGCACCTTGCGCATATATGGGGACAAAGGGCATATGCGCAGTGTGTGTGGCCAAGGTGTGCGGAGCCGGTGTTGGCAGGCGCATGCTTCGCCTATGCGGGCTGGAGGGTTGCTGTATGTGCACACAAGGCATTTCTAAATGCTGCGGCTTTTGAGAGTGCTTGCGCCACGCTGTCGGCCTTGAGGATGAAGTGTCCCATTTTGCGTTGAGGCTTGGCTTCGCGTTTTCCATAGACATAGACTTCGAGGACTTCAGGGAAGTTGGCCCAGGCGTCGAGTTGGAGTGGGCCGGCTTGTTGCGCGGTGTTTGTCCGGTTTTGTTGAGCGAGCCAAACGTTGCCCAGCAGGTTGCCCATACACCAAGCGCCCGGGAGAAGCGCGGGGGGGGGCATAGGGGTTTGGCTTAACACATGGGCCAGCGCGTCGAATTGGCTGAAGGAGGTGGCCTTGCGTGTAATGTGCCCCGAGTTGTGCGGGCGCGGCGCCAACTCGTTGACCCGCAGCTTCTGCTCTCCGGAAGCTTCTTGCGTCACAAAAAACTCCACCGTCAGCAAGCCGCACACCCCCAAGGCCTCTGCCATGGCCATGGCCATTTGCCGGGCTTGGTTTTGCAAGTTTTGAGGGAAGCGGGCGGGCAGGAGGGTGAAGTCGAGAATGTGTTGGTGGTGGAGGTTTTCAAACACGGGGAAGCTGTGGCATTCTCCTGTGGGAAAGCGGGCCACAATGCATGAAATTTCTCCGCACAGGGGGAGGGCTTCTTCCACAATGCAGGGCCAGCTTGCCAGCGGTGTTGTTTGGGAGAGAGCGGCCTCATTCTCAAAGCGCATTTGCCCTTTGCCGTCATAGCCCCCCGTAGCCGTTTTGAGGATGCAGGGGAAGCCGACTTTGCAACAGGCCTCATATAGGCTGTCTGCCTGTGCTACCGCCTCATAGCGGGCGGTAGGGAAGGCATGTGTACTGAGGAAATTTTTTTCGAGGAGGCGGTTTTGGCAAATTTGGAGGACGTGGAGGGAGGGCCTTAATTTATCGGCATAGGGGTGCAGGTGCAGCGTAGGGAGGTTTTCCGTCTCATAGCAAGCCACGTCCACCTCTGCGAAGAAAGCGGACAAGGCTTGTGCGTCCAAAAGGGAAGCGCAGCGGGTTTGGGCCAGGCGGAGGTGGGCCGGGGCATGGGCGTCGGCCTCCAAGGAAAGCACATTTGCGCCGAGTTTTTCGAGGGCGTGCGTCAACATAAGCCCCAATTGGCCGCCCCCCAAAATACCTACTCTCATGCGTGCGCCTTTTGGAGGAGGGAGTCCGAGGCCAGGGCTTCTTCGGCCATCAGCGCCCTGTGTTTTTCAAGCTGTGTTTGGAGTGCGGCGTTGCCGTGAGCCAGCATACGCACAGCAAACAGGGCGGCATTGGCAGCGCCGGCCGGCCCAATGGCGAAAGTGGCCGTAGGCACCCCCTTGGGCATTTGTACAATGGAAAGCAGGCTGTCCATACCGTGCAGGGCCTTGGAGAGGATGGGGACGCCCAGCACCGGCAGGGAGGTGAGGGAGGAAACCATGCCCGGCAAGTGGGCTGCCCCCCCTGCCCCTGCAATAATACAGCGTAGGCCACGCCCTTGGGCCTCTTTGGCGAAGCGGAACATTTCTTCGGGCGTCCTGTGGGCGCTGACGACGTGGGTTTCATAGGGCACGCCGAATTGGCTGAGGATGTCCACAGCGTGCTGCATGGTTTCATTGTCCGAAATGCTGCCCATAATAATGGCTACCTGGGGCATGAAGTCTCCTTTGAGTCCATATTCGCCAAGGGTATAGAGGGAAAAAGGAAATGCTGCAAATAAGGCCAGGGGGTAGGTACGTTACCTGGGGTGTCTCATTTTATAAAAGAACCGTCTCAATTGTGAACTCTTTAACCCCTCCCCTGAACCCCCCGCCGGAGGCGGTTTTAGCTAACTATAAATAAACAAAGGGTTGTTGTACAAAAACCCACATTGGCACACTGCTTGCTTAACCTCTGAGTGTGAGCAGCAAGGGGGTGGTTGGTTGAGGTGGTTAGGTTGAGTGGCGGGTAGGTTGGATACTGGTTGATGGAAGAGTGGTTGGGGCTGGTGGGGTGCGGAAGGCGTGGTTTTTTCGGGCGCAGGTATTTGGGTTTGGGTGAGCTCGAAAAAAAGTTCGTGGGTTGCCGGGAGAGGCGTTGTGGTGAGGAGGAGGGCCCGGCAATCCACAACTTGGGGCAGGTGGAAGGTGGAAGGTGGAAGGTGGAAGGTGGAAGGGGGTTTAGGGGTTTAACAGGGGTTTAACAGGGGAATACAGGGAGGCGTTATGAGATTAGGTACCATATCAGCGGTGAGAAGTGGGGCTGTATTTGGCAGCAAAAGCAGCAAAGTGGTGGCGCACAAGGGGGCTTTTCAAAGTTGCATTGCGCGTCGTTTGGAACAACTACAACAAAAACAGGTGAACAAAAAGGAGGATGTAGCAATGGGAATTTCAGGGAGAATTATGCATTCGATGATGAGGATGTCTTTGGTAACACAGGGAACACCAAAACCCCAGCTGCCCACTGGTAGCCCGAAACCTTAAGTTTAACGGGTGGTGCCCCAAAGCACGAAGGCCGACCATTGCTCCACAGGGGCGTGGTCGGCCATTTTCATTTGGGCTTTGGCCAGGGCAGAGGCGGGTGTTTCGAGTCCACCTTCGGCATAAAAATGCTGCATGAATTCAGCTGAAACCGCATCACCAACGCTGCGAAGGCTGGCCACCACTTGGCGGCTGCCGGCGGCCAAAAAGCTGCCGCCCAAACTCATGAGGCCCTCGCCGTCACGGCTTCTGGCCGAGGCGCAACTGGCCAAGACGACGGTTTGGGGTGCAAGGCCCCCTTCCAGCACTTCGTGCGCATAGAGTTTTCCGTCGGCCAGCAAAATGCTGGCGCCTTGGGCTTCCAAGCTGGTGTGTGCGGCCAAGTGCAAAAGCTGGGCGCCCGAAAGCCGCTCAAACACCGAGCGTTGGGCGCGTGCACCCAAAAAGGGCGCGGCTTTCAAAAGCTGGGCCACTTGCAGGGCCTCAGTCTGTGCATGCGGCAAGTCTCCCGTGGGGTTTCCCACCACCACAATGTTGCCGCCATGCCGTGTGCGTGCATGCAGCAGCGCCGCCACCTTGAGGCTGGGCGCCCAGGCCACGGCGTGGCGTGCGGCCAGCCACTCGCCTTGCACGCGCAAGGCGGCCCAGGGCAAGCGGCGCACAGCTTCTTGCCCCACCAGTTGCACGTGGGTGTCCCGTTCAAGCCCTTCCGGCCACAAAAGCGCGCCCAAGGCTTCAGCTTCTTGAGGTTCAGAGGGCGAAAGCGCAAAAGCTTCCAGCCGTGGCATGAATTCCTTCAAAGGCAGGCTATGCACTTCTTTCAGCTTTCCTTTGTGAAACCACAGGCGATAGAAACTCGCGTCTGAAGAAAAAAACAGCAAAAGCTCATCTTGGCTCAAAAGCTCAAGTGCCTTTTCAACACTGAGTTCGGGGGCTTTGGCAGCCGTTGCTCCATGGGCCTGCTCTGTGCGCGCCAAAAGAGCATGTACCTCTGCAGCGCTGCTCAAACCCGGCGCAAGCTTGGCCGAAAGCAACTCCATGAAAGTCGGCGCCATGAGTTTTTCAGCCACTTCCAAGGCTTCAAACACCCTGCCCTCATCCATATGTGCTTCAAAAAGCCACTCAAAAGCCCATCTGCGCGTGCGCAAAAAGCTGCTCCTTTGCTCAGGAGCGACCAGGGCTTTGTGCATGCCTTCCAGTTGTTGGACGACTTCGTTCAACACGGTCTCGGCTTCCTGCTTTTGGCCCAACTTGGCCAAGGCATCTGCGCGCAAAGTGGCCATCCATTGTCGTTGATTGTCCGTGAGCTTCAAGTTTTGGGCTTCGCTCAATATGTCAATCATTTTCAAATAGTTTTTTTGCTCAGCAGCCAATTCGGCACGAAGAAACAAAACCTCTGGAGCAGCTGGAACGGCCAAAAGGTGCAAATGCTCGTTCAAGGCGGCTTCGGCCTTGTCGAGTTGCCCCTGATAGAGATGGGCTTTTGCCAGGCCATACCAAGCCTGGAGGCACTCATTGTCACAAGGTTTGCCTTCGTTCAAATTCACAAGGCGCAATAACTGTTGTTCGGCCAAGGCCCATCGCTCTTGGTCCAGGCTTTGGAAGGCGCGCAAGAGCAGCAGATAGCGGTGCGCTTGGGGGCTTTGGCTCTTTTGCCAATGCAAGGCCTCGGCTGAAGCCAAGGCATTTTCTGCAGCCAATTTATTGCCGAGCCACATTTCGATGGTGTGCTGCATGGCCAGCAAAAATACCTCGGTTTTGAAGTCTTCAGAGGTTTTAACTTCATGGAGGCCACGCTGCACCCAGGCCGCGCTCTCTTCAAGCTTGTTGTCGTCGCGGCTCATCAAAGCCAGTCGAAAGGCCGCACGAGTGGAGGCTCTTTGGTCCTTGGGCGTATGGGCAGAGACGCTTTGCTCCAAAGCTTCGGCATAGGCCTGCTCGAAAAAGGTTTTGGCCTCGTCGCGCTGCCCGCGCTCTGCGGCGGCCACGCCCAGCAAATAGAAGGCTTGGGGTCTTCTGGGGGTTTTCAGCAAAAGCGCGCAGAGGCGTTCGACTTCGTCGAGGTTCGAAAGCTGCGAATGGCTTTCTGCGGCCAAGGCCAAGAGGCGTACATTATGGCTGCTGTCGTGGGCTTTTTCACACAAGAAGGCCGCCTGCACAAAGTCCCCCTCCTCGAAGGCCTTTTCGCAGCGCTTTTCAACAGAGCAAGCCAGGGCGCCTCCCAGCAGCCAGCACCAAACCACCCACTCTCCCAAGTTTTGGGTGCGCTTGCATGTAACATTCCGTCTTTCCAAGCGCCCAAGCTATATCATGCATAGGTATGTGGAGGAAACAAAGCTGCCCAAAAGCTTCAAAGCTTTCCCCTCAGGGGCGAGGGGAGGGGAGTGTGCCTTCCCAAATACATTTGAAGGCGCCTATGAAGCTTTAGAGTGGGGGGACCGGGGGGAGCGTAGGGGGCAGTGTTTTCCACTTAAAGTGCTTTTAAGTCCTTTGTATGTTAGAAGTCGCCAGTCCCCTACTTTTGATATAACGCTGGAAAACATGCCGGGCTCCATCTCCAAATCCTCTGACAAAACTGTGGATGAGCGGTGCCAGAAGCTCATTCACGAAGGCGCGTTACGCGAGGCCTTGGAGCTGTTGATGGAAGCCTATGGCACCTCCGTATACGCCTTTTGCTGCGACATGCTGCGCGACACGAATGCCGCCGCAGACATTTTGCAAACCACCTTTGTACAGGCCTATAACAACCTGGAAGGGTTTGAGAAAAGGCTTTCCTTCCGCGTATGGCTGCTGACCATTGCGCGCAACCGCTCCGTGGACCACCTGCGCTCCCTAAGACGCAAAGAGAAGCTGTCGGTGCAGATGGACGAGAGTGTGGACGTGGCCGACGCCAGCCCTCTGGCAGACCAACTCATTCACAAGCAGCAGCTGCTCCAAAGCTTGGAGCAATGCCTGGAGGAGTTTCGCGCTCAAACCAAGGACACCAGCACGCTAACCACCTTGCTTTTGCGTTTTCGCGAAAACCTGCCCTATGAGCAGATTTCCAAAATTCTCGGAAATTCTACCGTCGCATTGAGGGTGCGCGTTACCCGTATTTTGCCCAAATTAAAGCAATGCATAGAGTCCAAAGGGGGGAAGCTGTGAGAGACTGCAAACGTTTCGAAGAAGAAGGGTTGGAAGTGGACATGCTTCCAGAAGAATTTGCCCAACACCTGCAAGCCTGCGAAGAATGCCGCCAGGCGCAGACGAGTTATGGAAACCTCACCCAACTTTTGGGGGAGTGTCCGCAGCCTGCGGTTTTGCCTCTGGGGTGGAAACAAAACGTTTGGCGCGCCATTGAAACCCAACAGCGACAACCGCAGGCGCCTTCGTTGTGGGACAGGTGGCGCATGGCTCTGCGGCCCTACCGCTGGGCTGTGGGGGGCTTTGCCACGGCTGCGCTGCTGGGTTTGCTTTTCTTTGCGCTACCCCAAAACACTACCCCCCTCAAAATAGGCATTTCCAAAGAGACGGCCTTTGCCTGGAATGTTTTTGACACCGCCACCTTGCAAATTCGCAATGCCGGCGCTGCAAAAGTGGGCAACCAAATTCACGTGGAGGCCTATGTGCCCCCCGCCTCACAGGCCGCCCTCTTTGTCTATGTACAAAACCGCCTGGTTTTTTCCTGCGCCTCCCTTGCGCTTGGACAACATTGCCAACAGGCCCAAAATACGCTGAAGGCCCAAATTCCACTGGAGCATGTGGGCCTCTACCGCGCCCTGTGGGTGGTTTCTTCAAAACCTCTGTCCATGCTTGGGCAGGGCTTTGACGCGGATACCGCAGCGTTTCTCAATGCAGGGGCCAACATTCAGCACCCCTTCTCCGTTGAGGTTTATTAGAGCGGTTCCACTTTGACACTTTCTCTTCGTTGGACTCGTTGGTGCTCAGCTCGCTCTTGACGAGCGTAGTGGAATAAACAAGCGAAACGAGTTTCAATTGAAACGGATTTGCAGAATTCCTTTAACCTAAAACCGCTCTAAGGGGTATGCTCAGCCCCCCTTTCGCCCCCTGTGTTTGCGCTGAGCGAAAAACTTTACCAATAGGGGCTCCAGGGGGCTGTTGGTGGGCGTCAGGGCATAGTCCACATTCGCCGCCTGGCATTGGGCTTGCGTGTCCCTCAAAAAGCCCTGCATGTGCTCCAAATAGCTTTGGCGCAGGCGCAAAGGGTGGACTTCCAGCCTTTGTTGGTCCTCCATGGAGACAAACAGCGTGGGCTCCTCAAAAGGAAAATGCAACTCGTCGGCGTGCAAAATGTGGAAGAGGGCCACGTCGTATTTTTGTTTACGGGCCTTCAGCAGTTGGAGGAGGGGGTTGGGCTGCTCGTCCAGCAAGTCCGAAAAAACCACCAGCACAGCCCGGCGGCGCAGTTGCGCGCTGAGGGTTTCCAGGGCGGCATTCAAATGGGTGCCCCCTCCGGCCTGAAGGGCCTCCAGTTGTGAAAGCACCAGCCCCAAATGGTTGGCATGCGCCTGCGGTCGCAGCAGTTGGGGTTTTTCCCGGGAGAAGCAAAGCAGCCCCACGCCGTCCTGCTGTTTGGAGGCTACCCAGGCGAAAGCGCCGGCCAACAGTTTGGCCACCTCCAGTTTGTTGTGCCCCCCTTCGCCATAACCCATGGAGCCGGAGGTGTCGACGAGCAGCACAAAGGGCGTGTTGGCTTCATGCTCAAAGCGTTTTATAAAATAGCGGTCCAACTTGCCTTGCACCTTCCAGTCCAAATGGCGCAACTCGTCGCCCGGGGCATATTCCTTGTGCTCTGAAAACTCCACACTCTGCCCCTGCAAAGGGGACTTGTGCAGGCCCGTCAGCACCCCCTGGGCCAGGGTTTTTACGCGCAGCTTAAACGTCGCAAGCTGGGCAAGGAAGGGGAGACTCAGGGTGGGCATGATGAATATACTACCCTTTTCCAAGGGGAGGTAGGGGGCTTCTTTTTGCCTTGCAGGCGGCTTAAGTTTCTCACTTTGAGCGGTTCTTTTCGCCTGCGGCGAGCTTGCAGAGAAATTCCCATCCGTGGAGGGTGCTTCTCTTCGCCTGCGGCGGGCTTGTAGAAAAATTCCCCTCCGTGGAGGGGTACCGGCATAGCCGGGGAGGTGGTAGTTGTTTAGGGCTCAGGGCTGTAGGGGGGTAGAAATATTCTTTTCACCCCTTGGGGGGGTGTTGCTGGGCCTGCGGCCCGGGCTTTTCCGCTGCGCGGCTGCCGTAGGTTGAAACTCGCTTCGCTCGTTTAACTCCGCTCCACTTCATGAGTCGTGAAAGCTTTGCTTTCCCGCCTCACACGTTCCGCTCCGTTTCGCCTACCGGC
>Ga0123356_10003641_pt1 | contig 16066 bp, 3 predicted proteins | sample TergutEmb28metaG_2_FD_92546 | JGI IMG/M metagenome (GOLD analysis project Ga0123356, IMG submission 92546) | Embiratermes neotenicus P3 segment gut microbial communities from Petit-Saut dam, French Guiana - Emb289 P3 | ecosystem: Host-associated > Arthropoda: Insects > Digestive system > Gut ... | reverse complement strand
GGTTACCGCAACAGTCGGAGAAGGCGACGGAGAAGGAGACGGAGATGGCGACGGCGAAGGCGACGGTGACGGCGACGGTGACGGTGACGGCGAAGGTGACGGCGAAGGTGACGGTTCCGGCGACGGTGAAGGTTCAACTTCCGGGGGCGGAGATTCTTCGGGGGTCGGCGTCGGTGTCGGCGTTGGAGTCGGTTCGGGTGCTTGTTCGCGGTCGTAGGGGCCGCCGCCCGTTATTGTAATTTCGTAAATCGTAAACGTCGATGTGTCGTTCGTTAAAATCAGCATCCCGTAATCAAATTCGTCGGGGTTGATTCCTCTTTCGTTCAAAATCGCGTTAGAAAAACGCGCGGTGATATCAAAATCGTCCATAGTTTCGACGGCGGCGAGTTCGGAGTAGGGATAATCCGCGCCGGCGATTGCGACTTGCGTGGGAAGAAACGCGCTAACGCGTCCCTGCACGCGAATCGTGTACGTATTTCGGTTTAAGCTCAGGTCTTCGATATTGACTTCTAAGGCGTGAAGGCTGCCGCCTCTGCCGGAAACTCTGACTGCGTTGCGCGGTTTTTCCGCGAATTCCGGGAGAGGATTTGCGACTAAATTTATGGCGGGCGTGCCGGAAGGCGAGAGATATTTTGTGCCGCTGAGAACGGTTTCCGCGCCGCTTGTGCCGACGTTTAGATGCTGAATAAAATCGTCCGTCGAAAGCGAATACCACGTATCGGTCGGTCTTTCCGATTCGAAATTGTGGCGCGCGACGATTTGGACAATCTCGTTGCCGTCCGTTTCGTCGATTTCTTCTTCGCCGATAAAAACCGTCGGAGTCGGAGTGACTTCGACCACGTCGGTTGTTTTGCACGCCGAAAACGCGAGCAAACATATCAAAAAAATCAAAAGTTTTTTCATCGTAAACGCTCCCTCACTACTTTACAGCTATTATATGCTTTTTTTATAAAATAATTAAAGAGGCTTGTCAACTCTTGACAAATTTTAATTCGTCGTGAAGCTCTTGGGGAACCGGGACGGAACCCTGCGAAATTTTATGAATGAGGCGTTCGAGATATTGAACGCGCTGTTGATTTTGGAAATTATAACGCTTGAGCGATTCCGCGAATTGCGGATTTTGCGAAAGCGCGTCGCGATAACCCAACGCGAGCGTGCAATAATTCATCATAATTTTTCGCACTAATTTGTTGAGGCGCGGCGAACCGTTTGCTTCGTACAAAACCCAGTCGGAATAATTTGAAACAAAAACCGCTTTGTAATTATTTCTCGCGCGCGAAAGTTCTTGTTTTACGCCTGCTTTGAGTTCGGGAGAAAGGTCGCGGTTTGTGCGATAGAATTGCAAATAATCGCAGTATTCGCTCGTGAGCGACGCTTCGGTAATGTCCTGCCAGCGCGAACCTTGCACACGTTTGCACATTTCCCATCTGAATTCGCCGGTGAGACGCACGAGCAGCGGTTTCAAATCCGTCAGCAAAAACAGCGGCGCGAACATTCTTGCGTGTGTGGTGCGTTTGCGGCCTTCGATTTCCTGCCACATGATGCCGCGCACGCCGACGTTCGGCATGAGAATAACTTCGGGCATAATTTCGACGTTGATATTTTCGCGCGGGACACCCGCTTCGGGTTTCGCGAACATAATTTCGCGGTAGAACGCGGAAAAATCCACTTCTGTGATTTCTTTGAACGTGTCGATAATCGCTTTGGGCGTGATGAGCGAACCTTCTAACCCGCGCTGAACATTGTTGTCGGAAAAAATCGGACAGAACGTAGAAATTCTTCCGAAGGTTAATTTATTTACGACCGGGAAAATATTATCTATCTCGAAAATTAATTTTAATTCGTTGTCGGCGAGAAGCCGCGCTTCTTCTCTGTCGTCGAAACGTTTTTGTTGTTTGAGTTCCGCGACGTGCGCGGCGTAGTCCATGTCAAATTCGTTTCGGCACGGGTCTTTTTTTCCGTTGTAAACGGCGGTGAGCCATTCCTGCGCGGTATAAATTCCGTTTTCGGGGTCGCCGCGCAAAGAATCCGCAATCGAATACAAATAATCCGCGTTGTCGTAGCCGGCGAGATTTGCGTCCATGTACCCGAAATTCAAAAACATTTTGATGATTGTGGGCACGGCAAAATCGTTCATGCTGTTCATAAAAACTAATTTGTAAATTTCGTTGAAGGAATTTGTGAGTTCGCGGCGCAAACGATGAATCGCGTCGTCGGAACTTCCGCGGTCGGTCGTTTGAATATAATCTTGCAGCGCGCGCGCAAATTTATTTGCTTTTTCTTCGGGGTAGCCGGAATATTTCAGAATCACGCTCAGCGAATCCGTGAGATTTGCTTTTTCGCCGGAAGAAACGCCTTTGGATTTTCCGCCGCGCGCGGTGGAAAGATTTTCGCGGTAGGTTCCGACGCGTTGTTTAAAGTACGCATCGTCCACGCCGGTCATTCCCGAAAGTAAATTTATCATCGGCGAAATAATTTTTTCGACGGTATTGTCCGCGCCGGGAATCATCGCTGAAGCGACGTGCAATTCCGCCACAACCGAAAACAAATCGAAGCCGCCCGCACTGAGCATAACTTTCGAAATCGCGGCGATATATTTTTGGTAATGTTCGATTGCTTTTTTTGTGCGCGAAATTTCTTCCGCGCCGCCCAAAACAAACCCGAGCGAAATTCCCGTTTTCGAGAAGAAAGATTTTTGCGTCAAAGAATCCGATTCTTTTATTCCCGTATAATATTCGTACGCCCAATCGGGAACTTTGTCCGCGTCCGTCGGCACCGAAACCGTCGCGATGTCCGGCAATTTTTTTGCCGTGTACGCGTACAGCGCGCACAATTTTTCGTACGCGGCATAAATTTTTGTCACATGGTCGTAGGCTTTTACGGCTTCGGTTTTCAACGCTTCGTGATATTGCAAAAACATCGACGACTGCCGTATCATCGAATTTACAATGACATTTGCGATGTCTTCCTTCTCGCGAAAAAGATTTTGCAGCGTCGAAACCCCGTCATACGGCAGCGTAAACATCGCCACGTCCGAAGTCGCGGTGTATGTATAGCCGTGAACGCCCTTTCCGAACGCGTCAAAACCGAGAAAATCGCCCTGCCCGAACGAATACGTCCGTCCGTTCAGTGTCGCTTCGGCTGTACCTTTTGTGATTATCAGAATGTGGCGGAACTGCTCGCCCTTGCTGCAAATTACGGAACCTTGCGTGAATTCTGTATTTGGCATAAAAACCTCTCCCACATATAGAGAATCTATGATTTTTCTATTCTTTTCATTTTAACATTTGAACGAGAAAACACAAGCCCCAATTCTTTCTTTTGCGCGGATTTTTTTTTGTGAATGAAGCGGGCGGAGTATGTTAGTTTTTTTTTAGAATGAAGCGGACGGAGTCCGTGAGTTTTTTTTGAGAATGAAGCGGCGGGGTCTGTGAGTTTTTTTGGGAACGCGATGAACGAAGTCCGTGAGTTTTTTTAAGACCTCGGGGATTTCGTCCCCGAACCCCTACTTCTTTTTTTGAAAAAAAAGAAGCAAAAAAAACTTTAACATTGGGAAAAATAAAAAACGCGCAAAAATTTTGCGCGTTTTTTTGTTGAAGTTTTTCGTGTTATCCACACAATTGAAATTCTTTCGAGCAATCTCACCATTCGCGGGCGAGCACCGCCTAACTTATCGGCGTTGCAATGGGGGCGTTTCTAATGCTGATGCTGTGGCGGAACGGCGTCAAGCATACGCTGGACTACCGTGCGTTGTACCGTGGGTACCGCGGCTAATTCAGTCGGCATATCCGCCCAATTCAAGCCCTCTACGTTGAAGCGGCGCAAGCCGTTTATTTCTGCCGTTACCAACGCGCGCGGCCAAACTCCGGTCGCGGGGCGCGGATTTGCTACCGATGCCGCCAATGCTATTTGAAGCGACGAAAGACCTTCTTCCCATTTGCCGCTTTCGCCGACTCTTGCTGCGTTTGCAAGCATACGCTCGACTACCGTGCGCTGAACCGTGGGCACCGCGGCTAATTCCGCCGGCATATCCGCCCAATTCAGGCCTTCTACGTTGAATCGACGCAAGCCGTTAATTTCCGCCGTTGCAAGGGCGTTCTGCGAATTGGCTGCTGCCGGATTCGCGACCGCGGCTACCAACGCCGCTTGAAGTTGCGTGAGAAAAACTTTTCTGCCGCAGGTGCAGACGTCGCCGCAGTCGGGGCAACAACCGCAATCGGGACAATCGGGGCAGCCGTCACAATCGCAATCGCCGCAATCGCCGGTGCACTCGTCGCAATCGTCGCAAAGGTCGCCGCCGCAATCGGGGCATTTTCCGCAGAGACAGTCGTTGCAATTCGTGCACTCGTCGCAACCGTCGCACAAATCGCCGCCGCAATCGGGGCATTTTCCGCAGAGACAGTCGTTGCAATTCGTACATTCGTCGCAACCGTCGCACAAATCGCCGCCGCAGTCGGGGCATTTTCCGCAAACGCACGGGGCTTTTCCGCAATCGGGGCAACAATCACATTCTGAGTCGCCGCAGTGCGGGCATCTTTCGCAAGTGCAGGGGTCGCCGCAGTCGGGACATTCTTGCAGCACCGTTACCGAACCGGTCGCCGCGTTAATGTTGTTTGTTATCGTAATAATTTCCGCGCGGCTCGGCGTCGGAACCGGAATCGGGTTTGCGGGGACGGTCATCGGAACGGTGACGGTCGCGGTTGTGTTGCTCGTAACGTTTACGATTATTTCGCCGAGCGTGACGAACGAATTCGTCGGCGCGTTTTCTGCGGCGAAATGCGTTGCGTTTAATCTGTCGGTGAAATTCGCGCCGGTGACGTTGAAAACTGCGCTCGGTGTCGCGCCGATATTCGGAACATTTATCGTCATAAGCACCGGTGAAATTGTATTTATTCTCAGCGCGTCCGGGTCGATGCGTTCGGGTTGGAAAATTTCCGCTCTGCCTTCGAGAGTGTTATTTCTTACGGTTAACATCGCGCTGCGTTCGGGGCCGTAATCAAACGGCGTCACGACCGTTCCTCTGACGCGAATTTGCACCGTGAGCGTCGCGCTCGTTTCGGTCACGTTTGAAAGCGTGAGCGTTCCCGTTTCGACCCACGACAGAGGCGTGATTGTGAAGGCATCGGTTGTTAAGCCGCTCGTGATGAAATTCGCGCCCGAAATCGTGAACACCGCGTTCGGCGGCGACGCGAATTCTGTTCCGCCGCTCTCAACGTTTACGGTTTCAGACTGCGGCGTCGGAATTATCGAAGTAACTATCACGGGCGGAAGTTGAATTATTTCTATCGTAGCGTAGTGTTCCGCGTTAAGGTTGTTCCAAACTGTGACGGTTGTTCTGCGTTCCGCGTTTGTTGTGTTCGGTTGAACCGTGAAAATTACGTCAACTTCTCCGCCTTCGCTCGAAACGGGTCGTATGTTTACATCTGTTGCGAGCCACGGCGACAGCGGCGAAACAGACCTGTTGAACGTCATGCCTTGTATCTGAAGAAGCTGTCCGCGCACTTCGACTACAGCAATTTGCGGCGCGTCGACATTTCCTGCGGCGGGAACGGTGATGGTTGTCGGAATCGCAGTCATTGACGTAACTGCGGCAACGTTTTGAAGTTGTCGAATCGTAACGCCTCGCGTGACGCCGGGCGTAATTGTATTTGTAATCGAAAGCGTCGCGTAACGGTCGTTTCCTTCCGGGTTTTCCGACGCGGTAACGGGAACGGTTAACGTCGCGCCTGCTGCGGTTCGGTTTGAAATTATCGGCGTGCCGGCGGTAATCCATGCGGGAAGTCCGGCTGCAACTCCAAATTCCGCCGCGGTAATCGCGCTCAGATTTGTTCCCGAAATCGAGAAGTCAATGTTGCGTTGTTCTCCTCTCGCGAGAACAATTATCGGGTCGATAGCGGGGTCGATTCTCGTAATTGTCGGAACAGACGGCGACAGACGTTCGGGTTGGCGAATGAGAACTTCACAGCTTCTGACGGTTTCGCCGACCATGCCGGACAGCAAAATATTTCCGTTTCGTTCGGGGCCGACCGCACCGTTCGCCGCGATTCGCATTGTGATTGTCGCAATCATGTTACTCACGACTTCGAATTCGAAGGTTGTCGATTGCAATTGCAAACCGTCATCGAGATGATATCCCAACACGTTGAAATTATCTGCGGTGAGCGGATTGTCTCCGTCGATGAAATTTATTCCGAAAATTGTGAACACAACATGCGGCGGCTCTGCGAAAGTTGTTCCCGCTGCGGGAATATTTACGCGCGGAGCTAAAATTTCGAGCAAGCGCGTGTCGGTCGTTTGAATTCTTCCGTATTGGAAAATATCCGCCGTCGCGATTAAATCGTTGATTGTGTTTGTGAGCGTGAGACTCGTGAAGCGCGGATTGTCGTTTGTGTTTTCGGCGACGCCGACCAACACCGTGAGCGTCGCGTGCGTGCTCGAATGATATTCGTAATTTTCGGGAAGCAATGAAATTCCCGTCAACCACGTAACCGATGCCGGCGAAATATTAAAGTTTGACGCGCCGAGTTTGTCGAGATTTGTTCCTCTGATATCGAAAACCAAATGCGGCGGGGCGTTTAATAATTTTCCGGCTGCTTCGATTTCGAGCGGCGCAACCGAAACGGAAGTAATCGTCGGGCGCGCGTCTGTTCGGAACGGCTGTGTGACTTCGACCACGCCGTAAATTCCGTCCGTGATATCATTTCCGACGCGAATATTTCCGTTTCGCGCGATGCCGGGCTCGCCGTCTGTTGTGAACGGAATCGTCAGTATTCCGCGCGTGTCGGAAGTCGCGACAAAACTCGGCGCGCCCGTCGTAATCCACGCAGGTAAATTCGGAAGAACGGAAAAATTATTTGCGTTTACGTTTGTCAAATTCGCGCCGCGAATTTCGAAAACGGCTGACGGTTCTTCGCCTTCGAACAAACCGTCTTCGGAAAGATTTATCGGGTCGATGACGGGATTTATCGCAGCAATTTGCGGGTCTGTCGACGCGCTGTTTTGGAAAACGCCGACGGTTTCCGTCATCGAATTAATCGTGTTTGAAAGCCTGATGCTTCCGAAACGCGCCGTTTCGGTGTTTGCGCCAACGGCGATGAACAACGTGAACGTCGCGGATTCTTCGGAATTTACCGTGAGCGTCGCGTCGGAAGAAGTTATCCACAACGGCAGCTGCGCGGTAAAATTTTCTGCGGTGAGTCCCGCGGAAATGAAATTCGTTCCTTCGATTTCGAAAACGACGGGTGTATTCGTCGTTCCCGTTTGCGGAATTTCAATTTCGTTTTCCGTCGCGGAAATTTTTGTGATTGTCGCGCGGATAATTTCGCGCGCGTCTTGACGAATCGTTGCCGCGCCGTTTGTGAACGGCGTGATTGTGTTGCTGATTCTGAGCAAGCCGTTTCGCGCCGCGCCGATTTCGCTGCCGACGGCGATTTGAACCGTGAGTGTCGCGTGGTTCGCGCCGTTCACAACCAAGAATTTTTCTCCGACCGAAACCCATTCGGGATGTCCGTCGATGACAAAATTATCCGCCGTCATTGGTTGCGTCGTAAAATTCACGCCGAAAATTTCGAACACCGCGTTATGTTCCGTGTCTTCGAAAATTGTTCCGTTGAGCGGAACGTGAACAAGCGGCGCGTAAATCGCGTAAATTTCCGGAATTTCCGGCAAAGTCGATTCGCTCATTTGGAAAATTGTCGCCGCGCCGGTGACGGGATTGATTGTGTTTGCGACCGTGAGCGAAGCAATTCTCGCTTGCCCGGGATTCTGCGGAACAGCAATCGGAACCGTGAGCGTCGCGCTCGTCGGCGAAATAATCGTGAGCTGCATTTCGTCGAGCGTGAGCCACGACGGCAACCCGCCGACGATTTCAAAAACGGAAACTGTGAGCGTTTCTGCCGTGAAATTTGTTCCTCTCACATCGAAAATCGCGTGCGGCTCTTCCGTGAACGTTGTGCCCGCGGACGAAACGTTTACAACTCCGCGCGGTGCGATTGATGTGATTGTCGTAGAATTATTTTCCGTTACGATAATTTCAAAATTCTCGCGCGCGCTTGTCACGAAAATATTTATCGGCGTCTGCGCGATTCGCGCGACGGTGAACTCGAGCGTCGTGTTTTCCGTAACCGTCGCGGGAACGTTGATTATTCCCGTCTCGGTCGTTTCGCCGGCGGCAACGTAAACGTCACCAATCCAACCCGACGGCGTCGTGATGAGAAGCGCGCCGTTGTAACCGCCGCGGTCGACCGTGAACGTCACCGGAATATTTTTCGAAACGCCGGACATTACTTCGTCGGTGTTCGGCGAAATTGTCAAGCCGAGTTCGTGCAAAACGGGCGGCTCGGTAGAAATTTGTCGTTCGGCTTTTTCCGTTTCGGTTATCGCGACGAGATAAAAAATTTCGTCGTCGTCGAGAAGTCCCGTGTTGAGCGTGCCGGTCGCTCTGCCGTTGATGACGTCGAATTGGCGCGTTATGCGCATTTCAAACGAAGGCTCGCGACGCTCGACGCCGATTGTGATTGTCGTCACGCCGTCGGGAATATTTATTACCGTGAAATTTACTTCGCCGCGCTCGACGACGTATTCCACGAACGAAATTTCGATTGAGGTTGTCGCGCGCTCGCCCTGCGAAATTAAAATTGTGCCTGTCAATTCGTTCAAAATATTGTCAATCACAAGGTTTCCGCTGCGTGCGGGGCCGTTTTCGCTGCCGACCGCTATCGGAACCGTGATTCGCGCGGACGTCGCGGTTACGTTCGAAAGCACCGGATTGTTCGCGCCGACCCATTCGGGCAGCGACAAAATTCCGAAATGCTCCGCGCTCAAGCCGCCTTCCAAGAAATTCGTGCCTGTCACGATAAATTCCGCGAAGGGCGGTTCGTTGTGCTGCGTTCCGGTTATCGGAACGTCAACCGTTCCTACGGGAATTATTTCTCCAATCGTAACGGTCGCGTCGTTTTGTCCGGGTTGATTTATCACGAGCACGCTGATTACGGCGGGCGTGACGTTGTTGCGCAGGAGAATCGTCGCGGTGCGGAACGTCTCCGCGGTGTTCGGCGCGGCTTGAACGAGAACGCTCACCGTCGCGCCTTTATCCGAAACGTCCGCGAGCTGAAGTTCCCATTCCAACCAATCGGGCGCGTCTTCGACAAAAAAGTTTTCCGCCGTCAAGCTGAGATAATCGCCCGCAACGTTAATTGTCGCGTTGGGCGCGGCGGCGAAATTTTTTCCGACGGAAGGAATCGTCAGCGTCGAAGTCGTCGGCGTTTTCGAAGTGATAACGGGCGTTTCGGTGCTGCCGAGCTGAATTATCGCGGTCGTTCCGAAAACGGACGAGCCGGTATTATTTATTCTGAGCGAAACGTTGCGCATGTCGCCGCCGTAGTTTGCCGTGACGGAAAACGGAACGGTGAGCGTCGCGCTCGTGTCGGTGATATCGGAAAGTCGGTACGCTCCGACGGTAATCCAGTCGGGCAAACCGGGCGCGGCATAAAAATGTTCAATGTCGTTTTCGAAATGCGCGATGAGATTTGTTCCTTCTATTTCGAAAATCGCGTGCGGTTCTTCCGAAATTATTTTTTCGTCGACGGGCAAAATAATTATTCCGCTTCCCGTCGGAGGAGAAATAGAAGTAACGCCGTACGGCGGCGCGATTGTTCCCACGGTAATTTGCAAATTCGCGGTGGCGGGCGTGACAAAAATATTCAGCGGCGTCGTCGCAACGCGCGCGACGGTAAATTCCAAATCGTAAATTCCGTCCGCGGTCGTAACGGGAACACGCAAAGTTCCCGACGCTTCCGTTTCGTTGGCGTCAACTAAAACGTTGCCAATCCAAGTCGAAGGCGTCGAAATTCTCAGCGCGCCGTTGTAGCCGCCGCGCTCGATTGTGAAGTCGACGGAAATATAATCTCCCGCGCTCACTTCTGTGGGCGTCGGCGTCGCCGAAAGCGAAAGACCGAGAGTGTGGTATGTGTTCGGGTCGACGGCAATCAAGCGTTGCGCCGTTGCGCCGTCCGCAACCGCAACCAAATAGTAGTCGTCGTCATCGTTCAAAACGCCGGTGTACAAAATTCCGCTCGCGACTCCGCCGCTCACTTCGAAACGTCTGACAACAACGGTTTCGGGGGAAGGCGTGCGTCTTTCGACGCCGATTGTAATCGTGTCGACGCCTGCGGGAATTCCGGTCACGGTGAAACTCACCGTTCCGTTCGCGCCGGAATAAACCAAAGGATTGATGACAAGCGGCGTTACAACGCCTTTTGCGGCTTGATTTATCAAAGTGACGCCGTTAACGCCGGGCGAAACCGTGTTTGCAATGCTGAGATGACCTTCGCGTCCCGCGGCGGTATTTTCGTCGGCGGAAACAATGACGGTCAACGTCGCGCTTGTTTCCGAATGAACAACGAGCGATAAATTTCCGACGACGACCCAACCCGGGTGCAACGCGACGGAAAAATCTTCCGCGCGCAATTCGCCCGCGATGAAATTCGTTCCCGTAACGTTAAATACGGCGGGTTCGCCCGAGTCGAGATTGCCTTCCGCGGGAATTTCTACGACGACGTTTGCGGCTTCGATTCCCGAAATCGTCGCTGTTGTGTCGGTGCTCGCGGTAATTTGCAAATTCGCGGTGGCGGGCGTGACAAAAATATTTATCGGCGTCGTCGCAACGCGCGCGACGGTAAATTCTACGTTTGTGATTCCCGCAACCGAAAGCGCGGGAACGATTACCGTTCTCGAAGCGGTCGTGCCCGCGTCGACGGTAAAATCGTCAAGCCAAGTCGAAGGCGTCGAAATTCGCAGCGCGCCCATGTAGCCGTCGCGTTCGATTGTGAACGTCACGGGAATATTTTTCGAGACGCCGACGGTGACAGTGTCCGCGTTCGGCGAAATCGTCAGCCCCAAAACGTGTTCGGAACCTGTATCGTCAACCGGAATTTGTCTTTGAGCGGTTTGCGTGCCCCCGACCGCGACCAAAAAATATTGGTTGTTGCTGTCCAAAACGCCGGGATTGAAAACGCCGCTGACGGTTCCGCCGCTGACGGCAAACTGTCTCACGACCATCGGCATTTCGGAAGACGGCGTACGTCTTTCGATGCCGACCGTAATCGTGCCGACGCCCGCGGGAATTCCCGTCACGGTGAAATTAACCGTTCCGTTTGCGGCTGAGTATGTCAGTTCGGAAATTTCCATTTCGTCGGTGGCGAGACGCGTGATTGTAAGCGACGCCTGCGCGTCCGTACCGGGCGCATACACAAGGAGCGTTTCTTCGAACCCGGTCGACCCGGGCGGTGCTGCGGGAACGGAAATCGTCAGTGCCAAACGCGCCGTCGTATCCGTCACGTTCGAAAGAGAAAACGCGCCCCAAGTAAACTCGGTTATTCTTTCGTAATCAACAGAAAAATGTTCCGCGCTCAATCCGTCGCCGAAAAGAAAATTCGTACCGATTACATCGTATTCAATCGTTCGGTTTGTCGCTTCGAACGGAATATTTATTACATTCGCGCTTTCGACAGGCGTAATCGAAGTCACAAGCGGATAACCCTGCACGTTAAACGACAACGTCGCCGTCGCGGAATTTACGACCGTGTCAGGCGGCAACGGCGGCACGGCGGAAATCGTAAATACGATGTCCGTCAAGCCCGCAGCATCCGCAGGAGCGTAAATCATTCCCGGGTTAACGGACATGGCGTTCGCGGCGATATCTGTGTCGCCAATCCAATCGGAATTCGAGGTAATTCTCAGCGCGCCCATGTAGCCGCCGCGTGTTACGTTGAAAGTGACGGGATGACCGACGCCGGGCAAAACGATATTTGAGTTGATGCTCACGGAAAGACCCAGATTGAATTCGTCAACCGCATCGTCGATGAGCCTCGCGACGGATTGCCCGCCCGCGACCGCGACCAAATGATACTGTCCTGCGCTGTTTATCACGCCCGCGAACAAATTCCCGCTGACGACGCCGCCGACGACCGGGAATTCCCCGACGATTCTCAATTCGTGAGAAGGCTCGCGCCGTTCGACCCCAATCGAAACGGTGGAAACATTCGACGGGATTCCGCTCACGGAAAAATTTACGGCGTGATTGCCCGACGCGCGCATGTAACGCGCGACATCAATCGTCATCGCGGAAGCGGATTGCACCGTCACGTTTAAATTTGAGGTAGCGGAATTTACGGTATATTGATTTTGGGGCGCAACGCGCGAAACCGTGAAAGTCAAATTTTGCGAACCCAAAGAAGCCGCAGCGGGAACGTTGATTGTTCCCGACGCGGACAAAGCTCCCGACGGAACGATTACTTCGGAAAACCAAGGCGGCGACGAAGTTATTCGCAGCTCGCCTATGTAGTTGTCGCGGTCAATCGTAAAAGTTACGGGAATACTTCCGCCCGGGGAAACCGTTGTCGTTTCCGCCGAAACCGAAAGCCCCAAATTGTGGTCGTTACTGAAAATGAGACGCTCGACGCTATTCATTCCCGTTCCGTTTACGACGATGTAATATCTGCCTGCTTCGACAAGCCTGCCGGCATACAAAACGCCCGTTGCCGTGCCGTTGTTTACTTCAAAATCTCTTACGACCCGCATTTCAAATCCGGGATGCGAAGCCGCGCGCCTTTCGACGCCGACCGTAACGTTACTTACCCCGGCGGGAATACTCGTAACCGTGAAATTTACGGTATAATTCCCCCCCGCTTCCGAATAACTTACAGCTATAAATGGCGGCGCGGCCTTGACCGAAATCGGAAACCCAACCAAATTCATAACCATAGACAATACAAGAATAAACGAAATCATTCGCTTGAGCATGTTATGATTTCCTCCTGTCGGCTTTATATAAAAGCGATTATTTTTCGATTTAAAATTGATTTTAAGCTTGGATTTTGAAATTTTGATTTTGAAGCTTTGATTTTAGAATTTGGGTTTTAATTTTGATTTTAATTTTAATTTTTGGTTTTAATTTTTGATTTTAGAATTTTGATTTTAATTTTTGATTTTGAAATTTCGCTTTTTAAATTTCGTTTTTAAAAATCAAGATTTTAAAATTATGCACAAGGATTCACCCGCCGAAAAATCTCGGCGAATGAATCCATGTGCGAGTTTGTGAAAATTTTACAACGGTTTCTCCCGAAGAAAGGCAAGCCTTTTCATCGGAACCGTTTGTGTGGTTTGTTGCTGTGAGAAGGTGAAAAAGGCAAACCTTTTCAACGAAACTTTTGTGAAGTTTAGTTTGCCGCGAAGAGCAGTTGAAGAAAGGCGAGCCTTTTCAACGAAGCCGTTTGAACAATTAATTTGACGAGTTTGCGAGCATACGCTCGACAACGTTGCGTTGAACCGTGGGTACTGCGGCTAATTCTGTCGGCAGTGTTCCCCAGTTCAAACCCTCTACGTTGAAGCGACGCAAGCCGTTTATTTCCGCCGTTGAAAGGGCGTTTTGCGACCCGGCTGCTGCCGGATTTGCCACCGCCGCAATTAAGGCTTTTTGGAGCGGCGTAAGATTTGGTACATTTGTGCCGCCGACCAAAGTTGCGTTTGCAAGCATACGCTCGACAACGTTGCGCTGAACCGTGGGTACTGCAGCTAATTCTGTCGGCATTGTTGCCCAGTTCAAGCCCTCTACGTTGAAGCGACGCAAACCGTTTATTTCCGCCGTAGAAAGAGCGTTTTGCGAATTGGCTGCTGCCGGATTCGCGACCGCGGCTACCAACGCCGCCTGAAGCGGAGTGAGGAAATCCCCGCTGCTTTTTTCCGCTTGGGAAATCCAAGCTTGTGCTGTTTTATTATTAATAGTGTTGCTGATTACGAAGCTTTCGGAGCGAACACTTTCCAAATGGTTACTTTGCACGCTGAGGGGCACTATTACCATCGCGCTTGTGTCTGAACGCACCGTAACGGAAGGCTCACCTGCCATGCTGAACCACATCGGAGTTTCGACATTGAAATAGACAGCCTTGTCCAACCCACCGCTTTGGAAATTCGTTCCCGTAACATCGAATTGAACGGATGCAGACCCGCCGAAAGACGCGACCCGATTAACGGGTACCGCGCTTATTGATTCTATTACCGGCAAAGCGGGCGAAGACGCACCGACCGGAATAAGTTCTACTGCGGGAAAATATCCTGCTGCGATAACAACCAATACATACTGATGCAGGCTGCTTGCTTCCAACTCGCCCGGGAGAAGGGTACCTTCCGCCGTGCCGCCGACAACATCAAAATTGCGGACGACATACGGCATGGTCGGAATCGGCAAGCGTCTTTCGACACCCACCGTGACGGAACCTAAACCCGCGGGAATACCGTTTACTTTGAATGTGACGGCATTATTGACGGCATCATACTCCACCGTTTCAAAATCCAAAGTGGCAACTGATGTCAAAGCGTTAGCTGATAGCGTAAACCCAAATAAGCTCATAACCATAAACATTCCAAGTAAACACGAAATTCTTCGCTTACTCATGTTATGATTTCCTCCTGTCGGTTTTAGCTGGCATTAGACTCCCGGTATGCAATTTGAAGGTCGTGGAAGTGTTGTGTCGTCAAAACGGTAGCCGGTAATTCGCTGAGCCAGAATGCCGTTAATCTTACCGCGCCCGAAACAGACAATCCTGTAAGCGGGTTGCTGACGCCTCCGGCTGCAACCGCGCCGAGATTCCAAATAAACGCGTTCGGGGGCGATGCGGAAGAACCGTCGGTAACTTCTGCGAAAATTACGACTGCAGTACCTGCGGCTACGGCAGATGCCGAGTTATTTGAAGCTGTAACCGTAACCAAACGCGAAATTCCGCCCGGTGCGGTGCTGATGTTGAGTGCCAAGCCTCCCGGAACCGCTATAGCGGTAAAGCTGAGTGCTACCGATTGTGTCGTTACCGTATCTGCTCCGCTGTTTGCGCTAACTGTAAGAGTTCCGGTATCGGGGCCGCCTACTGTGGTTCTTGTCGGTCTGACTTGAATCGTGTGAGTCAAACCTGCGCCTAAAGATGCCGGCAACGGTAAGCCCGAAGAAATTTCAAAGTTGCCGGTTATATTTGCGGTAAGACCTGTAAGCGTGGTATTTCCTGCGTTTCTGATTGTTAATGTGCGTGCCGCCGGCAATGCGTTAGTCTGCGCAGTACCGAAATTTCCGTCGGGCGAACCCATGAATTCGATTCTGGGTTCGGCTGCCGTAACGGTAAAGCTGAGGGCTATCGCGTTCGTCGAAGTATCTCCCGAGTTGATGACAAGAGATGCGGTATGCGTGCCTACTGCGGTTGCACTCGGCACCACGGTAAATGTCGCGTTCGTGCCTTCTGCCAAAGAAGCGGGCAGACCTGCAACCGTGAAGCCTGTCGGTGCATTATGAGCAAGACCCGTAAGCGCGCCCGTACCCGTGTTTGTTATTGTGAATGTTTGTGCAGGGGGAAGGGCTGCACCCGACATAATCGTGGGGAAGGTGCCTGTGCCGGAGAGAGACATGGAAGGACCGCCGCCGAGAACGGTGAGAGTGACGGGGGGGAGAGTTTCAAAATCATACCAAAAATGGTCGTCCATATTCTCAGCAACAACATCTCTCATTGTAAAATCATAACTTCCGCTTTGAGTACCAACCGGCACTGTGAATGTGTAGGTGGTAAGGATTCCGTTCAAATTCACTTCTTCCCATGCTTGGTTATTATAACCGGCAGCGAAAGTAAACTCGCCCGTATCCCAACGTGATTGCATATTATCATTGGGATATACACCATTTACACGAGTAGGTTGGGTAGTAACAAAATTCGGGAACTGTAACGTATATTCCCATCCACCAACTCTATGAGCACCTATTATATTGGTGGTAACTGTTACTTGTTCGCCCGGATTAACTTGCGCGGGGTTAACGTCAACCCACATTCTAAAATCGTCGCTGCCAGTGGGCTCACCTACTCTAAGAACGACAGGTGCAAGGGTTTCGAAGTCGTACCAAAAATGGTCGTCCATATTCTCAGCGACAACATCTCTCATTGTAAAATTATAATTTCCGTGGGCAGTACCTACCGGCACTGTAAACGTATAGGTGGTGAGGACTCCGTTTAAATTCACTTCTTCCCACGCCTGG